>JAAUXT010071200.1_pt1 | contig 13955 bp, 12 predicted proteins | sample 7278171 | NCBI WGS metagenome assembly JAAUXT01 (sample SAMN14350112, study PRJNA611818) | marine sediment metagenome | isolation source: surface marine sediment (1.8m) | place: French Polynesia: Moorea | collected 2018-08 | reverse complement strand
GAGAACACGAAAGGGACGATGGGGAAAGCACCAGAAGTTCAGGGCCCTGCAACCTTACATTCCTAACAGACAGGGCGGACCACTGAAGCCTTCTGTTCGTGGGTCGAGTAACGTCTCGACCACAGCCAGAGTGCTAAAACCCACGCAATAGAGGTGCACATCATTTTTATATGTTCTCATTTCCAGATGCAAGGAAAGCTCACAACCGACTGCGATGGATCGGTAAAACACAGAAAATGGCAGGGACCAGCGGGAACTCTTTCAATGGCTCTTACCGCGTACAGGATCGTTTCCTGTTCTGTTTCAGCGTGAAGACACCAAAGCGAAGAGAGCACATCGACGTCGAGTGACAGCACCACCAGAAACCATCAGCAACCGCTGCCTGTGGAAAAGACACTGTGACCTCAGCATGACAGATGCACCTGAGATGCCGGCGAAAGTTTGGTGCACAATCCTTGCAATCAGGAAGCACTGAAGCTCGCGCGGCGTCATGATGGACCAGTCATGGCGCTTGACCCACACTGCACTGCTACTCAACTTGATGACTCAGTTTTGCCCGACTGCGTCATGTGAGTTCGGTCCTTGCCTGTCGGATTCGATACGCACGTCTGTCTCTCACGGTGCAAGTGGAGTGACTGGGACCCTTGGAACATTTACTGTGCTCGGCACGTTGCTATGGTCACTCACGTTCACGCCGACGTGCGGTGTGGAGGACACGTCGGGAAAAGTGACGGCGCTGATTCCCGGGGACATCACGATCGGGGGGCTGTTTCCGGTTCACGACAAGAGCAATGACCCGACGAAGCCGTGCGGCCCGACCATCAACGCCGAGAGGGGCATCCAGGTCAGTCACCCTTCCCTGAACTTTTTTCAGTGTGCGCTGTCCTAAATTGCTGGCTCTTTGTGAGAGTCTGAGGTGTGATTAACAAAACATGAAGAGTTGTTTGTGCACTTTGATTGGAATCAATGTTCATTTCTTGTCGTGTTGAGAGTCGATGGTTTCCTTCCTTCCGCTCGCAGCGCGCGGAGGCGATGCTCTACACGATCGACGAGATCAACGCGCGCACCGACCTGCTGCCCGGACTCACGCTTGGCTCCAACATCATGGACACCTGCTCCAGGTGAGGCTCCCTCCACCAGGTGGCCGCGCACGGGAAAGGAGAATACGCCGCGAAACCATCTGCAGCAACAGGTGCCAGATTCTGCAAGAAACAAGTTCGACAAATGCCAAAGAAAATCCTTGAATCCTTTGGGGCGATCTCCTCTGTGGGGATGCCAAGAGAGGAGATGTCCATTTGATTGCTTCTCAGTTTCACACCACGAATCACAACACACCTCACAACCAGTGGGAGTTTCTCCCGAGCTGCCTCTGTGAATGAAACTTGAGACGTTTATCCTCTCCGCCTCCCGGGGAATGTTCTCGGTTTGAAAACTACAATCAGCTCAGGATTGTGGGCCAATTGATTGTCGGCAGTGAACGTTCTCGCATCTCAACAAAGAACAGATGGCAGTTGCACTGGTGACAGATATCAAGGAACCATGATTTTCTTTGGAAGACAGTTGGGGCACGTAACAGACCCATCCAGTGCGCAGTAAGGGAGAGAGAGCCTTGAGGCCTGAAGCCTCTGAACCCACGAAGCGGAGGTCTCACTGTTCAGTTGTGTGTGTCGGCATCAGGTCTGCTGCGCTGGTTTTGACAGTCGTTGTTTGGTCATTGCTTTGTATAGGGACACGTACGCTCTGGAGCAGGCGCTCGAATACGTGCGCGCTTCCATGAGCAGTCTGGACGCCACGATGTTCCAGTGCGACGACGGCTCCGAGGCGACCACCACGAGCACGCCCGTCGCCGTCGCCGGCGTCATCGGCGGCTCCTACAGCGGCGTCTCCATCCAGGTGAGACGAGCTTCACAACAGACCCCGAAATGTGGCCGAACTCCACGTACGTTTCTGCGATGTCCCTTGTTTTAAGCTCATTTGTGTTGAAGGCTTCTGCACGTTCTGACTCAGGTGGCGAACCTGCTGCGCCTGTTCAAGATTCCACAGATCAGCTACGCGTCGACGAGCGCCGCGCTCAGCGACAAGAGCCGCTTCGAGTACTTCGCGCGCACCGTGCCACCCGACAACTTCCAGGTGTGTGTGCGTGCGTGTGTGTGTATGTGTGTGTGCATGTCTTCTGATGAGTGTGCTTGTGTCCGGGGTCTTTCTGCATTTTCTGCATCCGTGCTCTTTATTTTGAAACAATCCGATTGGAGTCGTCTGTGTTTTGAAGACATTTGCTCTTGTCTTTGATCCACAGGCTCGAGCCATGGTGGACATTCTGCAGCACTTCAACTGGACCTTCATCAGCACTGTCAATTCGGAGGGAGACTACGGTGAGTTCAAGTTGTTGATGACCACAACATCCAAGCGTGTGTTTTTGTTCGTCAAACACCACCAGCAAACAAAACATGTTTTTCTTCTGATTCCCCCCAAACAACCTGAAAACAACTGGACATTTGATGACACTTTCCAACATCGCCTGTGGAGCAGTTCCAACAAAAGATACGCTGACATTTCTCCAAATCATTTTCAGAAGGACAAAGTCGAAACTGCATCCAGCATTTCTGGGATTGAATTCGAGAAAATTTGGCAGTCATGCAGCTCTTGAAGTGAAATCTCATATCGGGAGCAATGCACCAAAAACAATTGCGTATGAAAGCTTCAAAGAGTCTGTTGCCAGCGAGAAAAAGGACACAAACAAAATATGATTTCCACCCTGCAGGGCTCTCGGCGGTGTGAAAATGTCATATTGGCTCAATGTGAGGCTGTCTGTATTTAATTACTGACGCTGAGCTGTGTTAAGCCAGTTAATTTTCTTGTTACGGGAGGTATTCGCTGTGCCGGGCTGTCATTGTCCTCGTCGAGTTGCTCGCACGTACGCCTTGCCTCCCGGGAGCTGCGCAACAGTTGCAACTCGCTTGTGCGGTTCCCTTTTCCACACTCGTTTTTGTTGACTGGCTCAAAGTTCCAGGAAGGCTCAAGCTGTTGGACTGGAAATACATGTGTGTCGTCTCAAACCATGGGAATCCAGTTTTCCATTCAGTTTTAGGAAACGACCAAACTGTGTGCTGTGCTGCTCGCAATTGCTTTACAAAACAAGGAACAAAACAGAAAAAGAGATTTATTACTCCAGCCAACATCCACGCTTGTTCAACAAACTCTGGTTCAGTCTTGGAACAAGTAGTCTCTGAAAGACAGACTCCATGCGTTTTTCTGTCGATTATTTTCTCTTTTCTGATTGAGTTTGAGTGCAGTTCTGCTTTGGTTTCCAAATTCTGTGATTTTTGCGCACAGAATTCACTTCATTGAATCCATGGAAAGGAATCAAGAAAAAGGGCCGAGGCAGCTCATTCTCCTCACACAGGATTCGAATGAGATAAGGCGTCTGGAGTGATTGTTGCCAAAATCGTCAAATTTCATGCAAATTGAATTTTCTCAAAAAGCGAAGATCAGTGTGACTAACTTCCAGCACTTGCGACTGAATCGGAAAGCGAGACTGGAACATTGGGGATATTTTTGTCCCGAATCTCAAATCAAGAAATTCTTCTGCGTGTTCACTTTTGGTCTTGGTGTTTGAGAGTTTGCCAGTTGCAGACATGTGAATATTTTAGATGTTTTGTGGGACATCGTCTTGGCAAATAGATGCAAAAGAGAACAAACCAGAAAACTCAGATGTGCAAAGAAACAACAGCACAGATGCATCAGGCGTTTTGAGTTCTGAGCAACCACAACCACGGTCATCTGATACCGGAAACGATGCCTTGAGCGAAATTGAAAAATCTGAAATTTGAATTCTAATCTGATTATTGTGATGAATTTCTTGGGGAGCAGTGCACAATACATCTCTCGAGATCTCTGCGACTTTTTGAAACCCAGTGCTCACTGTTGCCATGTCTCAAACAAAGTGAACGACCCAAGAACAGAACAGGAGATCCTTGTGACATTTTCCGGTCCTCTTCACACTGGAAAGCTGAAACTGGCTCGCGTCGATCAGATTCTACGTTCTTCTGGTTTTCGCAACTCAGTTTGTCAGATTACAGCTGCTTTTCGGAAGATTTCATGTCAAGAGGCAGAAGCTTTGGTCAGGAAAAATCTTGTCAGATAATCGGATGATGAGTGGACGGAGGCCCCAGGTTCTCGTGCCTTCCATGCTCAACCAGATCGTAGCAAGGCGAGCTTTCATCTTGCTGAAGGTTCAATTTATTGAGCTCAAAATCTTGCCATGAAGTTTCTGAAATTGAGTTGCAAAGTGGCTTTCACTTTGAAGAAATTATGGGTCTCAGAAATTGAGCTGAGCAGAGGGAACTCGACCGTGGTGCAGATCCTCAGAACTGTTCACTGTTCAGGTGATTTCATTTTCAAGGAAATCCATTGACGCGTTCAAAATGACAAACACCATTCTGTTCAATACGGAGCTGCTTTTTTGCCTGCCAGTGCGCACATCTCCACTCGAGTTCTGCCGCCAGGGGTTGCATGACGCCCTCATCCCTGCGTTCCATCTTGAATTTTTTTCCACAGTTGTCAATTATGGCAGATCAGCTGCCAAGTTCTGGTTTTCATTTTCAGTGTAACGCGGGTATTTTGTCTTTGGTACAGGTGAGTCTGGAATAGACGCGTTCAACGAAGAGGCGCGGGCGCGCAACATCTGCATCTCGACCACAGAGAAAATCCCGCACTCGGCCGACGACCGGAAGTTTGACGACGTCATCCAGAACCTGCGGCACAAGAACAAGGGGAACGCGCGCGTCGTCATCCTCTTTCTGCGCGTCGAGGACGCCAAGTAAGACGACGTGCTTAACCTCAGGGATCGTCCTCAAACATTTGGTCCAATCCTGTTTTTCCGAAGAAACCTGAGTGTGGTATCAATGACCAATCTCCTCCACTTTGATGGTTTCTAATGACCCAAACAGTGCATTCTGTGGATTCTTCATCATTGAGACAGGGAGCGCACATAGATGTACCGCATTCAACGTGAGATGCAGTGTGTACTTTTCTGACTCTGGGTGAACAGACGCCGTCACGTGTTACTGATCTATTGACGCTGCATGTTTCTCACTGTCCGCAGGAACCTGCTGGTCGCGGCGCGCAGGCAGAACGTGACGGACCACTTCGTCTGGGTGGCGTCGGACGGCTGGGGGCAGCAGGAAGTTCCCGTTCGTGGCAACGATGAGGTCGCCGAGGGCGCGCTCACCATAGGTGCGGCGCAGCACGCGCTGAGGCAGTGCTGAACAGCGTTGAGATGACACGCCACGTGGCGATGTCCGACCCACCCAAGATCCTGTCTCTCGTCAACCTGAGAAAAGATTCACAGCAATTTCACTGACCACTGTGATCACACATGCACGCCAACCAACGTTCGTGTATGCGAAACCTGTGTCGGATTTTGCTGTTATTGCTGGCACGTGACATGGTTCATTGGAAATCAGCGAAGTGTCTCTCTTCAGAGCTGGTCTCCAAACGACTGAAACCGTTCGACGTGTACTTCAAGCGCCTGACGCCGACAAAGAACACACGCAACCCCTGGTTCAAAGAGTACTGGCAGCAGATCCACAAGTGCAGGTCGGAATTCTTTGCTCGCTTGTGCTGTTCCTTTGTCTTGATCTATTTCCAAAAATCAACTTTCCATTCTATGGTTGGAAGTCGTCTTATTTTAGGTTCAACCTGACCGAGGCCGAGGCCCTGCCAAAGTGCACGGGTCAGGAGAAGCTGACCCGCCGTCAGTACAAGCAGGACAGCAAGATCCAGTTCGTGTACGACTCGGTCTACGCGATGGCGTACGCACTCGACAAACTGCTGCGCCACGACTGCTCGAACCTGAGCGACTTCCGCAGCTGCGCAAAGCGACTCAACATCGACGGGCAGCGCTTCTACAAGGAATACATCCTCAACGTCTCCTTCGTCGGTGAGAAATTTCGCTGCCATTGAAAAAATATCTTGACAAAACTCGTTGCCTTCGGTTGAAGTGACCAGTTTGTTTTTGCTCAAATGAGCTGTGTGGTGAAAACAAGCAATGTTCAAAACTTGGAAAGAAGGACTTGAGCATCAGAAGTTGGAAGCTGTTTCTGACACCACATCGCGCTTTCTCCAAGCGCACCGTTCTTCCCCCTTGACCCCGAACAAATCGTGCACGAACACCCCTGCACCCCCCCCCCCCCCACACACACACATACACCGGAAACCATTGTCTCGACTCGCGTTCTCTTCTTGGTGTGAGAAGTTTTCCTCGACGGATCTCAGCACATCGGGAACACCTTCGATCTCCTCTCCCCATGATCGCGCCCTGCCCGCGTCAGTTTGCACAAGGAAACGCGAGTTGTTTGCAAGTTTGTTGCAGCTGGCTAATCAAGGCACGCCGCGGCTCTGCGCCGGCCCGGGGCGCTGCGAATGACATTTCCATTAGGCGCTGCTCCTGCACTCCGCGCGGATCGCGCTGTGAGCAACGAATAAAGAACCGATCAGCACGCGCAGAAATGCAAGGTGGAAGGTGGGATCTGCAGAGAAGGGCATTCTTGAAAGGAGTTACTCCTTCGAGAATTTACAGACGGGGCAAATTGAGAACATGTTGTTTTTGGTGTCCTGGTGGCAAAAACACTTTTTTATGCAATGAATTTTTGTTGTTTTGAATATCAGCCGGATTCGTGTCTTGCAGACTCTGATTTGTCAAGAAGCATGTGAACAACATGCTTCACTTCCTGCGTTAGAGGAACTAAAACTCTCTGCGAGAGTCGCACTTGGAGTGCTCTCCAACATCTGAAATTGCTTTCTTTGTGACGTGAAACGATGTCAGGGTGAATGTTTTCGAACGTATCGATTAAGCCTGCAAGATTTTCTCACTCACTTGAACCGCGCACCCGACAGAGCGGATCTCACCCGACGCCTCTAATGGGATCCGATCAGAGCTCGAGGAGCCGTTCCCACCTTGTTCGTCATGTTCCTGTCTATTTCCGTCTGATTCCAGCCCTCGCAGAAGGTTGCAGAATGCCACTTAGTGCGACAAAGTCTCTGATTCCCCATCAACGCCCCCAAAACCTCCGGCAAATAGATACTCACTGAAACTTCTTGTGCTTGCTGCCCGAAGAGAGGACGGTGTTTGAAGCAGTGCATAATTGGTTGTTTGTCGATCGCAAGATTCGTGCGAGATGAGACCAAAAGATCCTCTGTGCTGACTCGTTCGTTCATGTTGTTTTCTCCTGTGTTCTGGGACTGACACAATGCAATTCAAGATCCAGTTGTGTGTGTGTGTGTGTGTGTGTGACCGAAACGCGTTCGTACGTTCAGACTGCAAGTTCCGGGAATCTATTTGTTTTTGTTTCAACAGTGTTTTCTTGTTCACTGCAGACAAATACGGCGGGGTGGTGCAGTTCGACAAGCAGGGCGACGGACTGGGGCGCTACTTCGTGCTCAACTACCGACGCAACCGCGACTCGCGGCGCTACGAGTACACGCCGGTCGGGACGTGGACCAACGGACTCGAGATGTACTCGCACGAGCGCGTCCTGTGGGCCGGCAGCACCCTCGAGGTGCCCGTGTCCCAGTGCAGCAAGCCGTGCAAGCTGGGCGAGATCAAGAAGATGGAGCACGGCATGTGCTGCTGGATCTGCATCGCGTGCAAGCCGTGGGAATTCGTCAAGGACGAGTTCACCTGCGAGGAGTGCGAAGACTCCTGGTGGCCCATGGCAGACATGAAGAGCTGCTTTGAACTGGAGAAGAAAGTCATCAAGTGGTATTCTGTGTGGGCCATCGTGCCCGTGTGTCTGTCATCACTGGGAATCATCGTGACTATGTACGTTATGATCACGTTCATCAAGCACAGAGACACCCCAATTGTGAAGGCTTCTGGCAGGGAACTCAGTTTCATGCTCCTCGCAGGCTTCATAGTCTGTTACTCCATGACTTACATCCTACTGATGAAACCAAGTACGTTTTCGTGCGCCATCCAGCGCTTTGGAGTTGGCTTTGGGTTTTCAATGTGCTACGCTTCCCTTCTGACCAAAACTAACCGTATCTCACGGATATTCCACAGTGCCAGCAAGTCCGCCAAGCGCCCCGTCCTCATCAGCCCCAAGTCGCAGGTGATCATCACCTGCATGCTCATTTCTGTGCAGGTCATCTACAACTGTATCTGGCTGGTTCTTGAGCCCCCTGGAACCCGCAACTTCTATCTCAATGGCCAAAGGGACCAAGTGATCCTGAAATGCAGGATCAAGGACATATCATTCCTCATGTCGCTCGTCTACAACATGCTGCTTATCATCATCTGCACAGTGTACGCGGTGAAGACTCGCAAAATCCCTGAGAACTTCAACGAGAGTAAATTCATAGGATTTACCATGTACACCACCTGTATCATATGGCTGGCTTTCATACCCATCTACTTTGGAACACTCAACTCCTTCGAGGTGAGTTCTCTTTTCTCGACTTTGGCTGAAGTAAAAAGTTCCACATCGTCAGGTGAAACACTTTCTTTCGGGTAATGGCAATATTTTTGGTGGCTGCGGGGTAAAGAAATCGCAAAAAGACCACCTTTGTGAACAGAAAACAGATATTTCCCCCTGTTGCTCCAAGACTTCTGCGTCCTTTCAAATCTTTGACAGCTTTCTCGAACCTTTTCAAAACTTATGTTTTTGTCCTGGACAGTGTCAGACTTTTCACCTTTCAGAGCAAAAAAGAACAAGAAAAAGGGCAAAAGGGTTGTTCTGGGGCCGGAGACACTTGGCTGGTCTCTTTTGAAAGTTCTCCAGTGTTGCTTTGGGTGGAGTACGTAGCAAAACACTGGCAAGCTTGCGTTTGAGAATTGAAATCCAAATATTTACATTTACGCTTTGGTTTCAAGAAATTGGAAGATAAACTTTGAATTCAAACAACTCCCGGGGATAAGAACGGCTCAAATGGGTCCGATTGGTTCCACTTTCCCGGAGGCCTGCGCCAATTTTTCTGCAGCTGGAGAGCTGAATTCCTGATTTTCTGAGCCAAATGTGATGCTATCGTGCAGGCGCTCAAATTTATTTTTTTTGGAGGAAAATCTTGCAGAATCGGAGAGGTCTGAGCTAGACAGTCGTGAGTCAGTCTTGTTTTTCACACCTTGGCATAAACTGCAATGCCCGACCGAACAAAAGGGCGGCAATGGTTTCCTACAGAAGCCCGCTGAAGCACATTAATTCACACATGACTGCAGGACAAACCAACGAAAGCAAAGTGTCTGGTTCATAGCTCTGCTGAAGGTCACAGTTCAACTCAGTTGTGAGGTGCTTCTGTTGTCAATGGAACCGTCTCTCGGTTCGTTCAATCACACTGGAACAAACACTCCATCTTCTGCAACAGCAGTCTTCTTTTGTGGCCGAAAACAAGCAACATGAAGTGGCTGGTTGTTTCCTTGTTCTGCAGAATACTTTGCAAACATCAAGAAAAGTGGAATCCAGAATAAACACATTTCGTTGCAATTATGCTGCGAGCTGTGTTTACCTTCCATTAGGAGATGTAGCAGAAGGGGACTGGATAGAAGCAGAATTATCCCCATCCAGATTAGAGGACACCTAGCCTGGATGGCTTGATGCATCTCGTGGATCCTGTAGAGGTACAAAGCACAGCCAAATGGTGTGCAGATCTCTCCATGAACCGTGGTTGATCCAGGATCTAGCTGGGTGGACGAACCCCTTTGGGGGTGAGTCCAACTTCAAAAGCGCCCACACAAAGTCATTTTGCACCTGCAGCGAAAAGGGTGGCGGGAAACAAGATTCTGTAGGGTCAGAGAACCCTTGTCCCAGGGTTCATTGGATTGACAAAACGGGAAAATTCTTTTTGTGGAGAAAATCTTGAAAAGACAAGTGTTCGAATCGGGACAATGTAGAGATGTGCGGTAAGAATGTCACCAGATACAGATACAGACGAGGAACATCAATGTCCAAAGGTGGATCAGCAACCGACTCGCTGCAGCTGCGGAAGGAAGGAAGGAAAAGATGTTGTGTGGCAACCAGATGGGGGGGCCAAGAACTCAGAGAGCAAGTTTTGTGAAGGTTTTGGCCCGGCAGCTCAATGATCTATCGATTCGCACCACACACGGTCGCTGGAGAAACTGAGTGGATGGAGCAGAGTCACCAGAGAAACTGAGTCTTTCCAGAAAGTATCCGCTATGGAGAGGGTGGAACTTGAACAATCTGGAAATGAAATTCTTACAGTGCGCCCCACAAGTTGTTTTGCCCTTGAAGAAGCGCCCTTTCGGCGTCTCACTTGTTGCCTGTCAAGGTGTCTCAGTCTGATTAGGCAATTTGTTGTCAGTAAACAGGTGCAATCTGGGCAGCTCAAGGGCACACCAACACAGGGAGATGATCAGAAACTCACACCCGATGAATCAAACTCAAAGAGGCTGAAATGTGAAGTTGGCCCAAACAAGAACAAGAACAACATCCCAACAAAAACAACAAGAAGTCTCAGGAACTTCGTTTGAAAGGAGCCACAACATTCACAACCTGCAGCTCTGTTGTGAAAAAGCTGACCCTATTTTTCAATGAAAGCTTCGATCGCGGAACAAAATTGTGCCCATCACAAGCCAAGGTCCAGCTGACCTTGAAGTCTGACTGGCCTCGTGGCATCAGTTGTGGACACACTGTGGCTGTGGTGTGTAATCAGGTGTAATTTAGCGGGTCTGAAAGCCTGTGTTTAACGTCAGACTGACAGAGCAGCATAATCAAAGAGAATTACGTCTAGTAACACTGCGAAAACTGGATTGGCCCCTCTGACACATTTACTTTGTGAAATTGCATGGTGAACACAAGGTGACTTTTTGTTGGTCTGTCAATTTACGTTTCGAAGCGCACTGATGCTGAGGAAACAAATGGCGTTCTTGCTCGAGCCCATAGCGCGCTTGTGTGAACTGCTCTGGACAACAAAATGTTCACATGAGTGACGAGTGATGCACGTCAAACACCTCAGCAGATATTTTTGCCAAAATTTTCAGGACTGATTCAATCTTCGCACAGTGTTCTTTGCAATTAGCGTCCCTTCACCCGTGGTCTGAGTGGCTCTACCTTTGCCGAGATCGTGGGCGAAAGCGAATCTCAGGCTTGCGGGCCGCAGTGACCTCAATTTGATGAACCTGAAGACATTCTTGCCCTGCAGCCCAGGCAAATTTTGACATCAAGAACAACAGGGAAGAGCTTGCTTCCGTTGTTCAAAATTGGACCCCAAGAGCGATAGCATTTTGGAGTGTGGAAGACACTGCTCGTTTTGTTGACCTGAAGTCCAACTCTTCGTTGCATGGCAACATCGCGTTTCCTTCGTTCTCAACACTCGACTGTGATTGGCTGTTTCAGATCCAGACGACAACGCTGTGCATCTCGATCTCGCTGTCGGCGTACGTGGCGCTGCTGTGCCTCTTCACGCCCAAGATGTACATCATCGTCTTCCAGCCGGAGAAGAACGTGCGCAAGCTGACGATGAACAGCGCCACGTACAAGAAGACGCTGACGAGCGTCAGCACCACGTCCGAACACAGGAACCACGGTAATTCTCGTGCAAGTACGTAACAGAAGAATGAGTGTCGAGGTCTTCAAAAGCCCCCAACAATTTTCTTCAGTGTTTTCATGGATTTTTGATGACAGTCAAGCGAGTGTGAGTTGTTCCTCTGTGCTTTGCATGAGGGTGGACACTGAAACAAAGCGCCCAAATGGTCGGAAAATGCGCTGTTGGATGAGGCTGGGTCTGTTCGCCACCACTTAGAAGTTGATATTGTTTCGTTCTTTATGATCCTTTGTGCTACATGTTCATTTTTCGGTTCAGTTGGTCTCGGTGCGGGACTCATTTGACCTCCCTGCAGGTTCTGCTGAGCACCCCACCCTGTTGTTCACAGATTTGCCGCCGGAGAAGATCAAGCTTCGCTCGACGTCGCCGAACCGTCGCAACGGAGCGGGCGGTGCTACGGAGACAGAGACGGACAGGGACTCGATGGCCTCTCTGTGAGTGTGCGTTCTCTGTGGGAACTTGCGGGCGAGGGGAGATGTGATCAGAACAAAACAGTGCTGCACATAAACGGGGTTTTGATGGAGTCGTCACAAGAAAACTGGAGATGTGTCAAACAAAAGGCCACAACGTTTTTCACAAAAGAAATGTTGGAGCCAGAACGCCTCAGACGCGCGCATCGATTCGCAAGTGAATGGAGCTGTTGTATCACAGTGTTTTCTATTTGTCGATGTGTGATTGGCAGGATGTTTGAAGAGGGCCAGCAGGACGGCGATCAGAAGGAATAGCGACTCTCCTGCAGAAGCAGCTGCTAAACTCTGGTGGCTCTGCACTCTGAAACTCGCACCTGCTTGGCGACCATGGAAGGTTCTCTCGTCGAAGGGTGTGACCAGCGTCTTTTGTGCCCGTTTTGTCTGTCCGTTGTACAGACTGTTTGAAGGATACATTCCACGAATTGAAAATTTTAGTGACAGGTTTTTGTGCCAATCAAGAGGAGACAAAACTGTGTAAATGCTGTACATAAAAGTTTTGTTTCGTCAACAATTATACACCAAAGCATGGTTGTGAACTTGACGCAAGTATTGGTGTTGAATTGTGCTCATGGATCCCCAGACCGAGCTTTTTCTAGTGCTCTATTCCTTGGGGTTATCAAGGCACGCCTTTACCTGCTCTGCGCAGGAACTACAACGAGCATTGTCGTTTGCTTTCAAACAATAAGACATTTGTTTGCTGACCAATTGTGAAGAAATTCCAAAGTCGCATTTGAAAGGAGCGGGCCCAACAGTTGAAAACCTTCAACGGGGGAGAAGGTGGCAAACTGTTCGGACAGCAGCTCTGATAGTCCAAAGTAAACAGATCTGCAAGTATCTGCTGCTCATCTCTGACAAGAGGCAGGTTGTATAGCAGAATATAATGTGGATTTTCAGAACAACTGATGTTTTTGTGATCAGAAGACATCAGTTGATGAATCCACGTTTCTTTGTTGTTGGTACATTGTGAAGTGCTTGGCCAGATCGAAAGTGAAAATGTCTTGCGTTTGTTGTGAGGATGGCTTTGGTTTCCCACAGGTTCCGTGGGGTCCGTGTTGTGTCGTCGCTTTGTTGTGAGACGCCGCTTGCACGCCATGGCCAAAACTGGAGGTGTCTCCGCATCTTCTCGAGTCCGTTCGTTTTTGCAGTTTTTTCTTTGTGACATTCAGAAGCTGCTGCTCAGTGCGGAGAACTTCTGTGACCAACGGCAACACTGGTGTGGTGTTCTAACACGCGTGTGCATGCGTGCGTTGGATTGAGCACTTCCTTGTCTTATGGTGTCTGTGCGAATCCCTGAGTTCAGAAATGTACAGAACAGGCACTGCCCTCAACTGTCTGAACTCGTTCACACTTTTTACAACGCTGCACCCCTGACACGGCTTTTGCTGTGACACAACGACCAAACATGACTTGTTACCGCCACTACAGCATATCCATGTACCATAGCCGGGGGAAGCTCACCGGAGCTCAATGTGGTGACTGTAAATATCCTCACACTGGAAACATGCGCCGCCCTGAGGATTCCAGCTGCAGTTTGATTTGAAAAGTCCAAACCACGCCAGGTTCACCATGATCTTCACTGCAAACAATTGACGAGCAGGAGCACTCGACGGCGGATGTTTTGCAGTGAAGAAATGTACCTCAATATACTCAAAATGTACAATGTACTCAACTGTTTTCAAGGAAATAATCGTGATGATGTGATGATGTGAATACATTCAGTTGTCTGATGATGTAAACAATTGTGGAAATAAAAAAAAGAAACTTCATGTACAAAATACCAGCATTGGTGTGTTCCGATTTCCAGTCGGACAGTTTTTAGGTGATTTGAGCTGGGTTGCACGATTTGGGCTGATGAGCCAAATCAGTGCAAGCCAAATCGAAGCACCTATAGGCAGCCTCTTCCAAAAGTATGTCAGCAGTACTTTTATG
>JAAUXT010042148.1_pt1 | contig 13955 bp, 12 predicted proteins | sample 7278171 | NCBI WGS metagenome assembly JAAUXT01 (sample SAMN14350112, study PRJNA611818) | marine sediment metagenome | isolation source: surface marine sediment (1.8m) | place: French Polynesia: Moorea | collected 2018-08 | reverse complement strand
GGCATGAGAGAGAGGGAAGGGGGTGGAGTGAATTAAATTTCACCAATTGACAACCAGGAATAGGAGCTCAGCCAAGGGTGCCAAGCGCTTGTGCCAATTCAATACGGTAACCCCTTAGACCGGATCACCATCATCTTTTCGATCTGCATGTCGTGGTAGGTGTAAGGGATGCCGCCAACCCCGAGCCCGGAGGCCCGTAACCCGGCGAACGGCATCCAGTCCACCCGGAACGCCGTGTGGTCGTTGATCATCACCGCCGAGGCGTTGAGTCTCGAATAGCAGCGCATGGCGGTGTTGATGTCGGCGGTAAACACCGCCGATTGGAAGGCGAACGGCACGTCGTTGGCACGCTCGATGGCTTCCTCGAGGTCGCTGTAGCTGTACACACAGATGACCGGGCCGAAGATCTCATTGCAACTGACTTGGATGTCATCCGGGGCATTGTAGATCACGGTCGGTTTGTAGCACGACGCGGAAATATGCTCCCCGCCAGACACAATCTCGGCTCCCTGGTCCCGCGCCTCGACCACCCATTCATGGACCCGGTCGACTTCTTTGGTTGAGATCAACGGGCCGACTTCGGTCTGTGCCGAGGTGGGATCGCCGACGACCATTGCATTACCGAGCTCAGCGAGTCTCTCGGCCAGCTGGCGGGCGATGCGCTCCTGTACGAACACCCGTTGTACCGATACGCATACCTGGCCGGCATGGTAGAAACCACCCTTGGCCAGCAGTGGCAGCGCCTCCTCCAGGTCGGCATCGGCTGCTACTATCACAGGCGCTGCGCCGCCATGCTCCAACGCGGCCCTTGCCCCGGGGGCGAGCTGCGAACGCAATCGCCAACCGACCGCCGCGCTGCCGATGAAGCTGAAGAACGCCACCCGCGGGTCCGTGACCAGTTTGGTGGCGATATCGGTGGAGCGCGTCACCGCCGCCTGACACCACGCCGGCGGCAGCCCAGCTTCATGGAGGATTCCCACGAAGTGCATGCACGACAGCGGGGTGGAAGCCGCCGGTTTGACGATGACCGGGCAGCCGCTGGCCACGGCCGGACCGACCTGGTGCACGATCAGATTGAACGGATGATTGAAAGCGCTTACCGCTACCACCGGCCCGATCGGCTCACGCCGTGTCACCGCCAGTCGATTGCCCGACGAGGCATTGATGTTCATCGGGATTTCGACGCCGGTCTCGGTGCGGATGCACTCGGCGCAGTTCTTGATACCGTCGACGGCGCGGGCGATTTCCACCCGCGAGTCGAGCAGCGGTTTGCCGCCCTCGCGCGCGGCCTCCAGGGCCAGCTCTTCAGCCCTGGCCGCAACGATGGACGCGGCCCGCTCGAGGATCTCCACCCGCGCGCCCGGCGAAATCCAGTTGTCACGATCACGAAAAAGGCGTTCGGCCGTGGCCAGGGCCTGGTCGATGGCCGCCTCGTCCGCCGTGGCGATAGTGGCGATCAGGGCGTCGTCGTAGGGTGCGCGCACCTCGATGGGAGCGTCCTCGAGCGGTGGCTGCGCCAACAGCGATGGGAAATGTTTAGCCATGATAGATTACCCCCGTAGCCCGTTAGATCGGGCAAGAGATGGTGCCGAAGCGCTGGGTGAGTTTTGCATTCTCGCCGTAGTCGATGGGAAGGGCGACCAGACTCGGTCCCTTTTCGGCGAACGCCTCCTCCAGCGTCGGGATCAGGTCCCGGCTGTTCGGGCACCAGTGGCCGTGCCAGCCAAACGCGGAAGCGAGTTGCAACCAGTCGGGATTGCCGAAAGCCAGGGGCGTGTGCTTACCGAATTCATTGGTTTGCTTCCAGGCGATCAGACCATACATGTTGTCTACCCAAACCATCACCACGAGGTCCACATTCAGCCGCCGGGCGGTTTCCATCTCCTGCACGTTCATCATGAAACCGGCATCGCCGCAGATGGCGAGAACTCGTCGGTCGGGATGGACCAGGCTGGCGGCGATGGCACCGGGCAGGGCAAAGCCCATGGAGCAGAATCCGTTCGGGATTAGACAGGTGTTGGGTTCGTGGCACTGGTAGTGCCGGGCAATCCACATCTTGTGGGCACCGACGTCGGATAGCAGTATGTCGTGCGGGCCCATCACCTTACGCGTGTCCCAGAGCACCTTCTGCGGCTTGATCAAACCTTCGCTGTCGTCATCGCTGTATTGGGCCAATTCGGCGCTCATGTCGCGGCGGGTGGCGGCCTGTTGCGACAAATCGAACTTGAGCTCACCGGCGGCATCGACCCGCTCGTTCAGCATCCACAGACTGTGCGCCAGATCGCCGATGACCTCGGTTTCTGGGTGATAGTTGCGGTCCACCTCGGCCGGCAAGAAATCGATATGGATGATGTGCTTGTCGTCGTTCGGGTTCCATAGATAAGGGTGGTACTCGACCAGATCGTATCCCACGGTGATAATGAGATCGGCGGCATCAACGGCGCAGGCGACGATATCCTTGCCCTGGAGACCGATGGTGTACAGGCAGTAGTCGACATCCATGTCGACGCAGCCTTTCGCCATCATGGTGCTGATCACGCCGATACCGGTTTTCTCGCAGAGCAGGCGCAGTTGTTTGCTGGCGCGCTTACGGATGCAACCGTTACCCGCGATGATCAGCGGGCGCTTGGCGTTCCTGATGACCTCGAAGGCCTGGTCGACGATGGTGTCATCGGGTACGGGGCGCCGGAACCGCCGCGGCTCCAGCGGCACCGCGTCGGTTTCCATTTTAGCGATGTCCTCGGCCAGCTCGATCAGGCAGGCGCCGGGTTTCTCGGTTCGCGCCAGGCGCACGGCCTTGCGCACAATCTCGGGAATATTGTCCGGATGCCAGATGGGTACCGCCCACTTGGTGACCGGTTCGAACATGCCCACCACGTCCATGACCTGATGCGATTCCTTGTGCAGGCGCGTGGATGCGCCCTGGCCCGTGAGCACCAGCATCGGCGCTCGGTCCATGTTGGAGTCCGCGACACCCGTGATCAGGTTGGTGGCGCCGGGGCCGAGCGTACTCATGCAACCGGCTGTGTGACCGGTGAGGCGGCCGTAAATCTCGGCCATGAATGAGGCGCCTTGCTCGTGACGGCAGAGGATGAATTGGATCTTGTCGGTGTTCTCCAGGGACATCATGAAGTCGGCGTTTTCCTCGCCCGGGACGCCGAAGATATACTCGATACCCTCCGCTTCGAGACACTTCACGAATAGATCTGATGCTTTCATGACTGCTCCTCGTGAATGGAACGCCGCTCGCTGTGGCGTTCGTTGTTTTTGTAGATGAATGCGTGTCGGGTAGGGCAGGGTACTGTAGTGCGGCAGGGGCCGGCCAGTACCCGGGTGAGATCTATCACGACAACATCGGAGAGGGGACCGTTGGGCATTGGGTGTTCCTTTGGCGATGGGTGTTTGGATGTACGGACGTGATGGCGCCGGCGGCAGTCCAGCGGTAAGCATAGCAGTGAATAGGCGGAAATTTCATCACCTGATCCCCGGCATTAGGATCAAATTGGAGTTGCATACCGGCCTACGTACTTTTAGAATCCAAGACCTTTCGGCCAATGGCCGACTCCTTGCCTCACCCCCGAGGGAGGCTTGCTTCAATCCATAAGGAGAGTCCATGAGACACTACGAAGTCGTATTTCTGGTGCATCCCGATCAGAGCGAGCAGGTTGCCGCCATGATCGATCGTTACCGCGGCATCGTCGACAGCGACGGTGGCACGGTGCACCGCCTCGAAGACTGGGGGCGCCGGCAACTGGCCTACCCCATCAACAAGGTTCACAAGGCGCACTATGTACTCATGAATATCGAGTGCTCCCGGGATGCGCTGGACGAACTCGAAAGCGCATTTCGCTTCAATGACGCCGTGTTACGTAACCTTATCATGAAGCGTCCCGGCCCCGAGACCGAACTCTCTCCGCTGGCGCGCAGCCGTGAGGAGCGCGACAGCCCCAGTGAAGCCACCACCGCCCCCGCGGCCACCGCCGAAGCGGGCGCGAAGGCTTTGCAGACCTGAGACTGTATAATTTCGTTTTCAACACTCGATGCCCTCGGTGGATAATTGCCTCACCATCGTTGGTCGAGTGACCCGGGTTGCAGGTAAGCGCTACTCGCCGGCCGGTCTCCCCATATTCCGATTCACGCTGGAGCACCGCTCCGAGCAAAGGGAAGCGGGATTTCCACGGCAGGCGAATTGTCGAATAGTGGTGATCGTCTGTGGTGAGGACCAGCTGCCCCTGGCCGAAGGGCTTACGCCGGGTACGACGGTGCGGGCGCAGGGGTTCATCAGTCGCGCCAATCATCGCCAGGGAGAGAACCAGATTGTACTGCATGCCGAACGCATCGAGTTACTGCTGAGCTCAGAAGAACATTAAGGAGGCAACAATATGTCACGTTTTTTTCGCCGTAAGAAATTCTGTCGTTTCACCGCCGAGGGCGTCAAGGAAATCGACTACAAGGATATTGCCACTCTCAAGAACTATATCACCGAGACCGGTAAGATCGTGCCCAGCCGCATAACCGGTACCAAGGCCCGTTATCAGCGGCAGTTGTCCACCGCCATCAAGCGTGCCCGATACCTGGCATTGTTGCCCTACTGTGATCGTCACTGAGCGGGTTGATTTGCCAGCGTTGATGGCCGCGGTGGTTCGGGCGTAACCATGCAGGCTCTGGCGGCATTCATCATGCGGGGCCACTTGCAGGCGGCGCTGGTCGCGGCTGCGACGGCACTACTGCCATTGTTGCTACTGCTGACGCCTGGCTTTATTTTCAGCGGGGGCACGGTTGCCCTGGTGACGTTGCGTGTCGGTTGGCGGGCGGGACTGTTGCTCGGGTTGCTGGCGGGCGTGGTGGCGGCGGCTCTGGCGTTACCGATCTTCGTCAACGGGGTTGCTCTGGCCGCTGGAGTATTAGTGTTGTTCTGGCTCCCGGTTTGTTTGTTGGCGTCGGTTTTGCGTGCCACCGTTTCCCTGGCGGCGACGCTACTGACGGCATCCGCGCTGGGGTTTGTGGCCGTGCTGACCTTTTATCTGATCCTGGGCGATCCGGGGGCCTGGTGGTTGGATGCGCTCAGGAAGATCAAGCCGGTACTGAGCGATTCCGGGCTGATTGTCGATGAGGTTGCCCTGGATAAGGCACTGGAACTGCTGGCGCCGCTCATGGTTGGATTAGTCGTGGTCAATCTGCTGGCCCATATGATTTTCGCCGTGTTGCTCGGGCGCTGGTGGCAGTCGCTGCTGTTCAATCCGGGGGGGTTCCGGCAAGAGTTCCACGCGCTGCGATTCGGTCGCTGGTCGGCCACCATGGCGGTCGTCATCTTCGCCCTGGCTTTGAGCCTGGAATGGTCGCTGCTCGGTAACCTGGCTCTGGTGCTGGCCGTGGTGTATGCGCTTCAGGGGATTGCCGTGGTGCACGGCACCGTGGCACGGGCTGGCTGGTGGCAGGGCTGGCTGGTGGTTTTATATGTGTTGATGATTTTCTTGCCACAGCTGATCGTGCTGCTGGGGGTGGCGGATGCCTGGTTGGATGTACGGGCCCGTATCAAACCTAACCCGGGTGCTTCTTAGGGGGGCACTTTCACTCCGCTGCGGGTAGCGGTTCGAGTTCACTGACCGTCGTTTTGATGGCAATATCGATTTTTTGGAGTCTGTGGGATGGACGTTATATTGTTGGAAAAAGTTGAAAATTTGGGTAACTTGGGCGACCGCGTTGAGGTGAAAGCCGGCTATGGGCGCAATTATCTCATTCCTAAAGGTAAAGCGACCGAGGCCAATGCCGAGAACGTGGCTCGTTTCGAAGCGCGCCGAGCGGAGCTGGAGGCCCTTGCCGCCGATAAGCTGACCCGGGCCGAAGTGCGTGCGGCGCATCTGGCGGAATTGATCGTGACTCTCACCGTGAAAGCGGGTAACGAAGGCCGCCTCTATGGTTCGGTGGGGTCTGCCGATATTGCCGCCGCCGTCTCCGCCGCGGGGACCGAGCTCAACAAGCACGAAGTGCGGATGCCCCAAGGTCCCATCCGGCAGGTGGGAGAGTATGACGTGATGGTGCAACTGCATGCCGATGTGACCTGCGAAATTCGAGTGAATGTCTTTGCCGAGTGATGAGCCCTGCGGTTGCCGGCTCAACTCTGTTTTGTGCCGTAGCGGTATAATTGAGCGATGGATTCGAAAAGTTACCGGCTGCCGACGGGCCGTTGACGACCTCTATTTCTTGCCTTCGAACGTCCCATGCAACCCTTTGCCTCTAACCCTAACCGTAGCCGTGGTGCCACCGATTCTCTGAGGATTCCGCCCTATTCCATGGAGGCCGAGCAGTCGGTGTTGGGCGGTTTGATGTTGGAAAATACGGCCTGGGACGAAATTGTCGACAGGGTCGGCGCGGAGGATTTCTATCGCGCCGACCATCGTCTGGTATTCTCCGCCATTCGCACTCTGGTGGAGCGAGGTTCGCCCTGTGATGTGGTGACGCTCGGGGAATGGTTGCTACAGAACGGTCAATTGGAGGAAGTGGGTGGAATGGCGGCTCTGGCCGTGTTGGCCCGGGATACACCCACCGCGGCCAATATTGGCGCCTACGCGGACATCGTCCGGGAGCGTTCGATACTGCGCCAGCTAATTCAGGTGGGTACGGCGATTGCCAACAGCGGCTATAACACCCAAGGTCGCGACAGTAGGGAGCTGCTGGATGAGGCCGAGAAGAACGTATTCGCCATTGCTGAGCAGGGGATGCGGGCTGATCAGGGGTTTATGCCCATCAGGCGGTTACTCACCAAGGCCGTTGATCGCATCGATACGCTGTTTCAACGGGACAACCCGATTACCGGCCTGGCCACGGGCTGGAACGACTTCGATGAAATGACCGCGGGTCTGCAGCCGGGCGATTTGATTATCATCGCCGGTAGACCTTCGATGGGTAAAACGACCTTTGCCATGAACATGGTCGAGAACGCCGCCATCAAGAGCGCGCATCCGGTGGCGGTGTTCAGTATGGAAATGCCCGGTGAACAGCTGATCATGCGCATGATGTCCTCCCTGGGGCGTATCGATCAGCACCGTATTCGTACCGGTAAGCTGGGGGATGACGATTGGCCGCGCCTGACCTCGGCGGTGAGTCTGCTGGCCGAAGCCCAGCTGTTCATCGATGACAGCGCCGCTCTGAGTCCCGGCGAGGTGCGAGCGCGGGCGCGGCGTCTGCAACGCGCCCATGGTCAGCTGGGACTGGTGATCGTTGACTATCTGCAGTTGATGCGGGTGCCCGGCAATGCGGAGAATCGAGCCACGGAAGTGGCCGAGATCTCCCGGGGCTTGAAAGCCCTGGCCAAGGAGCTGAACGTTCCCCTCGTCGCCCTCTCCCAGCTCAATCGCAGCCTCGAACAGCGTGGCGACAAACGGCCGATTATGTCGGATTTGCGGGAATCCGGCTCACTGGAGCAGGATGCGGATCTGATCTGCTTCATCTACCGCGACGAGGTCTACAACTCCGAGAGCCCCGACAAGGGTATAGCGGAGATTATCATCGGCAAGCAGCGCAACGGCCCCATTGGCACGGTTCGCTTGACCTTCCTCGGCAACTACACCCGTTTCGAGAGTTTCGCCCCCGATTGCTACGACAAGGACTATGCCTAAGTCAAAGGCCGCCTATGCCTGCAGCGAATGCGGTATCGTTTGCAGCAAATGGTCGGGTCAATGCCCCGAGTGCGGGACCTGGAACAGCCTGACCGAAACGATTGCCGAAACCGCTGGGAATACCCGCGGCAGACGCTTGGGCGGGTATGCGGGTGCGCAATCGGATGTCCATGCGATTGCCGACGTGCGGCTGGAGGCCATACCCCGGTTGGCGGTCGGGATGGTCGAGATGGATCGGGTGTTGGGCGGCGGACTGGTGCGCGGTTCCGTGATTCTCATCGTTGGTGACCCCGGAATCGGCAAATCCACCATCGTGTTGCAGAGCCTGTGTCACCTGAGCGCGCACATGCACGCCTTGTACGTGACCGGGGAGGAGTCCCTGGAGCAGGTGGCGATGCGGGTCAAGCGGTTGGGGCTGCCCGCCGACAAGCTACTGCTGCTGGCGGAAACCGATGTCGAGCGCATTTGCGCGATCGCGGCTCAGCAACATCCCTCGGTCATGGTCATCGACTCTATTCAGACGATGCAGTTGGCCGATATTCAAGCGGCCCCCGGTGGGGTTTCCCAGGTCAGGGAAAGCGCTGCCCAGTTGACCCATTTCGCCAAGCAGTCGGGAACCGCTATTTTCCTGGTGGGTCATGTTACCAAGGCCGGCGACTTGGCCGGTCCCCGGGTGCTCGAGCATATCGTGGATGTGGTCTGTTATATCGAGGGCAACAGCGATAGCCGCTTTCGCATCATGCGGGCGGTCAAGAATCGCTTCGGCGCGGTCAATGAACTGGGCGTGTTCGCGATGACCGAGCGGGGGCTCAGGGAGGTATCGAATCCCTCGGCGATCTTTCTCTCGCGGCTGCAGGAGCCGGTGCCGGGCAGCGTGGTGATGGTGATCTGGGAGGGCAGCCGTCCGCTGCTGGTCGAGATTCAGGCCCTGGTCGACGAGAGCCACCTGGAAAATCCCCGCCGCGTGACCGTCGGCCTGGAACAAAATCGCCTGGCCATGCTGCTGGCGGTGTTGCATCGCCACGGCGGTATTGCCACCTATGGCCAGGATGTGTTCGTCAATGTGGTGGGAGGCGTGAGGGTGATGGAGACCAGTGCGGATCTGGCCCTGCTGCTGGCGATCATGTCCAGTTTCAGGGATAAGGCGCTGCCCGGTGATCTGGTGGCTTTTGGGGAGGTGGGCCTAGCCGGGGAGATTCGTCCCGTTCCCAGCGGTCAGGAGCGCCTGCGGGAGGCGGCGAAGCACGGTTTCAAGCGCGCCATTGCGCCCAAGGCCAATATCCCCAAGCGGGGTATCGCCGGGATGGAGTTGGTTGCGGTGGAGAAGTTGGCGCAGGCGCTGGAGGCGATTTGAGGCGCTGTCTGACCGCTCTGGTGGTCATATGGCTGCTCCGGAAGCTATTCTCAAGACACGTCGTCAAACCATCCCTGTAGGCTCGACCGCGGCATCCATGCCGCGGACGGTCTTGATAACAGCTTCCAGAGCCATATCAACGAGTAACTGAGAATCTCGCCTTGACAGGCGCCTGCCATGGTCTAATTTTTAATGATTAAAGCGTCAAAATCGTTTACAGTGGCGCTGTCAACTCAACCACTCGATCATAGGAGACAGGCACTATGACCCAAGCTGCAACACAAGCCGCAGACATCGACCTCAAGCCAGGCGTCGTCACCGGAGAAGACTACATCAAATTGGTGGATGCAGCGAAAGCCGGAGGCTATGCATTTCCCGCCGTCAACATCGTGGGAACCGACACGGCCAACGCCGTGATGGAGGCCGCGGCCAAGGCCGGTTCCGATGTCATCGTCCAACTGTCCAACGGGGGTGCCCAGTTCTATGCAGGCCAAGGGATTTCGGACGCGTTTCAGGCCAAGGTGCTGGGGGCGGTCTCCGCGGCTCGGCATGTGCACCTGCTGGCCGAGCATTATGGCATCTGTGTGGTGCTGCACACCGACCACGCCAACAAATCCCTGATTCCCTGGGTCGAGGCGATGCTCGATCACGGCGAGGCATTCTACGAGGAAACCGGAAAACCGCTGTTCAGCTCCCATATGCTGGATCTGTCGGCGGAGCCCATGGATTTCAATCTGGGCGAGTGCGCCCGTGTCCTGGAGCGCATGAGCAAGATCGACATGAGCCTCGAGATCGAGTTGGGCGTCACCGGCGGCGAGGAAGACGGTGTTGGCCATGACATCGACGAAAGTGCCGACAATTCCCACCTCTACACCCAGCCGGAGGATGTGTTACAGGCCTACGATCTGCTCTCACCCATCGGTCACTTTTCCGTCGCCGCTTCGTTCGGTAACGTGCACGGTGTCTACTCGCCGGGTAACGTGCAGCTGAGACCGGAGATTCTCAAGAACTCCCAGGCGCTGATCAAGGAGCGCCACGGTACCGGCGATAAACCCCTGAACCTGGTTTTCCACGGCGGCTCCGGGTCGGAGAAGGAAAAAATCGCGGCGGCCGTCAGCTATGGCGTGTTCAAGATGAATATCGACACCGACACCCAGTTCGCGTTCTCCGAAGCAGTGGGCAAATACGTCGATGCAAATCCAAAAGCCTTTAAGTATCAACTGGATCCCGAAGACGGTACGCCCTTCAAGAAGCAGTACGATCCGCGCAAATGGTTGCGCCAGGCCGAATTGGGTCTGATCGAGCGGTTACAGGAATCCTTTGCGGATCTGGGCTCCATCGGCAAGTCCATAGCTCAACGCTAGTCCAAGCTCTTACCTCCCAGGGTTTTCTCAGGGGTTCCGCGAGTCGGGACCCCTTTTTTGTACCCTAGCCTCACAAAGTTTTGCATTTCCCATGGGTTTGATGCACCAGGAATGCTCCCGTCCTGATCTAAACTGCTAATCGGATGATCCGAAAAGCGTACCGTAGCGGGTAACGGAACGCTAACAGACTGTCTAATTGAATTAAGAGTGGCTGAAGCGAAGACTTTTTGGGCCACTAAGTCTGGTAAGAGAGCAGTGTAGCGCTGCGATGTGGTAGCTGTATGAGTTTTGATTATGACTTGGAGATCAAACCAATTACCTACGAGTGGTCGGTCCGGCTGTTCACGATCGTGAAGAAACTGCTGCGTGTAAACGTGAAAATGCACCACGATGAAGGACAGCTGGAGCAGGGTGATATTTTTCTGTTCAATCATTTCTCCCGTTTCGAGACCTTCATTCCCCAATACTTGATCTACAGGGAAACGGGGGTTTATTGTCGATCCGTCGCCGACAAGGAGCTTTTCGTCGAGGATGACACGTTCTCGAACTATCTGTTGAGTTTAGGGGCCGTACCCAACGATTACGATCGCCTGCTGCCGTTCCTGGCCGAGGAGATTCTGCGCGGTCGTAAGGTGATCGTCTTTCCCGAAGGGGGAATGGTCAAGGACCGGTTGGTGCAGGACGGGTCCGGGCGTTACCGGGTCTACTCCCGCAGCGCATTGACTTGGCGAACCCACCATCGGGGTGCGGCGGTACTGGCCTCGCTGTTGGATGTGTTCAAGATGATGGTTCGGGATGCCTACGCCGCAGGGCAGATGCGGCGTCTGCGGAATTGGGCCGGTGCGCTGGGTCTCCAGGGCGTCGAGACGCTGTTGTTGGCGGCGACCAAGCCGACCCTCATTGTTCCGGCCAATATCACGTTTTATCCGATTCGGGTCAACGACAACATCCTGCGCAAGGGCGCCGAGATCGTAAACAAAGGCCTGAGCCGACGGGCTTCCGAGGAACTGCTGATCGAGGGCAACATTCTGCTCAAGGATACCGACATGGACATTCGTCTCGGTGCGGCGATCTCTGTCTCCGGCGGTTGGCACTGGTGGCAGCGCAGGCTTATCGAACGCGTGGGCCGCAGCGTGGACGGTCTTGAGCAACTATTCGCGCTGAAATCCCGCGAGGTGAGCTTCAACACGCGCTTGCTGACTCGGGCCATGAATCGTCGGGCCGAGTTGATCCGGGATGAATTCATGCACCGCATCTACCAGGGTGTCACGGTCAATCTCAGTCATCTGGCAGCCTCCGTTATCATGAGCCTGGTGCGCCGTGGCGTTACCGAGATTCAGGAGCATGAGTTTCTGCGTGCCATCTACTTGGTCGTGAAGTACGTGCAAAGGGAACCTACCGTCCATCTGCACCGGAGTCTTCGCAATCCCGAATGGTATCAGGGCATCCTGGTCGGCCACTGCGACGGATTACAGCAGTTCCTGGCCACGGCTGCCTCCATGGAGCTCCTGAGGCTCCGGGACGGCTGCTACCATCTGCTGCCGAAACTGCTTGACCAGCACCCGCTGGATACCATTCGGCTGCGCAATCTGGTGGCCGTTTACCATAATGAAACCCGGCCCGTTGCGGTAATCGATCGCTGTGTCGAGCGGGCACTGGATGCGGTGGCGAAGACCGACAACCGGGCCCTTGCCATGATGCGCTTCGACGATACGGTGGTGGCGTATCGATGGGATCGGCAATATTTCCTCAAATCCTGCTACCGGGAGATCAATCGGCTGGAGACGGCCACGGAGAGCGGTAAACCTTTTCTGCTACTACCGGAGCATCGGGTTGATTCGGGGGTGGTGCTGGTGCACGGCTTCCTGGCCTCGCCGGCCGAGCTTTATCGGTTTGGTCAAAGGATGGCAACGCTCGGCTACGGGGCGATCGGCGTGCGCTTGAAGGGGCATGGCACATCCCCGTGGGATTTGCGGGAGAGGCAATGGCAGGACTGGTTGGCCTGCGTGCGGGAAGGGTATGCCATCATGGCGGCTCTGGTGGAGCGTGTCGGGGTGGTGGGGTTCTCGGTCGGGGGCACGCTCGCTCTCAAACTGGCCTCGGAGCAGCCCGATAAGCTCATGGGTGTTGCCTCAGTGGCGGCGCCGCTGAAATTCGTGAACCGGAACATGCGTTATGTCTCCCTCGTGCACGGAGCCAACGAGTTCGTGCGGCTGGTATCTCCGATGCAGGGAGTAATCCCGTTCCGGCCCAACGAGCCGGAAAATCCCCACATCAATTATCGCAGCATTCCCATGCGGGGGTTGCATGAGCTGCGCCGATTGGTGGAAGAGGCCGGCTCGGCGTTGGCGGATGTCCACTGCCCCGTTGCCGTGATACAGGGTACCCGGGATCCCGTGGTGGATCCCCATAGCGCCAAGATGATCTACGATGGGCTTGGCGGTAGCCGGAAAACATTGACCATGGTTTCCTCGGATCGGCATGCTATTTTGTACGACAACATCGGCCATACCCAGGAGGCTGTATTGGCATTTTTCGAAGCGCTTGCCGCCGACACGCCGCCGCGGCATCCACCGAAAATGCAACCGGTTGCCGTCTCTGCGCGTAGTCGTACCTCACAGCCTGGCTTGTATTGGTCACGGCAGTAGTGCACATCATAGTTTGCCGGGAACTCATAATGCCGCATAGTGTCAAGTCGATGGATGCCTCAAAAACTAGCAGCTTGCCCTGATTGATGGTATTTTGAATCATTCAACGTCGACGCTATCGGTTTTTTCTGGACGGTTGTAGCTGCAAATATATGGATTCTCATCACTCTCGAATGATACTTGCGCTAGCGCGAACCATCGCGCTGCTGTTGCTTGCGGCCACTATAACTGCTTGCCAGAGCCCTTCGATGCGATGGGCGCGTTCTTCGGCAACCGCCGGCCAACAGGGCGAAGGGGAAGGCGTCTCGGGGCCACCGAAGCCTCCACCCATTCGCAGTGATGCCTTTTTCCTACCCCCGGCGGATGAGGATATTATAGGTCAAGTGCAGACAGTGACCGCCCGGGACGAGGATTCTCTGCCGGATCTGGCACGTCGTTTCGACCTGGGAATCAATGAAATCGTCCAGGCCAATCCCGGTGTGGATATCTGGCTGCCGGGCGAAGGCACCCGCATTGTGCTGCCCACCCGGTTTACCCTGCCCGATGCACCCCGCAAGGGCATCGTGCTGAACGTGGCAACCATGCGGCTGTTCTATTTTCCGAAGCCGAAGGACGGCGAGCCTGCGATCGTCATTACCCATCCGGTGGGCATTGGCCGAGTGAATTGGCGCACTCCCCTGGGTACGTCCAAGATTACAGCCAAAGTCGAGAATCCCTCCTGGTATCCACCGGCCTCCATCAGGAAAGAGCACAAGGAGGCGGGCGATCCGCTGCCGAGAGTGGTGCCCCCTGGTCCCGACAACCCCTTGGGCGGCTATGCCATGCGTCTGAGTATCCCCGGTTACCTCATTCACGGTACCAATAAGCGCTATGGCATTGGGATGCGCATCAGTCACGGGTGCATACGCATGTATCCCGAGGACATTGAGCGTCTGTTTCACGAGGTTCCCAAGGGAACACCGGTGAATAT
>JAAUXT010117773.1_pt1 | contig 13956 bp, 12 predicted proteins | sample 7278171 | NCBI WGS metagenome assembly JAAUXT01 (sample SAMN14350112, study PRJNA611818) | marine sediment metagenome | isolation source: surface marine sediment (1.8m) | place: French Polynesia: Moorea | collected 2018-08 | reverse complement strand
TGAAATGTGGATTCAAAGACCTTTCCAATGAGCCCTAGATCAAGTCTGTACCTTCAGTGGTTGCTGAGATAGGCCACCAATAGCCCTCCATGGGGGGGGGGACTTGATGGGACGTGACGTGACAGGGACATCTTCCCCAAAGTAGCATGTATACAAAAAAAAATTTCGGCACACCGCTAAGTGCTCTTCCCTAAAGGGACATCGCACAACAAAGCTGTTTCCTGTGCCGCTGTTGTTCATGCAACACGAACATAAAGGAAGTTTCAACGCGGGTGTGTCGCACCGTGCCCTGGACGAACACGCGCCACTTTGCAACTCAAAAACACCACTGGTTGCGTTCGTCCCTCGATGTGACACGCATTAAGTCCCAGTGCAAGGGAATGGACACTATCCTCACAACCTTGCACAGAGATGCAATGCACGTTTCAAGGAAAGCAGCTCACAGACCCTTGCCAAATATTCTCCAGAATTCCTCTGGAGGCAACCAGTCTGATCACCATTTGATTCCCCGCATCAGTGGAGCTCATACCAGTCCAGGATGATTTCAACACGAATCTCACGCCTGGTTGCCAAATGCAGTGATCAAATACAGCGATCATCAGCACGACATATTTTCGTTTCTTTGATCACTGGGTAAACAAGCCTTCATGTTGCTGGTGCCAAAAACTCTACAACCACGATTCTCTCAAGGCCGAAGAACAGAGTGCGAGCCACAAGGCATCACTGGTGAAATGCCGCCTGGGAAGAGAAAAATGAAATCACCTGCTGACAGAACATAAATGCAGATGTTACAAAAACAACGAACAAAACAGGCAACGCATTCAAGTTTTTATCCAAAAACTACAACGAGAACTGTTGAGATGATCATTGATGCAATGAAAATTATCGCCTGAGTATCGGGCGAATGAGGAACAGCTGCCGAGATATGAACACACCGCCAGTGACGAAGCCTGTTCTCGCTCTTGCGTGGTTTTCGCACCGCTTCGCGTGAGTCCACTAATGTTGACTTCGCCTGTGTCTAAAACTGTTGCACACACACGAGGGATGTCCAGGAATAGCTATCTTCACCGAATAAAGAGCCCAGTTGGTGCCATCTTCCAACGAAACCAAATAGATTCACCGTGAGACACACAGCTATCCACCTGTAAAAATACGCACCTTTTTGTCCGGAAATTGAGAACCAAAACTAAGGGTGCGTCTCATACATGGGCACGAGATCACTGTACTTTCAATGTGACCTGAGACTAGAAAATCAACATGAAAGTTGGGGTGTGTCTCGTATACTTGGGCCCGACTTGTGAATGCGGTATTGAACATGAAACCTTTGCAAAAAAGAGATCAAGAACGTCACAGCATTTGGCAACTCAACAACACTCAGATTCTGCCTTGGAAATGATTGGTTCTTGGTCTGCCAGTAATCTCCCTGCATGAGCTTGTGTCAATTTTGAGTCCTTTCTGGCTGATCAGAGTCTTGCGTCACTGGCGAGGTTCAGCACCACCAGATAGTCCATCCACATGCCCGGTGCCCAAATTGCCAGATCGGTGGCACAGATAACTTCTGTTTTCCCTGAGATCCAATGACAAGTGATATCTGTGTCGCCGATCTAGCAATTGGGGCACGTCGGAAAAGGACCGGACATGTTTGCTGAACCTCCGTATAATGTGTCACACCAGTCATATCGAAGATTGCGCCCTCCTTGTTTTCCATTTCTGGCTCATTTCCCTCGACCAATGGGATTGACCATGACCCTGAAAGACGAGGAACGGTTTGTCGAAGAATGTGAATGAGGGGCAAGTGAGAAAAGGACACGTATCGTGGCAGCAATCAACCGACAGGCTTTGTATGTGGCGACGCAGCGAATACGAATACACTGCGATGTCAAGATCATGGACGGAACCAAGGCAAGGCACACAAAAAGGAGACGCGGTTTCTCTCTCAACAGTTTAAACACTCGTGCTTTTATCTTTCTGTTGACGAGGACAATCAGTTGTGAAGCTGTTTTCCTTTGGCGCTGACGGCAGAAACAGCCGAGCACAAAGGAGGCCCAGTGTTGATAAGCCTGACTTAAAATTTAATTACAATGCTTCCATAAAATTGACAATCCCATCACTTTGTCATTTCTGCCTGAGATTAACCATCTCGAGCAGCAAATAGATACATAAATTTTCAGAAATCCATGTGCTGAAGATGATATCTTTCTGAGAATAACTCAACATTATTCACTGACGTTTTGAAAGAATCGAAATGTTTCAAACCTGGATCCAAGCAAAATGTGATGCACAAAAGAAGTCGGTGTAAAAACTGGGACAGTTTTTGTCGCTTCTTGGGACTCAAATGATGACAAACGTCTTCGGAATTCAGCAAAAAGTGGACACGGACCTTTGGGTCTGCTCACACGTGTGATGTCCAATTTTTCAGTAGTGTCAGGCTCGTTTGGCATAGAACAAGCGGACAGCCAGCAAAGGTGTTTGGAACTTCCAACCTGTGGAGTCCCTTGAAAAACAACTCAACATTTGTCGAGAGTTCTCTCAAGGCCCAACTCATCAAGCAGCTCAACAAAACATTGGAAGGGCGGTCGGCCGTCCATTCAAGTGATACAGCCCACAGTTCGGAAGAAACGCCTGCCGGGATGTCTACTGTCCGGGAAATAAGGCTTCAATTTCCGTTGAAGATTTCATCACGAAAACTTGCAGTCACAGGCAACGCAAAAAAAAAGCTGAGAACTGCCCTCGGATTCCCACTTTTTATCAGGAGCGAGTTCCGTTTACCGGGGGCGTTGCAGACAACCGACAAAACGAACCGCTCCAAGGGGCACAACGCCTCTTGCAATCGCAGTGACACGGCTGAAGCAATGGGCGCGTTCCATTTGTACGCGTACGGCTGCATGGACGCGGTGAAGTGGCGCCACTTCGCCCCTGGGTTGGAGATCGGGTGAAGTCAGCCATTCTGGCTCACTCGGCAAGCCAGAACGTGAAAAAAGGAAGACACGGAATGGAAACATGTGGCACATTCAACAGGGAGCGCCAAATGCTGAAGTGATGTAAATCTCGAAATGAATGTTGCGCAACAATGCGAGGTGAAAACTGGACCCCTGGGCCCGAGGTGATTTCAACTGCAATTCCAGTTGCTCATTCCACGTGTTTTTCAAAACCCCAAAAAATGACCACCAAAAAGTGACAGCTTCCAACACTGTTTTGAATCACACCCACATCAATCTGGCAAATGAAAAAAAAATAGAATTTGTTTGCAATGACTTCAGCTGCTTCCTTTGTTCTTTTACCACTTCAGGCATTACAGTTTGGACCCAAAAGACCACTGTACCACACATTTTTACCCACAATTCGACCCACGGGGCACGGGTGTGCCAGATTTTCACTTTCCATGGCAACAGGTGATTTGTTCCGCTTGCGAGATGTTAACACCGCTCAATCTCCCATATCTTCAGAAAAAGCTCAATTCAATCGCACAGTGAGTGAACACAAAACATGTTGGCTTTCTCAAAGAGCCAACTTGGGCTTGGCAGCATCCGTTCTCCACGTGCACTCAGAACATGTACGAAGCAGATTAAAACGGGTCTGTGAAATCGCAGAAGGAACAGCCAAGTCCACGAGATCTGCTGCTGATACGCGCGGCCATTTCGCAGTGAGAGTTTAAATGAGCTTATTTCGTGTCAAATGGGCATTCCAGCAAAATCACGGCTCAGACACAACAACGTCGATTGAAAACAACACCTACGACACCTTTTGAAATACTAATGAGGAGGCTCGTCCACAGACAAGGGCTGCGTTCGTCCTTTGGTCGTTTGTTTCACACCGAGAGGGAACATTCCTTCGCAAAAAAGACCTTTCATGAAGTCTTCATTGCGCTCCCACCGCGTTCAGCCTCAGCATTGATGTTCTGATCGAGTGGCTGACGGGTGTGCAGAGGTTCTGAGAGACGTCTGGTAATTGAATTCATCCACAGAACCCAGACCGTCTCGTTCCGTGCTCAGACGTTACGGGCTCTGCGTTTCCCTGCTGTCAAAAATTCCGTGCCAATGAGCCCTGAGTTTTACGGTTACAGCAATGACATTTTGTTCTGGGAGTTTCTTTTTTATAACACACAGACTCGCTGGGAGCATTTGCAAAACATACCAAATCGCACAATTCTGAAAGGAACAAAGGAACGATTCGTGGAACGAAATCAACATCTGGGGTGTGTTTTGTATGCATGATAATGATCTGCAAAAGTGCTGACAACATCTGGCTTTATGCAGAAAACATGTGCAATTTTTGTTGCGTGCGCACAGTGCCCTGGGCACAGGTTCAGTTGTCGCATTTCCCGGGACGCAGCATCAGCAGCATCACCTGACGCGCTGCAGTTGTGGAGCTCCATTCCCGACTGTGGCTCTGTCGATCTGTGCTTCACTCCACAGTAATCGCATACTTCGGACAGCTTTTTGTTCTTTTATCGGTGGTGGAGCCTGCCAGTTTCAGGCTGTTTGTCAGTGGAATGGACACAACCCTTGACATCCTTGTCTGGATGGAGCCGAACAAGCCGCAGTGAGGAACGCCTGTGTTTAACCACCATGGAGCTTTCCCCACAAATCGTCTTTGTTCGAATGCACGTTGCTCGGCTGCACTTGGCACAAATTCGTCTTTGAATCCACCTTGTCTTCACTTTGCAAGGGTTGTTCTGTTCGTCTATCAAGACCGTTTGAAAACCGACTCCACCAGAGTTTTTTGTGCCGCTGTCTGGCACCTGGTTGAGGTAGGCTCCACCTTACTGACATGTTCCTCATTATGCTATACTTTCCGTCTCTTGAAACAACAATAAAAAGGTGAAATCCCACTCTCTACTCACCCTCTTCACCAGGATGAGAAGGTTCAGGAAATTCCCAATAAGTCCGAACGCGCACAGACTGGGAGTGAGGATCTTCGTCGCAATAAAAGTGAGGTGGTCTTCTGGGCTGGGCTCGTCCTTCACCGAGATGCTTGCCGCCGTCGTGTTGTCCAAGTCAGTGGCGTTTCCGAGACCAGTCGCCGTCGAGTCGCTGACTGTGCTTGCATTTGTGTTTCCGGCCACAGAGTCCACGTAAATATTGCATAACCACTCCATCGTCAAATGTCACGTTCACTGCGAGCAGCAGCAATCACTTACTCAAGTTCGCCAGTGGATGTTTTGCCAAAACTTTCCATCTGATCTGGCTTTCTTGCTCACTAAACCGTAAGTTGACAAACTGCTCCCTTCATGACGAAGACAGCCAGTCGATCAGTGCGGTCCGTTCGTTTGAAGTCATCTGAAAATCTTTGACCATTTTCACACGCAAAGAACAAAGGTGCAAAAAGTGTGGTCGGCGCACATAACAGCGGAGTTGTGTCTCGGCTCAGAGCGGTGCGGTGCGGAACCTGCTGCCGCGGAGCTGAAGCTGCTCCTGCCAGTCGAGTTGCCTTGATCAGAGGCGACCAACCCTCCTGTCCGAACGAGGCTCGTTCAGCCGGAACCGGAAACGACTCGCCCGTCGCGCCGCTCGACGAGTCGAGGTCCGGGCCGTTTCATCGTGGGAGCCGAGATCCGCCTGATGCAGTTTGTTTTTGTGCTGAAGCGAATTCTATTGAATCCTTTCTCAATGAGACAAATGAGAAGTTCGCTAGTGCTGCTTGCCCTATCCTGTGTTGTAATGGTTATTAATATTTCAGACAACCTTGTGCGAGCAAATGTCAGACGTCCCAGACATTTCCTGCGACATTCACGTTGGCAGCGACAAGAGCCGTGTTCCCGCCTCAGAACTTCCGTCATCTCTGTTTGAAACTGAGATGTGCGCATCCACGTTCCTCCATTGTGTGCTTCGAATAGGTGTTCCAAATTCCTCAACTACGTTCCGACAGTGATGAACAACCAATTGCATTTCTTTCAATGTGTTCACGAGGCATGACTTTCGTACTTTGGGGGGTTGACTCACAAGTTTGTTTCAAACACTCGTTGGTGCTTTCCTGTCATCGTAGAATGGACGTGCCTAACAACAAAGCTACTCGTACGTCAAATGAACTCTGCACAAATGGTGTCCAAGTCAAAGCTTTGTCTCAGCAGCTCTTCAAAAACTGTCGATCACCATCAGCATCTGGTCACTGAGCACCTTGGAAATTTCTCCTATTCTGCTTTTTGTTCACAAAAACTGGACAAAAAATAAACACTGCGGCTCTGCTTTTGATCCGATCTTGGCACAACAGACACATTTTGCAAAATAGAATGTCAGATTCCTTCCCATACAAAAGGAGGAGAAATGGAAAATTTCTTCACTTGCCCGCCAACAAAAACGGCAGCCAAACAGAGACAGACATATTAGGCAGGTTCTGCAAAATTCACTGACGTAGACATAGACGTACGCTCGTACATATCTCCACAACAGCAACTCGTACGTTTCATCAGGTGCTACGTTTGGCAAAAATGCAGCTTTCATCATTTTCATGTCATAAGCAAATGTAGCACACCTTCAGGAAATTCTGTCCACTTATTGTTCAAATAACTGTTCTACAAGTTTGCACAAAAAGGGTGGTGTTTTCTTCAAACAAACTTTCAAATAACTAGCCTGAAAAAGAAAAGATAGCTGTTGAAGAACAATCATGAAATAAGAGCTACGTGTACGTCTACGTTTGTGTATTTCTTGCCGAACCTGCCTAATGCACAGTTCAACTCACGTGCGTGACACAATCACGAGACAGTAGAGAACCAGCTTGTTCCGCAGAAGGGAAATGCAGGTGGAGAAGCCTCGGACAGCAGTGAGCCTTCTTTGTTTCTCTGTTTTCCGTATGGGGTGGACAGACGTCCTGCCGAAAACAGAGGGAGCGCGCGTGACGTGCATTCATTGTTTCTCAGGGAGAGTCCAGACCGAGTGGAGCGACCAGAACCTTGCGAGCACACGCTATGCAAGAAAGAGGGGCGGAATCAGGGTTTTGTCCAGGACATTCTCCAAAAGCACAATTGCGCGGGCCATTTCTTCTACTCCACCTACGGAAGCCGTGCGTTGTCGTGCCAAACGACATGCCATCGTGGATTCATTTTACGAGAAATCCGCATGCATGGATTGCCTTCCGTTTACGCTTGAGCTCTTTCTTCGACATGAAGCGTTCTCGTGAAACAATAGCGACAACCACGAATAGCATCGTTAATGCAACGCGTCGAAGGCTCTCAGGCTGATGACTTCCTTCAAACCAATTTATGCTGTATTAACAGGCACGTCGCCCTGTTATGAACGTCTCATCGTGGTGGTGAGACCTCGTCCTTCGTGATGCAATTTCCTACTTAACTTGGCAGCAAACAGCTTCTTGACAATAAAATGGATCGTCTTCAGGGAGGTTGGGTGTTGGGTGATAGATTGACCTCGTTTGAGGTGAAAAGATGATTTTTGGCAGACAAATGCTGTTTTCGTGGAAATTGGCTCCGACACGGACACTCCAGTGATACAGTGCTCAAGGGGTTTATACGAGGATGTATCAGTAGAAAGTGGCACTCTGCATGTTCAGCGGCAAAGTCACTTGGCCAGTCTGCACTGAGGAGGACAAAAGAATCGGCTGGTCTGTATTGTCTTGAATCAACCACTTGTGTCTGTTGACAAAAACACTGAACATACACAGTGCCACTTTCTACTGATACATCCTCGTACGTCTCCGGACCGTGTTGTGCGTGTGTGAGAAAAGTATGCGTGTGTGCACCAGTGTGGACTGAAGTCTTTTGGTTGTCGTCAGAGAGACCGGAGGGCATCTGCCGACTCATTGTCGCTGAAGAAGACGAATCGGGTGCTTCTGTCCCTGTGAACACAATGGGTGTGATCAAGGATCCCTGGCAGAATTCTTTTCTCCAAGGCATCATTCCCGAACATTGTCCGGAGTGCGCGTGAACACTTTGGTTTCTTCTTCGGCTCTTTCCCAACCACCTGAAGGTTTTGACAGGATGAAATACGTTGCAAAGAAAGTGTTGGTGCGATGTGCGATGTAACAACACCGGGTGGAAGAGTGGTCGGGTCCGAGGTCCGTTGGTGCGCACATGTCAGTCTCAAATGAACACGATACATTCTTGATGGCAGCACCTTGTACTTTTGCTGCGCGTGTCGTGTCGAGTGAAGAAAGAGATTTGCTAATTATATCTGCTAATTAATCTGATCTGAGCCAGACACTTTGACACTTTGACATTGAGAGGTGATAGCTGCACGATCTCTCGTCCCTGGGACTGCAGAACTGAGATTCAGACTGGACGAGCAAAGATTCAGAAGATTGAAAGTGGTTGAGAAAGCCCAATCGGAGTTTCAATGGCTGTCAGGGTCCACAAACCCGCGCCCTGCTCTCCAGGTGAGTATTGATTCTCCTGTCTGTTTTGAAGGGTGGAAGTCCTGAGCCCGTCCAAAGTTCTGCTGTGAAATCCAAAACGGTGCAAGAAATACTGCTGTTCCACAGCAGGACCCTCTGCAGCTGTGTGCAATCCCCGCTGGACTGAGAAAGGGACGCTCCCTGTTATCGAGACACCAAAGCAAGACTTCACGTCTGGCTATTGGTTGGTGAGATTCCAATTTTCTACCTTGAGAAGAGGCGCGTGTCTGACAGGAGGGGGGTCTTGTCAATGCGTGACACAGCGAAATCCGCCTGAAGGTCCAAAGTGGTTGTCAGGAGGCCCAAACCGTGCATGGGGGCCCAAAGCCTGGGCTTGGAAATCGAAGTTCCGCGTCAGACACACTGCGCGATTGTTTCAAAACGCCAAAAACGGGCTGCACTACGTGTGCCTCTCTTCCTCATTGTTCTAGAGACACGCTTGGGAAAAGGACACAGCCCAGTTTTGTGAAAAAGTGAAAAGCAATGTTCAACGAGGTGAGTAAACTTGTTGCAGGGTGAGCCCCGTGTGTTCTTGGTTTGGTTTGAGGTTTTTGGCATTTTGGCTGACTTCAACAAGTGATACGTGACAGTGTGCAGGAACATCTGCAGCAATTTGTTGTTTGCGTGCGAAAAGAACATTGCACATTGCCAGCGGAGATGGGGAGTGCTGGAGACACGAAGCCTGATCCCTCGCAAAGCAAAAATTACACATCTGAAGACGAACAGGAAGAAGAGCAAAAAAATGTAACACGAAGAAAAACGTTTCATCGGCTGACCACTGTTTTGTGCAGATATCTGTTTTGAAAGGAGAGAAAGGAGAGTTGGATGAATGGCCACCAGCAGCCTGTCGGAGTGCTTTGTCATGTGTCAGAAACCCACCCCTCAAGGAAAACTTGCTCAATGAGAGGTTGATGCAATCAGTGCTTCTTCATTCGTCATTCGTCGTGACACCAGACACGCTGGTTCGTATTTCCCCACAAACATCGTACATCGAATCCACGCTGAGTCATCGATTCGCACCGTGTCTGGTTCCTTCGGCCTCGGGCGCGCACGTACGCATTCCTGCAGCCACGCAACGTCGTTCTGCAACAGCGTCGCCTTTGCTTTGGCGAAGGAAACTCTGACTGACAGACAGCACGCACATGAATCGCACGAGGCTATTCATAGCGGTGTCGCCCGTTCGGCGGAGCGGAGGCGAGAACCTTCATTAGTTTCGACTGGGGGACCCAACGACACCTCTCCTCGAGGATTTCGGGGTCAGGACCAAAGGAATTGGCTTGCCTTTCTGCCCACGCACACGCTCTTCATTGGTGCAACAATATTCATTGAACTTCCCAAAGCCACCACTCGGGCCCTTGTGAGAGTCAGAGACCCTCGCGTCCAGTTCGGAATCCTGCAGACAGTTCATGCAACTTTTATCAGCGAAACTGCACCGAGACAGGGCTTTTCAGCCGTTCAAAAACATTCCAGGACCATTTACTTGCAGTTTCATAAATTCCACCTTGGTCCCCGTAAGCCGTCGCTCTCAGCGGGATTTGTCAGTCTGGCTGGTTTTTGTTCCCTCAACAAGGGGGTTGTGCAACAGCTTCTGCCAATGCAAGCGAGATCACGGTTTGAGGATTCTGGTATTCAGCGTCTTTCCCACAACCAGATCGGGCGATCAGAGCCTTTGAGACCCGCCTTCCTCTGAACAGCATCAACAAAACGCAAATGTAACGATGTTTTGATCTGGGGTGAGCACTTGTTGTGTGCCTGGCAAAATGTTTTTTGTAAGGGTGATGGTGGGTGTGTGATGGAAGGTGGAGTGTGTTGTGGTCCTGCTTGGGGAAACCATCCCAACCGACCACCACACAAACTTTAATAGCTGCCCAGTGATCTTCACAGACTGGGAGACGGCTGGACGAGTTTGATTCGGGCTCGGACGATGCCCGCATTGGACCCCCCTTTGGGTGGACATTTTGCGACTGCTCAAAAACACCAAAGAAAAGTTGCTTTTTCAAACGGGGCAACCAGAAATATCTCCAGGAGATCCTGTTCAGTCCTTGTCCACCGCTAAATTGGCACCAACAAGTAATTTATGACAGTTAAAATGGCTGCATGCTGACGGGCTGAAAGACGACGTTGTCGTGCGGGAAATATCTCACGTGGTTTTGCTGCAACGTGCTTCGTTGACAACAAATCAAAAGCTGCAGGAACACTCGACAGTCGGCTCATCTGACATGTCGGGGTTTTCACCAGCATCCAGTGACTTGGCCAGAACAGTTTTTGATCCAGAAAAAAGGCTTTCTTTGTCTGCATAATTCGGGAATCCAATAGTTCGTTTGTCACACCTGCGAGACTCGTGCTATCCGGAACGTCTTCCCACGTGTTTCGACTTCACTCGTAAAGCAGACAAAGGTTGATCCCTGCCTCGCATCTTTCAAATCGAAAGTTCCAAAGACGCACAATCAAACGAGGGCCCAATATTACAAGAAGAGCTTGTATCAAACCAGCCAATCTACAAGAACGAGAATTTGTGGTTCTCGATGTAATTCAACGGGAACAAGTGAGGAGCCAGTGAGGCTTTGTTGATCTTGATTTTTGATGACCGCGGCCTGATGTGTTTTGAGAGCAAAGCCATTTAATGAAGCAGTTGCCTGCAAACTGCCATGCTCGTTTCAACCGTAAGTTCAGAAAATCAAGAAAAAGAGTCTGTGCAGAACGAACCGAATGGAAGGTGTGAGACCAGACAGGAAACCTGTTCATGGGCCACTGCACATTGGCGATGGTTTGGCACCGTGGACTGGCTGAATCTCACATCTGTTGTCCGACTTGATTGTGAATCTCTATCGGCTCCAGAATCGACGGTCGCAGGGCGCGATTCTGATAAGATACCGGGATTGGAAAAAGCGTCTCGGAGAAGGAGCACAAATTGCTGCATGGTCCGTGTCGTATTCGAGACGAAGGAACTGGTTTGTTGGTCCGCATTCAAAGTTTCGTGTGGGACAGTCTTGTTTTGTCCCACGTGCAGAAATGTGCCTGAGTTCCTCTTCCGGTACGTTTCGTGGTGGTTCTTGAATGCTCGCGATATCTTATTTTGCTGTTTGTTCAAGATCCACAAAATGTAGATCTACCAGAAATTGGTTCCTGAACCGCAGTTCTGGTCTCAAGTATCCGCAGTCTCGACAGCTGCACTGCCTGAACAGTCTTCACAACGTGAATTCTCTTGACCAGTTCTGCCATTCAGGAACCTACACCGCTGGAAAAGCGGATGCGAGTCTGTTCATCAAGCATTCCCTTGCCATTCTACTTAGATCTAAGCACAGCGTTGCGGAGGACTGAGCCTTCGGAGTTGCGATTTCCTGCAGGCTGGTTACTCGAGCCAAGAACGCACATTATTGAACTGTTGATTTGACGTAGAGGCGCATTCCGGAGTGGCGATTTTCCGGTTGATTGCAGACCCGGACCGTTGGTCTCCCAGCTGCCGCCAGAAATCGGCAGGTAGCAACATCTCATCTGGTGGTGGCAAAGACATTTCTGCGAGAATGTCCTGTTGTGTGTTCGTACGCGTGTTTGCGCTTGCGTGTGTGTGTGTGTATGTGTGTGTGTGTGTGTGTGTGTGTGTGTGTGTGGGCTCGCGTGTGAGTGCGTGTTCGTGGACGATGCAACGCCCACAAAGAACAACACAAAATAGAAAACTGGCATGAGACAACAAACAGAACAATTCTGCAAAACAACTCCACCTGCAAGAGGGAGGAACAAATCGAATCCACTGGGCGTTTTGTAATCGTGATGAAATTGTGTCTCCAAGTACCGCGTTACCTGCAGTGCCTAAAGTCTCTTGTTGCCTTTTGCCATCAAACACTTCAGAACTTCAAAGGACTGCCAAGAGCCGCGCCTGAGCCGGAGAACTTCAACACCAACGTGATTTCGTTGTCTGAGCCATGCATGTCTGGAGCTCAATCTGTGAGTAAGATACCCAGAGCTCTGGTCTGTGCCTTCCCTGGCGCGCTTTGTTGTTGCGTCATCTTCAACGATCTCGGGGCACTTTTGAGGCGTGCATCAACTGTCTTTTCTCAGCACGGTTTCCCATCTTTCTTGATGGTTGGAAAATTATTCTTCTGTGCGAAACGACTGAAGATCTTTTGAAAACAAAGTATTTCAAAAGATAAATTACCATTTCAATGAAATGTGTGCACTGACAAGCGATTTGTCTCACATTTTCAGCTGCTCTGAAAAATTTGGTCCAAAACCTAATTTTGCTTCCCTCTTGATTTGTTCAAACTTTTTGGATCCAGGTGGCCAACAAGTGACAGAAGAATGGAAACAAAACTTGTGGATTTTTTTACATTTTACTGCAAAATGTTTGCAGACTTGAATATCCTGGACCTGCCACTGGACCGAAGAATCGGCCTCAGATCTACCTGACCCAGGAGAGACAAGCAAAATGAATCATTTGTTCTTCTCACCAACGGAACTGTCCACGCAGGTGGAACGTTGCTGCTGAAGCAACTCTCTTGAGAATCGGTCACAGCAATGTTCACATAATTTGTTCATCACGAGGAGCAGAGCTCGTAGGTCCGCTTTGGTTTGGGTGGAGCAAAGCACGGACAATTTTGACAAGGCTCGCAAGGTTAATTCTTCCTCATTCAATAAGCCACGCTACGCCGAATGTGGGTCAAATCTTGGTCCCATTCACATTCAGCTGCACATTTTGGCAGCCGCCCTCGCCCCCGTCGGTCAAAATCAGCTGGAGCTGGACGCCGGCAGCACCGTAGATCCAGTTTTCAGCCGCTGGCCTTCGCAATCACATCAGAATCTAGTCACTCAGCACCAATCACACGCACGACTCGGGACCAGATTGGGTTTGATAAGTTTGATTGCCTTGTGTAGAATGTCAATTGGCAGGAAAACACTTTGCGGAAAGTGCATCTGCGCCCAATTAGTGAATCCGAACTTTCCTGCTGCAAACAAGATGACACAAAGGTGAGGCTTTTCAGATCGTCTTGTTGCAAGGGGTTTCAGGTCGGAATTATTTCTCATTTTCTCGAGCAATGAGAAGCGACCATTGTCTTGTCGAATAAATTAGCCTCCATTTCACCGGCTCAAACTCAGAACGGAAAATACTTCCCAGCTCAGACGACAGAAATTTTCTTTGTCAAAAGAGAAAGCGTTGATTCACCAACACGTCAAGGGCTGCGCCTCTCAGAAGAACGACGCTCAGACGCAGAGGAAACCATGAAGGTGCAAGCGGATCGCAACTGACTGATTCGATTTCCCTTCGTATTCATCACAACGCCCCACAAATCATGCAAAATCCGGATAAGTATGCCGCACGAACGACATAACCAAATAATGAAGACTGAAATTGTCGGATGGACTCGTTTGACTTGAGCTCATTTGATTCTATTAAGATTTCACGGGTCTGACTGAGCTGTGCAGGGCAGATAATCGCTCATGTATCTGCGGCAGACGACGGCGTGGGAACTTTCGTTCCGATTGCTTGAGGCTTTCAAATTGTGCACAAAAAATAGCTCCATGGAGCTCGCGGTGATTTGAGGAAATTTCACTTGCTCTGATTTGGCTTGCTCTGATTTGGCTTGCTCTGATTTGGCTTGCTCTGATTTGGCTTGC
>JAAUXT010054491.1_pt1 | contig 13958 bp, 14 predicted proteins | sample 7278171 | NCBI WGS metagenome assembly JAAUXT01 (sample SAMN14350112, study PRJNA611818) | marine sediment metagenome | isolation source: surface marine sediment (1.8m) | place: French Polynesia: Moorea | collected 2018-08 | reverse complement strand
TGTGAAGACAACAGAATTGCCTTCTGTTGTTACACAGTTCATTCGTGTGACATAGCAGAACGCAATTCTTTTGTCTTCGCGTTCTGATAGTCAGGCAGCGTGCTGTAGTTTGTAAGTGGAATTTCGTCACGACGTTCCGCACCGACTCCAGAGGGCGCCAGTATGAAGGGTTGCCCCGGTAACCCTGAGCGGTGCGTCCATTGAGCATGCGTCGTCTTCAGTGTGACGGTTGAGCGTGTTCTAGTTCACGCACCCGAGTGTACTCGACTTTTGTCGAAGTTTTTAGAGTGCAGTCGGCCCAATGCACAGTGACGTTTACTGAGAGGCGTGAAATTTTTCAACGTGTCTGGACCTACGTTGAAACGTTTCAACGAGACCTGGGAAAACGATGATCTGGCGGGGAAAGTGCTCAAATCGAATACGGCCAACTGTCTCGTGTATCGAAGAGAAATTTGCGTGTAAACAGCTGATGCGATTCCATTTTTGAAAAGAAATTTTCATTTTGAATTCTCAGTTCCTTGTTTTGGTTTGCGGAATAATTTGGCTCGAAATTTCGGAATTATTTCCGCTTCGCGAAGTGAAACGCTGAACTCGTATAGCGAAGCGTCGTCGATTTGGCGACGACTTTGCGTTCGATTTTGAGGGGGGCTGTTCGTGGACACGTGGCTGTCGAAAAGAACTCGTGCGCCAAATCGAACCTGGCCGGAAGTGTGTCTCGTCGCTTCGTCTGCTTCCGGTGTCCGGGCTTGAAGTGACGTTCCGTTCCATTTGCTTGCGGAAAATGCAAGACGTTTTGCTCGATTGAAAAAAGTTTTTGTTTGGCATGGGGTAGATCAGGGTGCCCCCGCGGCCGTTTGGGAATGTTGCTTGGTCCCGTTTTGCAGCCGAAAAGTTGCGCAGTCGCGCTTGCGTTTTGCAGCTGCACCAGAACTTGTCTTCGCGAACCAGGTTGAGAGAGGCGTGCAGGGGGGGGGGGGCGTTCCAGTGTTCGTGGGATCGCGGGAAGAAGGGCCCAGTGAATGAGGGCAGTGCAGGTGCGAAAGCTTTTCACAAGGTAAAAATTCTCTCTGAATTATCTCCCCCTCTGCCGAAGAAAATACCAGGTGTGCCCCCTGTCGTAACGTAGCTCGAACACCTGGATCCGCCGTAGCCTCGTCGTTCTGACGAGTCCGAAGTCGCGTCGACCGTCTCGCCAGCAGTTTCCTGCTCACAGGTCGTGTCCGGACAATGCGATTTCGACATTTTCCATTCAAGACTGTGTGCTGGCCGAGCGATAAGGATTCCGAATTCGACCAAGATGACGCGCTGTTCACACTGGTGCCATCTAGTGCCATGTTCGTGACGGAATGTCATGCGCAAATTGTGCGTGAAATGGTGCTGGTGCTGTTCACACTGGTTCCTTGAATCCATGACAGAAAGGTTTTGGCTCCAAGAGGCAAAACCTGTCACGGATGTAGTCACGGATCACGGATAGCAGAAGCAGTATGAACAGGGGATGAGGTTGTCGTTTCCTTGGGGGCTGGGAGCGAGGTGCAATTCATCTGAAAATTTTCAGGCTCCCCCGTCGCTCCAAGATGAGTTTCCCCTCTCGAAGGCCCACCGCATTTCGAGCAGGTCCCTTGGGGGTGCATTGCGCTGGCGACGCGCCTGTGTTGAAAGCTGTTTTCTTGTTTCTTTGCACACTGGAGAAAATGAAATGTTCAAATAGCCAACACAAGATCATGAAATTCTCCCCTCTCTCACACACACACACGCATACACACACACACACACACACACACACACACACACACACCACGAGAAAAAACTTAGCTTTTGACAAAAGACGAAGAATGTTGAATGTGAAACTCCGGAGAAAGCGCGCAAATTATGCGGAAGTGACCTGTAGTTCCGCTCGAATGAAGTCAGACGACCCTGGCGCCTGCAAAAAAGACGCGCCATGCTGACTCGTTCGCAAATCAGGTCAACGTGCAAGTTCGGAAAGTCGCGCCGGGTTTGTGGAGAAATTTAACGCAGAAATTAGTCAGGAACAAACGGACATGGCTTTGACAAACGTGGTGTTACTTTTTTGTGGTAAGTCTTTTCATTGCATGGTTGTCTTGGGATTTTGTGCGAATCTGCAGGCATGAACAATTTTGTTGGTGGAAGTCGAGAGATTTGAATCTTGACGATGGGCGTCCCAACGGGAGGTCAAAATTCGCAGTTGAAACTTTTTTCTCCTTCCATTTCAAATGAAAACTTTTCAATATTATTTGAACAATGAGAAAGTTGGAGGCACTTTGACAGGAGAACATGTCAAAGTCGAACTCGTTGCAGGAGTTGTGCTCGTGAGCCGTGTCGCGCAAGGCTGCAACGAGGAGGGCGTGAGTGCTTTCTTTGCCTTTTGCGTTTATTGTTTTCAACGGGTTTTCAGTACAATCTCGTTTTGTGGGGGGAACCAAATGTTGACAGCTTCGTTTTTTGACCCAAGTCTTCATATTTTGTGGATGACAACCGGTCACACGCGGTTGATTCGAGCGCATGGCGGGTGTTCAGGGGCATATTCGATTGCACCTCAAATTTTGAGTCGAGTTTGCACCCACCCAAAACTGACTGAACCACAAAAGTGAGCCTCCACTGTTTGCAGTAGAAATTTAGTGTTGGGGTGGTCAGATCTGTTCGATTGGTTGCACACCAACCGCAAATTTGCGCTCAGTTTTGGGTCAATCGAACAGGCCCCTGGTCAAGCGACCTCGTGGCTGCTTCGACATGCTCGGAGCGACGACGCCACAACTTGACCCTGTGCATGCACCTCTCGTGTGGCAGTGTTCCATTTCCCTGTGCTGGCTGGCCGGGTGAGCCCAAATGGCTAACTTCGCCCAATCTCCAACCCAGAGGCTGGCAGCCAGACGCACGTGCAAAGGGAACACGCCCACTGGTTCGTGTTCTGGATCTACTTGTTGACAGATGCAAAGCTGCGGCATGGCTTTCCTGAATGCGACTGGACTGAACGTCGACGACCTGGGGTTCGGACTCCCGAAGTTCGACGGTGACTTCCCTGGAGGTCAATACGCCCAGATCACAGCAGCATGCAGGTGACAAGTGGGGTGGCAAGGAATCTGGGCAAAGGGGTGGGAAACCCTGGGAAAAAATCGAGTGAAACCCTTTTCTTGAAAGCGGTGCAAAATGGAAGAGGGGGGGGGGTCATGGGACGGTGGGTGCCTCCAAGGTGGAGAAGCGTGGACCAAATTTTCGTTCGGAGTCGCAGCTGTAACCAAATTTCAATCTGACGCCCGACAACCTGGATGAATAATGCAGTGTCCTGTAGCAAGCTGCGTGACTGGCTGTGAAACTTTCTCTCGTGACGCACAAGTTGACCTTGCGTTTGCAGTGCGTCAGACGACTTGCGGACCTGCATGGCGCCTCATATTATCGGCTGCGACCGCGACACAATGGCACGGCTGGAGTCGTACGACGCCGCGATGCGTTACGTCTGCGTCACAGCACGCCAAGGTACGTCACAGCATGTGAAGGTACGTCACAGCATGTGAAGGTACGTCACAACGTGTGCAGGTACGTCACAGCATGTGAAGGTACGTCACAGCATGTGAAGGTACGTCACAACATGTGCAGGTACGTCACAACATGTGAAGGTACGTCGCAACCTGTGAAGGTACGTCACAGCCTGTGCAGGTACGTCACAGCCTGTGAAGGTACGTCACAGCCTGTGCAGGTACGTCACAGCCTGTGCAGGTACGTCACAGCCTGTGCAGGTACGTCACAGCCTGTGAAGGTACGTCACAGCCTGTGCAGGTACGTCACAGCCTGTGCAGGTACGTCACAGCCTGTGCAGGTATGTCACAACGTGTGCAGGTACGTCACAGCCTGTGCAGGTATGTCACAACGTGTGCAGGTACGTCACAACATGTGCAGGTTGGTACGTCAGCGAACGCACGAACGCACAGGTGTTCCTTTTGTGAGAGGGTGGGGTGCACTGAGGGTACCTTAGTCTCTACGTGTGCAGAAACGTTCCATTTGCTGCAGAGAAACGAAAAACAAATTGTCTCACAACGAAAAACACGCTGCGACCGCACATAATTCCCGTTGAGTCCTGACCCCCTTCATGACCAACCTGAACATGAGGTAGGTGGTCCAGTCTAACTTGGGAAGGTTCCACCTCGACTTCCAGGTGGGTCCTGCCTGACCCACCTGTGTTGCTTTATTGTCCCAAAGTCGAGGTCGCCCCCTTGCCCAAATCTTGAAACCGACCCTGCTTTTCACGCACCCTTTGCACCCCTGTTCTCCAGAGGTTGTGCAGCACGATGCGTGCCTCTCGCAGTCGAAGGTGGAATCGGATCTGGTGAAGTGCCTCGCTCTGTTGACTGGTCTGGAATCCGACGGAGACGTCGACATCTGCAGGTCATTCAAGTTATGATACATCCTCTTGAAAACCTTTTGAACCCTTCAAAGAAAAACACGTGCCACGCACGCAAGAAGTTCTCGGAGTATCTCGAGGCGTGTAGTCCCTGGCAAGAGGAGTCAAATCTCACTTCCTTGTCGAGATACACATGGAGAAGGGGTCTGCTCCCCCCCCCCAACTGACTTACCGGGGTTTTTACGTCACTGGATCCACCATAACTTTGCATACTACAGAGTGCATGGTGTGTCCATGTCTGTGTCCACGGTTGATACGCATCTGCTGTTTCCGATGTGTTTGAAGCAGATTTCTTGTCGCTGTAGAGGTGCGAACGACATGCTCGACTGCACTGTGGGCGTGGCCCGACGTAACTGCGGGGACGGCGCCGCCGGGTTCGTGCGAGGTCTCGTCGCCGCCGGCACCAAGCCCTACTCGCAGGACCTCAACTGCGACCTCGGTGAGTGGCTCTTCTGACAGCCCTCCGTTCACTCGGCATACGCCAGCGCGTGCGTACGCCAAGGTCGCGGCGTGCCAAAAGAGGAGAGATGTGGCAATATGGCACACACGCACACACACACACACACACACGTCTCACCTCCCGGGTAGGCAGCAGCACAGCTTGGGACGCTGACACACACACACACGCACACACATGCACACACACACAAACGTCTCACCTCCCGGGTAGGCAGCAGCACAGCTTGGGACGCTGACACACACACACACGCACACACACACACACACACACACAAACCTCTGCGCGAGACTGTACGACCAAGCCCCATGTGGGGTCTGAGTTTGAGGTGTTATGTGGTGAAACGGCAGGTTCTTGAAATGTTCAAGATCGGATCCCCCGTGGATCCACTCACTGAAGCCTGGACAACCGATGCTCTATGTGTTTGTTCTGGTTCTTGGACTGAATGAACTTTCTTTGTTTCAGGTGGAGGTGGTGATGGTGGATCTGGCGGTGAGTGTGATACCGGTGCAACGAAATGAGCAGACCAAATCAGGAGGCACCGGGTTGTGGGTGGGGCCCCGTGCCAAAGGTCAGGCAGGTCCAGCTACAGGTTCCAGTTCCTTATCTTGTACACTTGGAAGCCTTGAGTGCTTCGCCCTTTCAGGTGAGAATTGAGGCACCTGGTGCCAGACGTCCCTGACCTTTGGTATGGGTCACCGTCTTGACCGGAACCTTGGCCTCCGGTCCCCTGGTTCCCACCCCAGAGCCTGTATCTGGTTCGCCGCCGCCGTGCCCTGCTCAGAGGTCCTGTCCTGCCCTCTGACCCCGGAACCTTTCAATCGGACCAGAACTTGGGAGATTTCTGGGCCCCACACTGTACCCCTCCCCCGGACCCCACCCCTGGACGCCCAGCCCTACACCCCGCACATCCTGAGACTTGGACCCCACACCCACATCTTGAGCCTGTCCTGAGACCATTCTTCCGTGTTTTGCAGCGCGGGCGGGGAGCCTGTCGGTCGCCTGTGGCGTCAGACGCCGAAAGCCCAAACTGTACCCCTCGCCCCTGGACCCCCATCCCCATTTCCCGTGCATCCTGAGCCCTGCCCTGAAACTGTTCTTCCGTGTTTTGTAGCGCGGGAGGGGAGTCTGTCGGTCGCCGTCCTCGCTGCCATCTCCGCGGCAGCGATGCTACTCGTCCGGGCGTGAGATGGCGCTGCAGAAAGGTTCGTGTACTGAGACCAAAGAGACGGGGCGACAGGTCCACAAGGGGAAGATTGGGCACGTTTCATTGTGGAAAACGTGATCTTGGGATTCACGGTGTGGGCCTCGCCACGCCACAAAACACGCTCACAAATGGGACGACCCAGATTCAGTGAACTCCAGCCAGAGTTCAGGGTGTTGAAATGAAAAATAGCCGCACTGCCTTTTGAATTGTCAACGGAAATGACGACGCACCCAGACTTCCCTTACGCATCCGGTCTCGTGACTTCCGGTCTCATGACTTCCGGTCTCGTGACTTCCGGTCCCGTCACTTCCGGTCTCGTGACTTCCGGTCCCGTCACTTCCGGTCTCGTGACTCCTTTCTGCTGCTACACAGATCCGACACGTCATTTTCCATTGTTGTGCAATGTGCCTTTGCCGAGCCGAGCATGAGCAACATGTGGTTGTCGCCCCCCCCCCCATATTATTTTCAAGGGATTTTCACATTTCACATTGACGGTCGCTTTCTAAGCCGACATCAAAAATTCCACCTTTGGGTTCAATGTTAACTTTTTGACGCCGACGTCAGAAAAACGACCGCGCGTCACCAATGTGAAAACTGCTTTAGAAATGACATCTCCACCAGGGTGTCCCCATCCTGTCCCGTCCGGACTCGGTGGGTGGGGGGAGGAGGAGGAGGGGGCGTGCCCTCTTACGCGACGGGGGTCCACGCGCCATTGCTGCACGTGACCGCTTCTAGTTTTGAAGTTTGTCGTGTTTCGTTGCAGACTGCAGACGAATCCTCAGCTCCAGGGTCCCTTGACTACAGCAGCAGCTGCTACGAGTTCTACCTGTGGTTCCAGGACTGCGTCGTTCTACGTTCTTACGTGTGATTTCTGTGAAACGAGGCTCCATCTGGAAGACTCCAGTTCGGATTCAAAATTTGGGAAATTTGATGCGCAGAGTGAAAAATGGTCGAACATGAAGGGGAAATCAGGGGCAGGGGGGTTTGCTCTGAACCCGTCAGAAAAAAATTCTAGAGCCTTTTCGTTGTTTGTGCTTCTGGTAGTGTGCTTGAAATTTAATTTTGAATGCGTTGTGTCCGCATCAAAGAACTTTTGTGGAACGTGCTTCTTATTTGGTATCGACTACTTCCGTGTCTGCTCCTTATTTGGTATCAACTGCCATCTGTGCCTGTGTTTGCTCAAAAATGCTCAAAAATAAATATCAAAATTTCACTGTGACCTTTTCTGTCAGTTAGTCGGTGTTGAAATGCACGAGGAAGCGAACACACGCTCGTGTGCAAGAACCTGAACCGCGCGTGCGTTGTTCGGCTGCGGATCGAACTTTACCTGCCGCATAAAGCTCCAGGGGCGGGTCCAGGATGTGGTCAAATGGGGCCCGAAACCTCAGCTGATACTTCTGAAAAAAAAAACGACTACAAAAAAAGGAACAAGTCGTGCGCTCGTTGCGTAAAAAGGGCTTTGGCCGGGAAATACGAGGCTGATCCCAAAACTCCTTTTCGCTGTCCGCGGCCACTTACGAGTGCACGCAGTTTATTCACGTAACAAACGAAGGCAAATGGTCTGTGTCGGCACACAGGAATGTCAACATGATGGTCGACACAGCGAAAAGGAGTTTTGGGATCAGCCTCGTAGAGGGATGGTCATGGCGTCTGGCCCTCTGAGCACCCCCCCCCCACCAACCAACACTGCTGCTCTTGCGACTTGTACAGACTATTAAAATGCAGTTCAAGATTGCACCCACGACGCAACGTGTTTTCTTCGTGGGGGGGAGAGACTCGCTTCTTCGTAAGGGGGGGGGGGTTGGGGAGACTCGCCACCAAGTCCACCGAAAGGCTGCTGCTCTAATGACCAGCGCAATGTCACAGAGCTTGATTTGAGGTGGGCTCCGTGTTGTACGAGAAGACAAATGGCGTGAGTGCGCCATTTGCTCACTCATTGATGTCGACCTCGCGCAACGGCAACAATGAACCGCCGGCCGTGTGTGCAGCGCCTCCATTCGTGACGTCTCAAGCGAAGAACATTCATCAGATTTTTCAACCTTCAAAGCTCTTGTATTTTGCAGTGCAAGGACATCTGATTTTTCTCTGTGAATGAAACTCTACAGACGTTCTGCGCCTCAAAGATAGATTTCGCAGTTCGAAGGAGAGAAATGGACAAGCTTGCGTGTGCAGCAGTGTTTGCAGGTAAAGCATCTGGATCAAGAACCTACTTTATGCGAAGGTTTTGAATGTTTTACTGTTTTCACGTTGGCATCTCCACTCACCAACGTCTGCGGAAAGTCAAGAAAGTTTCGAACAGATTTTCGTTTCCATCTGACCGCACGTGAAGAATGTTGTTTTGGAACAGAGATACGCGCAGTTGAGATACAAGATGTTTCAAGACTGACAGTGTACGTTGTGACACACAAGCACACACACACACACACACACACATATACACATACACACACACACCTTCCTTGTGAACAGCCCGCATCCTAAAAGTGGCAAATTATTCAGAGTCATTCGTCTGAGGCAAACAGAACATTGTCCAGCAAAGGGTGGGGTGAGTTCATTGTGGTGCCAAATATAACATTCACTGTGACGAAAACAAAACTAGGAACACTGTACTGCATGGTCGGTCGGTCCAGGGTTGGTGTCACTCAAGAAGAATAATCCCTGATCCTGACATAGACATGCAGAGGAAAATTTCAAGTGGGAACAATTTGAGTGAGGGGCAGGGGAGGGAAGCAAATCTGTACCACAGATCTGTCACTCATTGATGCATGAGTTCAAGCCTGGCGCAGAAATGCCTGCACGACATTGCAAGAGAAGGCAGGTGATGCCTTGCTGCAGGCGAAGATGTCTCGTCTCTTTTTCCCACTTTTTCCCGTCGCACTGCAGGTTTGCTGGTGCTGATCGGAGTCGCCGGGGGCTGCAACAACACCGCGGTGAGTCTCAGGGTCCCGTTCAAACACGGGAAGAGGGGTTTTCACATTGGTGACGCGCAGTCGTTTTTTTTTTTGACGTCTGCGTCAAAATTTAACATTGAAACCAATGGTGAAATTTTTGACATCAGCCGAGAAAACGACAGTGCGTCACCCAATTTGAAAACACCTAAGAGCATCAGACACCGCGTCATTCCTTCACGAGACAAACTCTGCCTCAAATGTCTCAGAGCATTCAAAGCCAAATTTGTACAGGGTGGCTCTGCCTGTCATGCCCCCAGAGACCTGACCTCAGTTAGCTCCAGGGGGTGTTCTGGATGAGGTCCAGGGGACCCAATGCTACGGGGCCTCAACTTTATTCTTGACAAAATAAGAAGCGGGCAAAAGTTAGCAACACTGTTCAGCGTGGAAACATCTTAGATGCGCGACAGCCCAGGGGGGATTGCTGCATGGGCACCACCTGGACACCCACCCATCCCGCCCCACATAAAGGCCCCACCCTCAACTACACACCACGGGTGCAATTCTCCCACTTTTGCCCGCTTCTTATTTTGTCAAGAACATATCCACATGGCCTCAGTATGAAAGCTCATGTTTTGCATTTTGACCATCTTTGCAGCAAAACATGCACTTATATCCACATGGTTCTGTATGAATGCAGCCCAAGAGCTTGCAATGGTGCTATTTGGAGTACTTCAGACAGGGCAGTTTTTACTGTCATTGAACCTGAATAGTGTGTTGTTTGGAGTTCCTCACATTGACCTTTTGACCCTGGTTTTTGGGTAGTTTTCACTCGGATGATTGTGGAGTGGAAAGGCCCCATGGGTACTTCTGACAACTGGCCACAACGGCTCTGTGCGCTCTGCACGCAGGTGAGCGCGTGTGACAACACGTTGGACGCGGACCTGGGTGAGAGCCTGGAGGACGTGGAGGCCGGGCTCACACCGAACCTCGACCGAAACCAGCTCAACAAAATCTGCCTGTAAGCGCCGGGGTCACAATATAGCCAGACACCCAAAATCAGGAGGCATGGGGTGAGGGTGCCAAGCCTCTTCCAGAGGTCAAGCAGGTCCAGTTGCAGGCTCCTTGGCCCTCTTGCCTCATGCCTCCTCATTTCCCATGCACCGGTATTGCCAGACACTCATCAAGGCTCCGAGCAGCCTGTGCCAACTAATATTTTGTGTGAGTTCTGCGCCATTTGGTTCCACCGCAAGAGTGGGGCACACTGAGCCCTTGCGGCCCAACTTGGACTTTTGAAAGGTAAAACACAAATCTTGCAGAGCGTACGACGCGCACGAGGACTGCCTGCGGCCATACGTGAATGACTGCCCTGTGAACTTGAACTTCTACCTGGAAGCGTTCAGAGACTACGCCGACTTCGTCTGCAAGAAGGCTTTCTATGGTGAGCGCCAGAGGCCCCTCCATAAAGGATCCAGGCTTCTACATGCAAAGAAGGCCCCTTGGCAAGTCTGCTGTGGAGCCTCCCATTTTGCATGGTCTGTCAATCGTAACTCTAGGGGGCTGGGCACATCAGAGACTGCTCCTGCGATGGGCCACTCACCATGTCTCCCACATATTGGGATGAGGCATCCATGTGCACTCTTCCAGGGTGAATCCAACTCCCACAAACAGACCCCACCGTCCACCATGATCACACACCAGCCCCTCCCCAGTGGTATACGACGTAAGACCACTACCCCCCCCCACACACACACACACACAATGGCTAGACTCCAGGACCCCCTTGCCTCGCACACGCCGTGATTCTCTTGCAGACACGTTGACGCACACACACACACACACACACACAGACTCCAGGACCCCTCCCATTTCAATACCCCCTGAGCCTCACACACGCCTTGATTCTCTTCCAGACGCACGCCCCGTGCTTCATACAAAGTGACGTCAGGTTGGGGCTTGCGTTCTGCCGCAAAGGGGTGTCACTCAACACCGGCATCACCTGCAGGTGAGAACGCAGGCACCGCACGAGCCGCAACAGGGTTCTCTGGGCTGAACGCCACCCTGCCTGTTCTATAGTTCTTCTTTTGGGTGTTGCAGACAAGAAGGGCAAGTTTCAACAAGTTTCGTGAATACACCATTCGTTTCCAGTCACTGACGGTGTTCCTCCAGCCGTTTTCAGATTGGGACCGTCGACGTCAAAAATTGACGTCGACAGCAGAATTCTGACGTCAATCTAAATTTAACATGATGCCCAAGTGGTGGGCGTCAAGACCATTCTTTGATATCGTCAAGAATAGTTGCCGTTGACGTCAGAAAAAGCTGACGTCGTCATCAACGTGAAAACCCCTTCTGTCTGTCATCCCTGCAGCCTGATCAACAAGGCGCTGCAGTGCTCAGAGCAGTTGGTGACGGACCGGTGTGACGCGGCGGCGGCCGCCTACCGCCGCGGGGTCGAGGAGGCTTTGTACGGGCCGATCATCCGCACGCTCTCCTGCACCCTGGGTAAGACCCTCCTCCCCATGTTGTGTGGGTGGTGCCAGTGGTGCCACTGGAATCCTTCTCCTGCACCCAGGGTGAGTCCCTGTCAGGTTGGTTGAGTGGTGCCACCAAGCTGGGTGGGTCAGTGGTGCCCCTGGAATCCCTCTGCTGCACCCTGGGTGAGCAATACCCCAGCAAACGTGTGTACTCTGGGTCCTGGGTGAGAGGTGTCCGAGAGTGGTCAAAGTACACTCATCTCCTGCACACTCGGTGAGTCACCTGCATGTCGGGTGAGCTCTATCCCGAATGCAGATGCACGCTGGGTAAGTGGTGCCTCTGGTGTGCCCTGCGGACCCTCTACTGAACCCTGAGTGAGTGTTTTGTGCGTGGGTGGTGCCGCCTCCCCCCCCCCCCCCTGCAGACTCTCCCTTTCAAGCGACCAGGATTGGTTCGAGTCAAGAACGAATGGCCCAAAAGTAGCACGACGCGCTTTGGGCCTGACCCCCGTCCACTGTGGTGACCTCTGGTTGTGAACCGCGTCCTTCTCTTGCAGCTGCGTCTGCGCTTCGCGGTCTCGCTGTTCACCACGACGTCTCTCGCCGTCGCTGTGTTCATCGCCTCCCGACTGTAGATGGAGTCGCCATCACAAAACAGTTTCTGCAAACTAAGAAGTTGTGGCAATTGGATCATTTTGGAAAGCGCCGTTTTGTGTTTTGCGTTCATTTGCTTGTGACATTGCACGTTTTGGCCAAATTTTGCCAATGTAGATCCACGTTGTGAGTATCACATGAGTAAAACCCAATTGTCAAAGTTTGAGCGTACGAGTCTTTTAGTTCTGATCCCGAGAAGGGGCGGGGGGGGGGTAGGTAGTGGCCCGGAGCCCATGTCGACACATACGTTTTGAGTCTTTGGCCAGTCCAACAATCCACGGTGCTGTTCTGCCAAGGCCTGAAAATCGAGTGAGAGCGTTGAACAAACAAAAACCGCCCCTGTACACACAAGGGCAGGTCCAGGATTTGGTCCAGGGGGGCGCCCTTTGCGGAGCCTGCTTCCAATTTGTAATGCACGAATGATCGACAAATTACACCTGCAGTGCCAAGGTAAAATTGATATTTTCATGGGTCAGGGGGGCCAGGGCCGCAGCTCTCCCCCCCTTTCCCGCTTCCTGCACCGGCGACATAGTCCGTTAGCTTCGGTATCAGTGTGCAAGTGCGCAACTGATTTGTGTGCCCATCATATATAGCTGGAATATGATTGTTGCTTTGTTCGTGTTGTTTTGTGCGACCCATGGAAGAGCAGATAAAGAGCAGTTCAAAAGTTTCACGCATGCATGGAAGAGCTTTTTCTTGTTTTTGAAAAAAGTGCAAAATTTGATACGAGGTATCAGATGTTGACAATGCAATCGAAATTGAAAATTTTGGACCTTGCCCAAAAAATTGTCGTTTTGCGAGGTCACGGCGAGCTCAAATACAATGACACTGAAGAACAACGACAGTGGGTCCCAGGTGCCAGAGGCCTGCAGGGTCCAGGTGCAGGGTCCAGGTGCAGGGCCCTTCCCTGACCACACTCTGGACTCAACGAGAGTTCTGCAGCTCAGCTAATCACAAGGCACGTCTCAAAGTTTCTGTTCAGGACTAAAATTGCGGGGATAGCACCGTGCGTGTTGTCACGTTAATTGAAGGGTGCAGGGTGGGTCCACAACTTCCAGAGTGAGTCCGTCCTGCAGAGGTGAGTCTACCCTCCTGCAGTGGCGAGAAGGGACTCTCCCATCATCTGAAGGTTTCAATTGTTTTTGTGTGGTTCCCTGACGAGAATCCGCCTCCAATGACAAACGTAGAGCAACATGTCATTCTGATGAGAACGATCCAAGGTGTACTGTGCACATGGGATCATTCTCACCAAAGCGATAGCTTCTCGCAAGAATGATTGATTCTGCAGAGAAATTCTTCCATTTCCTTCGTGCAATAAAGCAGACAACAATGAATTTCTACAAAACGTTGGCACATGCCATTGAAAACAAATTTTGAAATTTGAATCAGCCCTTGGGTTCCCTGCCATGAGTCCGCCTCCAATAACAGACGCAGATCAACATGTCGCTCAAAACCACAAATTCCGTCCAATCTTCTGAAAATATTTTGCAGTGGAATCCGATTTCAAGAAAACACCTTGTTGCTTTGAAACGGTGACGAAGCTCTTTGCCAAGGCATCAACATTCTCGTACATTAACCTGACACGTTTTACCAACAAAAAGTCACGACAAGTGATGTTCGGGGAAATAAGGCGCCGTTCACACTGGACGCGTCAAGCGGTTTTCACATTGGTGACGCGCGTCAAAGTTTTTGACGTCGTGAGGGTTGACGTCAGGAATGGCCTGTACCATTTTTAGTGATTTGCGCCGCTACCGGTTGAGCGCGAAGCACTATAGGCATCCTCTTTCAAAAGTATGTCAGCAGCAGTTTCTCTATGAAAATGGTACTCAATTGTGTTCATATTTGGTCTGTAGATTTGTTTTTG
>JAAUXT010070487.1_pt1 | contig 13961 bp, 13 predicted proteins | sample 7278171 | NCBI WGS metagenome assembly JAAUXT01 (sample SAMN14350112, study PRJNA611818) | marine sediment metagenome | isolation source: surface marine sediment (1.8m) | place: French Polynesia: Moorea | collected 2018-08 | reverse complement strand
CTGCTTACCTATGGCCAACAAGTTTTGAAAGGCGGGGGGATGTCGTGTGGAAGAGTTGGCTCTTCCCATGCGCGCAATCCAGCTTTCGGGTGAGGTGCTGAGTACTGATGAAGCAGCTTCAGCGGAGCTGCGCGAAGCTGAAGCTGTGCACTGGACTCGCAGCTCGCACCGCCTATTTAAAGCCGCGCTCACGACACCCTGTGTCTGTCGAGAGCAACAGCTTGAGACAGGACTGAGTAATAAACGTTTGAAGTGTACGCTTGAGTTGTTACTCCACTGCGGTGGTCCGGCCGAGCCGAGGCTGCTTCATACCGCGGTGCCGCACACGGCGGCGGTTGTGTGGACGGGAACCACCGGGACCCGACCCGCACACAACAACAGGGTTGCAGTACCCATCAACGAGAGCAGGACCGGAGTGCTCACCTGTGCACGCGTGACACAGCGCATGACGCACCCAGCGTGAAGCCGGCTCGTCGGGTTGAAGACTGGTGGACGGGCGGGTGACTCCCCCTCATTCCTTTAACAGGGTCCCGCGGGAGAAGGGGAGGTAGCGGGGAAACCGGGCACCAGGGCGGGGAGCGTCGGGACCGGGCACCAGGCGAAGTGATCGATGCGCGAAGTGACGCGCGGGGGAAGTTTGACACACATCAAAATGGATGTTTTAAAAGTTTGAGTTTGTGTCCACATGAACAGGCACAGACACACGTACACGCGTGCACACACACACACACACACACACACACACACACACACACACACACTCAGCTGACAACAAAACAAGGCCGTTCCATGTACTGTACGCTTTCAAGATTCCATTTCTCTGAAACGTTTGCTTTCTGTCGATGGATCCCCGATGGATGGAGTGGCCCCATCAGACCCTCCCACCCCTGGACCTGGAGGACCAATGGATTTGGCACAGCCCCCTCAGTGAGAAACTGCAGCATCGCAGCAGCGCCGCATCCATCGTACGTTGCATGTGACGTGCGTCCCGTGACGTGACGTGACGTGACGTGACGGGGTCTGGTTTCTCTGGTGATGAATCACAGTCGGAGCCGCGTCACTCCTCCGCGTCCCGATCGCTCCGCCGTGCCGTGTTCACAGCGGAGACGTGGTGTGTGGAGGGTGAACGCCAAGCCACATTGAGTTGCCTGGTGACCCTTGATCTCAGCGAAAATCAGGGTAAGATTTTTTGATGCCAGCGTCAAAATTTTGACGTGTGGGTATCAAATTTAACATCGCGCCCAACGGACAGCATTGAAGAATGGTCCAGTCCATTTCTGCTGTCGCGTGAAAATTTGACGCTGCGTCATCTGTGTGGAAAGCCCTGATGGTTCCCACCCGGTGCTTCACCGTTCTCGACGCTGGGCTTCTTTCCTGCCCTGCCATTCCTCTCACCGTTCCCACACCCTGCTCCATTCCCTGCCCCCTCCCCTGTTCCACCACCCTGTTCCCCTCCGTCCCTCCACCATTCCCGCACACTTCTCTCCAGCCCCTACAGTTCCGCCACCCTGCCCCACTCCCCCCACGGTTTCCCAGCCGGCGCCGCCCGCCCTTCACCCTTCCACCACCTTGCCCTTTTCCCCTTCCCCACTGCGCCCACACCCTGCCCTCCCTCGACCCACCCTGCCTCCCCAACCCCCACCCTGCCTCCCCCTCCCCCACCCTGACCCACCCCTTCCCCACCACTCCAACACCCTGCCCTCCTTGCTCCCAACCTCCTCACTGTTCCCGCACCCTGCCTCCCCCTCCCCACCCTGCCCTTCCCCTCCCCCACTGCTCTCGCACCCTGCTGGGAGATTGACCAGGCCCTGCTCTGGCTCCACAGCCAAAAGACAGCCCGCTCCAGCAAAACTAATCAGGCAATAATAAATGCCTCGGTGTCGTGCGTTAGATCAAGCAGATTACTATAGATTTTGCGGGGCACAACAGTGGCTCGTACAGACATCGCGCGGACCAATCTTGACAAATGACGGGAGGCAGGCTGCGCTTCCCTTCATTGGGTCATGGGGGAGGGGGTTGCACGCTGCGTGCGTCACGTGACATTTTGAGAACTACCAGCAGACCAGTGAGGTCAAAGAATGGCAAACACAGCTTTGATGGTATCTCAAAATGTGTCTTGAATGTTGCCACAAAACTGACACAAATAGAGAGTGTGCTACCAAAAGAACAAAAAGGCATTTGATGACAAATTTTGTGGACTTGAAACTGGATTCCATGGGATATTTCACCGCCATGAACCTGCTGAGATAAAGTAGAGACAACAACAGTGCACATCCCATTGAACAGGAAGTTGGGAATGGGTTGTATCGCGGCGGCATCCTTGGACAAGCGCAGGCAATAGGCATCGGTGTTGAACACTTTGTGAATCATGGTTGTCTTGGATGACCCGTCAGCCTGGGTGTCGAGCTCAAGCGTTTGGAGTCAGATCTTGGAGCTGTTCAGGAGCAGCCCAATGGCCACTGGAGGTCCTTCCTTGGGGTCGAGCCACATGAAAAAATCCATGAGAAGCAGGGCCTGCTATTGAAAGCCTGCATCATTCTGGTCAGATGAGCTTTTCACCTCAGCACTGACCACTTGAACTCTGTTCAAGACCATGCTGCCATCTGCCATAGTCTGCCTTGTGGGAACTTGTGGCAGATCCACCTCACACAACACTTTGAAAGCCTCAGTCAGGTCAGCACTGTGATCTCGAATCTTGTCAGTGATGATCATCTCTGCATCACTACAGATGTAACGCATGTTGACATTCCACAGATGGTCTCTTGGTGAGCCTTCCAGCATTGAAGCCAAAGGCATGAAATAAAGATAGTCCAACCCTTCCTCCTGCCAATTGAATGTCTCATCCTCTGCAATGCCCATGATGGACAGCAGTCCAGCCCACTTCATGAGGATGCGAGCAGTTATGGCCCCATGCCAGTCCCATGACTCGCAAGATAAGAGTGGCTGAATCAAGTCTGTCATGTCCCATGCTGTGTCAACAGGCCTTTCTTTGTGCCACCAACCCTTATCCTGGAGGTAATCAATTGCAGCTTTGCAATCTTGCAATTTTTCTTTGGTGAAACTTTGGGCTTGTTTCGTGAATGCACCCCTGAGCCCTTGCAAACAGTTGACTGGAACCAGGACCTCACAATCACCATCAGGCAGGGTTGCAGAGAGTGTTTCCACGGCATTCAGAAAGTTCTTGCAGAAATAATGTGCAAGGACAGCTTCTTGCTCCATTGGCAAGGAAAAGTCTGATCCATTGAGATTGACCTCATTTGCCATATCCTTGGGAATGATGTGCTATTCAGTTTCTGCAGCTCCAGGTGAGTGACAGTCCCACTTTATGGCAGCTGGTGTCAGCTGCTCGGACCCATTCCTCAGGATCACTGCACTGAATGAGCAGACATGAGGGTGGAAAGTCTGCGCATACACTTTCCCATCTCTACCACCTGGCCATGCTGTCATCTGCAATGAAATCAGACATGAACATGCTGAGTGATGAGATCACCTTTCCACAGCTCAAGTTGTATCACAGAGGCTGCCCACCTGTGCCACCACCTGAGATTTGTGGCTTCCCACAACACCTTCTTGTACTCTAAGGAGTTTTTCTCAGGGCCCTCATAAATGTCTATTTCAAGAATTTGCACAGACAAGTCATTGATGTATCAGTCAGACTCATTCCATTGTTGCACTGCATTCAGATTTGAAAATTCTGCTGTGTTGTAAGGTGCAAAATAGAATCTAGCCAGGTCTGGTCCTTCGAATGAGTGCGCCATTCCTTGAAAGAAATAGCCATTGGACAGGTGAGGGGCAAAGGCAGTGGCTCAAAGGGCAAAAGGTCGGCAATGAACAATCATTGCTGCTAAACATGTTGAGGGCTGCACAACCAAAAGCATGAATGAGCGGCCTGAGTGAGATGCTGCCCCACAGCATGCATGAGAGGGCAAAAGGTCGTCACTGAACAAACATTCCTGGTAAACATGTTGTGGGCTGCACAGCCAAAAGCGTGGACGAGCAGCCTGAGGGAGATGCTGCTGCAAAGTGTGTATGAGAGGACAAAAGGTCGTCACTGAATACTTGGTGCTCCTGAACATGTTGAGGGTTGAACAACCAAAATGGCTCAGAATTTTGCTTTGGTGCATTCTTCATCCAATGCTGATGTGCCGCAGGATGGGGAGGGGGGAATTATTGAAGTGGTTGATTCAAATTCCAAATCAATTTCTCAGTCCCTCTTGTTCGACTGGGTGGGAAAATTTGCAAAAACAACCCTTGTACAGAAGGCTGCATAGCAACAGTGACTTCCAGAGAACCGCAAGGTCATAAGCATCAACATTTCTGTATGAGGCCATTGTAAATACTCACCATGCTTGGATGCAAGATGATTTAGTGAAGATGTGTTGCCTGTAAAGCACTGAAAAACATTCCAAGATGGACGCAGATGATGTCAAGGAGGTAGTCCCATGTCACATGTCATATCCAAGTTGACTTTGACACGATGTTGCAATGTGGCATGTGGCATCACTTAGAGACCTTGGAAATCACTGTGGCAATAAACTTCATGCTTCAGGTAACTTGTGTCCAGTATTGTCCAGCATCATTTGGTGATAATGCAATTCTGCACAGGGCTGTGGTACTTATCTCTTGCACTAACTCAAACATACATCAAAGACACCAGTAATTGCCTCTGGCTGTGCAAACATAACCCCAGTCATGCACCGTGGGTCTTCAACTAATATGCACTCACAAACCATGAGTTTTTGAACTGATATGTGGTTCCTGAGCCCATATCAGTTGAAATGAGAAATATTCCTGTTTGTCCTGTCTGTCCTGTTTGTCACAATGCCTTTTTCTTCATTGCAGAGCCAGATTCCAAGAGATTAAAGTGATGGTGACCTGTGCATGCAGGCAATGTGAAAGTTTTCTTTGCGCTCCACATTGCCATGGGACTTGTACACAAGCCCATGGTGAAAACCTACTGGTCCACAGATCTGGTCACTCAAACCCTGTTCTTTGGTGAGTACATGTCACTGAATGCATTTGAGCTCATTTCATAAAAGTTGCATTTCGACAATGACTTGCTGAACCCACACCCCAGAGACAAGGGTCACAACCCACTAGCCAAAGTCAGGCACATTGTTTCAACTTTGCAAAATTCATTCAGGTCATCATTGGCACCAAATCATGCCCTTGGGCTTGATGAGGCAACTTGCACTTTCCATGGTGTGTGCAGGTTTTGAGCATTCAACAAAAACAAGCCTGACAAATTTCACCTCAAACTGTATGCGATGTCAGAGGCTGATTTTGGCTACTGCTTGGGTTTCGAGGTCTCTACAGGAGCAGAGTGAATGAACAAAGAAACCAAGAAACTTGAGTGGGAAGGTGTGCTTTCACTCATACAGGAATGGTATGATGTCCTGGACACTTCCATGCTCAAATTTGGAAAGTGTCCATTGATGTGTGACACACAGGACACAACTGTGATCTCTGCAACAGTGATACAAATGATGCACAAGTATTGCTTGTTGGATCAGGGGCACCATCTGTACACTGATAATTTCCACTCAAGTCCACACCTGGCAACAGCTCTCCTGTGCAGGGCAACAGGATTCTGTAGCACTGTACGATGCAACAAGAAAGACTGGCCCATTGCGCTCAGTAAAGTGAGTAAACAAATCAAACCCAAATCCAAACTCATTTGTTGGAGGTGCAGCGATAACAACGAACTTCTTGCCATGACAATTGGTGACCGGCAGGTCTTTCACCTTGTGTCAACCATCCACCAAGCCACCATATCCCAGGTGCATAGTCCTAGTGAGGGCAAGTGGGACTGGTGTGCAGATGCCATTCTGGACTACAACTACAGTATCAAAGCAGTTGACCTTGGGGACAAGATCCTGAAAAGTTACGATATGAACAGGAAAACACTCCTGTGGACCACAAAACTTGTTTTCCACCTGACAAATATGGCCATGATGAATGCATACCTGCTGTTGTGCAGAAGTCAGCAGTCAGCCCTGCAAGCCATGATAATGCAGGAGCAGCGTGTGAAGAGGCTTCCCCATTTGCAAGAAAATATGCAACTGCACAATCATGTGACTTTCAGGTCCACAGTTGTACTGGCACCTGTTGAGGAGGGCAACTGGAATCACACATATCGCAATCCATGTGTGAGAGTTTTGGCACTTGCTCCTGAAAGGCATTTCAGTGAGCATCATTTCCCTGAAGAAGTTATTCAACAAAAGAGGGTGTGAAACAACATTGACACTGCAATGCCTGCTACATGGAAAAGGAAGGGAAATACATGAAATTTCAATGTGGCCCTTGCAAAAAGTTCCTGTGTGCCTGGCCATGCTTTGCAGTGTACCACACACAAGATTTGATGCACATGGATGCCATAAAAGCATGTAATGAAGCAATTGTGGGGACAGCACAAGCAGTGTGCATGCTTGAAGTGGGCCAAATGTGAGATCAAGATCTAGATGAAGGGCTAAACCTCAATGTCACTGTTTGACTTCAGGCTGGTTATATTTGTTCAGGTGGAAAGGAAGGAACTGGCCTTCTGAAATCATTTGCAGTTGTGAATTGTCACTGATTATCCAGGTAATTTTTGAGGCCGCAAAATGAGTGTTTCTGTTGTGAATTCTGTGCATAAAAGACATTTGTTCACTCAATGGTTCATTTGGAATAAATCTTTGCACTATGCTGGATATATGTGTTCATTGTGCATCAGCCTGATGATGACTAGGGTTACGCATTTTGATAATGTGCAGAAATTATCACCTGTAATTGCAGGAGGGAAGACAGCACCAGTTGAGATGACACACAAGGCATGTGTCGCAATTCTGAGATTACTCAGATTTGAGACTTTGGCAGACTTTTGCATACTGTGGCATCTCAGATGCATTCTTGAGGACATGATGCCCATGGCTAATTTCTTCATGCACTAAATAGGTAAGAGCTCTGTATTCTGGTGAAAAGAACATTCTCCATGAGTTCAGCCCACACAGATTGCTATGATGATGAAGAAGATTCAGTCAAGTGTGCTGTCGATCAAACTGAGTGCGCAAAATCATCAATTTGCAAAGTGATAGTGCATCTGAGATGTGCGTGCTGCATGCCTGCCACAATTAATTACAGACCGCTACTGGCTTAATTACAAGATGTGATTAGCTCCTATAGGAGCTTGTAGCATGTCCAGTGTTAATGATCTCTTTTGAATATTTATTTTTAGAGTACAATTATCAGGTGCCATACTCAAAAAATGTTTGTGTTTGTTGTAATGTTCTGTCAACCAGCAAATTTTGAAATCATATCCAATGGAGATATCAGTGTGAAAGTTGATTTTTATTATTTCGTTTTTTCCAGGAACTGATACAAATTTGTATTTGTTGTACCTGAAGAACTGTACATTTGATCTAAACATGGAAAAACTGTGTCCATAATTTATTCCATAGCTAATCGAGCCATGAATAAGCGCAAAATTTATGTCAACAGAAAATTGTGGTATAACATCTGAGGTAATAGCTGTTATGATATTTGTACAATTTTGAAATGTCTCATTTTTGGACTCCAAAACCAGAAGGAGCATTTGGCGAGTGTTTTGTGGAAATGTTATTGAACTGTATGGTTCTTGGAGAGAAGGTACATGAACAAACAAACAGGCATCAGGAAACACAGTAGAAACATGAGACTTTTCCAAAAACAAGTTTAAGTTCATCCATGTCCTGGACGACTGATAAACACTCACTGCAACAGTCACATCATGGTGCTGAGTTGGTGTTTGTGTCGTCAAGTGTCCATAAAAATAGGTATCATGTCGCATTGCAAGCCACACATGAAAGTCTTCAAAAAGAGAACGACTCTTGGCACAGTGAGCCCTGTTTTCTGCTGATAGTTTTGGGCACAAAGTATTCCTTGGAGCCTACAGCTGAGTGACATCATATGGATGATTTCCCTTTCACACAATACCAATAGAGCCTTGCAACACTATATTCAAGTTCATATCAGGTGTTTGAATGTTTAGTTCTATTTTTAGGTCACATCTTTTGAAGGAACTGAAAATTGTGGGAAGTTCTTTATTGGTGATGGGCATCAACTGAATAACAGTGTGGTGTTCATGTTTAATTCTGAACTGATAGTGATACTGTCTGGTTGCAGACTTCAGTAGTCTCAAGGCCAAATTGGAACCCATTGTTAGGTTTGTGAGGTAGGGCATACACGCTTTTGTAGGACCATATTGACACTTAGATAATGTGCACAAATGAGTTTGAACTGGTGTACATGTTGTTGTTTGCACTGTTACTGTTGTCTTCATTTCACTACAGTATCTGCACCAGTATGTTATCAGAATCAGAGTGGACTTTTGTGAGTAAATTGGTCTGTGAAGCCTGTCATGAGATTCACAAACAGCAGCAATTTCTCCAAGCATATTACCAGTACTTTGTATCAAAACAACTCCACCATACTGGCAATGTGGACTGTCAGGGCCTATGTATGTCATTTTATGAAATGCAATATTCAGATTCAGTTGTGTACCATCTTGTGCCCCAACATGGATTCATCTTACATTTGCCTCCAGGGACAATGATGTTTAGTGATGAGTTGCCATATACATAAACAACTTCAGATATTTCAACTTCACTTGATGAATAAGACAAGTACTTATTTATCCTGACTGGCTTATTACTGCTTATGTTTACCAGTACCACACACTGGAAAGATGATAATCTATACCTGTTTCTTGTGCCACGAAGCTGGTCAGATTTGACACCTGGGCCATCCAGAACCACGTGATCATACCCAGGTGACATTTTCAGTTCTATTTTAGTTTGTTTGGATACTCTAATGTGAAGTAAATAGATCTACACTGAGTTAGTGTTTTGCAGAATGAGTACAGATGCAAGCTCCTTGATAGACCAGGGACTGTTGGCCACCTGCACCATGAGGGATTTATCAGTGATAAAATGTACAAATTCCATCTTGAATGGTTCCAGCTGCAGAATTCTCAATGTTATCAATATTGTGTGAAAAGCAGGATGCAACCAGAAAGTGGTGTGCTGCCCGCAAAAGTTGAACTGATCTTTCTGGCATTGCTGGCAGAAGGAAGAGAGTCTCATGAACTGCACATTTTTGCTTCAATATTGCTCGCACAGTCTGCTGTTGATGGCAATCCCAGATCCTTTCCTACAGTTCCTGGTTGACACTTGTGAGAAGAAAATGGAACTAAATGTTATATTGAGTGATATTTTAGGGTACAAATAAAATATCCAAGTCAAATATAATTCCTCCCTGATGATTTTATTGTTGCTGGGATTGCCTGACAAACCAATATGTCCCAAAATGTGATACATTGTGATACTACCAGAAGGGGAATCAGGTGTGTCGAAAAGTATATAGTTCTTATGTTCAGAATATTCCAACAATCTACAGGCCCATGCTGAGGTTGACAGAAGAAATTCAAGTTGTTTGTTCCTTTGCTTGTGAGGTGCTTTGAGAATCAAGGATAAATATTTGTGTATGTGCCATATTTTGGGAGCTCCTGATAAGATGTCTGTCATTGGCAAAAATTTGTTAATACTTTCTGATGTAGTTTGTGATGGTGTAAATACTAGAGCAAGCACAGGACACAACCAAACAGTTGCCATGAACAACACTGGTTGATCAACACACTATTTCACAGGTTCTTTGGAGGAACTCAGTTGTCATGGGCTTGGTTTGAGTGGACTCCACAGAAACTTGGCAGAACAAACTTCCCCATCTCATATGTTGCACTTGTCATTGTATTGAGGAAATACAAATATTGATATGCAAACACTTTTTTGCAATGTCAAAGTGTTTTGGTGGTTTGAAAGTTTGAAAAGTGCATGCAACTGAGCCCCAAATGATGCAGCATTTACTTTCTGTGTACAACATTTGCCATTTGTCATTAGAAAAATGAAAATTCTGAAAATGAACAGAAAAAGAAGCCACAATGTTTCTTTGTCAAAGGTATGTCACCAGACTTCTTGGTGACCTGACAAATATCCCCTTCATTTTGTGGACAAAGGGCTTTTTCAGCAGAAAGCATTTATTGGTCTTTGTGTTTCACTTTGATACAATTGGTTTGAAGTGGATGATTGTCATTCAATATACTGAGTTTTACTTTCTGTGATCATCAAAAGGAATGGACCCAACATGTGAAGTCTGCCCACTTTTTCAAATGTTAGCAGATCAATGACAGGATGATGACAGGTTGACTACGGACAGCACAAAATGATACTGGCCACATTTAGCAAGCCACCTAGTGATGAATATGTGAGTGACTGATGTTAGTTTGAGTGACAGCACAGGGGATTCTGTGATTTGTGCTGTTTTCTCCCAACTTAGCACAGACTAGTTCCTAATAAAGAGTTTTGGTGAAACAAACAGAGCATTTGCTTTTGTCTGATAAGACATTAGGGACACACACCACCAGAAGAACCTCCTTCCATATATGTTATGTTCTGAGTTTTGTGAGCTTTTCTTGGAGCATGTAGTACATGGCAGGCAACACTGGTTTGCTAAACCTCCCCATTGCTGCTGAAATCCAATCTTAGCCACTTTGTGAGTCTTGTTTCTCCACTCGAAGCACAAATTTCAAAAAGTTGACCAGATTTTATACACTGACTTCCAAAAGCAATGCTCAATACTTTCCCATCTACTGTGGTTATCTCACCCATCTGAATAAAAATTCAACATTTCCCTGTTGACCATCGGTGCAGGTCTCAACAGCTTTGTGTGCTTGTTGTCTTTTGGGGAGAAGATGCAGTGTTTGAGTGTTGTGTTCTTGACCTTCATCTGTCCATTCCTAGCGCATAGGGAGAAATAACACACCATTGAACACACCACAGTTGAACTCCACCTTCAAACCTCAGTCCCAAAATGTCCTCTGATTTTCAAGGAAAACAATTTTGGGCAAAAAGCTGCATCTTGCACCCAAGCAAAATGGTGGTCACCAGTTGATCACAGAAACAGAAATACAATGCATATAACTATGGCAAAAAGGAACAAGGCGATGATGTGAATCATGTGATTCAAATCTAGTGTTGTTGTTATCTACTTTTGCTGACATCTAGGTGGTGGAACTATTGTCCACAGCAAAATATTTTCCTGATCATCAAGACAAATCAATGCACTTTTTTCTCATAGTTGTCTGCCAGTTTTTCCTTCACCAAGAAAGCTGATTATCCTGGATTTTATTGTCTTGATCTGTTTCTTGATTTCTGAAATATTTAGAGTAAATGGGTTGAGAGCAGAATTAATTGGTAAAATTACCAGAGTTATCACATGAAGCCAAACTACTGGAAACTGGTCAACAAAAATTGACACCAGGAAAAATACAGCTGAAGGAATCCAGCAGATGGCATGACTGGCTCCTGCAATTATAGCATTTCTGGTGATGTTTCTTTGTCTTTCCAATAACATTTGTTTGCTGACAACAACTTCTGATGTTTTGTTGAGTGTGATCAATTTCAAGTAAATTATCCAAATTCCAAGAAGTGCAGATTCGAGATACAATGCCAGAACTATGGTTGTAATATATTGCACCCTAGAACTGTCTATTTTTCCAAATAAAACACACAAGGGAGATGACAAGTATTCAAAGCCTTCCACTTTTAGTCGAAGAATAACAAGTATCAATGCCATACATGCTAACAAGATGGGAATGAAGATTACCAGCATTCTGTGCAAGGACTTTTCAATTGATTTTTTCAGTGGATCTTTCACTGCTTTGTGACGAGAAATACTGAGAGTGAAGAGAAACAAAGGTGATAAAAAGAGAGAAAGCAAAGACATATATCCTAGAACATGACAACTAACACTTTTTCTCCAACACAAATCCACAGAGATATAGCTTTCTCCTTCTGTAACATTTTTAAAACTTATACTGAGCAAATATACACCTGCAAGTACATCACATGCATTTATTCTTGTCACATGCAAGTCATATTCATTCAACTTTCCTTTTCCTTTTGCTCTTATTTTGAATCCACATGCTAAAAGATTTGACAAAGTTACCAAAACCCCAATTGTCCAAACAACATCCTTTAAGCCTGATGTTACAATCAATGGTGCACATGAGGAAGGCCAATATGGTTGGGATGTACAAACAACAACAGATTCTTCCCCAATGCAGCACAGGTGAAACAGGTCAGTCAGAATGACAGAAATCTGTACATCAGCAAACACCCCTGGATCAATATTCAACAGAGTATTGTTTGAAACTTTCAGCAATTTCAAACTTCTCAAACCATAAAAAGCTGACTGACATAAAAAAGCTATTTTATTGTTGTCCAGATCAAGGAGATGTAAAGAAACCAATGCATTGAAAATATAATTTCCAAGGGTTTTTATCTTGTTGTAACTCAGAATTAAGTTTATAATGTGTGATAAACAATTAAAGTTTGTGGCATGGATTATGCTTATTCTGTTGAAACCCACATCAAACAATTTGAGATTGTTTAGTGAGAGGTCACATGTAAAAATATGAAAGATATTGTTTCTGGGGCAAGCCAAAATAACAGCATTTGTGAACACAGAAAAATGATCAATTGAAATTGTACTTTTTTCCACATTTACAAAAACAAAGTCAATCATTGTTGAGAAATGGTTTCTGGTAAGTAGAGAAGCTGAATGGCAGGTGATTCCATAATTCAAACATACACATTGATGAGGGCAATATCTGACTCTGCATAAATATTCATCATCACCGAAAAGGCAATCTATTACACTGTCACAAACATTCATGAAATGAATACAAATTTGAGCAACTTGACACTTATACATGTTCCTGCAGGTCAGTTCACCACATGTAAGTTCATCTTCTCCATTCCAGCAATCCCAATAACCATCACACATGTATCTGTATGGAAGGCAATAACTGTTTTGACATTTGAACATCCACAAATTTGTACAATCTGCATACTCACAGTTTTGTAAGTGCTTCCCATTTTTACAATACATAAGTTCTTTTGAATATTGTGTCACATTGTAAATACATTTATCTTTTTGCAGGTAACACTCAGTGTATCCTGGATAACACTCAAATGTGTCAGGTTTGAAACAATTATGTTTGTGCCTGGAAGGCTGTCCACCATGTATTGAAATGTATTTTTTGTAAGTCACACATCCTCCCAAGTGTTGATTGCTGTAGAGAACAGGACACTTGCAATTCAATTTAATTGAGCAAATTTGTGAGCAGAAAATGCTGTCATTTGTCAGAACTCCATTTGAATAACAGTGACAGTTTTTTTCATCACTTCCATCAGTGCAATCATTCTTCCCATCACATCTGGCCAATGTGGACACAAATTCACCACTTACACATGAAATAACATCTGCCTTTGCTTTGGCCAGTTGTGGACAGGTTTTACATGAGGATCTTAATCTGTCTTCAATGATTTTGCTTTGTCTTGGAAACTTCTCACAAACAAAATGCTTCAACAATGGTAGGTAACAATTCACAAATTTAAGGTATGGTTCAACTGGATTCAATAAGGAGAGCACAAAACATAGTGTTACATTTGTTGCTGTGCAAAAGTTACTTATTGCTTCTGAAATTTTTGTTACATTGGGATAAATGTCTTCCAGATGTGTTGAAACATTATCACTGGTTGTGGCAATATTTGTGTATGATCTGTCAGCATGTATCTCATAGAAAAATGTAGCAGGTACATTAAAATACTCCCAGGGGTAAAAAATGAGAGGATTTTGATTCATCCATGAAACCTTGTGCTGAAAATATATATCACAGTTGATCTGAAATTCTTGCCAAATGTAAACTGGGTTCAAGGAATATTTCATGTCAACCTTTCTGGATCACAACATAAAAAGGCAATCTTTTTATCTCCAGCCTTTAACTGTTTCTAGCTTGTATTGAAGGAACACTCCACAACCTTCATTACTACTTTTTAGGTGATTTGAACCATACATTGTATGATGTATGGTGGTGAAAATCACCT
>JAAUXT010098091.1_pt1 | contig 13963 bp, 14 predicted proteins | sample 7278171 | NCBI WGS metagenome assembly JAAUXT01 (sample SAMN14350112, study PRJNA611818) | marine sediment metagenome | isolation source: surface marine sediment (1.8m) | place: French Polynesia: Moorea | collected 2018-08 | reverse complement strand
TTCAAGGATCTGCAGGAGCTCAAGGATGCTGTCATCCATGCCCTCGCAACAATCACAGAACAGGACTTCATTCAGTGCTTCACACAACTGCAGTTCCACTGGCAAAAGTGTGTTGCAGCAGAAGGACAATATTTCGAAGGTTTTCATGTGCTGGACTAAATGTGACTTTCGCATTGACTGCTGCATCATGTCAACACAAGGACCATAGTAAAATGTGCGTAAAACTGAACTTGTTGCACTTGCATGTCATGCTAATCGACCACAAAGTTGCCCCGCATTCAGGTCAGTGAACAGTCATGACGAACCTTACTTTGTATACTTACCTCGTACGAGGGTAATACCAAAAGTCTTTTCCGTCATGTTCAGCACCTTGCTGCAATCAGGCTTTGTGCTTGTCCGCCGAAGCATTGTTCTCTGTAGTCAAGAGCGGTTTGACCGCTGAACATGACAGAAAAGACTTTTAGTATTACCTTCGTAACACCTTGTGCACAATGGTTGCTTGGAACAGGAGGATACTTGGAAAAGTCAGGTCATCTCTGTGGAAACTCGCTGGCTGGTTGGCTGGCTTGTTGCTCGGGGGATTCCCACATTTTGCATGAAAGGTGCCTCTTTACTCTTGCGTGCTGCACGTCGGTTCCTCTTCTTGCTCGTGCTTTCCTGCTGCCTCGAACTGAGCAGGTTCCGATTCAAGGAAAATGGGTGGTTCGTTTTTGTGCTCGAAGTCAACATAGTAGACTGTCCACAGGCGTGACGAAATTTTTGTTGCCTTTTTGTCTGTGTTTGCAGTCCATGATCGTTCTTGTGGCGAACCATTTCGAGACTGCCTGTATCGATTTTTGTTCGTCCTTCCACTTGTGCAAGCTTCCAGTTTGCGTGTACCGCTCGCTGATCACACCGACTGGGAAAGTGTCTGGAATCCAATGGAAACCAGTGTGTCTGGAGGCGACAATGGCCCTTTCCTTCGCGAGTGCAGAAAGGTCAGTGAGTACACAATACCTGTCTGCGCCAGACTGACGTCCAGCGCCAAGAGAAATTTCAGTTCCAATTTTACGAACTGTCGGAGAAATGAGCAAAGGAGCGTCTGACTCGTTCGTGTCCCACTTCCTCAGTTGTGCTCACAGGACAAGATTTGCACCACCTTTGTTTGGTGACTGTCTAGTCGCACGAGTAACTCCAGCTGATTCAGAATTAGGGTGGGTCCTCTTGACACCACCCAGCCAAGGGGCCGACCTTCAGACTGCTGATTCAAAATTTGAAAACAATTCTCTTCCAGCTGGTTCTGAGCAAAAACTTGGGCTGAGAATACGATTTTCGTCAGAGGCACAAATCCTCTCGCCAATGCACGGGTCCCGAGGACGATCCCAAATTTCATGTCCCCTTTTCCTTTCCTGTGCACACACATTCACGGGTGAATCATTGGTGCTTGTGTCAAAAAAGGTGGTCACAAAGGATTTTCACGAACTCTGTGGCGTGTTCGGAGGAAGCCCACGCATGAAGAGTTGGGATCGTCGCTCAGTACGCGAGTGATCTTTTGGCAGAGGCACTTCAGGGCGGGTACACTTCCGCTCATTGCTCGCGGCCCTTGAATTTTACAAACTTGAAAGGAACTCTGTTGTCGCTCAAGCTGGGTGAGAGTGGGCAGCTGGAGGCCTCAACCAGAGCCAAAAAATAAGAAAGCATGGGAAGCCAACCCCCCCTCGCCCCTTCTTGATTGGTCCAGGCCTTAAAGTGCTGGGTCACTTGGGCCAAAAGTGCAAGTTTCTGTGGTCCAAGCTAGCGTGGTGGAGCCGCGGGCTTTCTGGGCATGGCCTTCTTGTTCAGAAAATCATTTGAATGTCAATACAATGTCAGTCGTTTTGGGGTTACTTTGTGAAAGCGCATGTCGACGTGAGCTGTTCTTGTAATCAGCCGCGGAAGCGAGCTGATATTGGTTTGCCCCTGTACGAGTATCAGTGTCCGGTGTCGTCCATCCCTTGGTAATGTGGACAAAAAAACGTCTGAGTTATCCCCCCCCCCCCGAACGGAAAATGTTCAGCTTGGATTATGTCCAACTTGGACAATGTGACTTGTACATTGTCTGTGTAACCCCCCCCCCCCTACCAACAGAAAATTTTCAACTTTGACATTTTCTGACTGGGGTATTGGCGGATTGGGGCAAGTGCTGTCCTGCCGATGTACAACCGTGCAACCTGGAGCCATTTCGCATCCAAATCCATGGTGCAAGAAAGCTTCCGACAAGCAGCTTGTGCATGTCCGGGTTGGGAGGCGGATTCGTGGAACAGCATCGGAGCGGATGTGCACGAGTGCGCGTGCGGTCCGTTGGGTTGGGATGTTGCCGTGGGAAGGTCTTCAGGTCAATTTTGATGGTGGAGGAAGAGCCAGACTTGAAGCACGATTCAGAACATCAGACGTGACCAGCGAGTTGCCAATTTCCTGTTCTCTACTGAGGCTCGAGCGAGTTCTAGATGTTTTTGGCAGTTTATTATGGCGCAGATTTATGTCCGTGACAAGTCTCGGCAAATTTTGGTCAAACGAAGAACACGGACGCGCGGAAAATTTGACGGCCGTCAGCCGGCGAGCTTGTTTTTCCTGCATTGCGAACTGCATGGAAATCAATAAGACGTCTTCCGTCTGTGACTGAGCTGCAGTCGCGTACATTGGGTTGACGACTGTTTTGGATCTTCTCGGTTCGGGACGAAATTTTGTCCACAAGTGCCGGTCAGGAGTCCGTTTCTGCCCTTGTCCTTTGAAAATCCTGAGGTTGGATTGGGAATGCTGCGTTCATCGGATGACGACTCACGACTGAGAGCCGTCCCGTGACCGTGAATGATTCGATTTGAAGTCCGGCTTTGCTCGCTGGTTGACAACTGCGTGTTGTTGTTGTCGGCGAATGATTTTGGCGTTTTGCTCCGTCGAAAATTTGAAGAAAAGAACTTGCAGAATTTTGAATGAAGAGACTTCGCTGCTATGTCACAACCTAGGTTTTTCAAGTAGAAAATCTAGAATCTACGAAATAGTTTTCAAGATCATGCCGGGGTGAGCCTGGTCACAGCAATTTTACCGGCAGTACTTGACATGCACGAAATACCAAATATTTTCAGGTCTGGTGAAGATAGCTGAGGAACTTGGCCTGACCTTGCTGGCACCAAGGAAGAAGATCAGTGTTCTGCTCATTGGAAATCATTCTGCTGGGAAGAGCTCCTTCATCAATTGGTACGCCGTCCAACTATGCTCGCACAATTGGTAAATTCGTGAAGACAAAAAGGATCGTGTGGACGACGACGTGTCAAAACGAAGCGCGCGGCCCTTGCGTACAGCCGCGCGCGTATACGAGGCTCAGTCATTAAATACGTAGAATTATCATGTGCAGTTTTCTGTATGGTCTGGTCAGTGTCGATCACAAACAGCAATTGAGAGCCGATCGCAGTGAGCGCTGGACATGATAATTCCACGTATTTAATGACTGAGCCTCGTAGTGCAATCAGCAGTGGGTCTTGTCTGCACACGTTTGGTTGGTGGGGGGGGGGGGGGCATATGTGGCACATGTGGCGTGTCAGTCTAGCTCCTCCTTTCCAAATCAATACACGTGGGTAAACAGCCGAGCCCAACTTACAAAAAAGTTTCTGAAAACCAAAATTTTTTCAGCAGTGAAATGTGTTGGGCCGTAAGTCGCCGTGCTCGTTCATGTCAAATCGCTGGAAATCGGCACAGAGGAGAGGATCCGGTTTGCAATGAAACGAATTATCGCTCGGTTCTTCTTGACGCGTCGAATTTGTAAATGCAGCTTCACGACCAGATGGTTGACTTTGGGGCTGCAAAATGTCACTCTTTCCCGATTTTACCAAGATTGTCTTGAAATTCCGCACAGGCAGGGGGCATTCTTTGTCCAAAGTCTCAGTGGTGTTGTTTTGGAGGATGAGTTGGCACGGCTTCTCGGAAAATGCTTTATTGCCCACAAATCGCTTCCATTTTGTGATTCATTACCATAAAACCAGGAAGTCCACGCGAAGTGGGGAACTTTGTTCTCAGTTGGTCTTCGTGGCCATTTCCATTCATTCGTCAAGCCGATCTGTCCTGCCCACAACGTGAAAGCTGCGCTTTGATGAACTGCCGAAGCCCTCTCGCTCGCACTTTTGGCCAGGACAAATCACATTTTCTACTGACACTTTGGATGCTGTCCTCGATGTTGACTCTCGTTTCCTTTCTCTCGTACGAGTCATGTGTTTTTAAATTCGTGAACATTTGACCGCGAGACACATTTGTGTGTGTTGGCAGGTACGTAGAGGAACATGTGCAGAGGACGGGAGTGGCCATCGAGACGCAGGGCTTCACCTTCGTCACCAGCGGTCGGAAGAGGGAGTCACTCACCGTGAGTTCCGCAACAATCTCAAGAGAATTCTGTGGCAACAATCGAGTCTTTCTGCACAGGCTGTCAATGACACATCGTTCACCCAATCGCGTCAATTTTTGGTTCAAGGGCAATGCAACGCTGCATCTGTATCAGCACTTCGAGCCTCTACGGCAGACTGCGGGTCAGTATTCTTTCGGCGGTAATGCGAATGGTCCATGTTCTTTGATTGGCGAATGTCCTTCTAAAGGGTTGCGAGTCTGCATCAAAGCACCGGAAACAGACATCCGTTTCCGGCGTTGGATGGAATTCGCGCCCACCACATGTGAGTCCCTGGCGGCTTTTCACCGGGACGCCTTCGGCTTGAGAAAGTAAAGCTGCCTGGTGAAGAGCTGTCCGGTGCCACATAAACTCGTCACAGCGAATCGCGGATCACATGACTGGACTGAACCTTCTGCACTGACGGCAAGGACAAGGGCCGAATTTCTGCAGAGATTGTTGTCGAGAGTGCATCACATCACACTGCTGGAGACTGGGTTCGTTGTGGGCAAGACGGCGATGGCAAGACAGCCTTTCCCTTGTTTGCAGGATGCCCGGCAGTGAAGGCACGGGAGCTGCCAAGTGAAGGGCTGTAGTGTTGTTGCACCAACGACTTTTTCATTTGAGGGGATCCAACCTGAGCTGCAATTCTGGAATGAAGGGACTGCAAAAATTTGTTGATATTTTACCATGAGAACCATCTTTTGTTGGAAGCAACTCAAAACGCTTCACATGAACCTCATCTGCTTCACGCAGACCAGTTTTCATTCAGCGTCTCATCGTCGAAGAAAATTCTGTGACTGCCACCCATCGCCGTCGTGGGGGAACGTTGGATGCAAAACTTTCCGTCTTGCAGTCTACGGAAATTTATAGTTCCAATTTCGAACAGCGAGTAGCAATGAAATTCGCTGTTAACTTTCACGAAGCGCCAAAGAAGGCCTTCAGGGAAAAATGACAATGCACATCCAATTTTGGTGCTTTGTCTTTCCTTGCCGTTGACTCTGATTGATCTCAATCTTTCCTTGGGGGAAAAAAGAAACAAAACTTGCGAAATCTTTTTCCAGGTGTTGTGGATTACTTGACCACAGAAATTTCCACCTCGAAGCAGAAGAAATTCAGCCTGGTGACGTTTGTTGACACACCTGGTCTGGTTGATGGCGACATGAAGTATCCTTTTGACGTCAACACAGCTATCTTGTGGCTGGGTAAGAAAAAATCCGATGTATCTGTTTGGTGCTTGGTCGTACGAGTGCGTTCATGACCGGAAATCACGATGACGCAGTCTGTGCAATCAGCTGAGGCATTTACTGCATTTGCGAGTTTCGCATTCAGGCCGGAAGAGTTGGAAAGTCCCGAAATGTATCACCGGGTTCAGTGTTACACGAAATTCCGCAGCTATTTAGAAAGGATTGTGTGCGCATTGTGCTTATTTGTACACGATTGTGCCGAGACGTACTTGTGTGTATCATTCTCAAAAATTGCATTTTCTTTCCATTGCAGCTGACCTGGCGGACCTGATTTTCGTGTTTTTTGATCCGATCGGCCAGGCATTGTGCAAGCGGACTCTGAACCTGGTCGAGAAGATAAACGAGAAACACGCAGATAGAATGCGCTTTTATCTCAGCAAGGCCGACGAGGCTGGTCACGAGAGCGACAGACAGGTCGGTGCGACACTGTGTCCGAAGCCCGCTCCGCTGCACTTTGTTCTTTGCACTCTGTTCCTTTGCTCGCAATTGTTGCAGCCACGCTATTGTTCTGCAGATGTCAGTCATGTTGAATGACAACACTTTCACAAGCAAAAATAATTTTTGGCGCTTCATGATTCCAAAAGCGGGTGAAGGCTGATTGGGTGAATTTGCATCAGCTGCATTGCGATGGGATGTGTAACATTTGGGATGTGGAACATTCGGAACGAGAGATTCCGAGTTGGTTGGTTCAGCATCAGGTGTTGGGATCCCCTGTGTGAACATGTTGCATCGCAACTGAGACCCCAAGGCTCACTTTTTTTGTGGCTCTACGCGATGCTGAACGGACTCTTCGATCTCGTGCTCTGGCTCTGCTGGTCACATTGCGATAAGCAATTTCACTTGACTTGAACGAATGGTTCTTTTGGCTCTTTTCAGCGGGTCATGATGCAGATAGTTCAAGAACTGTGCAAGAGGCCTGGTCTGAACCGAACAGGATTCGACATGCCAACCATCTACATACCCAATCCAAACAAGGTAAATTCTGGTGAAACTGGAGTGGATTTCGCTGGGTGACAGACGCGCGCGGAGACGGACTTGGTGCTCTGCCAGTGCAATTTGTGCCCGTTCTGGTCAGTGCGCAGACCAGATATATTTGGAAAAACCAAACCAAGGACGCCAGTCACCAAGAAGTCCACTTTTGCAATGGAAAGACAGACTGTGAGCACATTATCTCGTACAGGACCAGTTTCATCAGTGTGTCTGATTTCCGATGCAAAAACGTGCGCCATTTTCACCACAGCCGAGTCGGTGCGCGAACCAAATCGAGGAAGTGTGCAAGGACATTGAGAAAACAATCAACCAGACAATTCAGAACACGCTCAACAAGCTGGAGGAAGACTGCGAGAAGATTGCAGGCCTCGTGGAGCAAAAGCTGGAGATCGACAGGTGAGGTTCCGCGACACGTGTTGACGGGTGTCTGGAAGGTTTCAGGTTTTCTCCAAAACCTGCTTTCCTCGCGGGAATTCTGCTGCGGCAGAAACCATCTGAGCATGATTCCAGCTCTTGACAATGATTCGTATTCTTTCCTTCCAGAGAAGCGAGTTCGCACAACATGCGCGCTCGAGCCAAAAGCTTCTGCTTCTGCTGCATCGGGGTGTTCCTGCCGATCGTGTTTCTTGTCAACTTCTTGGCCTCCAGCGCCTCCAAAGATCTCGTGATGTCAATGCTCGGAAAACCAGGCTACGAAACGCTCAGCATGTACTTGGTAAGCGAAGCGCGTTGAACCCATCTTCGAACATACCGTAGATCTACCTGCTTTACGTGGCATGTTGACTTGCGTGCCCAACATCAACAGCGAGTTTAAACACGACGTTTGAAATTGAAAACATCAACCTCAAACGTCGAACTTTTTTTTGACATGCCTTGATTTTTCCACATTTTGGGAGTAATTCTACCTTTTTAATACATTTGTGAACAAAATTGACCAAAAACCAGGGTTTGCTGTTGTGAATTTTTCTGTGTTAAGGGGTCCAAAGACGACGGGACGTTTGAAGTTTTCGCTCCAAACGTCGCTATTTACCGGTAACGTCACTATTGTGTGGACGTTTCAGGCGCCTGTGCGCGGCATGTGGCACGTGGTTCCGGCGGAGTACCACATGTACGTGCTCGGCTTCCTGGGGCTCCTCACGCTGCTGCTGCTGCTTCTCGCCCGACTCTCGTCCAGGTGCGTCCGGTGTTCGTGCGCGTTTGGCTTTGACCCACTGAAGATGTGTCACTCGAAGTTGTCGCATTTGGTTTTTAATCTGCAGGTAAGTTGTTCACAAAAAGTAGAATTCTTCATGCATTGAAGTCTTTTGCTTGAAGGCGGCGTCCAACCATGTCTCGCCGACAGAAGCGTACTCTCAGCGAAAACAAAGACTACGTGCAGAAATACGTCAAGGGAAAGAAGGTACGACGATATTTTGAAACCAATTGCATTCAGGTGACATGTGAGATGCGTGTTGCGCTTCAATCAACAAGACCATGATCTTTGCTTGCAGCAAAGCCTGTACCAGGAATACCTGCAGCAGAGCGCAGCGGAGCACGACCTCTGAAATGCGTTGCTCCGAGCGGACTAAACGGAACGTCATATCACCCACGGCTTTCCTCAGGTCCGGCGTTTCAAATCTGACCTGTTAAAAACTCCTTGAAATGTGTTCAGCATGACTTTTTTTTGTACCAAACTTCCCTCGGCGACCAGTGTTTCCTCTGAATTTTGGGAGTGAATGTGTCCAGAACCTTTCTGCTTCGTGACTGTGTTCAAAACCCTTCTGTTCTTGAGGAAGAAGTTCGCGACGACATCAGATGACATTGAAACCAGGGCATTTCAAAGGTGATCAAGTTGAAAGTGTTCAGAATTTTGAGGCCGAAAGAGAAAGGCACCATTTGATGTTTTATGCATTTGGGCACAATTTGATCTGTAAAAAGTTCTCTTGTTCAATCCAACTCAACACTGCTGCTCCAAGCGTGTTTCGTCAACGTGAAGTTCAGAGAACTTTGGTCTGTGGTTGAACGCGGACTTTCTGATGTCCTCAGTGTAGCTTTTTGTCCACTTTTGAGATTACTCGTACCTTGAAAGCTCACTTGAAAAGTTGTTCGATGGTGGCGTGTGTGTTGTAGATTTTTCACTTGTGACAAACTGTGGCAAAAGGTAGAGACCAAAATGTGTGTGAACTTAACTATTTTTATAGATGTGCGTGAATGAGTGCAAAAATCAGACTTCTGCGAGGCAGCACGAGAGAATTGAAGGGTGACTTGTTTTCGGACGGCAGCTGGCAAACTTGCCAATTTCTCATGGTGACAACAATCTTGTTCGGTGCATTGGACTTACAGTTGAAATGAACTGCAACAAATTTGATGAATTTATGTCAAAACTGATGAATTTATTGACGTATCTGTCGTGAACTGTTGCTGAAAATTGTTTTGACCAAGTTGTGAAGTTTTGAAATAAACTATTTTGTCGGCAAAGAGCTTTGTGAGACAAGTGATGTTTGTGTAGGCGACCAATTTTGTCGGAAGGTAGAATATTACGAAATCTGCGAAGATGCAAGTTGAGATCAGAGTCGTGCAGCCTCCAGCAACTGAAATGGGCCAGAAACATATTGCAGGGTTGTTTTTTTTTTCGTGACACCGAGTCAGTTTCTTGCTTCATCTGACAATTTGCCTGTTGAACCTTCCCCCCCCCACCTTTCCACAGAACAGATTCAGGTCGACTGAAACGAGAAATATTTACGCGACTATTCTGTGTCAGATAGCCTTTTCTGTTTTCTTTTGCATCATGTGAAGCCATCATGTGAAGCAGCTTTTGCTGGTTGAGAAGCCAAAACGATGCAAATCTGCTCGGTGTGTTTTGCGGAAGAAAATCGCGTGCTCCAGCCGTTCAAACGGAACAAACTACAGGTGACAGTGTGCACGCCCAAAATGCACGGCATAGACAAGGCTTGTTGGTTCACCGGTTTTCACAAAGTAACAAAAACAAACGTTTCTTTGTTTTGGTGAGAAGCATACACCCATGCACATTCAACAACCATTTTTTCCATTTTCGGATTCAGGGTTTGAGAGCTCCAGGTGCGCACCAGAACGTTCATAATCTTCTGTGTCTGATGCTTCAACTGCTTTTTCAGTTTCTGTGGTGTCTTCGTTCCTTTCGTCCGTCTCCTCTCTGGTTTCTGCAGGCTTCGCCGAGTCTTCGCTGTCTTCCTTCAACCTTGTATCTGCCAACAGGTAATTGGCCTCGTTTTCCGCGATTTCGGTGTTGCCTTCAGAATAATTTCGATCTGCGTCTTGCGGATCTATACTTGTTCCTACTGTGTCTTTTGGGTCATCAGGCTGACTTTGTTCCCAGATAGGAGTTTCTTCCTCCGTTCCTTCTTCGCTCGCACCAGTCGCTTCGTCGCCAAGATCAGTGCTTTCTTTGAAACAATCCGTTTCGGCCTCTTCCCTTTGTTCACTGTCGCCTGTTGTTCCTGGATTTTCAGCGTCCACCTTGTTCTCTTCTTGAACAGCATCAGCAGCTGTGTCGGGCGAATCGTTCGCGTGCGTGATTTCTATCGTGGGCGTTTCGTACGAGTTCGTGTTTTGCTCAAATGGATCTTGCTTTTGATTGGTCTGGTACTGGTCATCGGTCTCATACTGGTTCTCACGCTGAAGCTGACCCTCTATCTGGTACTGACCATCTGGCTGGTGCTGACCATCTGTCTGGTACTGATCATCTGTCTGGTACTGATCATCTGTCTGGTACTGATCATCCGGCTGGTACTGATCATCTGTCTGGTACTGATAATCTGTCTGGTACTGATCATCTGTCTGGTGCTGATCATCTGTCTGGTAATCAGTCTGGTACTGATCATCTGGCTGGTACTGACCATCTGTCTGGTACTGATCATCTGTCTGGTGCTGATCGTCAGTCTGGTACGGGCGGTCAGGCTGGTTCTGGCGGTCAGTTTGGTGGTGCTGATCGTCAGTTGGGTACTGACCATCTGTCTGGTACGGGTCGGCGGCTGGTTCGTAATTTTCGTCACGATTTTCTTCAGTTCCTTGCGCTACTTCTGGAGAATCCCCCGTTTCGGGTTGTAGGTTGTCAAGCCGAGAATAATCTTCTTCCTCATCATCTTCGCTGTGTCTCCTGTTGTCTTCGTTCGTGGTTTCTGGTTCCTCCGGAAATTCCAACTCTGGATGTTCAGCTAGATCCTCCTGTTTCTCAACGGCAACTTCATCAGCATCGTCTCTCCTTTCGCCCAATTCTTCTCCAGGGAAATTCTCTTCGTCTCCATATCTCTCTGTTGATTCTGCAAGATGGTCTTCTGACGAAAAGTCTGCAGTTTGTTCCTGATCGTCTGCAGGGTTCTCGCCCTGGTCCTCCTGGACAGCATCCCCGTATTCTTCATCGTTTTGGACTTCACCTTCCAATTCAGGTTCAGAACCTCCTTTGCCGTCTTGGGGCAAGAAATCTTCATCAGTGGCATCTTGATGTTTGTTCTCCTGCTTTTCATCTGATTTGTTCGTTGTACGATACACCACATCATCAGAGTCACTGCCGTCGTGTGAATCTTTTCCAGCCTGATCTCCATCAGGTCTCTCCTTTGCAAATATTTCGAAATTCATCTTTGTTTCTTGATCGGGAAACTTTTCGCCTTCCTCTTCCTTGACTCGTTCTTCTGTTTCTGAATCGTACTCTTCTTTCTCATTGTGATCAACAAAAGTGTCATTTGACTCTTCATTCTTTTCGGTCTCTCCTGCTGTCGCTCCTTCGTTGGAAATGTCAGAATCAGCGTCAGACTTTCGATCCACGTCCAACTCTGCTGATTCTTCCAGCTCTTGAGGATCACCATTTTCTGCAACGTTGAACTCATCTTGGTTCATGTGGATTCGAGGCTCATCGACCCCCTCCTCGTCTCTATACAAACGACTCCTTGCAGACTGACTTTTGTTGTCATTGTATCTGTCTTGTTCAGTGGGAGATAACTCTGCAAAGTCCTCCCTGTTCAAGTACGAAGCAGAACCTGTGCCTTGTTCTGTGACTTTGTTCTCCTCAGCGTCAGAGTCGGAATCAGAATCTGATTTGACGGGCTCCTGGTCTGAGTCACTCTCCGAATCGCTCTCTTTTCTTGTTGGGGCAGCAGCCGAGAAAATCTCAACCTCTTCCTCATCCTCAGTGTCCTCCTGTTTGACTGGTTCCTCTTCTTCATCTTCAGTGTCCTGTTTGGCTGGATCCTCGGTTAGCGGCTGTTCATCGTCCTCTGCGTCAGTCTCGATCGTTGCTTCTTCGGACGCGTGTTCCGCTGTGTCTTGGGTGTCATCATTCGGAACCAATCGTGCTGATGCAACTGAAAAGCAAGGTTTTGACAATTCTGAGTTGCTTTTTGGGTTTGGTAAGCAAGAAATTGCTTTGCAAAGTGAAGAATTCAGCCTCCGCATGCATGGATGCGCAACCCTTCGCGGCCTTCTTGACATGACCCGTGCACACTGAGAGCAATGACGTGGAACAACTGCCAAAATGACATCTTGAATCAAAGTGTAGCCAATAACCACACCTTTGCGCCCCACTCGGGAGCGGGGTCTGGTGGCGCCCTCACGGGGAGTTGGTGGTGGTCGGGGGGTCGGCTCTGCATCCGACCTGCAGTGCGAACGTCAAGGTTTTCAAAAGACATGAAACTTTCAGGGATTCTAGAAAACCGGGCTTGCGTGCACTTTTCGTGCAGTTTGCATGATTGTGCATCTGCATGCTCACTCTGCTGATGAAGCTGGGTCTTTGTCGTGCGCCTTCCTGGGCGTTTCCGTCGCTTTCTGTTTGCCCTTCCTTTTTGGTGACTTGTCTTCTCTCTTCCGTTTTGGTGATTCTCCTTTATCCTCGTTGACAGTCTGCTTCTTGTGTTTGTGAGACTTGTCTTTCTTCGGCTTGGAACTTTTTGTGTCAGTCTCAAGCTGCAGGTCAATTTGTCTGAAAAAAAATCCGATTCGACTCTGCATGCACTCGAGGATTTTCAAAGGGTTCACGGATTCAAGCAGGTTCGCAAGCATGAAGACACTGTTTCCTGCAACCACCTACTTTTTCTTGCCTCTGGTTGTTTTTCTGGGACTGCGCTTGGATTCCTTGTGTGTCTTGTCGGGAGCCGCGTCTGCAGGGGAACGCTTCGGACGGGTGGGGCTCCTGGAGCCCCGCGCCTCAGCACTGTCTCTACCATCCTCCCGAGCATGCCTCGAATTCCCAGAGTATCTTGCTGCTTGGAGCAAGGTAAAACAGAAAGAAAACTTCAAGAAAAAGTTCTTGGCAATTCTGCAAACTCATTTTGGACAGGGCGCAATTGACAGACGTCTTGCAATTTCCCAGCGAACATCATAAGCCGGAGCTTTGCCTCAGAAGTAAAAAATTGGCAGAAGAGGCTTCACATTAGTCATGGATGTTGGACTTGGCGAGAGTCAAAGTGAAACATTGGTTCCTTTCATGTGTGAGTGTGTGTGCGTGTGTGTGCGTGTGTGCGTGTGTGTGTCCTCCCTTCCGTGCACATTGCACGTAGGCGTGAGCACTTACCGCTCTCCATGGCCTGTCTTTGCCTTCTTCTCTTGAGAAGTGGACTGCGAGGTGGGGGCGTGGGGTTCGGGCTGCGCCAGGCGTGGCGTGGGCTCTCCAGGTACCTCACGTAGTCATCGAACAGGTATGGGCTGTGGAAACCTATGTTGAAACACGGAACACAACATTATGCAACGTGAAAGGCGACAGGGTGTCTCAACTGAGGAGGTTCCCTGTCACCCGAAAAAGGAGTGCACAGAAAACATGGACTCTTCTGTGAAACCACGCTGTTTTCTCGCACATCTATGCATGGCCAATGGTCGTTTTAGAAATCTTTGATACCCATGCAGCTAAAGCTTCGTCGAATCTTTCTTTGTCAGAGGTTGGTTCGGCAGTCGAACCATGCATGGTTCTGCCGAAAAGCCTTGCCTCGACTGACTTCATTTTGAAGCCGGAGACATGGGCATCACCCTCCATGGCACACACACGCATGTCTCACTTCCAAAGGCGTCACCCGAAGACAGGGTTCTCACACTGTACAAAAATAGTTCCTGTGAAATCATACAATGACCTTTTGAGACCTTTGGTCGAGAAAGGAGTTGTGTGATTGAACAGGAACCCTTTTCATAAGGTGAGAACCCATTTCTACCATGATGCGAGCACGCACGATAACCCGCGTTCTGCACATTTCCAAACCCCCGGTTCACCGTCTCATCACGATATGCTCGCGCACTGACTGTATTGGTTGTAGAGGAGGGTGCACTGACTGTATTGGTTGTAGAGGAGGGTGCACTGACTGTATTGGTTGTAGAGGAGGGTGCACTGACTGTATTGGTTGTA
>JAAUXT010022231.1_pt1 | contig 13963 bp, 16 predicted proteins | sample 7278171 | NCBI WGS metagenome assembly JAAUXT01 (sample SAMN14350112, study PRJNA611818) | marine sediment metagenome | isolation source: surface marine sediment (1.8m) | place: French Polynesia: Moorea | collected 2018-08 | reverse complement strand
GAGTGTAGCTGAACGATGCTGACCTGAGTGTAGCTGAACGATGCTGACCTGAGTGTAGCTGAACGATGCTGACCTGAGTGTAGCTGAACGATGCTGACCTGAGTGTCATAGTTGTCTTTGGTGACTCGCGGTCTGCGGCGCAGCCTCCAGCAGATGATGGCGAGAAGGAGAATGAGGAGCAGGAGGCCCAGCACTCCGCCTGCGATCGCAGCCAGCAGGCCGACGTTCGGTCCCTCGCCAGTCGATGGCTGCGGAGGTGGTGTCAAGGGCTGCTTTACGATCCCTGAAACCAAGAGAACTCAAAGTGAGTTCATGTTGAATAAGTTGAAGAGACAGTGCTTCTTGGTCCGAGTCTCTGGTCCTCGACAAGGTTCTCCCGTGTGTTCGGGACGAATGCAGAACTCCGGGCGTTGTCCTTCCTATCAAACAACAACACGCGAATGAGACCTGGCTGGTTACACGGGGAAAATGAAATTCTGACCCGGAACATTGACGGCCTGATAAAAATCCTTGATGTCTGTGATGCGGGAGAAGATGGCGTCTGTGACTGGTTTGGCTTGATCTCCGACAACTCGGAACAACTGCCTGTAATGGATGCAAGTTCTGGTTGGTAACCCCAAGAGCAGTGCAGCTGATTGCAAAAGTGTTTTTGATAAGTGTGAATCAACAAAGACGAGAATGTCTTGACTCAACACTGCGTCTCTCCGGTTTGGAACACCGGTACTCACTTGCGGTTCTTGTGCGAGACGTGGACACCTCCTGGCGACGCGGAGATGGAGGTAAACTGCGCGCTGTTGTCGCTGAGCACTTCGAGTGCGCCCCGCCCTTCCTTGTCCGACTCGTACACATGGTAGGGAGTCACCCACAGCAGGCGGTTCTCTGTCGCGGAACAAGTTTCCCGAGATGAAGTCAACTTTTGGTCTTCAGACAAAATACTGAATCTTTTTGAAGTGCCAGAGCCAGCGTGCGGGACACCTTTCACACCCTGAACGTGGAGAGATGGGCTCTGCACATCTCCTCACACGACCCAACAAGCACTGTGACCCTCACCGTATTTGTCGACAGTGATCGCCTGGACGCGGAAAGTCGAGTCCCAGATCTGGCGGCGATTTTGCGGGTTGACGAGGTCGGCGCGGAAGATACGAGATTCGGTGGTGCTGCGGTCGACCTCCGCCCAGTACACGACGCTGCATATTCCAATGCAGAGAAACGTGATGAGAACATCGCGATTGGAAGAATGGGTAGGAGGACCTGCTCATTCGTCAGTATCAACAGAAGGAGTTGAGATGTGAGACAGGAGTTCGACTTTCAAGTCTTTTAAGTTCTCTCCAACGAAACCCTTCAGCCCGACGTACCTATTGTCGTCATCGACGGCAACTGCTGTTGGGTAGACGTTGGTGACGATGTCGCGGACGCGGCCGTTTGTCACCTTCACGGCCTGAATGCGCTGTGCGTCCGGCGAGGCGTCAGCGAACACCAACTCGTTGGTGGCGCTGCTCAGCACCATGGCGCGGAACTCCACCTCTGCAGATGGGAAACAGATGTCCACGGGTTCGCGTTTGACAAGTCAAACACTGTCGTGTTGTCCAACAAGAAAAGAATAAAAAAAAGTGGAGATTTAACAATGACTTAAAAGTTTGTGGAACAAGCAACGAAACAGCAACAAAAACTTGCTTACTGTGGCTGAACTCGATCACTGTCTTGTCCCTCCAGTTGTCCAAATTGATCTGCGAGATAACGTTCTGCAAGCTGTTGGCAAAGTACATCACGCCCCGCGTGAAGTCCATGTCGAAGAACTCTGGGAACTCGAGAGACTCCGGAAGGTGGACCCCGTACAGGGGCGGATTTTCTCGTCGAGATCCAGACGACAAAGGAATCTGGTAGATTTGACGGTGAAATGGGTCCGCGAAGAGCAGGAAAGTGGAGTCACCCGCGTCTGTGAGAAAAAGATATCACAGAACTTTGATGCAGGCCAGTCGTTCCTGTCGAGTTGATTGCGTCTGCAAAGGTGAAATGAGTCACAGGTCGCCTCACCCGAGTTGCACACTTTGCCGTTCCTGTCCAGCCTGAACCCGATGGCGCAGCGGCAGGAGGCCTTCCCGTCCCCGATCGGGACGCAGATGTGGTCGCAACCGCCGTTCTCTTCGTCACACGGATCTGCAGCACACGGACATGCTGAAAACTCGCACAACGCAATATGTCTCTGCAACTGATGACAAGCACCAAAGGCATGAGGAGATCGTTGACAACAAGACAGGCACGTGCAAAAATAGATGGGTGCGACACACGAGAAAATATGCTTGTAGACGTGTCTACACAGACAGACAGACAGACAGACAGACAGACAGACAGACAGACAGACAGAGAGAGAGAGAGAGAGAGAGAGAGCACATACTTTGTACGAGAGGCTGCAGCGCGTCTGAGAAAGCGATCACGTCGTGCATGACGTTCGCGTCGATGTGCTCGGTGCCGACGTGAAGCTCGCCCGTCTCCTTGTTTCCGAAGTACAGCGACCTCTCTCCGTCAGAAAACGCAAAGTAGTCCTGCACGGAAGGTAAACCAAGAGTGAAAACATCACTTGACTCCAGTTGACGGATTCAGCATCGCGAAGTACAACTTGACTGTTGGCAAAGCCAAGTGTGTTCATGTCTCAGAATCAATCAGAAGCCAATCGTCTCAGCAGCTGCAGCTGCTGCGCCACTCACGTTGAAGACGGCGACAGAGCGGAACTTGGTGATCCCGGACTGACGGCGCTGGTACAGATTCTTCACGTCGGTGCCGTCCAGGTGGCTCGTCCGCACCCCGAAGTGTGACGTCCAGAACACACTGCAGTGTGAGTGACTTCCATTCAGTTTCAGTTGGTCTGAATGTTTTGATGTCGCGCCAATATAGACCCACCCATTCCCTGTCGTTTTGTCAGTAGATACTGCGTTTCTTGCACACCTGTCAGTCACCCATTGCGCTTTCCTGTTTCGACGAACGACAATTGTGCACAAGAACACATGATATAAATCACGCACCGTTTGTCCAACACGTCGACTCGCACGCCCTCTGGTTGCTGGAGGTTGTCTCGGAAGACGCGGCGGTCGACGCCGTCCATGCGCGCCTTCATGACGGCGCCTGTCTGCGCGTCCGACCAGAACATCTCCCTGCAAACACCGTGCAGCTCGCCATTCGTGTTCCCTGCCTGCTTATTGTGAAGCAAAATTTTGCGATGTTCCCTTTCGCCATTGAACTACACATGTCTGTTGACCAAGATCTGCTCGGTAAAGCGCTGCTGTCCAAACAGAAAGAAGGAAAGAGCCAGTCGGACTGACCCTGTCTCTGGGTTGACGTCGATGCCCCGAGGTCTGCCGACGTTCTGCGCCAGAATGTGGGGGAACCGTCCTCCGAGCCGCGACACGACGATGAGACCCAGGTCCTCGTCCGTCCAGTACAGATTGTCCGACAACCAATCCACAGCCATGCCTGACGGTCGAAAGGTGTACGAGTATAAACGGGTGAACTGCGTGGTTTTGGTCAACTTCAAAACCAGGCTCAGGAACGAAGGCTTCCTTGACGCCACAAGCTTGGTGAAACAATTCGCTCGATGAACTCATGCTTGCAACAGTCCTTGGTGTCTTGTCTTTGTTTCTCTCGACAGAAACAGTGAAGTGGACTCACCCTTGACCGCCGCCACATTGGCAGCGATGGGGTATGTGGCCTGGTCGTTGTCGATGTCGTGCATTCTTATTCTACTGATGGTCATCTCCTGGAAGCCAGAGCAACAATTGCGATAGGTCTGCAGAGCTGATGCAAGAAAGTCGTTCGTTTCATCAAAACAAACAGCGAGCGACAAACGCTGGGATTCTGGCACTGATATTTTTCAACACAGCGAGACACTGGATTTGGGCCTGACAACGAGCCAAGGCATGTTGGTTGTCGCGCTTGCCTTATGCATTGAACGAACCTCATTGTCAGAGAAGAAGAGGAAGTTGGCGTGGGCTTGGGAGGCGAGCGCGCGCGCATCACCGAGGTCTTGCAGGAAACAGTCGGAATTCTCCCTCAGCTCCTTCTCGTCCGCCTGATGCGCAAACACACAAAACGCGTCAGATCTCAACGGCAGCAGACAATCTAACGGAGGGTTTGTGAGTGACGGCCCATGCATTGAACGCGCACGCATTCTCCATTTTTCGTTGGCCTCAGAGACTCTGACAATTGAACAGATCTTTTGGATAATTTGACCATCACAGTTGCTGAGCAAAGCCTCGTGCGTGCAGTGTGGCCCTCAACAATCAGACAGGAGACACTCGGTGAGACACAAAGCACAGTGGTTTGTGACAGAACTGAAAGCGAAAAACAACAGTCTTCACTCTTGGTCAGCTTCGTGATTTCCTTGTTTGTTTACCTTTGTTTTGTTTTCTTTGATTTCACGTTCAAACTGTTGAACAAATAAGTTGTATTGGCTGAATGAAGTTTCAGCCAGAACAACTCGGGCATGTGCGCTTTGCGCAGTTTTTGAGAACGGAAACATCTGACACAAACATTGATGCAAAACCACGATGACAACATGTTGGGACAACTGATTGACACACACACAGACAAGATCTGCCAGTTAAGACAGACAGGCAGACTGATAAAGAGGCAGACGAAGCACACCTTGTCGGGAGTGTTGATCCTGGTGGAGCAGATCGCAGTTCCCATCGCGTAGATCCAGATGGGCTGCTGCAGTGACAAGTCAGCTGTAAAAAAAATGAATCTTTTTTGAAGGGCATTGTGTTACAAAGTGACCTTTTCAAGTTGAAAAATATCAATTGTGCTTTTCTCCAGACTTTGGATTTTGTTGAACAGAGTGCTCTGCATCTGTTGTGATCTCGTCAAAAGTGCATCGCAGATTGCAACACACAGACACTCAAACAACAGCCGTCGACTCACATATGCATTTGTTGTCGGTCGGGTTGAGGACGTAGCCGTGTTTACACAGACACTTGGCGCGCTCGTCGCCCATACTGACGCAGATGTGGTCGCAGTTCAACGTGTTGCACTGAGCTGTGGGCGACAAGTGTGCGACAAAGACAGGTCAGTTTCGGCAAAGAAAGTTCCCATCTCAGAGCTTGTGACTGCTGTCATTGACAAAACTAGTTTCTGGATGAGCACTCTGATGGGTGACTTGTTGTCCCGGACTTCTCGGTCCAGACACGCGACTGAACGTTGTACTCACAGGGCGTGACCTTCTGCAGACTCTCGTCGTACATCATGACGTCGAACGGGAGGTTGATGAGCTCGAGGCGCGCGATGCGCTGCTCCGTCGTCAGGTCGAATATCATGATGGAGCGGTGGATTTGGTCCGACACGAAGGCGTAGTTCTGAAAAGCGAGTGGTGTGAAACAAACAAGAGAGGTTTGGGAAAGTTGTCACAGGGCTACACAGAAATAACCCCGCGATCCAGTGTGTTTTGTCGTCTGCACAAACACCAAGTGCAAGACCCTCAGAAAGCGACCCATCGCATCAGTGATGACTCGCTTCAACTTGCGCTTGGCAGTAGAGTGGTTGGAGGCATCTCACCTGGAAGGTGGCGATGCCCCAGGGCTGGACGTGTGAACCGTAGGCGGTTGGGCGAATGATGATGCTGTGTCTGTGACCGCCGTCGAGGTCCACCCTCTCTATTGAGTCCGACCACTCGTCCACCCAGTACAACAGGTTTTTGCTGCACGTGGGACAAAGAATACGGCAAGTTGCAGACACGTCCCTGTTGGAGCTTGGGCATTGGTGGACCGAAAATGGATCATTCTTTGTTTCTACAGTATGCCTGCACATGTTTGCGAACTGTCATTTTTATCTGCTGAACGTTGTGCTTGAATCGGACAGCTTTGTCCGAGGAACACAGAACTCTTCTTTGTGGGTCTGAACTGGATCGGTCCTTGAGGTTTTTTCAAGGAAACTCTTTGTGCGCACAAGAGTAGAAAGCGGAAATAAGGAGCACACGGGAGAGAAGAACTGTCTTGAAACTCAAAACAAATCCTTCAAAATTCTTTCAGACTGGTGTCTTCTCCAAAGCATGATATGCACACGTGCCATGAGAATTATTGTGGGCCAACTGGTTTGTGTGAATGGAGTGTTTGCGAGTGAGGCCAGGGCGCTTGCCTGTGAAACAGTAAAATTGATTCAGTAGTTGCCAAAGTACACATTTTGTCTGGAGGTTTGACAGAATCGAAATAAATGCTGCTTACTGAAATGAACAACGCATGTACCACATGCATGTGCATTCCACGAGTATCATGATGAAAGAGCGACACGACCTTAAAGGTTTCAAAATGTCTTGCCCTCGTGAGGGTACACCTTCGATTGAGGTGAGGTGTTTTGTCTGTTTTTGATTTGAACGACCGAGGCAGCGAGGTCACTTCACCACACTTGCAAGTGTCCACACTGCTTCGTCAATCACGCCTGCGTTTGTTGAAATGAAATTTTGAGTGGGGTGAACACGTCGAGTTGAACCTTCAATCTTCTTGGTTTGGAGGAGAGTGAGATTTCCTCGGAACCAAAGGATCCAGGCATCGGCAATGACAGGACACGTGACAGACAAGATTTGGTGAGGTTGCACGAGACACTGGCCAAAGACAACAGGGGCTGGGCGGGGTCAAATGTGTTTGCAACTCACTCATAGTCAATGGTCATTCCAAGTGGTCTGTGCAGGTTCGTTTTCACCATGATGGAGCGTTGCGAACCGTCGAGACGAGCTCGTTCGATCTTGGGCGTGGCACCCCAGTCCGACCAGTACATCACCCTGTCGAAAGAACAACAGGATATTGATAGCGTCCTTCAACAGAGAAGAATGAAGCAGCCTCCGACATGTGCAAATGGAGGTCAACATCCAGACTGCGGGACAAGAATACGCTTCACTTGGGGACAGAAGGTGAAAAGCAAAATTTGATCGTTCATGCCTGGTTTCCTGTTCTCCATCGAAAACCTGACAGTTGGTCTGTGATCGTACCCCTTCTGCGGGTGAACTGTGATGCCGATCGGCTTGTCCAGCTTGGTCGTCACGAGGTGGCGGTAGTAATCGAAGCGCTGCGAGTCGCACACGGAGATCCAGTTGTAGAGCGCGTCCGTCCAGTAGAGGGAGCCCGACAGCCAGTCGACCGCGATCCCGTTCACCTGCACAAGGGACCAGGGGAAGAGGTGCTGACTCCGTGTTTGTGTCGAGCAACAGACGTGACATCCGTGGCGAGAACCAAGAATCCATTGAGATGTGTTCGGCAGGAAGTGAATCCGTGTGCACTGTAGGCGGAATCTCCCTGCGAGCGTGCAATTTGGGTACAACCAAGCTCCAAACCTCCAATCAAACTTTTTCAAGCACCTGAAATTTTGGGGTGGTTTCCAAAACAGCGCTCCGCGCTATTGGTCTTCAATGCAGACTCGCGACAAAATACTCCACGCCTTTTTCTCGAAGAAAGGTGACTTCGACTTCCCCTTTGTTACTGTGTCAGCCTGTGGGACTCACCTCTTTGGAGATGCCCGAGTACACGCGATGGATGCTGACGTTGTAGGCGTACGTCTGGGCGTTCACAACCCGCAGCTTGGTGCGCATAATCTCCTTGAAACCGCGGTCCGAGAAAAACAGGTTCTGCGTTGAGTACCTGGGTGTGAAAACATCAACATCAGTTCGCATTGAGTCCGCCTCATCTGATTTGGACTCAGGGAAGTTGGTCAACAGCATTCTGTATTGGATTCCAATTCAGTTTGTCAGAACCTTGCAAGGATGATGCGATGAAAACCTTGCAATGTTCACAAGACACGAGGACCTCACATCTATTTTGCCATTGTGTGGTTTTCCTTGCCTGTCCTGTCCTGTTCTTCGTTGTTCTCAGTAGCCACCAACATTCTCACTTTGTGTTTTGGCATTCCTCATGCTTCTATTTGGTTTGAGTGCTGCGAACCTGATCAGAAGATTTCCTGTTCCCAACAGAAAGTTTCAGTTGCCTTGATCCGTCCAGTATTCACAGCAGCACTCACCTGAAGCCGAGCGCGATTCTGGAGGAGATGATGCGCGCCTGCAGGTTGACGGGCATGCCTTGGCCGATCACGGAGATGTTGCCTGTGCGGAGCCATGTCAGTGGACCTGGGATGCCGACGATCCGCACCAGGGAGTTGTCCGCCTTTTCCGTCCACAACAGGGTCGTCTCATGCGACACTGAAGAACACAGCGGAAAGCAGTGACAATCAAGCGAAAATGGAAATGTGCATTGTTGATTTGACAGTGTCTGTCTTCTGGTTGTTGTGATCGTAGTCCAAGTTCCTCGGTCTTTCTCGTTTTCTGTCTCTCACTTGTTGTTCTTTTCCTTTCTTTCAGCCAGTGACTGCTGCTGGACTGTCGTCTTTCATTTTCTCTCTCAGAACCACTTGCTGAGACAACGCTGACCCTCAAAGTGAGTTCACATTTTGCACAAACTGTAGCTTTCCTTGACTTTGTCTCGAAACTCGTGTTTAAAACTGCTTTGATTTTGGGGAACAAACTTGTGTTCGTTTGCAGTGAAAAGGAGTTTTGCTGTCTCAAGCCTCTCCAGGAACGAGGTAAACCGGGTCAAAATTGTGGGGTAAAGTTCATTTTTACGGGTTTGGCTTGGGGCCCCAATTTCAAACAAAGAGACAACCAAAGTGAAAAATCAGGGAATAATTTTTTTTTCAGCGGGCATGGGACCCAGATCCGCTGTTGGTGGTCAAGTCTGTTTGAGTCTCGTGAGTTGCAGATTTGCACAAATCTGAGAGGACGCGTGTCAGTTATTTTCGTCAAAACCATGTCCAAGATCCACCTACGTGGAAATATAGTTCAATGTTGGAGATTTAAGTCTTTTACATTTTGTTGCGCGTGGTGTTGAACGCTCACCCCCTACTCTCTGTCTTTTCAGTCCCTTTATCTGAAACATTCGCGTATTCGGCGTGTAGAGCGAGCTAAAAATATTCTCAGCCCGCCTGGTTTAGTCACGACAGAAAGGTATAAAATGGCCAATTCAGGTTCTCTCGATTCATTCAAAGCATCACGTGCGACATACTGTCAAACTTGTGTTACGTCCCGAGATAGAACTGAAAGGTCAAGATTTTGTTGCCATTGAAAAGCTCAAACCAAAGGCATTTTCGCAGACCTGTGCCTGATCGCACATTTGGGATGAATCGTGAACTTTCTTGTCATCAAACGTTTTTCTGAGCACGGACTCAATCGTGTCGTGCATTTCAACCACATTTTATCCTTCCGTGTGTCAGCTTGCTGCAAGAGAATCAGGCGCCACGATGCTCGTTTTGAATATCACACTTCACAGTGCAGTTCTCTGCTCTGTTTGGTCATCATGGTCCAGATACATTTCTGTCTCGCTGTTCAAGAACGCGAGCAGATCTACATCAAAACACAGCCTGGAATTGAACCACAGACCCTGGCAAACACCGAAAAGTAAACAACACACGGCGTTTGTGGAAATGACTTTCTGGTTTCATCATTATCACAGCGCTATTCCGTTGAAGGAGTGGTTCCTCTCGACAGTTTATTCAACTTTCTTCATTTGTTGTGCAGATGACTCGTTGAGTCTTCTTGACATGTGAACTGGTCCGAAACGATGGCTTTCCATGTTTTCAGGTTTGCATGGGAGATGCCTTGTTGTGGGCAAGGAAAAAAATTGCGCAATTCATTTGGAGCGTTCACAGCGCGTCATCTTCTCGGCAGGTGAACTTGAATGCTCACACAGAACTGAATGCCTGTGGTCAACATGAAACGCTTCCGGAACGTTGTTCCTTTGTTTGGTTTCCAGGGTAGCTCCTGCGCTGCAAGGCTGAAGATGGTGCACACCACACTCCCAGAGGTTTTCATGAAAGAGAAGAGCATTTCGAATACATTCTTTTACGATGAAGAAACACATTCGATCCTGTTGTTTCGTCTGAAGCGTTTCTGATGAATGGAACCTGCCAATCCATCAGCCAAATTTTGAGTGAAATCCTCGGAATCAATTGCCTAGCACCACGTCAAAAATAGAAGGGCCACGACCAAGGCGCTGGACCTGCCTATTGTCCCCCACCATTTGCATGGAAATCAACTGGTGAGCTGTGCGAATCTCAGCCACGTGCGGCGAATGCTCTTGAATTCCTCGAATATATTTGTAGAAATGAAAGTGTCTTCAAAAATTCATTCACTTGCTCAGATTTTCGACTGTGAGTGTTTCAAAACCTTTTGTGCATGTAGTTTCAGGAAAGTGAACTCGATCGCGAGATCCCACGCATGGAAAATTGATGAATGTGATACTCCAGAGACGGTAACCTGATCAGATCCTTCACATGTGGATTACAAGTCGAAATTTGCCAGTCATGAAAATGTGAGTGATTGATCCGTGGGCGACCTACGTAAAAATGCGGAGTCAACATGAAGTCCGTGGTGGTGGTCACAGCAGCGTCGTTCACTGGTCCGTGAGGCTGGCCAGGTCTTTGGAAGTGCTCAAACACAAACTGAAACATCCAGCTCAGCAAGGTGTCCTCTCAAAAGTGTTGATCAAAACTGACCTATTCGCAAATGAACAGCGTGCTTGGTGCACTCGTACGTGGCCTTCTGCGAATCAGATAGACATAGAAAGTGTGCACAAAATCAAGACATAGGCTGGAAGAGAACTTGTCTTGATGTACGTACGCCAGTAACAAACGACTCCACCTGAGTTTTGTCAAGTTGCTCGAGAGAAGGGCGCACTGAGTGACCAGACCCGGGGTTGGTGGAAGACATCGGTACCAGGTGGAGTGTCGGAGCACAGCGCCGCGCATTCCGCTGGTCTTCTGTCCACAAGGGAACCGCACACTATTTCCTTGTCAGATGCTGGTTTCGGTTTTTCTTTGCCTCAACACACGCGTCAGGCATGTCCATTCAAGTGAAATTAAATTGTGTGGATTGAAATCTTTCATGTCTTCTTCTTGTGGGTCGTTCACGGTTTTTGAGCTTGTGTTGTCGCTCTGTTGCAACACTGAAGGAGTGTACGTACGTAAATTGGGTCTTGAGCTCTGGTTTGTGACTGACATCACGAAACACAAAACACCATCCAACCAGGAAGGCGGCGTGGTGAGTGCCCGTTTCATGTGTCAAACTGAAGTGACCAGACTTCCAGGCTTCTGGTTGGTCCCCCCGTATTAAGTATTCCAAGAGACCAGTGTCCCTCCCCTGTTTTTTCTCACCATCTCAGGCTGGCGCAACCAAGTTTGGCTGTTTACTCCAGCAGAAATGCTTTACCGGTATGTTTCTAAACACAAGGATTTGATACTTGTTTGTTTCGAAAACTTAAACCAGGAGATTCGAGAATAATTGACAATTTACAGTTTCTTGTGTCCTTGTAGGCCCCTCAAGAAGTGCTTCTCTGTTTCAGTTTGAAGCAAAATGGCAAATATCTGCGTTTCACTTTTCTCGGTCAGTCGGTGTATCTGGGTTTGGTTGCCGCAGTTTGGTGACAAGGAGCTTCTGCGTGAAGGGTTGGTCCTTGGTCCACACAGTTGGCAGTACCCTTTGTTTCTGGTTTTGCGGCACGTAACAAACCTCCAACCTGCACCAGATATTGACAAACATCTCATGCAGAAGACGCCGCTCACAAGTCCTGTTGTGCTGACGTTGCGAAACAACTTTTTTGCATAGAATTTTGGCACGACTTTCAACGTTGAAAATGTTGAGGACAGAGTCACCAAACTGAATCGTGAGTCTTCTGCATGGTTTCGGTCTCTGATGAAAATGACCATGATACACAAAGGAGTCACAACAAGTTTTTCTGCACATTAAATATTTCCCTTTTTCTGCTGGAGTAAAAATAGACTCAAAAAACTTCTGGCTGACAAATTCAAACCAGCTTTTCATTTTATTCGATCCATTTAACGCTTGAAACAACAATTTTCTTCTCTGGAATTATTCTTCCCTTTTCTTTGCCAAAAACACAACAATTCGGACACCAACTGTTCCGTGGATCATCGTCACAATGTTTGATTGCCTGAAAACTTCCAACGCGTGCACCGTCCATCAAGGCGTGACTTTTACCGGTGCATTCATGCAATCACTGCTCACAACCAAAAAACGTGCGCCTCTGTCAAAGGTTCACAAAGGGACTTGCACCGTCAATTTTGTCTGGTGTAAAATAATCTCGCATCGTGTGTCATTTTCGCAGCAAAAATACACAAAAAGAAGGATCTGTGCGTTATTTTAGACACACAAAAAGGCTGCATCCACCAAATTCAGTTTGAGGCTGACCCACAGGGATCCAACCTCTGGGAGCCTGAAACATTGTTTTTGTTTGTTTTCTGATTGAATCCTTCGAACTTCAACTGACAGGATGAGCACCTCCATTTGTAGAAAGTGATTTTCTGTTTTGCATTCGTTTTTGCACACTCCTGCTGAAGAAAAGTGAGCTTCTAGGGCATTTTGGGGCTTGTCCGGGGCATTTTGGGCGTGATGAACCCGTTTCTGTTTTCGCTAATCGTCTTCCTTCTCACCTTAGTGGTCAACATGTTGCCTCCAATAAGGAGTTTGTAGTCTTTGTGGCGAACACGTTTTTCTTCTTGTTCTGATGTCAGAAATGGAAATTGACCAGAGACCCAGGACAACCAGGACAACACTTGTACGCATACCCTCGTATTTCAGAGCACTTGAGCTCAGAAAATGACCGCCACGTCTTCAAATAGCTGTGTCGTGACACGATTTTGCCACTGTGGCTCTTAAGGTCATAGTTGTGAGGGTCAAAAAGAGTTCAATCTCAGTCCAAGTCCTGAGGGGGTTTCAAGGTTACAGGGAAGCGTCTGTCATCCGAGGTCACAGACGATGTTCGCTGGGACAAGTCCTGTCATTCTTGCTGTCTTGCAAGAGAGCAAATGCCAATACGTCTCTCTCACAACAGACGCAAACCTTCAAAGGAAGAATTCAACCCGATCCGAGTTTTGAAAGCAGTTTTGCTTTTCCAGAGCATGAAGTGAATCCACGTTCTTCGCAAGCTGTTCTGGCTGAAGAAACATTTGGAATCTCTCAGAAAGTTCAGATTTGATCCTCCTGATTGTCGCATTTCTCAAACCAATGAAAATCGTCCTCTTTTTGCACAGCCACACAAGAGGCTCAAAGGAATTATCCAACTCAGGTCATGTTTCCAACAAAGACAGGACATTTCAAGTTTTTTGTGCCAAGTAAAGGTCAGTGCCTTTATTTGTGCCAGCAAACCAAAATTGCAAGTGTGAACCTTCTGTGGGGTGCACTTTTCTCCAAACAGAGCTGTTGGAAAAGACTGCTCTTTGGGAAAAACTGAAAAACAGAAGTGCCCAATCTCATGCAGACTGGGATACCATGCATCTCTGCCCCTGCAAAAATGGAGTTCTCTGCAGAATATGGACACGGACAAGTCTCCTGTTTGGCTGTCATACTCGTTTGTCACACTTTCTGCAAGAAAAGGAATCAGCTTGTGTTCCAAAATGCACCCCTTCTCATCTGTCAGTATCGGGCCACTGCAACCTGGTGTGTCAGGGGGCAGAACAACGTGTGTTGCTCGTGTGCAGTGAAAGCGTTGAACCTGTTCGGAAACAAGACATCCGGTTACGTGTGTTTTTGTCTGTTTTCGATGTTTTGGTTGGTGCTTCTTTCCAAAACAGTGCTTGTTTTCAGTTTGACCCCAACGTTGATTCTTCTCTGGAAGTGACAAAAACCGTGTGTTGTCACACTTCTGGAGACCTTCACTCTGAAAGTGTCACTTGCAAGTTTACAGATGCCGAAACGTCAAATGTACTCCATGGGATCAGAATCCACTTCAGAACAACGACATTGAACAAAGCAAAATGTTAAGTGAGGGCGTTTTTTCTCTTTCAAATGCACACAAACAAGATGCAAGTGGAAGTACGAGGCATGCAATCTAAGTAACCGATTGGGCAACGTTTTTCAGGGTTGACACATTCAAGTTGCCTGGAACTTTGCATGGTGAAAGAGCAGCAACAGGACAAAATGCCT
>JAAUXT010067928.1_pt1 | contig 13964 bp, 21 predicted proteins | sample 7278171 | NCBI WGS metagenome assembly JAAUXT01 (sample SAMN14350112, study PRJNA611818) | marine sediment metagenome | isolation source: surface marine sediment (1.8m) | place: French Polynesia: Moorea | collected 2018-08 | reverse complement strand
GTGCGATTTCTGTCACAAGTACACTGATACACTCTTCAAAATACACTTCGGACTGTCACGCTGGAGGTGCACCGCCTATCGGGGAAACTGCTTAGAGAGCAAGAGAGTCTGTGCAAGAGCGTGCATGAGTAACAGACCAAGAGAGAGTGAGAGAGCGAGAGAGAGAGAGAGAGAGAGAGCGAGAGAGAGAGAGAGTGAGAGAGAGAGAGAGAGAGCAAGAGCGAGAGAGAGAGAGAGAGAGAGAGAGAGAGAGAGAGAGAGAGAGAGAGAGAGACTTTCCGGCGAATTTTGGAGCGCGTCATGGGGCTGAACAGCTGTATTTCGCCTCTCGGCAGGTACTACCCGGACCACCCGGACCGCCTGCTGCAGATCCTGCTGCGGCTCCCGGCGCTGCGCCTCCTCACTCCCTCCGTCATGGAAGAACTCTTCTTTGCCGGACTCATCGGCAACGTGCAAATAGACAATATCATCCCGTACATCCTGCGCATGGAGACGGCTGAGTACAACTCGGTCGGAGAGACGCAGCAGCAGCAGGATCACGTGGTCGCGACGGACGCCGCCGCGCTCGGCGTCTCCGTGCCGACGTTTCCTTCGGCAGGGTCCGTTGCCACGAGCAGCCTGCTCTGAGAGCGCTTCGGCCGTTTCCGGCAGCGTCCGTCGCCACGAGCAGCCTGCTTCGGGAGACAACGCACATATTTAGGACTGTAGACAGTTTTATTCTTAAATTCAGAAGGTAGATGAAGAAAATTGTTTCCTACGAGAATACATGTGGTGTGTTCTGATGTTCAGACGTACCCCTGTTGTAGCCTGGCCCTTCAGTGTGCTACAGATGTTCCTTCGTGAAAATGTGTGTCGTTTGGAAACGGAGCGAAAGAACATGTTGATTGCGTTGAATCTTTCTTTTCAATTATTTCATCGTGTGGTGTGAACAGTTCAAAACTGTCGATGATCGTTTTCATTGTTTTTGTTGGCTGACAGGGTGATCATGTTGATTATGTGTGTGTGCTTCTTATCTTGTCGTGTTTCACATTCCCATCTGGCTGCAGTTAACGCGCTTTGTGCAATTTACGAATTTACCTTGTGGTCGACCTGACCGTGGGAACATGTCCACACTCCGGAAGTCTGAGGACTCTCACCTTCAGTTTGATATTTTTTGAAAACATTGAGTGTTCGGCTTTCTCAAAAGGCGTTTGTGGTTGTTGAGTCATCAAAATGGAGACTTCTGCAAACGTGAATGATTGATAATCAGCTTTCGTCCAATTTCGACCCATTTCGTTTTTCCGAAACACGAGACAGTCCGAAAAGCTTCATTCGGGATCTTTCGGAAAACAAAATTGGTCGGGAAACCACAAGCGTGTCATGCCTTAAATACCAGATTTGAAATGGTGCTTTACATACTCGTATCGACTCATGTCGCCTGTGTTTGGTTTGCAAGTCTGTGTACTTACCTTCACAGTCACAAGTGTGACAATGCAATTGTTCGTGAAACAATAGAATGTCTCCTCTTGTTGATTTTGTGTAGTCCAGGGAAAACGTGTGCTGTTGTGGGTGGCATCTTTAAAAACCGTTGCGTGTGGCGAAAACCCAGTTTTTCGCAAAGTTTTGCAAACCATGCAGCACAAAAGGGCATTTGATGTCTCGTTTATGACTGGTTTGTCTGGATCATTGTGAATGATCTTGTCCAAATGTGGTGATTCAGGGGATTCACCGCGACATTTATTCACGAACTAATGCTTTAGCAATGTCAAATGTACGTGTGCCGTTGCCTGCTGCCCTTGTAAGGTGTTTGAATCTATGTGGGTTGTGTGGTGGTTGTGTTTGAGTCAAATGTGGATTGTGTGGTGTGAAAGCTGCTTTTCCGAGCGACTACAGGCAAAATCACGTGACGGTTTTTGGCACACAGGTTTTAAAAAAATATCCTTTGGAACAATCTTGGAGGTTTTTACTGTTGGAAATGTTGTGGGGCAAATCCCCGATATGTTCTCTCTTGTTTCCAACAAAGCTGCTTGTGGCTTGGACTGTGGGCACTTTTGACGAATTTTATCAGGCGTTGTCGCGTGTAGAATGTAGTGCGTGAAAGTACAACGCTTGGCTGGGTGCTGAGCACATGTATCTCCCCGCTGTAGATTTTTTTTGCAAAAAGTCCAACATTTTCTAAGGTCTGGGTGTCGCACAGATTCGATGTGATCGGAACCGAGTAGATTGTTGAGCTAAAGAGGAAGTTTAGTGTTTCAAGTCTTTCACGAGGAGAACGTGAGTGAACAGGGTAATAATACTGAGAACGAGTCCCGAGGTTTATCAGCGTAATACACACCTTTTTTTTTGTTCTTTGAACTTGCAAATGAACCTGAGGAAAGGCAGATTGGTTTTTGTTGGAAGTTTTTGTCTTTGTTCAATTGTGCTAGCTTTCAAATTTTGTGTTCTACAAATATTGCTTCATGTCAAAACAATAAAATCTTTCTCTCGACTTGTACCGAACGACAAAAGTGAAACTGTTGTTCAATGGTGGTGTGAAGAATCTTCCTGAAAACGAAACTCAGGAACCAGTTTCGCCGCTGAACTTGGGTTTCCACAACAGAAAACACCAAAACTGACGTCCGGGAAAAATGTTTCGTGTGGGGAGTTCACTTCCCAATTCCACAAATGGGGTTCTTGGTTTCTGCGCATATTGCTCATTTGATAAACTTGGATGTGATTTGCGTGCAAAGTTCAAATTGGACAGATATTAAAAGGGCTTTGTCCAGGTCAATCGGTGACCACAGTTGCATTTGGAGGCGCAAGATGCAGGATGTTTTTCTGCAGCAGGCCATTTTGGCCTGCTTTCCAGGTTGGTTCTCTGCGTAGGGTATCTTCTGGTCCGTTTTTGACTCCCATACGTAAAGAATTCGAGATCTGCACGTTGACCTTTGATGAAATTGCTGACAGTTGTGGATTCAGACAAAATCTTGGCAAGAAAGAAACTCGTGCGAATGAGTCAGACTGCTTGAGCTTTGACAAGTTGACACGTGCGACTGTTTGTTTACGATGCGAGGAGAAACTTCCGGGTCATGTTGCGTTGTCCGACGCTCGAGGCTCTGGAACTATTTCCTTTTGACAATCTGGCTGAATATCGGGCAAAATCTTGGCAATTTGGAGCACTAGAAAATTGTGCAAACACAAGCATTTATTCAACCACACTTTTGGCTTCGATCCAAAAGTGAGCAAAAAGGCAGAGGTGCAAACAAAACTCAAGAATCTGACCGAAAACCAGAGTGTCTTGAGTCATTTGCGAATCTGGGATCTTGTTTCGGGAACACGGAAGAGAAAACTTCGGATCCAATTTTCTGCAGGTCTGTAGTGTGTCCAGAGTGGATATTTCCCTTTTCACACAACAAATCTCGTACAACAGGTTCAGATTTTGTGCATGTTCTTGTTCCTGTGGTCAAAAGTTCACGGGGTTTTGACGTGTGACAGAGCAGAATAAATTCCCCTATTATCGCCCACCAGTGGGTTCGGCCGTTTGGGTCAACCAGAGTTGACGTTGTTGAGTAGTGATTCACACCGTTTTCAGTGGTTCAGACACGTTTCTAAAGTTCAAGTTTGTTGACTAACTGGTCTAATTTCCACGTCAAGCAACTGACCACTGTCATCCAAAACTGAGACCACTTTGATGCAACATGTCGGCAGACACAGCGGGCGAAAAGATTCAACGGCTCATCGCCATGTCGCATCTACGAGCGTCCGAGAACTACGTCTGGTCCATCGAAGACAAGTTGGGAGAAGGCGCGTCGGGTTCTGTGTACAAGGCGAGACACAAGGTGCGACGTCATTTCAACACACTCAAAACGCATGTTACCCATAATTTCTATCGCAGGGAGACTGTTGTGGGTTGACATGAACCAAAAACCACTCACCTTAGATGGTGTGCGCAAGCCTCCACACGAGCCTATCGAACACTTGATGGGGCGCCGGGCCCAAATTGAAGTACTGAACCACCCTCTGCACTACTTGTGGATGGGTCTTGGGCAGTCCAAGTTGAGCAGCGATTTCACAAATTTTTCTAATAATATTTTGCCTCAAGAAGCTCAAAATTTCAGTCTCCTCAAATGTAATGTTTCTTTGCTGAGCAGCCATATTGGAAAGGAAAACCTCCAGGGGTCATGTGATCACATGATAGCCCCATGGGGGAGGGATGCAGGCTAAAAAGCCAGCAAAATCATGATATTGTGCCATTATGCATCTATTTACTGTCTAAATAATTATTATAAAATATTCAGAATATTAAAAATTGTCTGTAGAGGCCAGTGTTCCCTGGTGGGGGAGGAGTGTGGTTTGACACACCAGCTGTAAAAACCACCACTCACCAGATGGCATGATTGGAAAGAGGTCAATAAATACGGAGGTTCCCGCCCTCGGGGACAGTCTCTCCTGAGATACCAACCAGAGTGTTTGTGATACCACCACATGTGGAGCTCGACCTGGATTCGACACGCAGCTTCAAATTTTGCCGCTTGTCTTTTCTTGCAGAGAACTGGAGACATTCATGCAGTGAAAACGTTCAGTCCCGAAAACTACAGACGAGCTCCTCACATAACATTCAGAGAATTCGGGGTCCTTCAAAAGCTGAAGCATGACAACATCGTCAAGCTGTTGGCTGTGGAAGAAGAGGTAAAATGTTCTGCTCAAACGATGATGTTTCAGTTTCATCCCATTAAATTTCCTTCATATCGAGATGGGATGCCCATTGCGCTTTTGTGCTGGAGAGAACTGAGCGAGTACGAGAATGTCAACGAGGATTTTATCGTTGTGTTCAATTCACAGCAAACGGACAGAAGCAAGGTGATTGTGATGGAGCTGTGCACGGGAGGAAGCCTCTACAACATCTTGGACGACCCAGCGAACGCGTACGGGTTGGAGGAAACCGAGATGTTCAGGGTCTTGCACGACGTCGGTGAGCATTTGTGCCAGCTTGAACTCAACAAGAACTCACTCTTCCTGTCTGAGGAGACTCAAGTGTGACAAAAAATGTTGTTTGTTTCCAGCTGCAGGAATGAAACACTTGAGAGACCAGGACATTGTGCACAGGGACATCAAACCTGGCAACATCATGAAGTACATCTATGACGACGGAAGGTAATTTGCCACGATTATGACATGATTCTGACGTGCCGACAGTGTGTTGTCCATGAGAGTTTGCTTTTGAAAGTAAACACGCCAGATATATTTCTTATGCGGTTTGACAGAGTCCTCTACAAGCTGATCGACTTCGGTGCAGCACGGGAACTTCAAGAAGAAGAACAGTTCATGTCTTTGTACGGAACAGAAGAGTATTTGGTACGTCCTTCCACCATTGGAGGGAACAACAGTTGAGACTTCATTTTTGAGCGTCTCTTTGGTTCGAAAAGTAGGACAGAACCCCCCCCCCCCCGCGCGTGCGTGTGTGTGTGTGTGTGTGCGTGCGTGCGCGCTGGAGTTGTTTTTGTGCTGAAGATGCCGAAAGACGGGAGCGTCCAACAAAAAACGTTTCCTGCATTCTGATCTGGCAAGCAAAACCACAAGAGAGACATTTGACTTTTTGCAGCACCCAGACCTGTACGAGCGGGCTGTGTTGAAAGGCTCGACGACGCGGTTCGGTGTCACTGTGGACCTCTGGAGCATCGGTGCCACTCTGTATCACTGCGCCACGGGAAAACTGCCCTTCAAGCCTTTCGGTGGCCGACGAAATCAGGACACAATGTGAGAAAAAAGAGCGCATGGCAACTGGTCGTGCGAAGTACCTTTGGGTTTTGGTGCACTTTGGGGGCGGGGTGGTAACAAACGCCAACCTGGGGTGGAGTAGTGTTGTCATCTGGTGAAACTGAGTATCTCCCTGCGTAATGAAAATACCCTTCCGAAATTCTGTTTTCGGTTCTATTCTTGCCTGACAGCTTTTACCTCTGTGAAGCCACACGAGACCAGTTTGTGCAGCACAATTTGTTTGTTGACAGGTACAGAATCACGAGTCAGAAGGAATCCGGAGTTATATCCGGGGTGCAGCGCAACGAAAACGGCCCCATCGAATATTCCAAGGAGCTGCCGAAGCAGTGTCGACTGTCCATGTAAGTTGCACCTGGGGTCATCGTGTCAATGGTGTTTGTGTGGATGTCCCTGCAGTTCAGCAAATGGGGCACCTGTAATCCCGACAGTCAAAAACAAGGGTTGGAGTTTTATCGCACTCGTTCAATGCGCGTTTCTGTTTGTTCTTTTGCAGCGGAGCGAGACACCTGATAACGCCTCTGCTGGCCGGGCTGTTGGAATATGACCCCAACAAAATTTGGTCATTCAACAAATTCTTCGACCAGGTGGCGAGAATAACAAACAAACGGGGAATGCATGTGTTCAGTGCGTGCACGGCTACACCTCTTGTTGTTTACATTGACAGGAAAGAAGTGTGAGTTCTGCTTCTTCAACCACCCGTCAAAAAGCATCACCGTTGCGTTTCTGCAGTGGGGCTGTTCGTGTCGTGAAAATTGTGCACACTGATTCAGTGTCGCGAGTTTCGATGCAGGTTCGCGAAGTTTCAAGAGCTGCTCGCGGTTCAGACGGACATCAGGGCCAATAAACAGCTGCTCTTGTTTGAGAACTGCCTCCTCACCCAACACATCACACCGATGCAGAAGGCCGAAACTTACCCTGAAACATCCAAAGAAAACCCAGTTTTCCTGTATGACCAGGACTGCTCGGATTTCCGACGAATAAACCATCTCGAAATCCGTGAGTGCCAAACAAAGCTCTGACTCAAAAAGTTTTTGACCACCCAAAGACCCTCACACGGGATTCACTGTTCATTTTCTTCTTGCAGCCGTTTTCCCACAATTTTCGTCAGCCCTGGCAGTGGACAATGACCTGGCTGTTGCGAAAAGATCCGGAGCCATAATCTTCTGGCGAGATAACTTTTTCGGGGATTTGCTGGACCGACGGTTGTTGTTGCGAGAAGCTGTTAACACATTCAGGTGAGAACGGGAGTTGTTTGCCCTGTCTTTGCTTTACATGTGGAGTTCGGGATGTAGAGTTTGAGAATTCGTTGTTGCTGTTGTTGCAGCCACGTGTTGTCACGTGACATCGACCACCTGCGCGGCTACGTCACTCAGTTCTGCGCGCTCTGTGAAGAGACTGAGAAGCGCGTTTCTCAACTCATCACGTCACAGAAGCTGCAAATAAACACTCTGTCGTTCGTTGTGAAAGGTGAGAGGAATGGGGAAATGTACGCTGAAAGAGCCAGTCCAATTTTGATTTATTTGACGTGCCAATCACGGTCATCGTTGTCCGTCAGGAGCAGCGGAAACTGCACCGGACATCGCTCTGCTCCAGTCGGATCTGGCGGCGTCAGCAGAAAACAAACATTCAATGTTCAGAGAGGTAAGGGGTCTCAGAAGTGTCTGAAAGGAGTCATTAATTTACGAGGCAATAGATATCCAACCAAAGTGAGAATTGTCATGGTCAGCAAAGAAGCTAATTGGCCTGTCTGCAGTGAGAAGGTGAATGAAATCAATTGTCTGGGATCAACCACCCGTGACCTTCCAGGCCGATCGTGAACATGACATATCTCACCTTCGCTGGATAGAGCCTCGTATTGAGGCGTGAAAATGTGACCTTGAACTTTGGTGTCTTGATCTCAGTTCAATGCAGTTCTGCCTTACCAGAGCGATAATGAGGAAAAAATCTTTGTGTTCAGCGGTTGGAGGGTGTGGAGAGCGTGCGGCACTACATCGACGACTGTCACCGGAAGTTGGTGCAGGAGAAGCAGCTGCTGTCGCGCTGGGCGACGCTGCTCGCGCAGGGCGGCTACGACCCGGAGCTGTCCCGCAGAGACGTCAAGAAACTGTGAGCCGCGCCGCCAGCGACACACACTCACTCTCTCACACACACTCTCTCTCTCTCTCTCTCTCTCTCTCTCTCTCTCCCTCTCTCTCTCTTACACACACACACACACACACACACACTGTCATGTGGGGTTGGTCCTGGTAGAGTTGTCATCCTGCACCTATGTCACAACAAATCCGAGTTGTTCACAAGACAGCTTGAAGTACTCGCGATGCTCACGAGATACATCGCTGGAGAAGCTTCCGCACAGCTTCTGGATTGGGCGAGAAAGTCAAAACCACGTGTGCGTGAAACTCGCACGTAGCAACATACACACACACACACGCACACACACACACACACACACACACACACACACACACACACACACACAGGGCAAACCAACAAAGATGAACCCAATGGATGTCCAAGAACTGTATACACCTGAGACCGAGCTGTCTGTTGTGATTGCAAGGAGGCATCAGAAAAGCGTGGCGTGTTGTGCAACTCCCCGAGTGTCGCACGTTCTCACCCGCAGCGTGTTATATTATTGCGGGTTCAAACCTAAATACCTCTTTGGAATTAAAGAGAATTTGCCTGAAGATTTGGTTGAACCTAAGTTCTTTATTTCAGAAGCCAAGACAACAAGATACAGACACAAGGTCTCACCAGATAAAGCAGAAGTGACCCAGGCAGAGAAGCTGCCTGGTTTTCTCTGCCTGGGATAAAATAGGGGAGGGCTTACTTTCATGTTTACATCCCCTCCTGGGAACTGTGAGGGGTTTGTCATACCAAACAGAGGGCCATGGATTATTTCTGCCAAGAGAATGTGTACTGAGTGATCCACGATTTATGTAACACGTCCGTTGCAGGAAGACGATGATGGGGAGTCAGGCGAAGAGTGTGCGAGTCGTGCTTCAGAACTTCCGACGAGACGCGGAGGTCGTGGTGATCGGGCGGCGACTCTCCTACAATGACGAGCAGATCCACAAGTTTGACAGGTGCAGGGATCGGTCACCAACATATTTGAAGGAAATAGACGTGAAGTAAAACGTACCTCAGCTGCGAGACCTGCCAGTGATGCACGTGTGCTGCAGGGCTGTGGCAATGGATGAGTGTTGCTGCTTCAAATGCGTTTGATCTGTCGTGAACTTGTTGGTTGACCCTTGCGTGTTTCTGACAATGGCTTGCAATTATGCACGCCAAGAAGGCTGTCGGATCGATATCAAGCACGTGTCTTTGCTGAAGGGTGTTCTTGTTCTTTGTCTTTACAGAAATAAGTTGGCTGACAGTTGTAACACGGCGATTGTGATGACTGATGAAGGAATACATCACATGAACTCGGAACACAGCAAGTTCCACAAGTGGTTCAGGTTCGTGCCTTTCTTCCGATCGTGACCGCAATTGCCTGAAACAAAAGAGCTGAAATGTACGAAAGTATCGTGGACGTGATTCGTGTTTGCAGTGAAGCCAGTGACGAGAAGCTGCATTTGGCCAAAATCGAGGCCAAAGTTGGTGTGTTGGCAGAGAAACAAGCGCAACTTTCATCCCAACTCACAAAGGTCAGTTCTCCTCACTGTCCGCGTGTATTTGTGTCCCTCTCGAAGAGAGAAAGAAAGACAGACAGTCAGACACCAGTCGAAAAGCTTTTTTCTCTGTCATAGATGACTCGAAATGCACTTCGAAGGCAAAATTACAGTTGTTTCTCGGTACATCACAATTGCTTCCCAGGAAGTAGACTACGAAACGTTGTGCAAGACAAGTTGACAAAGGAGCCTTGTGGCCTTTTGGGTATTTATTTCTGTTTTACGAGTTGCTCATTATTTTCCACCGGTTGGTTATTGTCACTCCCGCCATCACGACGAAGCAACAGGTCATGCGGAAAACTTGTGCATGTCAGACGGTTGTTTATGGCTTTGCGCCTTGTTGAATGGGGACCAAGCTTCAATGAGGGACAATTGCGTTGCTGTGCGAGACACAACCACAGCAACCCAGGAAGAAAAACAACCGTTGCGTCTTCGTGGTGTGTATCAGAGCGGCACGATATTCACTGCCGACAGACAACGCTCAAAAGCGCGCAAGAAAGGGTGAGAGGAGGTTGTTTTCTTGCGTCCTTGGATTTGGAAGCCATGAAGGCATTCGCTTTTTCAAGGTATTTGCGGATTTTTCTGTGGTGCGACTTGTTGATCGGCTGCGTCAAATCGGTGGAGCGTGAAGTAACTGAGAACACAACGTGGATTGAAGAGGACTTGCTGGAATATCGGCAGTTGACGTTTGAAGTGGACTTCGAAGTGTCGTTTCCGTCCGAAAACTGCTGTCCGCTGCTGGATGTGTCGTCGTACCAACGGAAGGAACACAGCGATAGGAGATGTTTCCATCAGATCGAGACGGAATTGTTATGGGTGCGAGGCTTGTTCTGGTTCAAGGTCTCTGAGGACGACAGGAAAAACTTGGATGTGATTTGCAAAGAGAATGCGGAAAAACACACGTGTGTGGGATCGTACAAAGCTAGTTTTTATGAGCCCAAAATGGTTCGCTACTCTATTGGATTTCCGTGTTCAGAGAAAAGAAACTTGTTCGGCATGGTTTACTCGTTCCATTTCAGGAACGTTGCAAACTCAACTGTTTGTGAGCGTTTGTCTGAACCGCAGTTGTCTTTGCCATGCAGTGATTATCACTTGTGGACGACGATGCCAAATCTGTTGGGTCACAAAACCCAAACTGAAGCGGCTCGGACACTCGACATTTTGACAACCGTAGTCAGGAGTTTGAAAGATCCAAGTGTGGAACCTTGCTACAAGTTCGCCAACCAGATTCTGTGCTCTTTCTTCTTTTCTCCGTGTGTGCCAGGTTACAGCGACAGATCGAGACTTCCTGTAGCAAGTGATACCATTCAAACCAACGCAACACAGATCACAGTGGATCGCATCACGACAATTTGCAGGGAGATGTGTGAAGAGTTTGTTGTCAGTTGCAGCGGGTTCTTGAGTCCGGTTATTGATGTGAGCGAGTGCGAGTATTACCAGCCCTACAACGAGTCGACCTCGTGTCTGTGGGAACCTGTCACTTGCTCCAGTCCACCTGGGGTGCCGAACGGGACATTGGTTCAGCAAAATGAGAGCTTCAGGTTTCCTCTGGGGTCGAATGTCTCGTACCAGTGCGAGGGCAAAAACAAAGGTTCCGTTGAACGCACGTGCAAAATTTCTGGACTGTGGTCGAAAAATGAGAACTGCCAGTCTTCGGAAGATCGATCTAAAATCGTCGTGATTGCGTCAGTTTGCGCTGTCCTGCTGCTTGTGGTTGTTATTTCTATCGTGGTCACGTGGTTTTATATCAGGAGGAGGAGTGCCAAAGCATCTCAGAGCTCAAACTCTGAAGATTTGGAAACGTATCCCAAAAGAAACCGACCCTTCGACAGTTTTGTGTCGTACTACAGCGAAAACTGCAGTCGAGATCGGAGCTTCGTTCGGAGCGTCCTGCAACCGCGGCTGGAACAGCAGGTGGAGCCACCGTTCAGGCTCATCTTCCACGAACGAGACTTCGCGGCAGACAAACTCATCTACGCCAACATTGTTGGTTATCATGTCGCAAGATTACGTCAACTCGGCGTGGTGCAGAGAAGAGTTCGAGGAGGTCATGGAGGAACAAAAGAAGGATCCGGCGTACAGAATCTTTGTGATTATGATGCCGGAAGACCACACCGTTTTGGAAGGCCTATCCTTGTACATGGACAAATACTTTCGGACCAAGACGTATCTGAACAAGAACGACCCTGAGCTGGTCACGAAGTTGGAATCGGATCTGAGAAAACTGCAAGGAGACAACATGCAAGATACTCGCGTGTGAACAGTTAATTTGAATGCATGACAGTAGACTCTATCTTTGAGTGTGTCAAGAACAGAACATGATTTCGTCTTTTGAATGGTGTATTTTCCGCCATATCCTGGATGAACGCTTCTTCTTCGTCTCTTGCTCTTGTGTGGAAATCCTTGTGCGCTGCAGAGATGGGCATCAAACAAATGACAGACAAAAGCCATTTGACATTTATTCCAGTATTCGACCGACTACTCGGAGAAGCTGCAGGATTTGTTGCAGCGTCTTGAGCAGAAGGATGCGATGGAAACGACGGTGTCGTCCCCTGGTGAGCCGAGTTTCCTCGTGGCGGACGGCGCCTCCAGCAGAAGAACCGATGGCGCCACCTCGCCGCGAAAACCGTCGAGCAGCGACAAACCGCTGTCCAACTACAGCAGGTCCCTGATCAAGGAGCTCAACAAGTGGTGCGTTCTGAGTCTGTTTCATGAGATGCTTCTGCGTTCAGCCTCCAGCGAGGTTTGCCGAGTCATGTCGAATGACGAAGTCTTGCCAGGACATTTTGTTTTCGTTTGGTGAGGGCCAAACAGAGTCTGTTTCTGGCGTTGTGCAATGAGGATGTAAATTCCTTGCACATGTATAGTGCCTCGATGCATACAAATATTCTTGGATCACGCTCACGGAAAAGACATAAATTTCTGCTTTCGTCTTATTCAGTTTGCTGTCGCTGAAAGAAGAGTCCACGGCTGTGAAAGTGGCTTTGCAAGAAAATTTTGACCAGCTGAAGCAGTGAGTGTCTGTTTTGTTTCTTGACATTTTGGTCGCAACAGGCTGAGCGAATCTGCAGAGGCCAGTCAGATTGTTGTGTGTCGACCATGTGTTCTGGGTGTGATACTGCATTTTCTGGAGGGGCCTAAAGCTTGTGCCTTGTCTTCAGCCATGAAGGAATTACCTCGGGGAATTTTGTTTCAAGACTGAACCCATGAGTGATGAGTTTTTTTCCCTCGAAAATAATTGCTGGGAATTGGCGGTCTGGTCTGTAAGCGCCAGTTGTGACTCAGACTGAATTCTAATTTTCTCTCCATGGCAGCGAATCACAGAGACGAGTGTCCAAATTGACCAGTGCAGGAATTTGATGATTGCGCCATTTGCAGATTGGAAGAACTGGGTCACGAGAACGGACGATAAGCAGGTGGCGCCACCGCGAGGCTCACCCGACCGTCTTGAGTGCTGTATCCGCGACCTCTACAGTCAGGAATTTGATGAACTCGCGGTGAACTCTGTCGTGTACTTATCCTACAGCTTGTCTGTGATCAAAGTCAATTGTGAAGAGGGAAACGAATATCCTTTGGTGCGCACACAAAACAAAGGTCCCTTTCACCACATTTGTTGTTATTCGCAATATCAGACATTTAGTTTGGTTTTCTATGCTGCAGCTTTTGTTAGATTGCAGCCTGCACGGGGTTTTGAAAGTTTAGTTCAGAAATTGAATGGCGAAATGAAAGGACTGCTCTGTGTGACTGGTTTTGTTGGGAGTGGTTTTCAAGGGATGAGTCAGTGACGTGAACTGCGCACCGCGTCAGACGAAAAAAGACCGGGTGAAATTTTCGAATTTTTAGGGGTGGGGAAGTGATACTCGCATTCAATCCCATTTCCACAAATTGTGCTGGATTGACACATGTTCAAAACAAACGAAGGGCTGAGTGGAAATGTGAGAAGCACATTATTCTCGCAACACTCATCGCCAGGCAAAATTATTTCTTTCGAATCCGAGACAGCACATTTGTGGAACCGGCGGTGGAAATGAGCAGATCATTTTTGAAACCTCAGATCTTTTGTTCTGCTGCTGTCAAAATGTCCTGTTTTGATTGTTCATCCAGCTCTTGGTCGAGCAAAATTTGTGACAAAAATCTCCGGTTTCGCGTTTGGCTTCGACGCGAAGCGCGCAGGTTTCAACCGGAAGTTGCAGGCGCCAGAATCGCGCTGTGTTGGCGTTGAATGGATTGGAATTGCAGAATTATTTTGAAGAACAAATTATTTCGTTTGTACGCTGTCTCTGCGTTATTCTGACTCCGAAGGTGTCGAAAACATTGCACGGGCAAGAAACTAGCAATCCTTTGGCCTGGTCGACAACATTGCGACGCTTGCACAGAACACTTGCGGCAGCTTTGTTCTCAAACGAAATTGTTTCTGCAGAATCTTTCAGAGACACCTCAAGTGATTTTTTTTTTTTTTTTTTTTTTTTTGGGGGGGGGGGGCGATTTTCGAACATGGTCACCAACCGGTACCACCAGAGTGCGCCCGCGCGCCGGCGCGCAAAACAGATTGTTTGT
>JAAUXT010121001.1_pt1 | contig 13965 bp, 15 predicted proteins | sample 7278171 | NCBI WGS metagenome assembly JAAUXT01 (sample SAMN14350112, study PRJNA611818) | marine sediment metagenome | isolation source: surface marine sediment (1.8m) | place: French Polynesia: Moorea | collected 2018-08 | reverse complement strand
CCCCCCCCCCCCCCCCCCCCCCCCCCCCCCCCCCCCCCCCCCCCCCCCCCCCCCCCCCCCCCCCCCCCCCCCCCCCCCCCCCCCCCACCCCCCCCAACCATTTTTGAGGGCAGCTTAGGCCCCCTGCATCCGCAAGAAATTACATTCAGGGGAACGCACAAAACCAGAATGTAAAGTCTGCGTCTGAATTCAGACGGCAAAGTCCAGATCTGCAATCCAAATCGTTCAGGAGATCACTTAGTGAAATTCAAGTGCCAAGGTGGGGGTCTGAACTGCAGTCACGACAAGTGATTCAGATTTCTCAACGTAGTGCATGGATCTACTTACAATCATAGCAGTTATCCATCCCACAATACAAGCCTTCTAGAAACCCGTGAGTGGGACAAATTAAGATTAAACCGACAAACACAAAAATCGTGTTAAAGTTTGCAGACCCCATAATGTTGTCTGCAGACACCGCCTGACAACCACAGGTTGACAACGCCAACAACTCGTTCAGCTTGATGTTCCAGTCAAGCAGCTTTCTGCAGAAACCAAACTTCCAAAACGTGTACAATGAAGCCATTCATCGAAAACATGATCCCTGCGAGTATTCCAGTGTATTCGTTCAGGTGTAACGAGTCAGATTTGGCCAGAATTTTGTCCATAAACAGAGACAAAAGTCCGGCTCAGAAATTAAACCGGAAACGTGGGGAATTCCGCCTCGTTTTCGTTCCATGGTCGGAAAAAGACCCAGCGGTCGCGGGAAACGGTGCTGAAAATTATTTTTTTGGCTGTATTTCCTGCTACTCTGAGACATTTCGCCAATATATCAGGCTGTTCCGCACAACAGAACTAGACTTCAATACTTCGCGAGCAAATTCCTGCTGGAGACCCCCAGAAGGTTTGTGCTGTGGATCGGGCGCACGTTCTCCATCTCTTTCGATCGCCAAACTCCTGGTCCACAGATCCAGTTCTTTTGTCTTTGCTCGGAAATGTGTGACTCTGCTGTTCTTCTCTTTGTACAGCTCAGATGGCTTCTGTTACGGCGACCGTGCGATGTCCACCGTTCTGCAAAGCTGATTGTGAAGTGACCCACCACCCTCTACTGGTTGCGGTCCTGAACGCGGTGGACACAGACGACGCTGACCTGATGAACGAGCGAATAGGAGCATTGGAAGAAACATTCCAAAAATACGCAGAGGTGATTTTCTTTCCTTTTTTGCGGTGTAAATGTGTTTTTGTTCTTTTCATTCGTACAATGGTGGACCGGAATCAGTGAAACGGCCTCGGTGAACTCGATTTTCGTCGTCCTTTTGTGCTCCCTCGTTCAGAGGGCAAGATCTTTTGCTTCAGGATATTCATGAAGACATCCAAGATGAAAACGAGCAGTACAGATTTCCACCAGGACATTGGGCTTGTGCGCTAGGTAAATACTCAAACACCCCGAGAAATATTTTCAGCTCTGAACCGAGCACAAATTCACAGTTCGATTGCTGCCCACGAAAATCGACGTTGTTTGTGTAAAATAACTTGAGCCACGCATGATCGAAACAGGTTCTGCATAAACATGTGATGCTCGAATATTTTTAGGGAGAGTAAGTGTCCTTTCGTGGCTGTTGTCCCAGGGAATGGAGGCGACAGCGCAGTGTGGTCCGACGAAGGACACGATGCTGCACAAAGCTTTGACAAGTCTTCAGCAGACGATTCCGGTTGAAGCAGCAGCCAAGTTTCGACAGTACGTCTTCGTGTGATGCCTTGCAGCTGCGTGGCTCCGTTCCAACCGAGTTCAAAAGTTGGAACATTTTCTTTCTGTATCAAGTCAGCTGTTAAATTGTCAAACTTTTGAACTTCTCATTTCAGAATGATTCCGTTGCTGGAAGAAAGTTTGTGTGTGGAAGATGCACTTGGATTCACAATTCTTCACACGTGTTGCGACATGTTGCGTAAAGACTTGCCTCGGGCGGATTTCTTTCTCACGAGTTTGAGAAACCTTGTTGCTTGTGCTTCATCTCAAGGCTTTGGTAAGTCATCACAACAATTGACACAGTGTACCTTTGACGACCTTTGCTTTCGAAAGGTGTTTCTGAAATGAGTGGCGCACTTTTCAGACTTTCTCTTGAAATTTGTCAACGCCCAGACCGGTGATGGCAACACGGCGATGCACATTTTGGCAAAGAGTTCTTCAAAACACATCACAGCCGCAGAGGTTCTTGTGGACGCTGGGTGTGATCTGTCTGCCGTGAACAAAGAGGTACAACTGTACACTGACTTGAGTGATTCGAAGAAATGGCGAGAGGAAACGCACACGATCAGCCCCAAAATGGGCATCTTGATGCAAAAGTTCGAAATGGTTAAGATTTGGCAGATCTATAGTGTGTGTTGTTCACCGACGAACGGCAAACGTGTTTCAGTTCGGAAAGAGACAATTGACAACCAAAACCAAGTGGAAATGCCTGATTGTGACAACCTTATTCCACAGGGTCTCACACCTCTGGAGGTGGCACTGGACATGGGCTTGTCAAAGATGGGAATGTTTCTCAATTCCGAAATGAACAAGAGAAAGAAGAATCTGCCTTCAACTCATCCCAATGCATCGCAGGTAAACCAACCTCTCGGAGGGAATCAGTCGTTTGCGATCGGGATCGTTCGACGCTTTGGTGAAAAGTTCTAAATCTGCACAAAATCGGGCAAGATAACGCAACATTGCACTCACAGCCAGCAACAACCCTCGTCAAATATACATTGCCTTCTTCGGCCAGTGCCCGTCTTCAAAACATGTTACTCTTGTTGGAAAGCACAAACTTTGTGAGGCATGTTGTCCAATTGTAGGTTCCTTCAGCCAACAGCAGCGGAGATGAGCCAAACCGAGCAATGTCTGAGGAAGAATCCTTGACTATTCTTGAGTGAGCAGAACTTGCGCTTCGGTTCAAACACACGCACACGTGTCATGTTGAACATCATTCGAAACCAGCAACAACCAAATGAGGCACTTTTCTTCCAGACAAAGAAGAAAGAAGGCGATCATGAAATCAGACAGTGTGAAGTAAGGTTCTTCGAATCGAAGAAACATTCACCGCCTTCAGCAGAGAGCTTTTCTTTCCGTCACTGACAACTTTTGTGCGTCAATTTCCAGAGTCACGAGCAGAGTCGGAGCCTTGACTGACGTCAGCCATCCAGATGGTTCCATCAAGTGGATCCAATTTTCAGAACGGAGAGGAATTCATGTAATTCCGGACGGTGCAACCTCCATGTCGACGTAAGAACTTGCGTTTTATGTTGTTTGCGGCAATCGAACATATCGTGTGACAGAAGGACACTTCGTTTTGCTGTTTTGTGTTGTAGACCTGCTGTAACGGGCCACACTCGAGTTGCGTGGTTCTTGTTGTCCTTCCACTTTCTGTCACGAATACCAAAGGGAGATGTGGCGTGTCCCCACGTGTGTCCTTTGGAAATGGACCGCTTGGACTCTGGCAAACGTGCAATATTCGCCTGACTACCTCCCTCGTTGCCCCCTTCACGACACGCGAGTTTGTTGTGTTCACACAGAAGTGTCAGAGACAAAACAGACTTCTGCTCAACAGACAATTTTGAAAGCTTTCATGTCTTTGTGCAGAAAATCAGAGTCGTCGGACAGTGATGAAGACTTGAACTATGGAACCGACTTGGAGAAAGCGTACGTCACGACCAAGGAAGGTTGGTTTCTTGGAGCAAAGTGCAATTTGCACTGACAGATTTGTGACCAAGGGTATCACCAGGCACTGGGAGGGGGGCCACTGACAATTTTCCACCAATGGCGTCAGCATTGCGCTGATAGTTCTTGCACTCACGGAGTCCTGACCATAATCCTCTCATGGAGTGGGCACAAAGACCAAAACCCGGACACCGTGTTTCGATCGCAGTGCACGCGCCGACGTTGTCTTCACGCCGCCTTTGTCAGAAATAGAAGTTCTGAAGGAGAAACCAAGCAGCCACTCTCAAACTGTGATTCTTTCAACCTTTCTTGTGCTTTGTAGGCATCAACATACCGCTGCAGGTCAAGGGCACTTCGTTCTTGGAGTTCATCAAAGGGTGCGACTCCAAAAGAAAAGAAAGCGTTTACCAATCGCTAGCAGAGGAAAAGTTCAACTGTGAAAATTCAATCACATCCATAGACCAGAAATATCTTGGTGAGCAATGCGTGGAGTTCATTCAACATTTGGTGGTGGACAATGGGAGACCAAACGCTTTTGTGTCACGAGTCACATCAACTGTTTGGCCGGCGCTGTTTCTTCTGATTTTTTTTCTTCTTTCCAGACGTGAAAGACAAATTGGAGGAAACGCAAAGCAGACAAAAACGATCGGTGGACAGCATTCAGAACTTGTTGTGGAAATTGAACCAGCTGCAGGTGACTTTTTTGTTTTCAAAAAGTTGCTTGTAGTAGTTGCAGTCCGATGTCGTTCAAACGCAAGCAAGATGCTTTTCGCTGTGCGGACCTCACCGGCAGACCTCAACAGTTTGTTTTTCTCATCAGGAGGAGGAGGGGAAGCTGACGTCGTCAATAAAGAAGAGCCAGAAGGACCAGGAGGTTACCCACGTGACCCTGAAGGGGCTCAAGGAGAGGCTGCAGCACTGTCAGGCAGCTCTTGATGCGTTACACGGACTTGGATAAAATCTCGGCCCTCTCTGAAACAAATCAACAAAATTATTTTGTGTGTGGATCTTTTCTGTGGCTGTCCGTGAAAAATAAATGGAACGAACAACTTGGAACATTTCTGAGTTTAGTGTTGGTACTCGGTCACCTGCTTCGTGTTGCGGCTGTCTGACAGCTGTACCTTTTCCTCCTGGGGAGGGTGCGAAGGAAAAGGCGAGTTTCAATTTTCAGCATCAAAAACGGTCACATCTCTGATCAATCGGTCATCAGATCTGTCTCGAGAAACGACTGAGTCAGAAGGAACGCAAGAAACTTTTTTTTTGAAGCACCTTTATTTACAAACGTTCACATCATAAAAAATATGGCTTCGGTGAAAATCATTCTTTTTCAGTTTCGGTCATTCTGGGGAGTGTAAAGGACAGTTTGGAATGTTGACGTTTCTGTGATGCATCCAATTTGGTAAAATTCACCTCCATTCATTCACAAATTTTGAGTGACATGATCAGTAAACATCAGTTCAAGTTCAATTGCAACAGGTACACGTTTCATTGCTTCGATAACAAACATGACGCTTCCGTGACGACAAACGAATATTCCATCCAACAACCACGTTTCAATCCTGAGACAATAGCAAATGTTCCACGTGATAGATCCATTTCAGAAATTTCTTTCGTCAGTTGTGTTCACAAAATTGCAAGAAAATGCAACATTAGATAGACAATGTGTACGGTTTCACTGCTTCTGGCAGAAAGCAAGCGGAACTGCGGTCAACAAAACCCGACCCGTTACCAGGGAGACAAGATCCTTGACAACTGGGATTCATAAGAGCCAACAAAACAAGAGGTGATCACTCTGGACATACAACACGACTTTGCTCAACATCTTGAGTACAACGCATCTGGCGTGATTCCATTGCAAGGCAGGTGGTTCGCAAAGAATTCTGCTTTGACCAAGTGGTATTTCCCTCACATATCTGTTGAATAAGCGAAAGAAATACTTTGAGAACACAAACAAAATTCTGAAACCACCTCGTGCGTGCCAAACTCCAGTGACCTTCACCCAAGTGGTATTCAGTCAGTTATTACCAAGCACAAGCAATAGAAAGCAATCAAAACCTGACTGCATACGTTGAAAGCTAAGTTCACTGCAAAAGGAATGAAAACCTGCACATGACAATCCCCTCACTCACTCACTCACTCACTTAGAAACTAGCTGCAATATCACACGGTGTCTTTTTCTCCAAACCCTGCCAGACCTGGCTGGTTTTGTCGCAAGGCTGAAATTTGATGATGTTACACGGCAGTTGTAGCATTTACGAAGATCAATCCAAATAAGTCTTCTTTGGTCGTACTACAAATACTGTCCCCAGTTCTAACTTACAGGAAATCTTCTGCACGCACGTATAAATAGCACCGCATAAAATACGGGAAGAGAAAATGTACACCATGCACGAATAAATTACAAAATAAAAATCATACAATTCTAAACTGTAAAATGTAAAAAATATATCAAATACAAGCTGAACGTAAATGACGTACACGGCAAAGTTTCAATTCCTTCAGCACACAGCAGTACAACGCGACGGGTTCCTCGCCAGTTGTGCAAACAGGAACTCCATGACGACCAGAACACATCAGTGACCGATGTAAGTTGTCTTTCCTTTTACGCTTACCAGAACTTGAACACTTGTTTGTGGAATTAGTGTGGGAGTACGAGGAGAGTGGCAGGATTCAACTTCAAGTTTACATTGCTGTATTTACAGTGACCACCGTCAATGTGCGACAACTTTGTGAACAGGTTCAGCTTGCCCTGCAGCCTTCACAACAAACACGTGGCACGAACACTCACTCACAAGCACGTCAACAAACAACCGGAATGATCAACGACCAATTCACACCTGTAGATTTTTGATCTGCGTTTCCTTCCCTCATGTCTTCCACTTCTGCTGCGACATATAATTTGTCTGGTCAACAAACATTTCGCGGAAATGCTCAATACAATTTTCAATCAAATCATTTCTGCTGGGCAAACTTGGCTGGAGTGCCAAGAAATTTGCGACATGATCAATGAAGAAACGCGTGTTATCGTCCAACTGTCAGCTCCACGTGTTGACTGACATTGTAGTTTGGAAGCAACTTGGCACACCTCACTCTCAACCCACTCTGAAAAGGCTTGGAATGATCAGATGTTGAACACGACAAGTGCACACAACCCGAATCTTCTTCGGTTACCATATTCCACCTTCATGATTTCTAACAAACCGCAGCCTTGTCTGATAAAAGCCAACTTGTGCAACAACCAACACACGCAATACCAAAATGTACAAAACTTATGCACTTTACAAACGTATTCCATGTATCAAAACTATTCAGCTGCTGCTCTTTGCCCGTGAAGAAACACTGTGACATGACCTCCAAAATTTGCAAAAAATACACACTAGTACAGAAAGAATATTTACATTTCTCACAATTTGGAACAAGAACCTTTTGTTTAGATTCCGTATCTAATAATGCCTCTGTCGGTTGAGCATAATAAATATGAACACATTGAAAGACTTTTGAAGTCTGACCAGACACAATCTCGTTGGCGCTCTGATCTTGAAGGCAAGCACTCCAACATTGCAGACTTAGAAGGAAAGAAAATGTTGGTTTGAGTCCGTGGGAAACAGCGCTTCTTGAGGTCGCTGATCTCAACACAGTTTGCTGCAGCGCTCGACTCACTGCAACTCGCAACTGCATTCCAAACCCGTCGATTGCAGTGAGCATGCGCAAACACACATTTCAACTGAATTGAACAGACACACATTTTCACAACCATCTAAATTTGCTCTTGGCGGTATCATAAATATGCTCCATGATCTCGACTAGTACTCTAAGTACAGAATGTACAGGTGAAATGGCAATCAGAAGAAGGCACACAGACATACCACGTCCAGTTCAATCATCACAGCCTTGTCATGCATACGCGTACAACATGTCAGCTACACGGCTCACAGGTGGGGTATCTGAACAACTTGCTGCGAAACGGATGAGCATAGTCGCTTTGACTGGAACCACTCTGCAGCGAGCAATTCAGACTCCACTGTGACTTTCAGGAGCAGAGCACACCAACCTGTGAAAGGCTCAATTGTCTGACGCAAAAGATTGAAAAGTGGAGGAACAAACAGCAGAACGTTGCAGCGCAACAGCGTCTTCACTGCGCATCACAAACGCCGTCGTGACGTCACTTCTCCCCGCCCAACACATAACTACGAACTGGGGTGAAATTCACGCGGCTTGCCTCATTTTCCGGATCTCAACAATTGTAGATCCGAGTGAAGTACCAGGAGGCCCACTACCTACCGCGCGTCGAAGCCACAACTTCATGAGACCGACCTGGAACTTACGTGCCAGGCACATCGATCTTGAAATTTCGTCGAATGAGGATGCACCGAATCAGCGGAAGAACAATGCGGGATCAGGCGTAGCAATTCAGACATGAAGGTGATTACAACTAATTTTGTCGTTCCTCCAAACCACTGTCTTTTGCGTCTGACAAGAATTCAGTCACAAGGGTCAGTGCGCTTTACCCGAAGGACTGACTCAACCTTTATGATACAAGGGAGGGAGATCTGGTTTTCGTGCTGAACACATGGGTACTGAACTGTAAGCTGGGTACAATTGCCGTGGCTGCTGCTGCTGCTGCGGCGGCGGCGGTGACTGCGCTGCACTGCAGGCCTCCACGTTACGTGTGCGCCGACACAGTGCGAACGAGCTGCACCGACTGACTGCTGGCGCCGTATGGCGGGGGCGACGGCAGACTTCCGGACATGTTGGTGAACAAGTAGGGCGGAGGGTTGCCAGGATCGGTCTCCATTTTAACCATTCCTACAAGCAGAAACACCTTCGTTTTGGATTTTGCAGAGATGACAGCTTTTTTTGTTTTCAAAGTTGTTCCAAGAAAGCGTTTTTGATTCTGAGGTGACGGATGAAACACAAACTCAGACCTGGGGTGTCGGATAAAACAACAACTACCGGTGCTCAGATCAACATCACCAGTCACGATAGAGCGACAGTTCAGCAATGACAGCGAACAACTGATTTTCTGGGGCTGTGAATTTGAGCACAAAATTGTACAAGATACTTCCTTCCAGATATACATGCTGCTAACTGGTAGAAACCAGAAGACTTCTAAGTGCTGAGTCCTGTATGGAGGGTGGTCGTGCTCCGACTTTTTCATCCAAACCCAAACAACAGTCGTTACAGTTGCGCTACTGACAATTAGCCACACCAGCTTCACATCAGCCTTGTTCAGTTCACACCAACGCTGAACAAATATTTTGCAATGAAAGCAAAAACAAACAGCTGAATATTCTACAAACACACGCTGAACCAAACTGAAGTAGGACCTTGGGAAAGTGAGACTTATTTGTGCCTCAATGTTTGAGTGAAGTTCCTCAATGTTGTGTGTACGCGTGTGTTAGCGTGCGTGTGCGTGCGCGTGTGTTCAACCGAGGTTCCACTTCATTTCGTGTTGCGCACTGCTAAATCTACACAAGCAGCACAAAAGCGCGCACCACATCCAGGTACCTGCGGGGTAAGTGAAGCAGTAGCAGCAGTAATACGTTACCTACATACCGGCGGTGGGCACTGTGATGGGGGAGGCTGAGATACCGTTCGTGGAAGGCCACGGGGTCATCGCGTCCAGATTCAGGTCGTCACTGCCCAGGTCGTCGAACAACCCGTTCTGCAAGGAGAAGCACAACCGCGTCACGAACCGCAACCTCTTGGGATGTCGTTGACACGAACAGAGCAAGCACAGACTTGTGTGAAAGCCCCACTACCGGTGCCAGGGTTTGCAAAGTACAACTTTTTGAACGCGCATCCCCCCGTCAGAGGTTTGTCATTGCGTTTTTCGGTTTTGTGTTGTCCTGCCTCTCCCCCAACCCTCAAATATTTGCCGTTGTCGTGTTTCAAACACTCGTGCATCAGTAAATGCCCAGTCAGCAAATATTGCATGCTGAAAGTCACGATGCAGCTGTTTTCGTTGACACCTGTGATTGGTATTGCAGCTTTCTGCATCAAAACATGTTGTTCAACCCGTCAGATTTATTTTGGTGAAACAGCTGCGTGCTGGAAAGGTGTTGTACAACACAATTCCAACAAGAACAGGGCGAGCAATTTCAGTTGCACGACAAATTTCAGCAACCAGGTGAAAACGCCTGACATGACTCAACTCGTACTTCAACCAGTTTTTGCGCTCACTCACCTGGAGAGCGATGTCGCCGAGCGCAGGGTCGAGCGCGAGGCTGTTGTCGAGTGCGTTCAGGTCATCACTGTTGAACGTGATGTTGTTCAGGTCCTTGAGGTCGATCTCCATCTTACTGCTCGGCTCCAGCTTGACGAGGTTCGGTTTCAGTTCGATCACATTCACGTTGGCATTCACACTGACGGTTTGGTGCTGTTGCTGCTGTTGCGACGGTCGCTGTTTGTCGCGAGGCTCCTGTTTGATGACCACGCCTCTGGCGTCCGTGGACGTGGAGTTCAAGATGGCGGCGGTGACCGGGTTCCCGGTGGCCGTGCTGCCCGATATCACTTTGGTCGAGTTGTTGTTGTCGTGCACCGGAGTGCCCGGGCACCCGCCTCCAGAGCTGGACTGCTGAGAGCTGTTGCGAAGGGACGGTTTGCCCAGACCCTTCTCCAACATCTCGAGCACCTCTGCAACAAAAACGTCCGTGGTTCCTGTGATTTTTGCAAGACACGAACGTCGTTCTTTTCCAAATATCTGGTGACAACGACAAAAGTAGGACCTTGCACGCAACAGTCAGCAAATGCAAGGAGCAACGAAGGCGCGCCCAGCTCTCCACGAAAGACGCGCGCTGTGCACTTGTAAACGTGCTTTCGAACTCGAGTTTGAAAACGCGCGCGTGGTGGTGGTGTGATGATGGGGGGGGGGGGATGAAACGTGAAAAGAGGGCGTGGCGGCCCGAGTATCGAACCTGGTTTGGACATTGAGCGTTTGATGGACACGAGATCCTTCTTCCTCCACTTGCTGATCTCTTCATCCATCTTGTCGATCTTGGCCGGGTTCATGGCCCACAGGCACCCCTTCTTCGTGTTCCCGTTACTCTTCGGGTTCTCGATCTTCTCGAAACACTTGTTGAGGGACAGGTTGTGGCGCACAGAGTTCTGCAAACACACAAACGAATTCTTTTGCACATCGATTCCTTCAAAAAGCAAAGAAGCGGACAAGGTAAAGAGACAATTGGGAAACAAAAGCTTTTCCGGTGAAAACTGCACAGCAATTGCCTCTTTGAAGAAAAATCTTGGGAATTCAAGGAGGGATTCAATGACGCTCACCAGAAGGAAAAAAGACAAAACTGTCTTGGAACAGAGATGATCGATTTTTCTTGAATACAAGGAGCGACATTTACAACCAAACCTGAAGCCAATAAAAGCATCTGTGCCCAAACATGTCTGTTCAGGTCCCCAACAATGACAAAACCGGAAGACTAGTCAATATTGCGGCTGTAAATATTACAGTTACGCGATGGAATGATTGTCAGTGTTGAGTTCCATCTCTTTCTTGACGTGTGTCCCAGAGCGTGAGATTGGTTGTCCACCGAAACACATTTTTGTGGGAATTCATTGCAGACCGCAAATGATCAGACGGCAATGATCAACCTTCCGTGAAGTCAACGAAACCAATTATTGATCAGAAGAAAATTCCATCGTCCAAATGTCGCTTGGATTTCTGCCCAAAATGCACACAAGAAAGCAAGTTGTAGCTGTATCAAAAAGTCCGACTTGCAATTGTTCTGTCAAATCAAAAGCGCGTATTGTTTTCGTGGTCCCAAACAAAATTTTTGGTATGGCTTCGAATAAAAGTAAACCTCAGAAGTGCTCGGGAGTTTTATTATGATCGAGCTCTGTTGCGAGATGAATGCACGAGCGTTGCCAAGCAACCTGGAAACGCAGTGCTGTATTGATCCCTGCGAGGAGCGAATGACTCATCGCACGCACCGACAAACTGTGCGCGCAAAGGATTTCCTACATGCATGCGTGCAGGTGTACAATCTTGTACAGGTGAAGGTAAAATAATACGCACTTGATCAATAATTCAGCCCATGCATAATGAATGGCTGCACGACTGCCGATAGTTCCCTTGAATTCAAATGCGTTTCCATAACTCTGGCAACCAGCCAGTTCGAAAGAAAAAGATGGTCCGAATTGGATTTTTGCAAAACTAAATATGAAACGGAAAAGCGAAGAAAAAGCTGCCACGGAAACCAAAACACGAGTTTTTTGCGAGTATTTTGCTGCTGGATGAGCAAAGTATTGTTGCTGAGTAGTCACCGGAAAATGCCCATTCAAACGATTTTTCAACCGTTACTGTAATGGACAAGCACTTGAGAGGGGAGATATATCTGTGAACAGTGGCAACATTGGGTCCCACATTTCTTTCACCAAAACATGAAAAGGAGTCAGTTTTTCCAGGGACAGGAGAATTCGTTCTTTACCTTCCAGCCGTCAGGCGCTGTCTTGAAGTACGGGAAATGTTCTCTGCAAAGAACACAAAACTTTTTACGATCGTTGTTCTTTGTGATATTTTGGCAGGCTTGGTTTATTTTGTATTTTGCGACAGTTTTTGCCAAAATGAGAAGCACAGCAGGCTGGCTTGAACACAGAAAGCAAGAAGAATGGAACAATTTTGAGAATAATTTACTCGAAAATAGTGCGCGCAGGCATTTATCTCTTGCGCACCGTGGGAGCTGCGCTGGGAAAATCAATACAATATGGCTTGGAAAAGTGCCAAACTGCCATGGCGGTAGCCATTTAAATTTTCTTTCACGCAAGTTTTTTCCTCTTTTTCCCTTTCAAATTGGTAAATATCCCCTTCAACACTCAAATAAAAAACACAATACTACTCACGTCATAAAATTGTAGATTTCACTGACAGGCAGACAGCCGGTATCGCTGTTTTTCAAAGACATAGCGATCAAACAGGAATAAGAGTAGACCGGCTTCGGAAAGACTTTTTCTTCCGGATCCGCCAAACTCCTCATGGTGATTTTCTGGGGACTGGACAAACCCTGGGTGAGCAGTTGTTGCGTTGTTGCATAGGTCACATTCGGTGAATGCTGCTGCTGCGGCTGCAAGTGGTGAATGTTCTGCAGTTGCTGTCGCAGCGGCGACATTGAAGACACAGTGGAGCCATTTCCCTGCAGAAGAACTTGCTGCCCTTGATTCGTGCTAGCCACGACAGTCATAACGTTATTAATGTTCACAAACTGAGGTTGAGTCACCCTCAGGATTTGAGACGTTTCACTTCTACCCTGTGATGCCAGAGAGAGAACCGTTCGCGGGTTCGAATCCCTCATGGTTGACACTGCCGGCTCTGAAACTGTCAAAGTCACCGGGGTTGGGGTTGGCGGCTGTTCCTGCCCGATTGGCACTCCAGTTTGTGGATTCACCATCAAATTTGGGTTTGTGTTCTCCTGTATGCCTGAGCCGCTGCTGCTGCTGCCTTGAGAAAGTTGCATCCAGTTGTCACCGTTGAGATCCGAGTCCGTTTTGCAGGAATATCCGTCCATGAGCGGTGTCAGAAAATCGGCGTTCGGGGTCTGTGCCCGCCACTGATCCCCGTCTGCATTCTTGATATCAAACTCGATCATGTCCTGCAGGGACAAGTTCTCCTCCGTACCTGCACTCGGGTAAAACTCCATCATCGACATCTTGTCAGTGGAACTGGGTCGAAATTTTGAATTTAAATCCCTCAGAGGTCAGCTGAGGGAAACCTTGAAAACTTGTGTTCACGACTTGTCCAATCTTCATTGAAATGTCCTGTTCCTATTGTCCATTGCTCCGGCAATTTGTCGTCCGTATCTGGAACAAGCAATCACACTCAAATCACCTTTTGTTTTGACGAAATTTCAATTGCTAGCACCCGTAGTAAGATCACTTTGCTTGTAGTAAAATACGTTATGGCTCCTGGATGAACAAAGAGATGTTGTACCTTTAAACCGGCCTAGTTTGATTGGTCCATTCAGAAAGCGAGCTATTTGTATCGGCCTCCCTCATTGGTAAGCATTTCGCTGCTGCCATGGAGACAGCCCCTGTGGAGTATTGACAATCAGGCCGTGGCAGTGTGTAACACACATCTGTGCAGCACAGCACAACACAGCACAGACATGAAAGATTTGTTTGCATTCGACGAGTTCAGAGCTCTGTGGACGGCAGAATTTTATGGTGACTCGGATTCTCGCAGCAATTGTGTTTCTCCCTCCGGGCGCACGCAGATGATTGCTCAGTTTTCTCTCTCGGATTGATTGAACTCATGATAATAATTAATGTTGATTGATGTCTAGGGTTTT
>JAAUXT010044113.1_pt1 | contig 13965 bp, 11 predicted proteins | sample 7278171 | NCBI WGS metagenome assembly JAAUXT01 (sample SAMN14350112, study PRJNA611818) | marine sediment metagenome | isolation source: surface marine sediment (1.8m) | place: French Polynesia: Moorea | collected 2018-08 | reverse complement strand
TGTCCATTGGTACACATACAAAACTCTTTTCACAACCAACTCAATTGGTTGTCATGGAAACTGCTCTTTTCAGAGTGTGGGAGCTGAAGGTTCTACGCAGAAGATTGACGTTACCTCCCCAAAAGATGATCACTGGTGACACGACAAAACGACTCACTGTTTCAGCGTTCGCTCCATCTCGTCTCGTTCGTTCCTGAGATCCTCGATGTCGTCCTCGTATTTCTGCTTCTCGGACTCAATGGCGTTGTGTTCGTCTCGCAGGTCCTGCCAACAGATCACGAAAATGTTTACCAAAAACATTTCTCCCTTGTTTCGTCTTTACTTGATGCTACAGATTTACCTCAGCATTGTGTGTCAAATTGAACATCTTGAATATCTACTCAGAAAAATACAAACAGCTGGAAGAAACTTACACGCTGAAGGATCTGAGGCCCCAGAAAGAAGTCGTTTTCACACTGAGGTTTGACGGAGGGTCCCTGGGATAAATGCCCCTCCCGCCTTGCAGTCTCAATTGTGGACGCCACGGGTCGTGAAGAAAACCCCCACAGTTCGGGAATCGGTGCAGACCGGGTGTGTGACCAAGTCACACGCCTCAATGTGAAAATGACTTACGCTTATTTCCTTCCCTGGTTCCACATTCTATCGTTTTTCTACGTAAGGCCTGTTTACACACTGGATGCGTTGTGTGCTGCGTGAGTCAATGGACCCAGTTGCGCCCCCCACTGGAACATGGACACCAAACATCCAGTGCAAAACGGACCAGGGGTTGGGAGATTCAAATCACGGGAACTCACGCGTTACCATAACAGCACGCGCATGCAAACTCACGACAGGAACATCTCTCATTCGTGCAATGTGGAAAGAATACACAGTGACAGCGTCACATCACACAAATACCAATCGCAGACTCAACACACGCCACACAAGACAATAGGTGTCAGCGAATGTACACGCAGCAGCCATATAGCTCTATTCTATGACCAACCGAACCTTGAGTCCTTGTTTTATCGCCGCGCGGTCGACCCCCAGGTCAGAAAGGTCAAGTTCCCATTCTTTCAACGCGTGACACAGATGGTCCCTTTGGCGCCACAAGAAACAGACAATGTCGCGGTTGCTCTCCGACTCCATGTTGTCGTTCGTTTTCAAATCGTCCATGATGAATTTATACGTTTCGTTTCGCTGAAAACGTCACACACAGTGAAAACCAAGTGACTTGGTGCATGAAACGGTGACAGTGAAGTACGAGTGCGACACAAAACAACCTGCAGACTGTGAAGACCCCTTGTGTGCAAACCACAAATGTGCAAGAAAACGTATAACAATCCGAAATGACGTACAATTTTTTTATTGTATTTCTCTCTTTTTTTCGCCAAAACTTTGTTACAAACAAATTATGTGCGATTTCGGATTGTTGAATTCAACACTTTCACACAAATCTGTGCAGTTACAAGCCTCCAGAAGAAAGCGGTGTTCCGTGTCCCTCCACCCGTCCCCAACACCCGATGACGTCAGAACCAGTACATGGGGCGAACCGGGCCAACCTGATTCGGTGTGATGATTTGCTGGAACGTGGGTCCGGTGCTGGTTCCGGGGTCGAGGGACAGAGGGCGCTCGCTCGCCGCGACGCGCATGCGGTCTGCGTCTGCGCGCGCGTCGCGCAGCTTCCTCTCCGTGTGGTGGCGCCGCTCGCGCTCCCGCCGCAGCTGCCGCTGCAGCTCCTTGTCCGACACCTGGAAACCACGTGATAAAGCAGAGTTATGACCACGTGGCTGTGGTAACGTGACCTGGAGAAAGCGAGCCAGATCTGACACCTTGAACTGAAGACCTGGATGGACCATTTTGATTCGAGCCCCGCCCATGAGCAAATTGCATTCAAAATCTCTGGCAGCCTGATCCCGCAAGAAAACAATCATAGATATCACCGTCAATACTTTGCAAACGCACTAAGAAAAGCTTTGCCTGCAGCCACAGTACGAAATTTGCCCAGCGTCGCACGTTCCTCACCTGGAGCTGCGCGTTCTCCGCGATCAGCTTACTCTCGACCTCGGACAGCTTCTCGGCTCGGTCGGCGCGCTCACTGTGCAGCCGCTCCTCCGTGACGCGCAGCCGCGCCTCCAGAGACGCCACCTGGTGGCCAAATTGTCAACTAAAGTCGATTTCAAATAGCACAGCTGGATTTTGACACAGCTTCTTGCAGAATACGCCACAACGCTTGCGTGTCACACTAAAAATTTGGTACAACGACAGCAGGACACATTTCACCCCAAATCCAGAAATTACAGACAAGTCACAAATTTACTCCCAGTTAGGAATTGAAAGTGCTTGTGCAAGCTGAAAACCCTTTCCCCCACACAGACGCACACCTCTTCGAAAATCACCTTTCAATGAATTGGTTTTGCTCTCAGGAAGCCGGGGTTCACACAAAATGCGCCAGGTATTGTGTCACTGTGTCTACTCGTGTTGCGTGCATCGGCGTACATCACGACGGATGTGACGTGACGCGGTGACGTCGCACTGACCTGTTTCTCGGCGACGGTGGCGCCGCCGCCGTCGACGGCGTGCTGCAGCAGCGCCTTGAGCTCGGTGAGGCGCACGACCTGCGCCGTCGCCTCGCGCCGCCGCGCCGCCTCCGCCGCGCAGCTCTCCTCGCACTCCGCCAGCAGCCCCTTCACGTGCGCCAACTCCTCCTGCAGGTCGGAAAGAGATAGGTGTGAGCGAGGATACCAACAAACACACACATATTGCACACACACACATACACACACACACACACACCACCCCCACCCCCACCACCACCAGCAGACCCTGCACATGCACCAACTCGTGCAGGTCGGAGAGAGGGGGGTGAAGGAACCATCACCAACACACATACAAAACATACACACACAAAAACACACAGACACAAACACACACACACACACACACACGCTCCTCACACTTCCCGGCAAGCCCTTCACCCCCCCTCATCGAAATGTATCAGTCAGATACATAACGTGAGAAAAAGAAAGAAACCCAGCTGTCGTACTCCTTCAGACACCACTGCTCTTCCGCCTTGGCCCCAAACACGTGAACTCACCCTGAGCGAGTTGACCTGGAGACGCCACCCCTCGATGAAGCCGGAGCGGTCCGACAGCGTCGAGCCGGTGCTGGTCATGTGACTGCGATGCGCCGCGTCCAGCTGTTTCTCCAGCGACGCGTTCTGTCAATCAAAGGGTCAAGGTCATGGCGTTCTGTCAATCAAGACACATCGAGGTCATCGCGGTTGTGATTGGTGTGAGGATTGTCGTTCTCAGAAACTCCAAACCGTATAAATAGCCAATCAAACGAACCGAAATCGAAATTCGTGTTGTGTTGTTTTTAAAACATTTCGCATTTGCGCGTTGTCATTGGCAACTCACGAGTTGGCTGCGCACACACACCACACACACACGCACACACACCTCGACGCGCAGCATGTCGATCTGGCGCGTCAGCTTGGCGACGCGTTTCTCGAGCGTCTCGACGTCGGCGTCGGTGGCGCCGCCGCTGCGGTTCAGGAGTGACGCGGCGTCCAGCGAGACGTTGAGGCGCTCGTCTGCGGCGCGCCCAGCCTCCCGCACCTCCGCCTCCAGCTGTGCGATCCGCGCTGCAGGAAAACGAAGTAGATCCACCGTGTTCACCCGTGTAAAAGTCACACCCAAGCAAGACGCACCCCAACTTTTACCTTGATTTTCTGGTATGGGATTACATTGAAACGAAAAGTAATCTCATGCCCTTGTATAAGACGCACCCCTAGTTTTGATGCTCAAAATTGGGACAAAAAGGTGCATCTTACACACGGGTTGATTACGGTAGATTGTGAACTGTGTCCGCCACGCATTGTGTGCACGACCAAAAACATTGCGTCATTGTGTCGGGCCAGCGCTCCTTGGCGTCTGGTGCGTTGCATCCAGTGTGATCGAAGTTCAAGCCAGAGTAAGACTGAAACGCTCGCCCCCGCGCGCTTGCGCCAGGTAGAAATGTCGCAGGATCTGGTCTTCCAGAGTGCTTTGTATTGGCAAATATAACACACGCTCAAAATCGACCGTCCACCGGGTTTTGTAGGGCAGAACATCAGGTGCATGCAATTCAACGCGAAGGCTTTTGAAAAAGACACCCAGAGAGCAAACCTTGCGCTCTGTTGTGTTTGTCCTTCAGCGATTTGTTCTCGACCTGCAGAGTCGAAATTTCCACCTGACTTTTTCGGAGCTGGCTCTCCAAAAGCTCCTGCAACAGACGAGACGTTTGTTACCACTTGTCAACACTTCATCAGCCTGAAGGGGCCCAAACCTCAAAACAATCCCAGGATGGAGACAATGCTCATCACGCACCTTCTCAACAACGAGGCTCCTCGCATCCAAACCAGGGGTTTTCTTCTTCTCGCTCTCAAACATCTGCAGAGAAAAAAAAATGTCATTTTTGAAGTCACTTGATGCCAGAGAGCTATGCAACATCAAGACTGATATTTTTCACAGAATGTGGATATTTGTTCCAGCAACACGCATCTTTGGATCTCTTTGTTTGAGCTGTCAGAAAATGGGTGAACATACTGTGTTGGTCGTTGGAGATTCTGTAGTAGTTGAAAGACTTGTAGCACCAGATTCCTGGAGAGAAAAATGTGTCCAGATGCACGCTCACCACACGCAAACAAAAACGTGTGTTCAGCTGCCAATAGTGGCACACTACAGCCTCCAAACTCAAGAATTACAATCAGTTCTGAAAGTATTTGTGTCAGACATTCCACACACACACACACACACACACACACACACACACACACACACACTCCAAAGCAAAAGCACAGAAAGCGCAAAACAGAAGAAAAAAGCAGGAGCTAAAGAACCTGGCTCGTGCTCCCGGCCTCGCCGACGTTCCCGACGAAGGTTGTCTGCAGGAGCGCGCGTCCGCTCTGGGTCCGCACACTGGCCACCAGCACTTTCGGTTCGCCCAGGTTCCCGGGCTGCTCTGCTCCCTGGTGCCCGCTTCGCTTTCGTCCCGCGCCTTTCCTCTCGCGCTCTATACTCTCCTCACTGCTCGAATTCGTCTCTTCCCAGCTTGCGTCTGTTTCTTCGGGTCCTGTTTCCTCAGATTCCGTCACAGAATCGGGAATCTCACTTTTGTGAATCACAACCCAGCTGTCATCAAGGTCTTTTGGTGCTGTCGTTCCCTGCAACTGTCCCTTCTCTTCTTCACTCTCACTCTTGTCGCTTATGAGCTCGCCTTCAGAAGTCTCGTTGTCAGGGGCAACTTGAGGTTTCTGACGATCAGCTGAAGCTGTTTCTGTGTTGTCAGTTTCTGCTTCTTCATCACGTTTTTCAGACGAGTTTGAAGTTTGTTCTTCCGTTTCTCTCTGGCTCTGGAAAATCGAGTTCAGACAGTCGACGGCCTTGAGAACGCCTGGTAACAATCCCGCTGCGTCCAGCACAGCCCTCACTGCCTCTGTGTCCAGATGCCCCGGTGGAGTTTCCGCCGCAGCATCAGTCGCAGTCTCCTCGCCCTGCGCATCAGAGGCTGCACTGGCTTCTTCAGTTTGAGCCTCATCTTGAGTTCCTGGTTCTTCAGTGGCGTCATCACTGCTGGACGATTCCTCGGTACTTTCTGACAGGTCCATCCCATCAGGCATCTGTCCGTTGAGATCCCCGCAGTCAGCATCCAGGGTTTCCAGGAACAGGAGACGTGTGAAAAGCTCCGACATAGCAACGCGGCTGGCAACGTCATCCGCACTTTTGGTTTCCCTGCTTTTCATGACCTCAACGAGCTTGTTGAAGATTGGCAAGCTTCCGGTCAGGGTTTGCGACTGTCCACTGCCGCCGCTGCCCGTCAGTTTTCTCCTCAGGATGTTGCACGTGCAGAGACCGTGGTCCAGGCTCCCGCCGCCATTGGCCCCGTTCTTCGCGCCTTTTTTGATCTTCTCCTTCCACGCGGAGTAGTCCTTCTGCAGGGTTTCCGTGGAGTTGTGCTGCAGGATCCAGGAGATCATGGATGAGTCGAGACTGTGGTCGCTGAGGAACGTCCTGAGCAGATCCAGGGGCGCCTCCGTCTCAGCCGCACCCGCCGCCGTCTCACCGTTCGAATCTGACGTTGGACCATCATTTGGTGCCTGTTGTAGACCTGGCTCTTCAGTGCGCGTTGCACCACTCGAATCTCGCGCAGACTCTCTACAGGTCTGATCCTCGTTTGCCTCTTTTGGTGTCTCGTCCACTAGATCTTCCTCATCGTCACTGGTCTCTTCGGCCTCGTTATCTTCCTCCTCGGTGTTGATGTAGATCGTCTGTAGCGGTGTGTAAGGTAGAGAGTCACTGCTGCTGAAGGACTCAGACTCCTCCGATTCCTCCTCCTCCTCTTCCTCCTCCTCGTCATTGTTGATACAAATCGTCTGCAGTGGAATAAAAGATGGAGCAGACTCAGCGCTATCCAGGGAGACGGCAGGGTTGTCCAGAGCGGGTTCTGAAGCGTCGGGGGGCGTCTCCAGCAACGCCCCGTCCGATGACGTCGCGTTGCACGACGCGGTGGGAGAAATGCGCTGCGCCAATCCGGTCGGCTCCGAGGACGACGCCGACAACAGCTGTTGCTCTGACGACCGCGTTTCCTCGGACACCTCAGCAGCGGTGGCATCGGATGATTTCTGTTCAGCTGCCGTGGTGGTGGCGGCCTCGTTTTCAGTCGGCGTGACGTCGTCGCTTGACCCGGATTTCGCGCTGCCCCCCGAGCTGCTGGAGGAGGTGGAGGAGACTCTGGAGACTCTCTCCCGCTCCCACTCTTGAAACTTCTCCAACAATTCGAACAAGGTGCAGCGGGCGGGGTCAGGACCGTAGCGACCGGCCGACGCCCGCGCGCCCGCCCAGCCCAGCCTCGTACTGGGCGGCAGTTCCTCGTCCATCCGAACCCTGTCCACGCTCCCGCTGCCGAGTTTCCCCGAATCGTCCTCCGAGATGTGTTCCAATGACGCCCTTTCTGGACGCACGTTGTTTTCGTCACTGATCCTGTCCGTCAGTTTTATAGTCGGCATGCTAGAGGACACAAGCGCACTGTCCCTGCAGACGCCCCTGCCTTTCTGTCTGCCATCCCTATCGTCCGTCTCTTCTATTGGAGTGACGTCACTCCTGACAACAGCTGTTCTCTGGTTGCGTCTCGCCTCCTCACTACGTCGCTCGCGTAGTTTGTTCAACAGGGTACAGACGATGGGTTCTGCCTGTTGGATGGTCGCCAACGCTGCGGGGTCTTCGCACAGACGCCGCAGCACCGAGTCCAGGGCGTGCTCCAGTAGATTCGTGTCACACGTCGGCGAGCGTCGCTCCAGGGGCCCGGCGTCCTCCGCGTCGCGGATGCTCACCACTGATGTCGCCACCTGCGCCACGCGATCGTCTTCCGTGAGAATATCCATGCGCAGCACGTCATCGTTGAACTGAACACGCGAGTCTTTCTTCTTGGATTCTATGGGCCTCTCCCGACTGGAGGTGCTGGAGTCTTCTGGGCTGCGGTTGTTTCGCTCGTATGAAATGGGTGAAGGTGGTTTGACTGTAGGAAAGATGTCTCTCTTGGGGTCGAATGCAAACCCGTCGTTGTCGTGTTTCTCGGCCAGCAGAACGCGCTCGATGCGTTTGTTGGTGATCGGGCCCTGGACGCACTTGGTCTCCTCGCTACACACGTGCAGCTCGACCTCAGATCCGGTCACGTACGACGAGCCGCTCGACTCGGTTCTGCACACGTCGGGATTGCCTCTCGCTGGGTCCTGTTTCCAGTGCAGGATCCGCTCCAGACGCTCCGAGGAGCTGTCAGGGTCGCCGGGCAACTGGGTCGGGTCTAGCCGAGTGAACCCCAGCTGTGACCGACTGTCCTGCGAGGCGCCTTCGGACCGACTGTCATGCGACATGCCCTCAGAGACCTCTACCGTCATGGACGACGCGGGATCCAGTTCGGGGGAACTGCTCTCCGTCTCGACCGCCGCCGCCGTCGTCGCCGTCGCCGTCGCCGCCATCGCCTCTGGTTCGTCGGAGTCAGCATCATACCCAGATTCCGGAGACGACACGCGCAGAATGGCCGCCAGCACTTGCGCCACCTGGTGAGTGTCGTTCGCGTGTATCCCGTCCACGGCGTGCGCGGAGGCCCCGCTTATGAGCGTGCGCAACTCAGGCGGAATGCGCAACTGTCGCACGGGTTTACTTCGCGCTTTCCTCGCCTCACACTTTCGAATCGTCTCATCCAGTATGGCCTTCACCTCATCGTTGGAATCTTCAGCCCAACTTCTCAAATCGCGCAGGATCGCCAAAAGGAGGTCGGACAAAGACGCCTTTTCGCTTATGACAATTTCTTCCCTTTCTTCGCTGTTGTCACTCTCCGATGCCCGCTGTCTATCACAAAGAAGAAACTCTGGGTGAGATTGGCTTTTGGGTTGTGGTGTTGGAGACAGAGACTGGAAATGTCTCATGTCTGGGAAACTCTCCGACGCCGCCGTTTCCTGGGTAGCGAAGGAGCCGCCCAATCGCTGGGCGTCTGAAATCTCGTCCGAGTCCACGTCTCCAGGACACGGAGGACGAGAAGGACGCGGAGGGGGAGATTTCGTCTCCCTCAGCTTCTTCCTCTTGCTCTTCGATGTTTTCTTTGCTCTGGCTTTGGATGCAGTCTGCCACGCTATGCGAGCGTTAGCTGGTGGAGAATCTTTGATTTCTATGACAGACTCAGAAACCCTGGCCTCGCTTTCGCCGTCAGTGACAATGTCTACTTTTCGCACCTCTTTCTTGAACTGAACGTGTGAATGGTGTGAGTCCCGCCTCATGTCGCTGCTGCTGCCATCTACATCCAGTTCGTGATTGTCAGAGTGAAACTTTTTCAGAATGGACAGTCTACGAGCGGATTTATCCGTGGAAAATCCGTCCGATCGGGCATCGTTGTCAGGCGCTGGTGAGGAATTCCCCGATGACACCACCGGTGTTGATGAATCCTGCTCTTGCTCACCAAGAGACTGGTTGCTATGGAAACGTTGCTGTTCGTGCCAAGGAGAATAGTCTCGCTCAGCTCTGGGCGAATCGAGCTGCGAAATACTCTGCTCATCTCTCGAGGAGTCGGCCGATGAATAATTAAGTGGCGCCTCATTTGAATGGAGGTTTTGGTCCAGGGGTGACTTGGGCCTATCAGGGCTCGGACAGTACACCACACCTACATCCTCCAGAGAATCGTACGGAGAGGCGTCATCGCAACCGGGCTCGGCGTGAGCGCCAACCTCGTTCTGATCCAGAACTCCTGAAGCGCGTTCTTCAAGCTGACTCGCACTTTGGCGTGCATGTTCTTGGAGGCTGTGGTCTGAGATCCACCCATTCCCAGAGCTGTAGGCAAGACGCACGGACTCCAAATCAGGGAAAACGGGGACCCGAGGAGGAGCGCCCCGCGAGGCGTCCCGCGTCTGCGTCAGACGCGCTTCGTCATCAACGCTGAATCCCTGCGTCACCGAATCCTCCTTCCTCTTCGCATTGTGCTCGGGACAGAAGTGCGATATGGCAGCGAGGTTGGTGAAGAAACCGTCCTCCTCACTGTCCAGCGACCCGTGCTTGGAGTCCGGCAGCACGCAACACGCTCTGCGCGCGACGCGAGACGCGTTCGACGACGATGATGGCGTCGGGGACCAGTTCCGCTTCCGGTGGTTGTTGTAGGTCGGGTGCACGACGATGTCGATGCGTCTCTTGTCCAGCGGGGGTTTCCTGTTCTTGCGGGATTTCCTTCTTCGGACGGAACAACACGTGACGACGTTGACGGACTCGATGGAACTGTTGTTCTCCACTTGGATGTTTTCTACTTGAACTGGAAAAGGAAGGGAGTGCGGGGGATAGAAAGCGTGCAACACCAAAAGCCCATGCAGAGCCAAGCACATTTGCAAGTCTCATCAAATCAACCACCGCAGTCATTCTCGCACACAGTCTCTGACAGCTGCGATCACAAACAAGGTGAACATTGACAAAGCATCTTGGGTGCTACACAAAAAGAAAATCTGGAAGCGAGAACAGTGGGTGAGCGACGAAACGGTCACAAAAAATAACATCTGCAAAAACACAAGCTTCTTCCACACACGCACACCTCCAGGCAGACCACGCAACTACAAAAGTACGAACACCAATTGGTAAAGGGCAATAAAGATCCCAATCGCACACACACGCACACCACTCCCACAGCACCTGTCACGCCTCCACTTACTGTGCGATGTTCTGACTGTGGGAACGCTTGAGGACGGAGAGAAGATTTCAGCACCAGTGCGGAAGACTCGTCACTATGGAAACGTGACTCGTCTCCAGGCGACGGGACGGGAGAAACGCTCCGCTCCGCGCGACTAGAGACGCTGCGACTCGAAACCGAGTCAGTGTCGTCGGTACTTAAGTCTAGTTTGGAAGAATCGGATCTTTTTCGTTTCTCTCGAAAGTCTGAAAGTTCTGAAACAAAACGTTTGAAAAGAATATGTTCCATTTTGCAATCACCAAAACGCAAAACACTTTTGGCACCTCATCAGCTGAAACTGAACCAGTTGAGGAATTCTTCCCAACTCCAGGAGTACATCCCAGTTTTCTGTCACTCAGAACCCCACCTTTGGTGCCGTTCGATTTGAGCAACCCGTCGATCCGGATCACCACAGATTGGTGCAAATTAAACACAATTCAGCCAATCCGGGTTGATCCACTGCAATCCGTAAATGGATTGCTGGAGGGATTGCTGGCAATCCAAAACAGTGATCCGGATCAGCAAATCGAACAGGGCTTTTCACAGCTTCAATTTGCAAAGGCATTCACCTGCGTTTGGCGAGGGGGCGTCGCTGACAGTTTGTTGTGACCGGGGGCGGCCCACGTCCACCCCGGAGTCGGCCAGCGAAGCCTCGGCAGTGACGTTCCCGTCAGTCGCTAAACCTGCAAGGAAAGACAGTCGTTCTAAATTGTGCAAACGCCAAGAAACAGACTGCATTGCAGAGGTGCGCAACTGGATCACTTGGTGAGACTTGCACTTTGTTTTGCAAGAGCCGTTTTGTGTTGTGACAGAACTATTTGTCCCTTGCATTTCTGGCGAGAAGCGTTTTTCTAAAATGGAAAGGCTTGGTTCTTTTCCGATCCAAGAATTTGTGAGGAGTCCACGGGGCGAGAGACGAGAGAAATGCAGCAGCACAAGAGAAACTGTGACGACCGCATGCTCTTATGCCAAGTGAAATCCAAAACTCCGTCCTCGAGGAAACTTAAATTTGACAACACCGATAAACTTGGTACGCGAACTGTTTCAAATGCAATGCTTTGAGGAGATGAAATTGGTTGCATTCCCAAAGATCCATGCACTGAATGGAACACTGATAATGCCAAGCATTCAAGGTGGTGAAAACTTGAATGAATGAAAGAACGAAAGAATGGGCCTGTTCGATTCATGCACTGAACGCACCGCGGATCATTCGCGAGAAAAGTTGCGGTGCGTTCGGCGCAAAAATCGAACACAGGCAGGAATTCGCCTCCTGTCGAACCCTGTTCACATCCACCTCAAGTGATTTCAAATGAATTTATTACCTCTTCAAGAGATAGCCCACTTATCCTGGCACAACTCGAAACAAAATTGATATCGTTTGAACGTCGATGCACTTCAAACCCAGAATCACCTTGTCATTCCTCATTTGTTCAATTCCGACTTGATCCAAGTCAACAGTCGTAGAAAACCATTCTCCCACGTGTGCAGAACAACTTTCTCACAATTGTGTTGAGCTTCCGTTTTTGTTGGTTCATTGGAGCGATGAACAGAAGCTGATCCAAGACGAACCACGCTCTTCACCAGAAATGACCACGAGAATCCCTCACCTGACGGGTTGGCCATGTCCGTGGGGTCCGAAGTCTTGTTACTCTGCCATGGTCGGGTCGGCGAGCCACTGCTGATCCCCTTCACAAAACTGTCGAGGAAGAAACGCCAATGAAATTCCCTGTCCTGCCAGATCCAACCAAAGTCTCTTTATGACAATCGCGCAACTCCGAGGCACACTTTTCTCAGTCTTATCTAAATGCGTAAAATTTTTACAATCCCTCCCTGCGCACATCCACTTACACCTCGGGGTGGCTGCTCGCTAGTCTCTCGAACTTGTTGCGTTTCTCTTGGAAGGAGAGGTCTGCGGAGATGGTGGCGCTGTCCAGGTCCAGCTCTGCCTCGATGCTGCGGAGGTGCTCCAACCCCGGCGCCGCCGCCGCCGCCGCTGATCGCTTCCGCTTTCCGCCCGCGCCCGGTTTGCCGCCGTTACATCGACCTGCCCCTGCAACACGCAGCGGGTTGAAGTTTTTTAGGCTCCCTGAACATTGAGATCAAACGTTGTGCGAGGAAGTATTTGATGTGCAATCTCAAACTGCAAAATCCTGCAAGATCTTGGGTCGGAATCACTTTCTCTTTCTTCAAGATCCAGGTGCACACATGTGGTATCCTGTTTCGAATGCGTGCTATCGAACCGAACAAACAAATCCACTTCATTAAAAATGCATCGCTTGAATGGAAATCCGTGTTGAAAATTTCCCGTGTGTCACAACAGAGCATTCTGTTTATCGATTCAAAAGTTCCGCACGATTTCTTCTTTCAAAAGAAAATTAACGAAGAAGAGACAAACAAAAGAATCTGCCAAATCTACCTTTATCCATTGTGGTGGAATGCACCAAACTGCAAATTCGCTTTGCCAGTCAGCACCCAAATTTACATCTTGCACATTCACTGAGAATCCACACGCTGAACCACAAAATCTGGATTCCGGATTCTGTAGGCTTCATTCGAGACCGCCACAACTTTATGGAGTGAAATATCCCACATTGATCCACTGTTGGGTTTGATCTGTGAAATCTGCCGAGAATGCAATTGCGGTGTCTAAATGTAGATCGGCTGTGTTTTAAGCCGAGTTGCAAATTGCTTTACAATGGAGCGTGACCGAGACCGGGAGGAATGCCTGGCTCTGCGCCAGAGGCTCGAATCAATCATCCCAAATCTGCACCTCGGATCAATGCAAAAACAATGCTTCAACTGACAACAATGATCAAACACCAATAAATCAACCACAACTGCGAAGCTCTTCTGCGTTCACTTAACGAACGACCAGCGCACCATTCGATCAGTTCTGAACTTGATTCTCACCTGAATTTGCGATTGTTTTGTCTGAAAATTGAGTTCACGTGCGTTCGCGCCGTCGCCGTTGTTGCTGTTGTCAACGGAGACTGGCAACAACGTTCTCAACTGTGACGTCACAAAACGTCTCAGCGCGGAGCGCGCGTCATTTTGCGCGTGGGAACCTGCGACAACGCGTCGTTTGCTCTTGGCACTTTCGCGCCACAGGCGTTTCTGCCAAAGCCGCTGTCCGTTGCAAGTGTACGAAAACTGAACAAAACACCTCACATCAACAAGCTCTTGAAAACACCTCTGGAAAGATGGATGCTATTCGATTTACACTCTCGGGACCCGAGAATCACGTTTTTCTCGGATCCTGAGAATTTTTGTCTGTTCTTTTTTACTCTCGGGTCCCGAGAATTTTGAGTCTCTCAACCCAGGAATCCGAGAGTGTCTTTTGTTCTCGGATTCCCGGGTTGAGAAAGTAAACAAAAAGTTATTTCTTCAATTTTTTTTGAAATAATCATTTTTTTGAGCTTGAAATGTGATTTATTGAGTTAAAACTACTGATGCACAAACATAGCAACGGCCTTGAACCCAGCAGAATGCGCCTTCTTGTACTGAAGAGTTCCACGCGCGGTTTTGAGCAGAAATGTCGTCTGCGGAGGTAGGATCTGCAATTTTTAAATTTTTAAGGCTCAAACGAAAGCAGAAATGTTACATTTTTGATATAATTGTATTGTTTAATGTTCACTGTATGCGCACCAAAGAAATTGTGCTTTGATTCTAGGAACCCGTGTTGATACCTGTAGAAATAAGAATCTCAGGACTGAGCATCTTTATAAATTGTACATTTGAGAATGC
>JAAUXT010139704.1_pt1 | contig 13966 bp, 10 predicted proteins | sample 7278171 | NCBI WGS metagenome assembly JAAUXT01 (sample SAMN14350112, study PRJNA611818) | marine sediment metagenome | isolation source: surface marine sediment (1.8m) | place: French Polynesia: Moorea | collected 2018-08 | reverse complement strand
TACTTTTGATTGAAACATCCACTGTCATTGAACCTGAATGGTGTGTTGTTTGGAGTACCACATGTTGACCTTTTGACCCTGGTATTTGGGTAGTTTTCACTCGGACGATCCTCGAGTGGAAAGTACACAGTTACGTTTCAACACCGGGTACTTCTGACCCGCCAACAACGGCATTCGGCATTTTGCATGTGGATCTAGATTCTGGAGTCTAGATCTGAATGTCCGGTCGATTGTCTGTGTTGACAATTGGACTCGTTAAGATCAGGCAGTGAGGTGACACAAAATGGGTTTCAGAACCTACAGCCAAACGGACGGGCCTCGTTCGAGGGTGTTTTCCTTTTTGCCGCTCGCTGTGTCAAGGCCGATCATGCTGCATCAGGTTTGTGCTTGACCCTGCAAGTCGACGGCTTTGTCAAAAGCACCCAACTTTCTGGGTTGTCTTTACCCCGTTCGATTGACCCGAAACCTGAGAGATCAACAGCATGCAACTGAGCGCCAGAATGGAAAACACCGTCGTCCCTTCTGGTGGGTTGAGATCACATGCACCTGGATGTTCCAGTCCATTCAGTGTATTCTCCGGTGGATTCAAGGAGGAAGCATGTTGGCCTGGGCCACCACCCTGAAAGTGCTTCTGTATTTCCACGAACCACTCCAAGCTCAGTGACTTTGTGACACCCAAATCCGGTCGATTGTCTGTGTTGACAGTTATAGACAAGATCAGGCAGTGTGTGCGCCTCCCAATGTCAATGATTTTCAGAACTGACAGAAAACGGAATGGCCTCGTACCTTGTGGTGGGTTTTCAAGCACCTGTACACTTGTATTCCTGAAGTCTTTTGGGGTCAGCCCAAACCTGAGATCGATACCCTGTGAGCACAAATTTTGTACGACCATGATGGAATTGCATTTTTGCACGATGTCTGCGCAAGCCTGCAGCGGCTGTGAAAAACATCAAATGATGTCGGCGGGGTTGAGCAGGGACGCACGAAAATGGAAATAGAACTCTAAAGCAACTGTGTGACCCGAATGAGAACACGTGTGTGGATTCGGAACATTTGCTGGAAGAAGCAACGGTGTTGAAATTTTTTAGAAACTAGGCCCTTGGAGAGCCCGAGAATTCTCGGATAAATCGAACAGCATCACTCAACAGCATTCACCTCAACTGTGCTCTTAAATTCCTGCTCGTTTGGAGGCCTCACTGAACGGGATAGATAAATGTGTTGCATCGTGATCCTCACAAATGTGCGGTTTCGAAGCTGTTTTGATTGCAAAAATACTTGGTGACCACAAAGGGGAATTTTGATGTCCAGGGAGGGGGGTTGCGTGGTGGTGTCACCAAGGCACGGTGTTTTTTTTCCACGTGTGTGTGAAATTTTGGACATCTCGTGAACATTTTGCCTGAGTTACTGTTGAAAACTCATTTCTGGAACGCACACATGCTCAGAAACAATTGGCTGAGGATTCTTTTCTTGACTTGGAAACGGAGCATATCTGATCTCACCCTCAAAACTAAATTTGTGTTCAGTTGAAAGGTATGGACCCCCCCCACACACACACACCTTTCAGTGGGATTGAAGGAAGAACTACCGTGTGAGGAACCCACTAAATCAGACTGAGTCACTGGAAGCAGAACAATAACTTGTATTGTGCTTGTCAGGTGCGCTCATGTCATGGTGAGCACATCCAACGCAGCGAATACCTGCAGAGTCGGGGGCTTGCAGTTGAGATGCTTCAAGGGAACAACGATGTTTGATTGTTACAAGTGTCGTACGAGTAGACGGGTTCAAGAACTCGTAGTAGGTGAGGTACTGTGGCAAGTTTCGGGCTGCAGAGGCAGAGTTGGCTGAAGCAATTTGTACAGGTGTGTTTCCTGAAATTGTTCAGTTCTCCACACCCTTCATACCGGAAGACAACAGCTTCACCGTCCTTGGTTATGGCGCCGGGGATACTGGAGATTTGTTCAAAGTTTTATTTGAATGACTTGTTGTTTCTTTCAGATGTTGGACGAAAACAACCAATTGATCCAGACCATTATTGACTATCAGAACAAAGGCAAAGTGGCCGAGTGCAGCCAGTGAGTATGTGCTCTGTGGTTTTTGCGGGGTCTTCGCGGAATAGATCTCGGTCAAGTGACCCTAAAACACCAGAGAAGAAAAAAGGTCGTACTGGTATACAGCTGATCCTTTGGAACGCGGAATCTACTTTGTGTTCCAGAACTTCCTTGTTTCTTTTGTGTAGTATTTGTTCAAGCGTCCTTTACGAATTATCAACAACGACACACGATTGATTCTTTTCATTTCCTCTTGCTTTTGGGCGAGACTCAAGTGACAATGGATCGAGTGAGTGCAAGCTTCAGGCTTTTCAGCTGTGTTTCTCATTCAAATGCCAGTTGCTTGTTCTTTTTGTTAGTCAGTAACAGAAAAGATCTTGAAAGATCACGATTCGCCCTCTGCTGAAAAACAAATTCTCGATTTTCACATTGATTTGAGTGAAGTTAGAAACGTCAGCCCTCGGCTAGAAAATTTTCACATCAAAAATAGCCACACACGGTTGTTTCCAACACACAGGCACCGTATCGGGTGCGACCTGTTTTCCAGAATGGGCTTTGATGAGCCACGACATTTTCTCATTGTGCAGGTATCAACAGATTCTTCATCGGAACCTCGTGTATCTGGCAACAATAGCTGATTCTAATCAGAGTCAGAATGTGCAGAACTTGTTGCCGGTAAGTTGAATTGAACACTTGTGCAGCCTCGCGTATGGTATGAATTGAGATATATCGTCAGCAACCATTTGGCAGAAAGACCCATCTTGATTTTTTCACGCGTGTCGGGCTCAAAGGCGACGTGCTGTCTGGTCAGTGCAGATGATGTGTGGGAAGATGAGTAGGGAGGGTAGGGGTGGGGGCTGGGGTCCTGTGGGGCATAGCAGAGCCCTTGCTGATTCCTCCGAGGAGGGGTTGGCTGGGCGCCCCATAGGGGTCCTGGTGGGTCCAGGGGTGGGTGTGGCCCCCATCTCAACACTTTCAAGCGTGTGCAGTTCGGACATTGTTTTCTTCCAGGGTTCCGGGAACCAGGGAGGACAGATGATGAGGCAGGGCATGCAGGGCTCGATGGGGCAAGGTCAGTTTCAAGAACGTGTGTGTGTGTGTGTGTGTGTGTGTGTGCAAGTTCGTTGTCAGTCACCAACTGGAGCTGCTTGTAAGGAACAGTGCTCACACGGCAAGGAAAGGTACAGGAATCAGTCCAAACGTGCTTGAGGTTTGTTAGACCGCAGGAGGTGCGATGCCAATGAGCTCATGTCCTCCAGGGCAAGCCTACGGAGGTCAACCGGTGTCCTCCAACCAGCAGCAGTCGATGGGTAGCCAGCCTGGTTTCAACCGGCCGATGGGTCAGCAGTCCAATGTGATGCAACAGCAGGGTGAGTAGGAGGAGTATTTCCTTGCAACGACTCATTCTTTTGGGTTGGGACATTGACGAATCGCGGAGCAACACTGCAGCACTCATATTTGTCAGCAAGGATAGACATTGGATCCGGTTGTTGCAGGGAACATGATGGGCGGACAGGGACAATACAACATGCAGCAGGGACAGCAGCAGAGCGGATACCCCAACCAGCAACAGGTGACGAGACCTTTGATTTCCGTGTCGTATCTGAAAATGCAACGACACAGGCAACGCAGAAATGCTGCGAAAAACCGGAGATACATAGCACTTCACGCTGTTGCCACTTCACAGACGATTGTGATTGACCTGTTTTACCTTTCCCTGTCTGGCAGCTTTGGCATTCACTATTCTTTCTGAAACGAGCACACATTTGTAAAAGAAAATATTTTCCCTCCACCAGAACCCAATGATGAACCAACAGAATCCGATGATGCAGCAGCAGCCCATGATGCAGCAACAGGGTGGGATGATGCCGCCGCAGCAGCAACAGCAGCAACAACAGAGTGGTCCGCAGCAGCAGCAGATGATGGGTGGCGGGGCGGGGCAGCAGAACAACCAGATGATGCAGCAGCGCGGCGCCATGCCGCCGCCCGCACAGCCCTTCCGCAGACCGCCCTCCGGTGAGCTCAGTGTTTCGTTGTCAATTGTTTTGCAACCAAAAAGTGTCTTGGATCACTGTCCTCTGTCGGCGTGCCAGTTTCCACCCCGAACAGCTGTATTCACCCCAAGTATGCTCTTTTTCGATACTGTGTAACATCTTGTGCCAGAGCGTCGTAAAGTAGATCTACTTTGCCTGTGGAATCACAGTTTGATGGTCAGAACTGGTCGGATTGAACGGGCTGCAGCTTTCCAACTGATTGTGTCCGCATCCAACACTGGGGAAGGTCGTCGTTTTGAGAATGCACAAAAGTATCTTTGAAGTCACCAATGCAAACACGCGTGCTCACTCTGCAGGAGCCAATCACCACACCGCCGCAACGGCGTACACCGGAATGTCACCATCGCACGCATGTGCTGCCTATTCCGTTCCCCCCACACACCAGAATGGCTATAGTCAACAGTATGGTAACAACAAAACTGCAATCATGCTTCTGCCCAGGTTTCTTTGGTTCCACCTGTTTGTTGACATTTCACTTTGTTGAAGTTGTGGGTGTGTTGAAACCGATGCACCAGTGCAGGTTGACATCTGATCATGGGAACTCCATTCGGATGTTGAACTGAGCAAATCTGTCAGTGTTTGTTGTGAGATTGAAACGGAGGGATTCACCCAAATGCCACATCCCAAGAAGTCAACCTGAACTGGCCGATCACTGGATACTGACTTTGTTGAATGTTGAAACTTCTGTTCAATTTAAACCCAATTGTTCATTCTCCGTGTGTCGTAACACATGTGAGTTGTACAAAAGTACCAAAGTTTCCGAGTTTAAATCAGAAACTGGTTTGGTGTTCTTGTCTGTACAGCAGTGGAATCTTGTTCCCAGGCAGAAAAGGGTCGCCCACGGTGCAGTGTTCAGTGTGCTGCTGCCCTTCGGAATTTCGTTGTCAAGTGGCACATTCAGTGCACGTTTGGGAGATAACGAGACGACACTGCTGGGATCACAAAAAATTCAAATTTGCAAAGACTGGAAAAAGTGAATTGGTGTACGATCATGTTTGGTGGCAAAGGTGACAAGGTTCACGCAGATTTCCAGAAGCTGGTCAGAAACGTTTGGTACAACAAATTTTTCATGCATCTCGACAACTTGAACTCAGATTTCACATTCATTTGACCCTTTGTTTTCTCCGCACTTGGTCACGTTTTGCGCACAGACAAATGCAGCACTTCAGCTCAAACAGCACGCAGTCTCCTGATCAGCGACGTTGACTTGCCTGTTGTTTTCACGGCGTATCACATTTCACTTTTCCTCGTTGCACTTCAGAAGCATTGGAAGTTGTCGCAACTTGGAGTGCTTTCATTGCTTTGGGTATTGCCCACTGCAGCAAAGGCAGGATTTGCCGGCGTTTTGCGCGAAAAGGAAGTCACGTCTGATGTTGCTTTGACTGCTTTGCAGGTCCAGTGAGTCAGTATGGCAACCAGTATGGAGGCACATTCCCTCAGCAGCAACAGCAGCCAGTCCAGCAGCAGCAGCAGCAACAACAGCAGTATCCCAACCAGCAGCAGCCGCAGGCCGCGTACAACCCGCAGCAACAACAGCAGCAACCTCCGCAACAGCAGGGGATGCCACCGCAACAGGTTCAGCAGCAGCCAGGTGGCATGCAGCAACAGCAACAACCGCAGCAACAGTCCGGTGTGATGCAGCAGGTGAGCAGGGAGTCAGTTTTACTGCGCGACCATTGTGACGAAAGCTGTACAGTCCGTTCAAATCCGGTTCAGAGCAAACAGGCTGCTTGTCACACAGTGACCAGAAAATTTTGTCTTCCTGTTTTTGCAAGTCGGTTTTTACACACGCCGTCCTGAGGGATCGGCGTGTGTTATGCAACGGTGATAGGTTTCGTGGCATGGTTGGAACCCCCCCCCCCCCAGGGACCCCCCATGAGCATTTATGCTAGGTTCAGGGCCAGAATACATAATGCATTTTGATTTGCTGAAAGGCATTGATGGTAGCTATCTTGCAATCTTTGGGCCTGGGAAACAGTAAAAGTATCATTTGTATGTGTGCTGGCAGCTGAAGAGGCAGGACCCCCCCATGAGTGTTTATGCCAGGTTCAGGGCCAGAACAGCCTAGGAAACAGTATAAGTATCATTTGCATGCTGGCAGCTGAGGAGGCAACATCTCATTTGGGCTCTTGAGAGTAGCCATTTTGGTTTTCTTATGTGGGGGCAGCCATTATACCTAGGGGGCTGCCATTTTGTTTTGCAGCTCTACTGCTCTACTACAGATATCAGATCATACGGATACTGTGACACGGCATGTGTCTTCACTGCCAGGTGATCTTGTTTGGTGTCGTACGATTGCATCCTTTTTCGTGTGTATGTTCCACAGCAGCAACAGCAGCAGCCGACTGGGGGGATGCCGGGACAGGCCCAGCCGGGGCCAGGAGGAATGCAGGCCGCAGGAGGCATGCAACAACCCATGCAAGGCCAGCCAGGCCAGCAGATGCAGGGCCAGCCTCAGCAGCAGATGCAGGCACAGCCCATGCAGGGGCAGACTGGACAGCCCATGCAGCAGCCGGGAGGAATGCCAGCTCAACAGCAACAGCAATATGGGAACTTCCAACAGGTAGGAAAACGTTCAACACTGTTCAACCGTTTGGTTCGGTGCCGAATGACAGATGATGTTGGGGGGGGGGCGTCAGCTAACATTAAAATGTTGGGTGCTGCAAGAGGTTGGGTGAACCGCGTCCACTCACCCGACACTTGTCAGGATTGCAGAGTGCAAGGAGAACAAAATTTGGAAGATCAGCCATCCGGCAAGAACGTGTCTGGATAAAAGGCGTCAAGAAAAATGTGTGATCGGCAGTGTTTTGGTTTTTGCAGGGAGCCAACCAGCAGCGCATGCCATACAACCAGCAGAGACCAAACATGCCCCCTGGTCAGCAGATGAACAACATGGGCCCTCCAGCCCAGATGAACCAGCCAATGGGTCAGGGCCAGATGGGCCAAACTCAGATGAATCAGCCGCACATGGCCGGTCAAAATCAGATGGGTCAAATGAGCCAAGGGCAGATGGGTCAGCAACAAATGGGTCCTGGGCAAATGAACCAAGGACAAATGGGTCAAATGAATCAAGGACAAATGGGCCAAGGGCAAATGAACCAAAGTCCCATGGGTCAGCCTGGCCAGATGGGCCAGCAGCAGATGGGACAAGGCCAGATAAATCAACAGCTGCCACAACAAGGTCATATGGGGGGACAGGCAGGGTCCATGGGGAATCAGATGGGGCAGGCGTCTGGAATGGCTCCTCAGAGCTCGGGAGGGGCGCCTCCACTGCAGAATCAGCAGCCGCAGCAGCAGGCTGCCCCGCCACAGCAGCAGCAGCAGCCGATGGGAGGGTCCGTGGCGCCGGGATTCAATCAGAATCAGTTCTGAGCCCAAGAGAACCGTTTCAGTGTTCAGTGGGACAAGCCCGAGACCAAAACAATCGTCAATGCACAGTGTCACGTGAATGTATATTTCGAGTTGTTCTGCTGCAATACGGGTCAGCAGGTGAGAAATGCTGGGCAGTAATTGGGGCTCACCGTGACAATGAAAACTTCACATTCCTCCTGACTTTGCATTGTTGTCCACACATCTCCACCAATGTATTGATTGGTGATGTGGTGAGTTCGGATATTTATCTTGCCGTTTTGTACAGCGCGGAGACTCTGCTCGCGTGCTCTGGTGCGTAACAGACCCAGAGGAGGCAAAGTATTTTCACCCAGAAGAGTTATCAGAATTTGTTTGTGTCGCATTGGTTTTGTTTTTGACTTCGACATTGTCACATTGTTACCAGATCAAAATGTCACTGGGTACAGCTGTGTGAGCGTAATTTGTTTGGCACCTGAATGACTCGAGAATCGTGACTTGTTTCTTTGAAAGCAAAAAGCTTGTCACGATTTCTTCGCTATTGACAATGTGTTCAAAACTTGACGGAGCAATTAAAGAGTTTTTTGATGCTGACAGGAAAGTTGTACAAACGATGAATTCTGTGAATTTGTGGTGAAACAGATCTGTCACACACTGGTGGCTAAAGCACTGGAATTTGACTACATCCTGTTCTGTTCGTCCTTGTGTTGAGAAGAACGTAGATAGATTCTATTTGTACCGTCATTTGCTGAAATATTGTGTGAAACTTTAACAGTAGCACTGACGAACTAGATTAAACTGAAGTAAATTCAACGTGTGTGGCGTTTGTTCGTTGAACACAACTATCGTTGCCAATTTCGAAGTGGATGCCCTTGTTGAGAGATTCAAAGCTGAAGATGCGGAATCGAAATCACATCACAACTCAGAATGAGTTTTCAGAGTGGAGACACAAGTGTGCTTGATCAAAGGATCTCATGAAACCGTGTAAGGCGTGGGGTGGCTTCTGGTCGTGGAGGTCATGTTTGGGAGCGGCTGAGGAGGGGAGTCACCAAGCTATTTGGGGCCCGAAATATTGCATTTTGAAGCTGATTTGATAAGGACCATTTGAATTTTCGGCCATGCATATGTGTTGGAGTTGCCTAGAGAATGCTGAAGCAAAGGATTGGTCACCAACAAAGAGGCAAGGTGTTCGTGGGGACCAAACACGAAGAAGATCAAATTGGTGGAAGTGAGGCTGCCGCAGACCACAGCTGGTGAGGTGCAGTGCGGATCCGTTTGTTGGTGTGAGGTCTTGATGAACTCGCCTGCCTTCCCAAGGGCTGGGAGTGCTGTTGCCTTCAGTTTCTGACTGGGTGTGGACTAATGCGAACAATGTGTGCACTGCTGCATGGAAAGGAAGGAGGAATATCAACGCAGCAGAGATCGAACATCGCAGGCACAGGCAGTTCATTTTATCGGTGAATGTCATTGATTGAGAGACTTCCGAACAAAGTAAACTGCCAATTCTCGTTCTGCTCTACATCCAACTGCGAAAAGCTGGTGGTGCTCGTTCCATTCTTGTTGTGTTCGATGTGGAACTTTCGCAACGAGAACATCCGACTCCAGGGCAGCTTTTTTGACTGAACTAGACGGAGGCACCGACAGCGAAACGAAGCTGTCGGCTCGTGTATCAAATAATCTTTTGCGGGAGGTATGCTGGACCACCTGGGTGCACAATATTCAGATTTCAGACTCACAGGGGACCAAATTAAAAAAATAATTGTTTTCCAGGAAAACACAGGGGTAGCTCACGAAAGAAGTTGGCACAGATCTTCACTATTCGACCAACCGCTTGAGTCGCTGTGGTGAGCGACACGTTTCGCGGCAAACTCCTGCATGGAAGTGCAAACGCGATTTCACGTTTGTCAGGTACAGCTGCGCATGGTCGTTGAAAGTTCAAAACAACCATTTCTTTTTTTTTTTGTAAACGAGAGTTATCTTTGAGATGAAAATAACATTTTGTCGGTGTCTTTTACTTCAAACGTACGTGAGAACGCATGTGGGCAGCAAGGCCGGCTCATTACGGTTTCAGGCGAACTGGAGGTCATTGCCAGCCGCATCCTCCTGCAAATTGGCATGTCTCTTCATTTCCCGGTTCTTGTGAGGCAAAAGGTTTTCAAGCCCACGGGTCGCCGCCACAGCCGGCTCTTTTCCGTGGGCTTTGTGCAGTTACCATCGGTATGTACACGTGTCTGTGCACCAAATGATGACTTACCTGGGTGCGGATGGAAGTCACCATTGGTGGAGAATGACCAGTGATCAATTCTAAGCTGGAACTAGCAACGGTGACACACACCCCCCCCCCCTGGCAAGTCACCATGGCAAATTTTTCAATGGAAAATTATCAGCATCAAATTCTGAGCAGGGAATTCTCACAGTGACTTACCGGTGGGGGGGGGCAGTAAGTTTCAACTTTCAGCTCAGCATTGATTGATTGTTGACCATTTTCCAGCGATGCTGACTTTTCCCCCTTCCCAGTGGGTCACCATAACAAAGTCTGCAAGTTTTCTGTCAGTCAAGTTGACGTGGTCGAACCGCGGGGTTTCTTGGCGTGGCCTTCTTGCTGCTTTACTTGACCAAATTTTGATGAGTGACAGTAATGCTAAGTACAAACTTTTCACTGCCCAAGTTAGGTTTTCAGTCAGGCAACGACTTCACTGTGTCAACAACATGACTGCTCAAAACACTGAACCTGAACTTTGATTTGCAAGCCACTGAGCACTGACTGAGTTATTGACAGGAAGAACATGTGGAGGTGATGCTGGTGCTTAAGGTCCCACGGGTGACATCAATCCGCGAGAGTGGGAGCCATGGATTAACATCTGTCCAGTTCTGACACTGATTTGATTAGCATTGACCAAGCACCCCGGGTAGACACCGACGATTCATGTTCAAGTGGCATGTAGAATCGGGTGCTGTCTTGTCGAAAGTCTTCAATGCTGCTTCGACTTCGTGCTTTTGCGGCGAAGTGCGTTTTGTCACTCTGACTTTGTTTTGTGCGTGTGTGTGTGTGTGTGTGTGTGTGTTTCGTGTGTGGACAGGGCAGGTCCTCGGGGGTTGTACCACCTGGGAAGGCGCAGCCTCTTTGTGGGTGGGTGCTCTCCTCGGACGAACCTGTCGAGTCGGCTCTACCCCTGCCTCCGCCTGGCAGCATTAGAGAGGTTTCTATGCATCCCTCGGGAGCCTGCCCGGTGCGATTCCACGTCCGGTGCGAAACAACTTTGCCACATGAGGTATCTCCATGGCTGTTTCACAAGAAATGTCCCCAACCAAAGTGCACTTTGGCAGTAGTATTGTATCATTTAACTTTTGTGCTCCCACGTTTTTCTGAAGCTTTTTGGGACCGGACGCAAAATGGAACTGAAGGGGCGTCCACGCAGGATGCATAGAAACCTCTCTATTGGCGAGTTTAAACACGATGTTGGTGGCAAACGTCACCTTTGATCTTTGACGTTTGAACTTCAAACTTCAAACCTCAAACTTCAAACTTCAAAAACAGTACTTTTTTGCAAGCAAGTAAAGTAGCCTTTCTAAAAACTAATTTTGCAATAAATTTGAAGAAGAACATTTAAATTTTCTTTGGTGAAGGTTCTGAATGAAAATATTTGAAAATCTTCGAGTAACATAGGAACAAAAATCCAAATGTCAAAACAGCAGTTCTGACGTTTGAACATCGGAAATCCGACGTTTCGCTGTTTAAACTCCCCATAGTCTTGCGCATCAGTTGCGGATGACACGTCTTCAGATTTTCTGATGTCCGATCTCTTGTTGGTCCCGAGATTGCGTTTTCCTAATTCCCCTGGCACTCTTGAAAATGCCCTGACGAAACACAGATCATGCACACAAACAATAGCACGCAGACATGCGCATGCAGGTGACGTTTGTTGTTGCAAGTGACCACACGTCAAAATCTAAAGAAGGTAAGTGATGGTGTGCTGACGGAATTGGATCTACTCGTCTGAACACATTTGTTTGCGGACAAACGGCAAACAGTTTTAAGCACTTTGTTTTGTGCCGTTTTGGGCCGAGATAAGGACAGGGTTCTCACCATGGTCAGCGCGGAGTGATTTTGGACAGGCTTGACTCAACCGACTTTGTGGCCAGTGTCCCAGAAGCATTGAAAGCAAGGTCGATTTCATTTCTTCGACACATCCACTGCAGACCCGTTTAGGATTTCGGAACAAACCAATATCTCAATGTCACCTCTGTGTGGAGGCCACGGTCGCAATTAACGATCATACGAGTAGAGTGACTTACACCACGAAATACATCTGAGCCTGAAAGAACGAACGGTTAAAAATAGACGCCGTAATTGGTGCACCTTTTTGGGATGTGATTAATACTTTCGCCTAATGCATGGAGTCAGTGTGATGCAATCGAGATACGTTCTGATTGAAGCTGAGGCGAGATGGTCTCGTTTCTTAATGGCTGCAATTACATTTCTCTTTCCTTGTCCAGTTGGCTACTCCCAGGTGTCAAGAGAAATTAACCAAGCCATAAGTTTGGGTTCTCTTGCGCATCAACAACAAAGACTTCACTTGTGCTTGCATCCGTTGGATTTTCCGAAACGCCAAAACTCAACCTTGCCTTTAGTCCAAAGCGGAACTTCAACTTTGACTCTGTCCAAAACCTGACTCGTTCAAGAAAATTTCCGCCTGTCACACGAGGGAGGTCCGCCAAGTTCAGTTCGTCGCCTCGGGCTTCGACTCCTATCTTTCCACAGCCTCAGAAACAGAATACACCAAAAATCATCTCTATTTATTGTCAAAATTAATTACTTGGTCTCCCAGCACTCAGTAATTTCGCATTCAAGTCAGCATCAAGTCCTTTCAGCTATTAAAAATTGCAGAATGCCTTCTCTACACCAAGGTAGATTGGCTGTCCCTCAAGCCCTACTTTTGCTTGGAACTTTGGTGTTTTGCAGGCTGGTTCCTGTTTTTCTCATCTTTGCTTTCTCAATCTTGGTGTGGACGTTCCCTGCTCACTTCGAAAATTTCCCACGACTTCTGTCCACCGGCCGGTGTTCTGTGAATTGGAACTTGTGGTAAGGTGACAGCATCTAAAATGTACGAGTATATATATAACTCCAGGTCCATGCAAGAGATGGCTGACTGGGTGTCGGAACATTCATGAAGCGTTGTCACCACCGCAAGAAGATTGACAGTTTGAAATGCATTTGTTGGATTGTCCTTGATTGCTTAACATTGCACAAAATGGGCAAAACTGGCTTTGCACTCACTGTGTAAAGCAGCAAACAAGTCAGGGTAAAACCTACACAAGAATTGTGTTCAGATATCTGGCAGTCCGATCTGGATGATGAACACCCACAAGGTGACACAGAGAAGTCTCAACCAAATTGGTTGTGTGTGTTGAAACTCATTCTGTCAACGGATTGTCATCTCAAATTGCTGGCTGTTTCCCGTGACAACCAGCCTCGCCATTTGCTTGATTGCTGATGAAACTGTTTCATTTGGTGACATGTGAACATATCAAGCCAAATTGGGAGAATTCAAATGAACTTTTTTTGCGAAGACTGCGTGTGGTGCGGACAGAAAATTTGTCATAAGATCTCAGAGTCGCCTTGAGCCGGAATCATGGTGCTCTTGGAGGCACTCTGACGATCCACTAGATGAGAGCGGCTGCATTGTCGTGCTTGAAAAAGCCTCGTTTTTCCTGCCTGTGAGCATTGCGAGCCGCTGTCTGGAGCGATGGATACGACGAATTTTTCTGTGCGTCACTCAGGTTGTGACGAATCCACCGGGGTGGGGCCTTGGACACAGGTCTGGAGAGCTTGGGTGACGATCTTGTAGATTGTTTCCATTGAGAGCTGCACCTAATGCGGTGCGGAGGCAAGGAGGAACACCAATCCGTTTTCGGAGCTGTGCTCAGCGCTACCACACGGGCTGCAGAGTTGTTCCGGACAGAACCAGGTGCCTCTTCCAGCCCGGATTTCCTTGTGCCAGTTCACCACTGCGGCGCGACTCTTGGTGCAAATCACCACGTGCTGTCCGATTTCCCTTTCACCAATACAGTAGTACCCGCCTATAACAATCTCGCTTAGAACGATAACCCCGCTATATCGATGAAAAAAAAACCCTACTTTTTTTCCGTATTAAATAGCATTGTGATCTCCCCGCATAAAATGATGTTCTTTTATATCAATATTCCGCATATATCGATGTGTTTTTGCTGCTCAAATGATTTTTTCACTCTTTTATAATGATGCTGCAAATGTCGAAAATGTTGCCCCTCATATTTCGATTTTTATGTTTTTCTGTCCTCATATAGCGATGTGCCTGGTGCACTTGCCCTCCTCATAAATCGATAGTATCACATGCTGTGCCACAGACAATCCTGCTTATTGCGATGTAACCTTGACAGCTTCGTCTCTGGACCAATGGTGTTAGGCCAAGCTGTCTTCCCGCCAAACTTGAGCAGCACTCTTCAACATGGCAAGCAGCTACAAATGCCAGGCTC
>JAAUXT010070132.1_pt1 | contig 13966 bp, 13 predicted proteins | sample 7278171 | NCBI WGS metagenome assembly JAAUXT01 (sample SAMN14350112, study PRJNA611818) | marine sediment metagenome | isolation source: surface marine sediment (1.8m) | place: French Polynesia: Moorea | collected 2018-08 | reverse complement strand
TTATATTCTAAATATTTTTATATTTAATTATTACATACATTAGACAGGGAATAGACGCTTAATATCAATTTTGTACTATTTTGCTGGAAATTACCCAGCATTCCCTCCCCCCCAGGGGCTGATCACATGACCCCTTAGTTTTTGGCGCTCTTTCTTGTCCTGAAAAAAAAAGATGTCTGACGTTGTCGAAATTGAAGCTTTCAGCTTCTTAAAACAGGAAATTTCTTGATGATTGATTCTGGTTTCAAGGGCTCTCGATCGATCACTGCTTGCTTATGTTGTGATCAATCAAGTAATCGATCATTTTGCTCAGTTGGCACCAGTGCGGAACCAATGTTTCCGAATTTTGGTCATCCGCCTCGCACTGCAAGTACATCTATCTCAACAATAGGTGAGTGGTTTTCCACATTTAGCCAACCCGGGTCACTCCACACTGCGCACAAGAAATTAGAGTCCACGTCGTGCCCGGAAATGGAAGGAGTTGAGTGCGAGTTGAGTGCCCCTCATGTCTGGAATGCCAGGTTAATACGAGTGTCTTCCTGGGGGGTCAACAGAAAATTGGTTGCGTCTCCAGGGTCTGGAGATGGCAAGAAGGAAGCAGGGGAGCGAGCTGCTCTTGACCCTGTTTCTTTTGTGGGAAGGTTGGGCTCCCTGTATCTTCCAACAATTCACTTTGCTCAGTGTGGTGGTGTTGTGCACGACAACCTGCTGCAGGATGTGTTGCTTTCTCCAGCTGCCCTTTTTCACCTTGAGATCTGTGTCGCATCTGTTATGTCACAACAAGAACGCTCTCATGCAGAGTCTTAACCTCAGCAGCGGTCGTCGTCTCCTTGAGACCTACATCTCGGTTACGGCGGAAGTGACCTGGCTTCATTGCTGCAGCCAAATGCACAACTCGGTCCAGACCATTTCCTCAATCAGCGTGCAAAAACACAGTTTTCGTGATTGTTGAAACAGCGTGTTGCCATGGTGTGCTTTGTGTGTGCATGGACACCTGAAGACTTGTCAGGCTCGAGATGAGAGTTCACAAAGTGAGCGACACACAAACATGCAGTTTCAAGACTTTGAGCACAGAAGGAAGAACTGCGGGCCGTTCCAAGCTCAAGTTTTGTGACGCTCTCACTGAGAACAGGATGGTTCAAGAACTTACCTCTTGCACGATTTTGGCACCAAGTGCACTGCGAAAAAAAGGACTTTGTGTGAAAATCCATGCAAAAAGGTCGCGGATGAAACTTCCTGGATGATGTTTGCAGCGTGATTCTTTGTCACACGATGTTGTTCAAGCTACAGGACCCTCTGTTTGCTCGACAGATTATTTCTCCAGCGAATCCGGGGGACCCACCCCAAACAGCCGAAAAGTAACGTGACCCCGACGCCCTCAAGTGTGTGCTGCATGTCAAATCGTTAACTTTGTCAGTCAAATTCAATCCCCGTTCCCGTCGCGATGGACACCACTCATGCAGAACCAGGTGGTGCCCTCCTCCCACACGCAGTCCAGGATCCAGTCTTGTCACCTGGACCTGTGACTTTCGTTGTGTCGAGTTGGCTCTGAAAGTTGACACATCTAGTTGACAGTGAAATGCAAATGCGCCCTGGTCCCAAGTTCGAGCAATTTGGTCAAGGCTGTTTCGGGTGGCCCCGGCCCTGCATCCATTTCTGTGGTGTCGCGGGGGGGGGGGGGCAGCTGTTGCGTCACAACAGTGTTGTTGTGCCGAATCTGTGCGCAGTCCATCCGAACCTAATGCTGTTGCATTATTCAGATCGCACTTTGCAAGGCCTGTTTCACACTGGACGTGCCAAGAGTTGTGTTACATTTAGGTTCCAGTCACGGAGTTGTGCATTCTCACTCACTCACTCACTCACTCACTCACTCACTCACTCACTCACTCACTCACTCACTCACTCACTCACTCACTCATCCACTCACTCACTCACTCATGCACTCACTCACTCACTCACTCGCTCACTCACTTGCTCACTCACTTACTCACTCACTCACTCACTCACTCACTCACTCAATCCAGTTCTTCTCCCTCTCCCTCCATTCCTTTGCCATCTCTCTGTCTCTGATGGTGTCTGGCTCGAGACCCCCCGTCCTGATCCCATATGGCGAATCTGCGCAGGAAGAGTCGCATTGATTCGAGTCACGCACTGCAGCTGCTGCAGCAGGGCTCCTGCAGTCTGCGCCTCCCTCCTGCTGTATCCTTCCATTCAGCAGCCGCTGCAGCTACAACAGGCTGAAAACTCCGCTTTTGGGCAAAGCTGCGTTTGTCGCAACAGTCTGGTCGTCACTGAGCTGTTTGAACGCTGATGGGAGCGTCTTGAGCGGGGGCGCTGTTTTTGCAGGAAGGTTATGACGTTAGTGGGTGTATAATGAAGCAGCTCTGTCAATGACTAGGAGCTCCATACGCAGGAATCTTCCATCTCCACCGGTTGCTCCCTTCCTGAACGGGAAACTGACGAAGCGCCTGGGACTCCGCGGGGAAAACAAGAGACGCAACGTCCGAGAATCGTCGCGGCGTCTGACCCGCTTCTGCGTCTTCTGCAGGGTGTGAACAGAGCGCAGCAGGAGCGGGAGAGGCGCGCAGCGGGAGAGAAGAGCGCCCGCTGCAGGGACACAGGAACCATATTGCGGAAACTCGACTCGAGACGGACCACGACCGACGCCATGGGCCCCAGAAGCTGAGAGGTAAGGACGCAGTTTCTGAACGTTCTCTTTAGACCAAATCACTTCTCTTCAACGGCGGTGCTTGTGCTTGTGGACGTTGTTAGGGGGGGGGCAGCTTGTGCTGTTGGTGGACACTTTGACGTCCATTGACAAAAGGACACTGATATCAAAACGGGAAGGATTGACTTTTGGCAGCTTGTGACAGTTCGCGTCTCCCCCTTCTCTCTCTCTCTCTCTCTCTCTCTCTCTCTCTCTCTCTCTCTCTCTCTCTCTCTCTCTCTCTCTCTCGAGTTGTCTCTTGTCTCTCTGTGTCTCTCAAGTGGTGAAAGCAAATGTCACTGGTGACCGAGATTGAAATGAGAAACGACAGCAAAGACCTCCCCAAACCATCAAGATAGTTTTGTCACCACTGCTTGCCTTGTTGCCACGGAGACTGGTTCGAGCTTCGCACTGAAGTGGACGCAAGGCGGTCAGGTGGACACGAGGAATGCGCTTAAGTGCAGAACGCACTCGTGTCAATCATCATGCCACGGCCTTGTGTCGCAGGTTCTAAGTTTTGGTGAAAGGAACCCCTGTAGACTGAGCGGGTCTTGCAGACACGTTTTGCAGCACGTTTCCTTGTCCTTTAAAAAGACGTTGATTTCACGTGGCTTTTCGTGAGTGTCAAAGGTGACCCGCAAAACCAGTGACGAACCGTGGTCCGACTTGACTGAAATGGGGTGCGGATGGGTTCAGACGTGGGGTTGGCGTCAAAAAATGGCACTTTGGGATTGGAAAACTCCAATGATGCCGACCTGAAGTGAGGTCCATGGTGAAGTCGAAATTCGGAGGGATCGTGTTCTGTCATTTTTCACGAATCCGGTCCGTGGCGGGTGGATTTGCCAAGCATCACGAAATCGGCCAGAGTCGAACACGAATTGTGAAAAGTCGCCAACCCACCAGTGGTGTGGAGGTCGATCGTTCGTCTGCTGACGGTGTGCTCTTCGGAGCAACAAATGACACACGTTGTCAAGTTCCTTTTTGGCCCCTGGCGACATCATACTCGGAGACGTCGATGTCATTCCACTTCTGCGGATTCTTGGGCAAGATCGGACGCAGGATTTGGAGAAGATGGGGCCCACGGCGGGCGGGGCAATGTTCTGCAGGCTGGAAATGATTTCACATGAAAATGTTTGCGTGTGTAGTGCAAATTGTGCTTTGCGCCCCCCCCCCCCTGGTTCAGCTCCTGAGTTGTGCAGTGATGCACTCCAGTTCATGGATGCTGCAGATTCAACCCAAACAGGTTGCAGTCACATAGTTTGTGTTGTTCAAGCTGCACAAAAAAACAACAAAACTTGTGCATGTTTTTCACCAGCTCTTGGAAAGTCAAAAGCGAGGCTGGTGGTCTGTTACGTTCCTGATGTTGGCACGATAAGTCAGTGCGCGGTGCAACAAGTGAAGCCTTTTGAGTGCCGTCGGGTTGTTTTATTTTTTCGAATCTTCTGATGAAGGGGTGGCCACATAGGCCACGCGTTTATTTTTGACGCGTGTCAATTTTTGACACGTCTGAACATCTTGCACTATTTCTAATGCAGGTGGCCACACAGGAAGCATTTATGAAGCATTTATTTTTCAGAACATCTCAACAGACATTTTTTGATGCGCGTCAATTTTTGACGTGCATCAAAAATAAACGCGTCTGTGTGGCCGCTGCTTAAGACAAAGGTCTTTGCTCGGAGATTTCCAACTCGGTCGTGCCTCAAGGTTAAACATTGGTCGGCTCACCATGGACGAGGTTCAGGGCGGCGCCCAGCATCTGCTCCGAGGATTGCGAACACGGGAAGTGTTTGTGTGACACAAATCTGTCTCCGGCCCAATGTGGAATTAAATGAAACTGCTTTTGTGTTGTCAGAGGGAAAATGAAAGAAAATTGCATTTTTCCCTGAAGAGAAGGGGAAATAGCTTTTTGCTGGCTCAGAAAGACAAAAACAAAACACGGCGCTGGAGAAAGGCGGGCAAGAAGCTCTTTTCTTCTCACGCTTGATGTTTTTGTGTTGTGAAAGAAACGGCAGCCAAACAGACCATCAGCAGATGTGTTGTCAAAGATGAAAGCATATTTCGTTTCTTCGCCGGGTCGTTTGGAAAGAAGCCTGGAAGGATGTTTGCGCGCCAGCGTTGCGCTGTCTTGTTTTTCTCGAAGGATTCAGGGCAGGTTGTGATCAAAATGAACTCAGCCAGAGACCTCTGCCACACCCCACACATGTCACCACCCTGACCCAACCCGTTGCAGCAAACATGGAAATTCCAATTCTCGCAGTCATGTTGGGGAAAGGTCACCACACAGACTCCTCCAGCGGATCCAGGATTGGGGCTGGCGAGCAACCTCAGTCGCAGCCACCGATCGACCTATGGAGGCTCAAAATCAGGAGTAGAGTTGAATTGGGAAGAGGCAGGCGGGGCCCCGTCCCCCTGGAACCGCGAAAGACCCAATCAGTGAAGTGAACAACACAGCAAGAGGCGCCATCAGCGACCTCCCTCCCGCCGCAGCTTCCGTCGCTTTCGCTTTCAATACGTATTGACAGCTGGACGGGCGAAGCTTCCAGTCCCAGACTCTGCCTTGTCTCCGCAGTCAGAGGTGTAATGCAGTTGGCATCAAATATCACTTTGTTGCTGAAACAGCCGAACGCGAATAGAAATAATAATGGAATGAAGTAACCCGAGATGCTGCTTTTGAAGCTGAAAGTTTTTTTTTGTCAGGATTGTTGCTTGTGATTTTGGCGAGAGTGAATGAAGAACGGCAGAATTCGTTGGGGCAGGTTGGATTTGGTGGTGTTTTTGCGGCAGGAGTGGACCGAGATATCTCGCACTGTGTGTTGCGCACCTGCCGCCTGAAGGCTGGGCGCGTGTGTTGACCTTCCTCTAGGGTGGGGGTAATCACAGATTTTCTTGTGAAAGGTGACCACAATTTTTGTGGGGTGTTTTATTTGGGGGGGTTGGGGGGGTTGGGCTGCCGCCCAGGCGCATGTCTTCACTTTTTGTTTTATTTTGTTCAGTGTCGCCTGGATTCTGCGAAACAAAACATCAGTTTGCAATTTGCTTGTTTTTGCAGATCGTTGAGGGCAAAAAGCCTCTGGCGAGACGCCGCCTCTATCACCACAGCAACGAGCGACCGGAAGCTGTTGTTGGCGTAGTGCTGCAGCATGTCGTCGGTGAAGGTGGCCGTCCGGGTTCGACCCTTCAACAACAGGGAGACGAGCCGGGACTCGCAATGCATCATCGAGATGACCGGGAAGACCACAAGTGAGTGTGGGCGGGACGTGGGCGGCGTGCGGGAGGTGTGAGGGCAGGGTGGTGGGATTGGCTGGGAAGAGTGTAGGAGACGTGATTTGGTGAAGCGTTTGTGGGTAAGAGCACAGGTGTGGATTGGTTGTGGGGCGTGATTCTCGGGATGCGTAGATCCATTGTCCAAGTTTTCGGTGATGTGGACACAAATTCGTGATCCACTTTGTCGGACGGAGTGGTATGCACACAGCGGCAGGGTTGTTTGGTGGCGAAGTCACTCAGCAATGTGTGTGTGTGTGTGTGTGTGTGTGTGTGTGTGTGTGTGCGCGCGCAGTCAACTGACTGTCTCGGCTGTCCTTTCCTCTGAACACATGTGAGTGCGAGTGAGGTTGTTGACAGCAGAGCAGAGGACTTCTGACGCAGAAGTGGCCCAACTGTGTCAACTACTCACAACGGGGAACTCGCCTTTGAACACACGATCAAGCGGTGTCTGTCCGTGTGAAGGGAGGAAGGAGTGGGCTCCACACATATAGAACAACCGGAGTGCGTCACATGAGAAGAAAGGGTGCACATCAAGATACATTTCGCTGCCACAGCGTTTGTTTGCTCAAGACGCCGTTACGTGTTCAGTACTAATCGCCTTCAGTGGTAATTGCTGTCTCCATGGTGACGTAGACAGTGGCCCCTCAGCTTCGCGCCCACGGTGGATGGATTGCTGCTATATTTGGAGGGAGCGTCTTTGGTTATGGGGGAACAATTGACGAGCGCTGTTTGATGAGCGAAAGAGGCCAAGGCGACGTCTCTGTTGGTGTGTGCGTCTCAAGGCGCTCGCACGCCAGCTGCTCTTTTTCGTGCAAAACAGCGCTCAGAAAAAATTTGTCGCTTTTGAACAGACGTCGCAGAAAAGAAAGTTTGTTTTGCATTGCGTCGTCGGTCCGACCTCATCACGATCCAACGGATTGAGGTGTCGTTGCTTGTGTTTGGAGCAAATCGCAAATCAGGCTTTTCTTCCCTGCCGAATCTGGGATCCCAGGTTCCAAGGTCACTGGATTCGCCCCAGGTGAAGCAAACCGACCGCATTCCTTCCCTGGACTCCGGGTCGCCTCGAATCCAGTCAAGGACTGTTGTTTGACCTCGCTGCACGTCGTTAATCAGCGTCACGCGGTTGCGCTGCGGGAGACGGTCATCCAGAGGGGGATAAGTACCTGTCCGGATTTTCTGCGTTAATGGGCGCAATCATCGGAGACTTTGTTCTTTTTTTGAAAGAAAACTAAAAACTTTCGTCAATTTGTAACTTTGGTAAATTTGTAAAATCTTCAAATCTTTGTTCTGTTTTTCTTTTTTTTTTTTGTATTTTTGCCCTTTTTGGGCAAAGATAGGTTTTTGTCATTTTTTGACGAGGGTAAAGTCTTTTTCCTTTTTCAAAAATCCTGCGGGCTCTGGGTTGGGCAAACTCACATTTTAGTCTTGTCATTGGGGTAAACACCCACTCAAAAATTGGTGCAGGTCTGCTCCCTTGAGGTACCAGTTCTGGGTGGTATGGCTCCCTGGCACCTCATCGAAAATTATCAAAGCCTTGGGACGCGCCTGTGTTCCGAGCTCTGCTGCCTTGTTCTTGTGCAATATGTACGAGGTCTGTTTGAATGGAACGCACTAAGGAAAGGAAACGCAAAAGGAAAGTCCAACTAATTCCATTGAAACAGGCCTCGTACCCCAACATTCGCCTCGGTTGAGGGCATTGAGGTTCGCATTGAAACAGCGGAAACCAAACAGTGCGCACACCACTTCTTTTGGTGTCAATTTCGGTGCATTGCACACGGTGAAGACAGCAAGTACCGCGGCCTGGCCTTGTTTATGTGGATGGTCTCCCAGATTGAGGCTCTACCAATTTGGACAGGAAGGCTGCAGAACGAGAGCAGCAGCCAATGTGTCAATACCTCTTCCGTACTCCAAGGTTGAAACCGCTGTTATTCACGACTTGGATTTGTCCCCCTGTTGCCTGTTTTTGCAGAGCTCTGCCCATCTGTTCGTCGCACAGGACATGGCCCTGGAAGCAACAGAGTCTGGGTAAAAGCAGATCTCATGAAAAAAATGAACCTATCTGAGCTGGTTCTGCAACTTTTTATGGTGCGGAGAAGGTCATCATCCAGATTGTAAGCAGAACTCATGATCCCCACTCTCGTGGGGGGGGGGGGGTAGGGACTGGCCTCAACTTCCAACGTCAGCACGCAAACTGGACAAAGTTTTGAGGGAAAAGTGGTCGGAGGTGGCAAATTGTGAAGGAGGCAAGGCTCATGAATCGGCCTCTGGGACGAAGCCAACGTCCACGTGACCTTTCTTCACTGGTTGCGATGAACCAGGGACTAAAAGCCACGGCTCCGTTCTGCCTGCGGCAGCGCGGATCAGAACGGTTGTTATTGCTGTGGAACAAAGCCGTGTATGAGACACAGTGCATAAAAGGCTCGCTCTGCGTGTACAGCGCATATCAAAGGGAACTGAGGAGTTGCCGGATATGCGCTGTGCTCAGCGGATCCAGGATTGGGGAAAACCTCTCCGGTGCATCCGGAGTTGGATTGGGCAGAGGGGGACCTGCGTCTCAGCCAGTGTCTGATCCTCGGAAGGGCCAAACTGTGGTGGTGGTGGTGGTGGTGTGTGTGTGTGTGTGTGTGTGTGTGTGTGTGTGTGTGTATGTGTGTGTATGTGTGTGTGTGTTGAGGAGGGGGTGTTGACGAGGGCTCAGCTGTTGTGTTGAGCCGCAGTGTGTGCGCAGTGGAGCCGGCACAGGGAGCAGCTCTGGGACTGTACACAGGTGTGCCTGCTGTCTGATGAAACATGCAGCAGGAGTTTCAACCCGTGGGGATGCCCGGCGTATTGTCTGTGCATATTTGGTCCCGTTTTGCACGCACCGACTGCCTTCAATTCAGCGTGTTTGCTGCTATCACAAACTGTCCGCGTGCTCCCCATTTGTGCAAGAACACCCCACTGCCCGGATCACGTATTTTTGTTTTGCCCTCGACACCCGGCAGGAATTTACTCAGGGCAGGCGCGTGTTTCGCACTCAGGTTTGTGTTCTTGTTGCCTGGTTCCCAGTCGTGCTCCTTCAAACTCGGCACAGCTACATGTGTCGAGCCGCATGCTGTCTGATCCACAAATTAACATCAGCGTGCTGTGCCTGCTGAGGCGATGTCTGATCGCCTCCCCCATGTCTGAGTCAGTGTTGTCTGAGTCAGTGTCTGGAGGTTCGTGTCCGCCGGTGTCTGTGCAAGGGAGGACCGGAGATTTCTTCATGTCATTGGTTTGGAACCAGTGTTGCTATTCGATGTGTGTGTGTGTGTGTGTGTGTGTGTGTGTGTGTGTTCGTGCGACGTGTGTTCGTTCCGAAGTTTGGACGAGGTAGACTCTCAATTCCGTATTCCCGCCAAACTGATTTGTCTTGAAGTCGGTGGCAGCATTTCGCCTCCGCGTGACAGTCACGTGTTTTCGCCGAAGTTAACGCGCTGAAGGCCGGTTCCAATCATCGTTTGTGGAGGCGACGCTGCCTCAGGGGAGCCACTCGTCATCCAGGGGCGGATCCAGGGGCGAGGGCACGTGGGCCCGTCTCCTCCTGACACCAAGGAAAATCTATTTACCAAGAAATTTTGCGCCGCGTGAGCGAAAATATTCCCTTTTCACATGTTTTATCTTTGAAAGTTGAAGTTGCCCCCGACGGGGTCCTCACCAGATCGCGGGTCCGCACCCCACTCCTCAGGGTGGTAATGGATGTCGCCAGCCTTCAGGCTGCTCCCGCATATTGTGGAGACATTAATTGCGACCCCTGCGTCTACTGGACAGGCGGAGGAACGTCTTACAGCGGAGGCTTCACGCAGACTGCACGCGTCATGCCGTCCCAGCACAATCCAGTGCGGGCAGCGTCGGTGTTGACGCATCCAGTGTGAAGCAGGCTGGGGACGTGGACGAGCGTCCCAGCGCTGACTGAGCACTGCTGCGCACTTGATGCGTCGTTCTTGACGTCCCTGCACAAGTCAAGGGAAGTGCGTGGTTGCTTGCGCCATTGCCGCGCCACCATGAAGGCAATGGCTGGTTTCTGACGTGAACCAGGCCCGAGACGTGTGTGCCCATAAAAACGTCTTCCCGAGCTCAGCCTCATCCATACTGGCCCGGTTTGTCTGGCCCAGCAGATGACTGGGACGGATGACCACTTTGCCTATTCACAGGCCCAGCGGGGGTCAAACCGAGGCCGCTGCGTCCGAGTTATTCATGGGAATTAGAGACAGAGCGAGACAAGGGAAAGGCGCGGGAGCCCGAGGCTCTGTATGGAGATTAACTCGTCACCTGCAGAGATTGACTTCGGGTCCTGTCTCCCTGGGACCATGTGTCTCCATCTGTGGCTGGTTCGGCCGGTGGGTTGGACACAGATCAGCGCAGTGTAGCGACCGATCCAGGATTTAGTCAAGGGTGTCGGACAAACTCTTTGGAGGGGGGGGGGGCGACGAACTCAACTCGGTGAACAGAAATTTAGAGCCTGCGACCCAAAATTAGGGAAGGAAATTGATTTTCGGGTGCCACCGTTGGCCCAGGGTCCCTGGATCCGCCCAGTGGGGAGACGGATAAAGCTGGCGGGTTGTAGATGGATGCGCAGTGGACTCCTTGTTCGATCTGCCGTGCTTGGTGTGATATGGATCGTTGAGGACAGTGAGACGAATGCCTCAAGCCGACACCGTGTCGGGTGTTTGGCTGCAGCTGCCTTGTTTGGTGTTTTCAGACCCAGGAATTTGTGGTTTGCACATCAATACCAGCGGGAAAAAACACGACTTCGGGGGTCTTTTTCACATCGTGCTTGCAGCCCTTCTTTGAGAAAAACAGTCAAAACAGTCGGGTCCAACCCCTGTCACTGTCTTTATGGGCTGATGTTGAGAGTTTTCGCGTCAGATCCTGATTTTACTGACTGCGTTTCGTTGTCGTTGCAGCGATCACGGACCCGCGTCCAGGCCACGACTTCGGCAAGGCCAAGAGCTACAACTACGACTACTCCTACTGGTCGCACACCAACGTGAGTGGATACACACAAACACACCAACCACTCAGGCAGACAGACACACACACGCACACACACACTCTCTCTCTCTCACACACACACACACAGACACACACGCACACACCGTCTCTGCCTTGTGCTCCCTCTCATGCACGCTCACTCTTGCTCTCCGTCGCACTCTGCCACACACCCTTTCTCTATCTCTCGCACACAAAACACACAAACACTCTGTGAGGTGCGTCTCTTTCCAACCGAATCAGTTCTGCGTCGATTTTTGGGACGCAGCGCCCACGCACACTCACGGCGCGTAACGAGACCCAACCTCAGTTCTCCACAGCTCCGAACCGTCGCGCGATCAATTGGTCCCTCGCATCGCTTTCCGCGGGGCTCGTGCTGCCTGGGCTGCTCCGATGTTTCCCAGATTGTTCTCGCAGTGAGCGCGTTCGTTTTTCGTTTCCCGTCAGCGTCGAGTGTGGTTGTTCAACATGTCCTGCAGAATGTCTCTTTTCTGTGTCCTGAGATGATGCTGTGAGTCCAAGTGGAGAGGGAAGGTCCGCTCAGCAAACAGTTGAGTGCGTGGGGCCTGAACAACGAACGCGCCCAGTGTTACAGCAGAAGGATTCGCAGCGCCCCACGTCGCCCAATTTATGCGCTGAAAGGTTCTGCACACTGTCAACCGACAACAAACCTGCAGAAACAGAAACCGCGCGGGGGGAGCCATGGCAACCAGACGCCCGGTGACGAATGAGAGGGATTCGTCATAACCCAATCACGACATCGATTTTCTTGTCCAATCATGCACCGCAAAGGGCCACTATTTGTTCGTTTTCCTGCAGGACGGATTCTGTTGTTGACAAGCAGCTCAAGCGGAAGCCCTTGCATCATACGCAAAATGAGAGTCTTCTATTACTCTCTGGTGGTTCTCATGGAAGAACTTTGCAATCGCAAAAGGTCTGGCGGGTAGGTGCGGGGGCGGATGCAGGAGGCGTCCCTCCTTACCTCCAAAAAGAACAACAACTTTAAGTTGCAGTGACCCGAGGGTCTGGGGTCCAGTTCCCCGCAGGTCAGAGTCTGGACCGAGTTCGCCTCACGGCCCTGATCCTGGACCCGCTGGAGCTGTGGCTCCCGACACCAGGTGTTCGCTGCGTTGACGCTGCAGTGCGGAGCCAAAGGACCTGCACACAGAGAGGAAAACAGATGGCGGCTTTTTGTCGGGTGCGAACCTCAAGGACACCGCCGCCTCTCTGCTCGGTGACTGTTGCTTGTTCCTCTCTGAGCACTGGAACTGCGAAGCTGCTGCCGGGTGCGGGGAGTTCAGCGCTTCGTTTGCTTGAAAACAGTCTCTTCCGTTCTGTCATTCTATCAGTGCGAAGCATTGGGCGCATCGTTTGTCGATTTGAAATTGAGAAACCAAACATTGATGCTGTTCTGGAATCTGACACCCCCGAGACCGATCTTTGTCTGAGCGAACCTGAGATTCCGGAACGTTTCGTCAGGTTTTCTGTGCGGTGTTGTTCTGTTGGTCATGTGACAGTCCGAGAAACCTGAGAATCTTGGGATTCTCGAGCGCTGATCGAAAGGCACCATGGAGCAGCTCCACAGCACGGCCCTGAAACACAGTGGGGGATTTGCTTCTGGCCATCAGCTGAGGAGTCTCGTTGGTATTGTTCTCAGATTGAGTGGGTGTGCGAGCGCCCGAAACAGGTGAAATTGAAGTCGATATTCTGCACTTGAGACGGCTGCCTTTTGTTCGCTTCGCTGCGAAGTGAAGTTCTTCCCTCGGGGTCTGTCTGGAGCTTGTTTTGTTGCTCTCTCACACGCGAAAAGTTCATGTGGTGGACGTGAAGGTCGGTGGCTCGGAGCGTCCCACGCACGTCGCTGAGCACAGGAAACCTCTGCCTCGGGTCCAGGACTCGTCAGTTGGCACAAAGTCGTCTGGCTTGGCTCGTCAAATGTCAGCCAGTCTAAGAAAGACGACAGTGTTCTCACACTGCACAAAAATGGTTCCTGTGAAATCACACAATGACTTTTCGAGTTGTGCATGTGATTGAACAGGAACCCTTTTTGTGAGGTGAGAACCCATTTCTACCATGATGCGAGCTCGTACGACATGTTTAGAGATCGCAGAGTTGTAGAAAAAAAAAGGCCTGAAAGCAAAGGGGGGGGGGGTAAACGACCAGTGGACACACTGTTGACTGACCGACATGTTGAGAGTCTAATTACGAGATTCGGAATGGAGCTACGCGTGGGCGGTACGTATCTGTTTCGAGAGCACACGCAGTCGCTATGGCAACGTTTCAGCGAAAAAACACTGGTGCGTTAATTGTTGTCGATGGTTGTTCGTGTGTCAGTTCACGTGATATTCGTGACAACAAAGATTTTCAACATGGCGTGAAGTTTTGCTTGAGACCCACGACTTCGTGGCTTTGGAGTTCTTCATCGGCCACAAGAAGTTACAACCCCGCGGATTGGTGGATCCCATATGAAAACGCCCCCTGTGCGCAAAGCCCTTTCGAGCTCGCATCACGGAGCCAGCGGCACCCACCCCCCCCCCTCCCATCAGGGTGCCGGGGCTTCCTCTCACAAATCTCGCTTCTCGTGTTCGTGATCGATTCCTCTGCAATTACAGTTGTGCTCGAGTCACAACTCTCCTCCTCCTCCCACCAATTACCCAGAATCCCCCATTTCGCCTATTTTCCCGAGGCTTCTTCGCACCGACGTTCTTCCTGCGAGATCAGTGCACTCAAACAAGCCTCCCGTGAGTCCCTGGGCTCCGACTGGCCCTGATTCCACCTCGGACACGTCACCATATGTTATATTTTGGCGGCAGGAGGTCCGCGCGAAATACTCGTGTTACGGCTGCAGCTTCGGAAGGCGGCGGGGGGGGGGGGGGCTGCGGGGAGAGAGGGTCTGAGGGGGGCAGGCAAGTTGGTGTGAGAAGTATATGCGCTCGGTCGCTGACTCGAAGGTTTGGGGGTTCTATCGGCTGCGTCCGAGCTCAC
>JAAUXT010023908.1_pt1 | contig 13967 bp, 10 predicted proteins | sample 7278171 | NCBI WGS metagenome assembly JAAUXT01 (sample SAMN14350112, study PRJNA611818) | marine sediment metagenome | isolation source: surface marine sediment (1.8m) | place: French Polynesia: Moorea | collected 2018-08 | reverse complement strand
TTTAAGAGATTTTTCTCTCACTTTTTCCTTTTTTGTTACTGGTTGAGTGATTTGATATGGAAGACAAAGGTTGCCTCTTTGCTATTCCCCAAGGATTGGTAAAAATTTGCGCCCGATCCACACAAAACGTTGCCCAATCGGTTACTTAGATTGCATGCCTCGTACATTTTTGTCTCGTAGGGTTGTTTTTGGTACCTACCTGTTTGAGAAAGAACTTCAACATTTAACTTGGTATGACTTTGCGCATGTGAAGTGGCCGTTGGATTTCATTGCCATTTCAGTCGTTTGGCATTCCACACTGGAAAAAACAGACCGGCGCGGATTTATGCAAGCATGTGGTACTATTTTCACGCAACAATATCAAAATGTTGGCAACTTGCGTTGTTTCGTTGAATCTGTCATTGTGTGTCGGAGGGTAGGGTAAGAAAGTGACACCCGTGGATGTGTTGACGCATGAATTGTGTAGCTACTCATTCAGCGAGTCACACGATTTGGTCATGTCGGGGGAGATTTTAATTCACTTGGACCAAGTTGGGAAACGAGAATGGAAAAAAATTGCTGCCGTGCAGCGTTCGGGGGGATTCTGTTTTGAGTCGGACATTCCCTCCCGATCCACCCCCGTCTTTGGTGACGCAAAAGGGTGAAAAAAAAGTCTGACATATTCCTGAAACTTACGTGGCTTTTGAAGTCCGTGCACAGTTTGTGTTTTCCTGCTTGTCTGACTGCTTGTTTTCAAGCCTGACAGAGATGTCTTCGCGAAGCGACGAACGAACAGATCTTGGCGCGTTCTTGCAGCTCAACGTAGAGCTTGACGTAAAGGAATTGTACTCGTGGGTGTTTGTGAGGCGTACAGCATACTCAAATGCAAAGATGTAAAGCAAACAAACAAACAGCTGGATAGTTTCCCACTTTCAGCTTTGCAAACGGTGTCCAGGGGAATGGAATTCGACGCGTGCATGCGACAACAGACCGAATGTTTTCTGAAAAGTCACGAAACAATCAGTTGGTCGAACACATTCTCCGGACACCTTTTGCAAATTATTTTATCAATCATCAGTCGAATCCAAAACCAAATCATTGTTCTCATTTGCTCGATGGGAAATTTTGTTAAGATTTCAAGACACCATCGAAACCTCAAAAAAAAAAAAAAAACGAGCGAAGGTGTCTGCTGTTGACAATTTGACAATTTTATGGAGCCAGAAGGTTGGGAGATAAAAAGCAAGTTTATTCACAGACAGACAGACGCATGAAGGGCCAGGAATTAGCTGATCACGCTCACGAGATGTTCAAAATCACGCAATTCAAACGAGTAATTAATATTTCTATTCTGGCCCTCTCTTCTTTTTAAAGATGTTTTTACATTTGCCTTCGACTTGTGGCCGTGTATTTTGACATATCTAACAAGACGAAGCCATGCCAAGATTCGTAGACACCTGCATGAGAATTGAGTGTGTCAAATCTAATAACAGAATTTTCAACTGAGAAACAATTGTATTGCCCGCGCAATAAATCATTCAGATTTGCATGACTTGAAGACGTCCTATTTTGTAAAATGAAGCTGCAAATTTTCTGTTCTGTTCGTGTAGCCAATGGTGTGGGTTGTCCGATTTGTGCTGCTGGACCGTGTTCAGAAGGCACCCAGTGAATAATATTCCAGAATATATGCAATGGTCGTTACCTTCAACAGAATGTCATCAATTCGCAGCATCAATGTGCATTCGTAACCCTGAACGAAGTTTGTTTTGACACCACGTGTCAATAAAAATTTGGGGGTTCCGTAAGTTTCTATCTCACGACAGAAAAATCTTATCTGGGCATGCTGAATTGAAGTGCATTGTAAATATGAAACTTGTAGTTTGTTTTATTGTTCAGTACTGCTTTTAGCGGACCTGTTACAGAGGCCGTAAAGGGACCACCCATCTTGCCAAAGTTACAACCGACTTGCCATTTGCGGACAATCTATTTCGAAGAAAGAAACTTGTGATATTGACGAAATTCCATTCTATTTAAAAATTTAGAAATACAAATCAGAAGTCCCACATTTTTCACGATGTGTATATTCATATTTAGCTGTATCTCTATTATTGATAGTTGGTGATGGTGTTTGAATATTTGTAATCAGAATTTGTTTGAAGTGATGTGGTTATTGACTATGGATATTGTTTCTTTTCTTCCCCTTTTCTTTACCAACCTTTGCCACACTAAAACAAACCAATAAGGGGACAAATCTGTTTCACTGACAAAGTAGAAAAGCGAATGTGACTGAATTGTCGAGCCAGGATAAAGCGGAAAACCTCTGTGATCGAGGTTGATTGAAACATCGAGGTATGAACTTGTAACGTGATGGAAGTCGCAGCGCGTCCCCGAGACAGCGGAAATGCAGCAGGAGTAATTCACTCGGATCTGCCTCATCAAGTCTCCTGCGCGCCTGTCCGGAAGCGCCTTGTGAATTCCGTCAGCGGTGTTCGTGCATTCCAAACTTGCGCTGTGGAATAGCATTTGTGATAGTAGTATTTGGTGCAGTATTCTCTTGTCAAGCTTTACTTTACTTTGTTTTTCAAGCGGACATGTATGGTTTCATAGTCAACGACTTTATTGTATTCTTTGCTTTATGTAAGCGTTTACACCCGCCATATAAAGCTTTAGCAAGTGTACTTAAAAATGCTCAGGATGTATTTGCTGCGGCGTTTTCTCCCGACAGTCTCATTTCGCGTACCGGGTCTTTTTCAAGAGCTTGTTTGTTCACTCGGAACAATGTTATCAAATGTGTACTTTGACTCTCCAATGCATGAAGTCAAACCGGAGGAAGGTCCGCCGAGGACATGTCTGGAGGTTGTTTGCCGAATTGAACAGTTTGACGAATGACATGGCGATGAAAAAGTTGGGAAAATTGAGCGAAGGAATGCGGGCAATCATGTTGAGCGAAGTCTCTTCTCGATCCGGACCGGTCCACACAGGTTCTACAGTACACGTATTCCGCCGTTACCGCGCTGAACACCATAAAACATCAATAAAAACGCGATAAATCCTGAGCGATTGTACTTGAAACGCTTCGTACATAGATAGCGCATGTTTAATCATTTCTTTTATCAGAAAACGTGTTCAAGAAAGAAGTGAACGTGTTCGCGTCTTTTGTGGGACTTGGGTTTGGACGTGCGCGACCGCGGAAGTTTGGATGTTGGTCGCCTGTGCGTGGGTGTCGACACCAAGCAACAGCGATTGGGGACGAATTTCGGGAGTCGAACAACATTGCAGAAGGGGAGGGGACGACAAGCTCATTTGCCCCGTGGCTTGAGCAAGCCAAAAGCACCTGTGTCAGTTGAATAAGATGGCTCAATGCAAAGACCGCATTTGAAACATTTCTCCACATTTGCAAGAGATCTTCCTTGGGTTGCTTGCAAGTGTGCGGGGGATTCACATGTATAGCTGCAGCTAAAATGGCCTCTCGGCTCGTGCACTCACCGAAGGTGAGCCTCTCGATCCTGGACCATATGGGTGAAAAGTGGACACTCGTGCGATGCCACAGCGGGAAAAGTAATGCAGTGCTGACACCCAGTGGTGGCCTTTGCAATCATGTTCCCATCAAGAAGCTTCTATTATCGCCCAGAAAAATGTGATTGTGACTTGCTTCCCTGTTATTTGATGCCAACTTGGCAGGGAAGTCTCAGCTGAGAACGTGGGCAGGAAGGTAACCTGCGGGTCAGTGCAGAGTTTCACCACAGCGTCGAAGGTTCCCGTTTTTCCTTGGGGTCGACACTTGAGGTGACTTGAAGCTTGAGAATATGCGTTGCTGTGTAACAGAACTTCTTGCAGGTCACTTTTTTTTTGGGGGGGGGGGGGAGGGGGGTTGTGTGTGTGTATGCTTGCTTTTGTGCGTGTGTGTGGTGTGTGTGCATGTGCGCGCGCGCGTGTGTGTGTGTCGGGGAGTCATCACCACTGCATTGCCCTGAGGTTGAGTTGCATGTCCTCCCCAAAATGCACCAAACTTTTCACCCCTTCACCCCACCCCGCCCCACACCTCTCTGTTTGCCCATTGGTGGCTCAATTCATTGATTCTGCCTGCCGCAAGTGGATGAAAGAAATGTCTTGTCAGACAAGTAGAATCTACGCGTCGGTTTGCCGAACGGGTGTTACGCTGCCAGTAAACACAGCGAACATCTCAGAAACCAAACAATCTGTTTCACAGGAAGAATGAACCGTCCGTGTGCTGGAAGAATTTTGCTGGTGGGAGAGGGCGACTTTTCGTTCAGCGTCGCGCTTCGGAATCAACTTCGGAACGTTCAGATGGTGTCATCCGCCTTCCTGGGAGAGGACGAAATTCAAGTTCACAAATATGCTCAGGACAATGTTGAAATCCTCAAAGAGAAAGGTGAGTTGGAGGATGAGTTTTCTGACTTTGTCCCCGAGTTCCGTTCACACCGGGGCGTCACGTCGCGTCACGTCGCCAGCAAACGTGTGATTCGCACCGGCAAGCTGAGGCTGTGGTCTTCATTGGGTGAAGACCACCTGGCCATGAGTTTTGGCCACATCTTGCTTGCCACCCCGCCCCCGGAAACCACACTTCATCACCTCTGATGATCGTTTGAAAGTTTTTGTGTTGCGTTTATGCCCCCGCTTCACCCGATTCCATCGTAGTCTTTGTGGTCTTCACCGTAATAACTACACGTGCGCTCGAAGACAGCGCGCGACTCCTTGTTCAGTGCGCAAGCTTCTTGTTTGTGGCCTCAGTAAACCAAGAATTCCTGTTGTTCAGTATTTTGGGGTCTGCTTCATTTTGCAGGTGTGACGGTGCTGTGCAACGTTGATGCCACGCAACTTGACAAGGACAAACGATTGAGCGCGTACAAGTTTTCAAGAGTGATATTCAACTTTCCTCATGTGGGCGGAAAGTCTAACATCAAGAAAAACCGGACGTTGCTTCAAAATTTCTTTGCAAGGTGAGGTCATCCGTTGTTGCGGGTCGGAGTGTTCTGAGCACTCACGCAGGGAACCCCAGGGTTGAGGGGTCAGGCGAAACACCTTCCCCGGATTTGGTCTAGTGTTGTGCGTGCACAACGAAAATGAAGATGCAACCTGTGTTTGGGTGAACAAGCTCCCACTCTCCTGCAGACGGACGACATTCCTCGTCAGGTGACACGGGTTATTGAAATGTCACAGGCAGAACCCAGTCCGCCCACCTCAGCCGCCACACCAGCACCTTTCCCCGATCACAGAGACCCGTGTGGAAGAACAATCCTGCTTGTCCGGATTGGTGCAGTTGTCAAGCCTGCTTCTGTTCAAGTCTGAGGACTGAAGCTTGTCTTGGACTGTTTCTGAGATGAAAATGGTCATTTTCTTTCCAGCACTGCTGAATGTCTGGTAGAGGGAGGAGAGGTGTGTGTGTCCCTGTGCAGGGGTCAGGGAGGAACGCCAGCAGACACCCCAGTCAGACATTGGTCGGACACATGGCAGGTCGTCGCGATGGCTGCTTATTCCGACTTCGTGTTGACAGAAACTGTGATGTTCGTTGCCGGCGATTTTCCGGAGTACAACTGCACTGGATACAGGTCGGTGGAATCGTGGATGCCTTCATGAGGTGTGAGAGGGTTTATCCGAATGCTGTTGTTTGAAAAAGCTGATCGTGAGTGACGTAGATCGCTGGGATTCCCGCACCCAGTCAGGTGTCCACGTGAAATCCCTTTTGTGGGCACGTTCGTGTTTCTTTTTTCAGGAGTCGAGACAATTTTTTTCACACGGAAGGCGCTGTTACTCACATTTTCAAAAGAGCGGAGCCGATGTGGATTCCACGCGATGTGATCAGCCTCTCGACGACTGAGTTCGACGGGGTCCAGTACCAGACGAACAGCTACGTTGTGCAAAGTGCAGCGAAGTTTCGGTGAGTTCCATTGAGCGTCGACGTTCAACGTTTGAACCGCTCACCCCGTGCGCAGCCAAGACTTGCCGTTTGTGCGTTTGTAAATATCTGTGACACATTTGCAGGAGTTGCACGTCCAACGACAATCACATTCTCACCATGTCACGTGAAAGTTTGGAGACTGAAGTTGGCAAGAACTTTCCCTGCCGAGTGCAAGAAGTGAGCGTGCCGCACGCGGTGCAACGGAAGGAAGGTGGCGACAGCACCTCGCACTACGTTCTCCACCAAGTGACAACACCGACCTCCAGCTCGTTGGGTGCGAAACAGTTCGCGATCGGCGTGGACCCGAGTGCGCACAAGTTCCTGAGGCCGTGTGAGGGGAGCGCGCAGACCATCAGCTGCTTGTCGTGCGTCGATGATGAGCGTCAGCGAAGGACTCGAGTCACGTGTCGCGCCTACCACCCACAGGTGCCCGGTGCGCATGCGCTGAGGCGCAGCTTGTTGGAATCACTGCTGCAAACAACTCTGCTCAGTAACTACAGTGAGGAGGGAGTGTTGTACGTGGCGAGTGGGGATTGTTACCAGAAGTGCAGAATATCCTCCGACAAGATTCCTGTGCGCTACGAGATGATATGGTGGCGAAAATCGTGCGATTCCGCTTCTTTCCAGAGAAAGTTTACGGATTGTTTCAGTGAGGTTCTCTTGATGGGAAAGAAGCAGGTCCACACCGTGCCTGCGACTAACTCGGGTGAAGCACTAAAAGAAATGACAGTTGAACGTGTTTTGCTGACAGACGTGCCCAATGAATGTCCCATGACTCTCCCGTGCAATGTGACCTGCAACAACAGAGGAGGAAAACGCACGTGGGAGGGCGCCAGCGTGCAGCCAGCGGAGGACAGTGGCGCATGTCGACGGGAACAGTTTGCATTCCTTGGATATTTGAAGGACGATCCCTGCGTTCAGCTTTGTGTGTGCTTCATCGATGCGCTTTCTCAAGCCCTGTTCGCCTTGTCTGATGTTCGTCTGCTGCTGTCAGACTCGATGTGCGTTTTCGACACGAAACCAAAGCCAGAAATTCCAGTTTCGCCACCTATTCTGCACGCACCAGAATGGAAGCACGACATCAGTTTCTGGGTGGACTCGGACGCCATGTTTGACGAGCAGATGTACACGGACGTGGTGCGGGATCACGTGGGAGATTGCGTGCGTGACGTGCAACTGATGAACGTGTGGACGCCACCTGGTGAGAAGCGCACGTCCCGATGCTACCGACACTCGTACCAGCCGAGCGACCAGGCCGTGTCCTACCACAGAGCGCACGAGTTCCAGCGACTGCTGCGGCTCAAACTCGCGCACGCGCTCAACATCGAGCTGCGCTGAACACGCCAATCAAACCGGAAACGAAGAGCTGTTCTCGTAAAAGATTTATAGAGTATTTAATAAAATTTTGTACAATTTTGAAAAGCACGATTTAACGTATAAAATTGGGCACATCAATTGTGATAAATTACTTCAACACAAATGCAAATACTGTCACTGTCGCCGTTACTGACAGTCTCAATGTGTAATTCAAACACACGAACACTACAGAGATACTTTTGGTCAACGACATTGTCATCTCGCAGCAACGCGTCTGCACATGCGCAAGTGCGCCCGCAGACACGTGGAACGTCATTTCCCACACTCCGCTTTGGGATCAACTCGGTTTTCACCTGTTTTGTGCAAAACGACACTCCAACCGCGGAAAAAAAAAAGTTCTTCACACACAGGTATTTTTTGCTGCTATATCTACCGAATTCGTTGCGAAATAACGTAAAATGTTCCAATCTGAACTTTCAGTGATTGACAGTTTGTGATCCTGGTATTTTGCACCTGGCTTCCTGTTGTCAAAGGCAGATTGTACGTTGAAAAATAGCAGTTTCGTTGCTTTTGAAAGTATAAAAAAATACTTGTCAGGACAACAGCTTTGACGATTTTAGATTTCGCGTGGCATGGAGCTCGTCAACGGGGCGCACCAAGAATCTTCGGTCTCAAAAATGTGACAACGGCTCGTCAAAGTGTTCATCCATCTCTTGACCCACCGCACAAAACCCGGCAACAACTCTCGAAGCACGCGCACAGAAATCTAGTTTTCACGGCGGTCCCCCCAAAAGCAAGAACAAAAGTTGCTGAAGAAGAAGAGCACCACACATTGCTTTCTTCAGGCGAATACCAAACGTTTCTTTTGTGACTAGCACAGCGCGTGTGAATCGCGCGCGTCAGTTGTTTGCAGAAACTTGTGATTGCTCAACACATACGAATCCACGAGCGACGGAGAAAACATGAATTGAAGCGCCGTGGGTCGCAATCACTACGGAAAAATAAACCTCTGCACAAGAATCGTAGACCGCGGAACCTCACCGCGAGAGCAGTTGAACAATTTTTCTTGAGAACACAACAATTTGAAAGGCATTTCAGGAAAAATCTCGTTTTTCAAAGACGTTCCAAAATCTCGGAAATTTGATTTGTTCAGAGTATTCGACTTGTTCCATTGGCGGGTGACGAATCTTGCCACCAGAGGGCTGGTACCCAAACAATCGCAAAAACCATCACATTGTTGCGCAAGACAAGGCGCCCCTATCGGCCGACATGAAGCAATCGCAAAACTTTGTGGTTCTTTCTGACAAAGGTCATTCTGTGACCACAAATTGCTGTCACACTTCGTGTTTGGACACATGTTCGGGAAAGCCGACACACGAAGACTGCACTGCACATTTTCATGCTTGTCTCTACACTTCGACCTTTGAATGACATTTTGAGCAGAATCTGAGCCGATCTTGCAAATGCTGGAAGGGTGGATCGATGTGTGTTTGTCCATGCAAGAATAAGACCGATCCAGGGTCTCTGAAGAAACCCAAACATTTTCATGTGATTCTCATCTCAAAGGCAGGCACACACACACACACACACACACACACACACACACACACACACTGCTCGAACAAACAAAAAACAGTTAAGCAAAAGCACTCAAACCTGACACAGGACCCTCACAGATTCGAACAAATTCCATGAAGGTGGCCCATTCGGAACACCTCTTTTGAGTCATGGAGTTGTTATTGCTGTGCAATGTGCTCAAAAATTCCACACAAGACATGTGACCGATGCCAAGGAAACAGTTGCGGCAGCCTTTGCGTATTTGAAACAGATAAACTGATAAACCTGATGAACATGTTTTTCTTTCAGCTGCAGAAACTGAACAGCGGCAACAAAGTCACTTGTCTCCAAAACAAGAGAGAACAACTTTATCCGGTGGCGTTTCTCTTTTCAGCAAGAGAAATGAGAGACTTTTGTGATGAACACAATGCGTTAGTCCTGATATTTCCTCAAAAAAGTGCTGGTTTTCGAATGCCAAACAGTTATCGCTGCACAATTGTTGCTGGCAACAGTAACACTTACAATCGACGCAAACTGCTACAGACACATCGTTTTGTACAAATTGCACATTGTCTTCATCCAATTGCTTTGGCAAACTCAAAGAAAATACAAGAAGCGACGACAGGTGACAGAATGACTGGAAATCCTACAAAATGTGTTCTCCCTATGGCGCGGCCGGCGTTACCAGGCGAGCTGGGCCTGTCGGTCCTTCCACTCCTTGATGCGCTTGGCGAGACAGCAGGCGAACACGATCCCGAAGATCTGCGAGGAAACAATAGAATCTGACCAGCGGATCACGAACGTTGAGCAAGATGACCAAAATCCAGAGTGAGTGCATGAGTGAGTGAGTGAGTGAGTGAGTGAGTGAGTGAGTGTGTGTGTGTGTGTGTGTGTGTGTGTGTACCTGCAATAAGCAGACGCCCAAGCCAACTGCACCCAGGATGATGAGATGATGCCTCAAATATATCTCCAATCGTGGAATGCATCCCTGAAAAGACAGACGAACATTTTGTACTTGTGTCAGCGCAGAAACGATTCCACGATTTGATGGGGCGACTATTGCCGACTTTGATAACGAATCACTTGTGAGCAGTTTTGAATTTTGCTGGTTTACTCGTCCCCCACCCCCACCGCCAGGACCACCACATGGTCTTCGGACAACACCAAAGTGACAACACCAAGCGTGAGATCAACGAAATTACGCTCTTGACAAGTTATTGCCAGAACCTGGCGTGAGGGGTCAGTTTATTAACAGATTTGGGACGGTATTGTCTGTGGACAAACGCCCCTTCATCATCAGATGGCGCATCAAGCATGACGGAGTGCTGTCTCACTCACGTAGTAGAAAATGTTGGATGGGTGGTCCCTGACGGCGCAGTAGGCGGACGGCGTGATGCAGCAGCTGTTGGGCGCCGTCAGGTTCAGGTCGTCGTTTCGCTTCCTCCACTCGGACGCTCTCCAGTCCTCGAAGGATCCAGCACCACAGCACGAAAACTGCGCCGCAAAAAAACACGTTGCGCACTTAGAAAAAAACAACCGTCACTTCTGAACAAGTTACGGACGTGAGAAACGAGCAGCAACAGGTTCGAAGAGAACGACAGCGGCTCTTACAGATCGTTTGGAGTCCGACGAAGGAAAATTTCAAAGCCTTTGATCTGTTCACCAGTGGGTTGTTCGGTGTTCAAAGCAACAACAAAAAGCCTCAAATGAGCGCAAGCAACTTGGGAAGCAAAACAGAACTGAAGAAGTGCCCGGCGGGCCTGACCTTCACCTCGCACATACCACGGTCTGATTCAGCTGCTCTGTACCTGTAATGAAGGCGTTGCCCGCGGTGCCCGCGGTATTTCTCGCTTTGCCGCGCGTCCCCTTTTCGGGGCAGCTTCTCATCACGACGGGGCCACGAGCACACTTCGTAATTTATCGCCACTCTCCACTCTGTCCACTTTGATCTGCTTCACTTCCCTGAGCTGCTGTTGCTCTGATCAACAGGTGTCTCACCCCGGGCGGATCCAGGGGAGGGGCCAGAGCATCGAACCCCCCCCCACCCCCTCGCCCCCGTGCAACGAAATGAGGAGACACAGGTTCACACACTGGCGCCCCCCGAACAAAACTTTCAAATTCTGCAGTTAAATTTTCAAACTGAAGGTGCCCCCCTGACCCCAAAAGTGAAATTCAATTCCCCACTCCAACACACACACACACACACACACACACACACACACACACACACACACACACACACACGTTTAACTTTCTGAGGGAGGGATGATCATTGGCCGAGACCGAGGTCGCCCCCCCCCCCAACCCTGGATCCGCCGAAGCTCACCGCACGGAACGGTCCCGATAATGATGTTCGTATTACACCCACCTCTTGTTGCATCATGTCGATGGCGTTGGTTATTTCGTCGTCGATGAGATAATTTTTCAGCATGGTGCTGTTGAGACTTCGGACGAGTTCATCGTGAAGCTAGAAGTGAATGTGATTGCATTTTTATTCAGTGTGTGTGTGTGTGTGTGTGTGTGTGTGTGTGTGTGTGTGTGTGTGTGTGTGTATGTACCAGGTATGTGTTCTCGACAAATGAAATTCGCTCTTGTGTCGGTTCTTCAACTGATTGTACAATGACACAGGAAAACATTTCCTGAGGAAAGTGGTACTCACTGCTGCCTCGTACATGTGCGCAAGAACCCCAGCAATGGCTTCCAGGAGGAAAATCAGCAGAAGAAAGGCTGCGTACTGAAAAAGAATGTAGCAGGTTTTTATCACCAACAGGTGAAGAGAAAAGTTCACCAGCGAGCAATTTTGCTCGAAACTCGGCACAAAACTGCGCACATGCCTGAGAAAAGGACCAGTGTCATTTGATTGCATTAAAATTCCGCGTCAGATGGAATTTCAAGATGGCAACATAGATTGTGCGTGATTGACACTTGGGTTGATCTGCTTTCAGAACGGTGAAGTAACTTGGCCCTCTCAAAGCATTTAGCACAGATCTAATTTTGTCAACGGGACTGGTACAAAACCCCGCAAGTTCAAATTTGTACCTAAGTTGGACGCATCTAGTAACAGGAACAGAAACCATGAACTTCAACCGTTCCGAGCCACCATGGTTGGAGGCCCGTTGGGCAAGTCTCAACCGCGGTTCGGCGGAACTTTCTGAACTGGAGTCTAGCACCATGCAGCCTTGCAGCCCCCAACCGCAAGTAATCGCTCGTACTCGCACGTACTGTCACGAGTTGAACCCCCTCCCCCACCCCACCCCCTGTCGTCAGCTCGTACTCGCACCCACCGTCATGAGGCAGAACCCCCCCCCGTCACTCGTACCCGCACGTACCGTCATGAGGCAAAACCTGTTTTCCCTCCACGCGCCGCAGCAGCCGAGGAAGCCGACGAGCACGATGAGTCCGCCGGTCCCGAGCAGCAGGTACGTCGTGACGGCGTACGTTCCGGGCGGAGTCGCCAGCAGCGCCACGTAGTGGTATTTGTCCCAGATCGTCCAGATCCCGATCGCCACGATCCCGAACCCGGACAACTGCAATCAACAAATCAACACGTTTGGTGTTGCACGAGGTTCAGTCATTTGGACAGTTGACGAGATACCAGAAAGCATGTTTGCACGGAAGCGAGTTGGGGAGTTGAGAAAGGGAGTTGGGTGAACGCTTTGTGGCGTCGGATTGGAGAGGTTCGCGCCCCAATTGGGACGGTCAGGCCACAAGTCAACAAAAGATTCGCATTTTCTGGTTGCGTGGACAACCCCTGAAGAGGAAGAAACCCCAAAAAAGACCATTCGAATCCACAGAATCTCACACACAGCCCAGCGAATTGTGGGGAGACGCGAGTTGCTCTGTCAGGATTGCGTGTGAGTGAGCGGTTTGTTTCGGGATGCGCGTGTTCCCCGTCCGAGCGACTCGGTTTATCTCTTCTGTGACTGATTGAACTTTATGCGCTCGAGCTCCGCCTCTGCATCCTCAATACGCGACGCGAGATCGGTTTCCCTGAAGAGAATTGATCAGGAGATGGAACCACAACTCAACCGTTTCATGCGAACGTTTGCGTTGGTCTGCAGCAAAATTCTCGTATCTAATCGGGGAGCACCCCCTCCCCCTCGCTGTCGGGATAAATCAAGCCTGAAATCCGACATAACCTGCCACCGCAATCGTGAATAACTGCACACCAGTTGACCCTACATCGGTTTCGCACGATTCTCCAAAGCTGCGCAAAATGAAATGACAAAGTCTCTGCGTTTCGCTCGGCTGCTGACCCTGGACCAAAGGTCTTTGAAACCAGAGTGAACCCTGAACACAAAGTCACTTTCATTTCAAAATGGTTTACCGCCAGTCCGTTCTGCAAAGAAAAAGGGATTTCTGCAGGCAGAGCGCTTTTGGGATGTGGAGAACAAGTCGATGTCTCGAGCTGCGCAGTCCCGGAGCCTCGGAATCTCTGAACACGAGCGAGGAAACGAACTCGCTAATCCGACAAATGCAATCTCTGACAGGTTGCCTGCAGCAGACCAAGGTTACACGCAGAGATGTAACAAGAACACGGGCCGGTGCTGACACGCGCTAACTCCGCAGCACAGAAATGCCAACAGCACGGCGCTCCCAGACACTTCCACGTCCAGGCCCTTTATTTACCATATGGACGGGGACTTCCGGGAGAGTCATTGGTAAATTTTGTTCTCAAAACTACAGATGTGTGTGCATGTTTCCAAACGCTGAGAATTTTCTTCCCAATGTGATCTGATGGCATCTTGAACTTGCGAAGGTTTTCTGCTAGGGCCGTGAGTAACCTGCAAATTGGGGGTGCCTTGACTAGGATAATTTTTATAGTGGCGCACTTCTATCCAGATTCTGATGCTGAGCGTCAAAGCATCACAAATTATAAAATGGGCAATGGTGGGAAACGCACATAAACACTGGGTCGTTCCTTTCCCAAAGGAGCAGAACGGCCCAGCCTATGAACGCTGCAGGAGCATCTGCCTCGACAGGACGAATCCTCAACTCGATGGGTACCTTGTGGCTACGCACAGTACAGTGCATGCCGTACGTCCGAGAGAAGGGCTCTTGTGGGTTGGATCTAACTCTCCATAATGGATACAGAATCCGAGGGGACCGTTCCCACTCCTGATCTCAACGCCTTTACCCAGTGGATCCTGACAGGTGCTTACTTTCCCGTGGCATCGCACTTCATTGAATCAGGAGG
>JAAUXT010114990.1_pt1 | contig 13968 bp, 18 predicted proteins | sample 7278171 | NCBI WGS metagenome assembly JAAUXT01 (sample SAMN14350112, study PRJNA611818) | marine sediment metagenome | isolation source: surface marine sediment (1.8m) | place: French Polynesia: Moorea | collected 2018-08 | reverse complement strand
TCACCCCCACCCATCACAAACAGCAGCTCCTCTTTCAACCCCTCACTCGGCACAATTGGCGAGTTCCATCACAGCAGCAACACAAAAGATCGCTTCCGCCGCCCCACACTGACCCTCACCCCCTTCCTCATGCTGACCCCCACCCCCACCGTCTCCATCACCCCCACCGTCGCCCCCGTCCCCACCTACAGGGACGACAGTCCCTTTTCCGCCGCAGCACCTGTAGCAGAGGTACAGGGAGAGGAGGAGCACGACGCCCGCCGCGCTCCCTGCAACGCCAGGGACGATCACACGGGTCGAGGAGACGCCTGCGGAGAGAGAAAACAGACAAATCTGAAGAGGGGCGTGGCTGTTCTGTAGCGTGTGGACAAAACCTTGTGATGGTGTGCGTGTCTCCATTTGCATGTCCGACGAGCCGTGGGCAAAGTCGCGCGAATTCGCCTCTGGGTTGGAGATTGTGTAAAGTTCGCTATTTTGGGCAAGTCCGCAAGCGGCACGTACGAGTACAGGATGAAACAGGGCTCTTGTTTCCGTTGTGCTTGTTTCTTACAGGTAAGTGATCGTGCATCGTCTATCGATTCCATGATGTTTGTGTCAGAAATATTCAACGAAGGTCAGAACGTTACCAGTACTGTCGTCGTCATCGTCTTGAGCGAGGACACCCTGCGTGCACGATTAGGGTGTCCGTTTGCAAGCCTGACGCTGTTGGTGGAGATGGGATCATCGTTACGGATGAGTGCCAGAAGCACTGACTGCATGGGTGGTTGTATGTACGCGTGGTTATGCATGCGTGTGTTGTTTCGGATATTTGAGTGTGTTTGAAAGGTGCAGGAGTAGAATTCGAAGATGGACAGATCTTTGCTATGTACAAGTGCGTAAAAGTTCCTCTCACCCAAAATGAGGACCAGCCACAGCGCCACAAACTTCATCTTGTCGCCCGTCTCTGTCGCCTCCTGCAAGAAAAGAAGCTGAGTCTGAGCAAAGCACTTTTACAACCATGGTTTTATGAGCATGCTCAGCCTGCCGTGGCTTCTGACCACACGCATCGCCAGGTCGATATACGCTCAAGGCCGTTGGATTTGCGGTCTGCGTCAGCTTTCCGCCTTTCGCCTTATTCAAAAGCAATTTGCAGTTTTAGCAAACAGCCCGTAATCTTGAAAACGCAACATGCAACACGCAACTTTTCACACGCAGCACAGTCTCTCCCCTGTTTTGGAAGAGTTAATTATCTGACCTGAATTTTCCAGAAAAGAGACCTCCCAAAAATACTGCTTTTGTGTTCCACAAAATGTCACTAAAATTGCTCAACAAAAACTTGGAAGTCCAAAGTTTGGAAAGATCAACTCCTTGAGGCTTGAAGGTGAGATGATTTTCTGGTATTTTTCATGCAAATCACAACCTAAGTTTTCAAAAAGTTGCCTGCGAACACCACGTAAATCATGGTTACGTTTGCGTTTACATGTACGTGCATGCTGTCTGCCGAAACTCGCCAATTCAATTTGCAATGATATAGGAACGCAGCATGGTGCAAAGCAACGCACAAAAGAACGCGCATCCTTGTGGACCCCTGGGTAGTTTGACGTCAGTGCAGGAAGCAACTTAAATTGTGCGTACTCAGCTGTTGCCCATCCCAGAGCGGACCAAGGATTCATGCGTGGTGACCTCTGTGTCGATTTCAAAGGCTTTACAGGTTGAGGTTTCTTGGTTTTGAACCAAGTCTGATTTTGAGCAGGTGGTAAACAAATTGCAACAAATTGCATGACTTGCTCCCTGCAGCAACTGAGACTTGCTCCCGGCAGCAACATCTGTAGGACATCACTTCTGGGAAGCCAGTGACAGTCCAAGCCCCCAGGGTTGTAGGTCCAGTGGGGACCATATTTGATAAGAAATGTCGAAAGCGCAGAGCTGAGACTCTGCATGGGTGAGATCAAACTCGCCCCTGTTCACTGTTCCAGAAGATACTGGGGGTTTTCACACAGGCAGGGCGGCGTCAGAATTTTTGACGCGCGCATCCAAAATGTTGACGTGCATGCGGGTCAAATTTAACATGAGGTCCAATGGAGAGCATCAAAAATGGTCCAGTCCATTCCCAGCCTCACGTGATCTGTGTGAAACCCCTATTTAGATAACAAGCCTGGGGATGGCCCGGGTCCGGATTTTCAGGTTCGGGCCACGAGAACGTGAGACAGGGTGTGAGATCCTATGCGCATTTTTATAATGACGGCAAAAGGACACAGTGACTTGGACTGCGTGTGTTGGACTGCGTGTGTTTGTCAGACCTCGAACAAGCCTTGAAATCACCACGCACTGCAGGCAACCACGCATTGGGGAGGTTTTGCAAATTAAAAACATTGATGTGAGCGTGAACGTGGCATAGAATCTCACCCTGTGGGATCCTTTGCACCATAAAAGTTCAAGTCCAAAGCAAGAAAGGTGCTGTCTTTGTTTACAATATTTGCTCTCTCTCTATCGATCTGCACCCTTTCCCAAGAAAACTTTGAAAGCAAATGGTTCAGTACAAGACAACAATGCAAGTATCTGGAGAGTACTGCACCCCACAGAGTGAGATTCCAGGTCTATGTCCATGCCTACGTCTACGTTTTCAATTTGCAAACCCGCCCCCCCCCCCCTATTTTCCCCTTTGGACGCCACGTCAACGGAGGAGTTGGGGGCGTGGGTTGCAATAACGGAATGCGAGCGCGACTGTGATGGGAATGGGACTCACTGTGCAAAACAAAAATTTCTCCCACCAAGTTCGGTGCTGGTTTTAGTGAGCAACACTTTCCCTGTGGTAACAGAACCCGCAAATTGAGATGGCGGTTCAAAAATCTCAGGGATTTTGCGCTGTTTTTCCAGAGTGAGGGGACCCAGACAACCACGCCCCTGGATCCCCCCCCCCCCCCCAAGGTCTCTGTCCAGTCGGACAGCTAAGAAATTATTTGTCTACCTTTCTGTCAGGAATTTCAGCACCGAGAAAAACTGCCCCCATGGACAATCACCTTCACCCAAACCAAATGAAGAGTTATTCGTCACCGCCAAAGAAAGCGTGCATGTATTTAACTGTATTCGTCAAGTTATGTGCCGAGAGAATCGCAACCGAAAGAAAGTGCACACAGCAGGTGTACAACTGGAAAACAACGGAAATTATTTACCTTTCAACTCCTCTGGCGAACTCCCAATGGAGGAATTGAGGAAAGTGCTGGCCGTTCCTTGGTCACGCAAACAAACAATGAAAATAACCATTTTCGGAAGGTCGCTCAGCCATCATCGTACACACAACCACGCGGATTCAGCGATCAGCTGGTGTGTCGAACAGAATTGAATTGAAATTGACAATTTGCTACTTTTTTTACCTTCTGGCGAATTCCCAATGGGTGGAGTGAAGAAAGTCCTGCCCGTTTCAAGTTCTCACAAACAAATAATGCAAAGAGGAAGTAAACCGTTTCAGAAATGACAAACTTGTCTGCTGTAGCCCAAGTGATCAGCCGCGAAATCAAACAATTGAAAATCAATAGTTTGACCGCATTCCGAACATTCGTCCCTGGCCATATTGGCCAACTCGTTATAGCACTGCGTCAAATTTGCAGTCAATATCTTGCTGCAGTGACTGCAACTTTGCAGTCAATGTTGACTGCAACTTTTCATTGTAATGTATTTCAACAGGTGTTTTTCCCTGCATGACTTCACTGCATGATGCATGCAGTAAACAATGGTCTGGACTGATTTTTGCTGACATCAAAACTGCTGCCAAGGTGTGCAGTGACTGCAAAAAGTTGCAGTCAACGTCAAAAAATACAACACGACGGCGTCACCAATGTGAAAACCCCTTCATACACATGAAGCTGGCCGGGGGCGCAGTGGCGCCACTTCGACCCCGCACGGGTTGGAGATGGAGCGCAGTGGCCGAAGTCAGCCACTTGGGTGAGCCTGCACACGCAAATCTTACGCGCCCATAGCAGAAATTGTTGATTCGCAAACAAGCAAGACGGAGAAGCTTATATTTGTCTGCGATTGTCTGCAAAAGCTTAAGAACTTTGTGTCAGTGCCATGGTTTCCAAGCCGAAGGGTTCTGCCCGTCACCCCACTCGAATGCCCCGCCCTTTGCTGTGTGTAGAAAATAAAACAAAGTAGATTTGTGCAGCCAAAATAAAGTTTACATTTTATTGCTTGTAAAGTTTAAAACTGAATGGAACATCTGTTTCTTTTGGAATTTTGCTTCATAAGTGTTAAGAATTGTCGAGATACTTATTCGCGTTGTTCGCACATTAAGCTCAAAATCTGCAATTGGTTTGTTGAATTTGGATGGTCTTGCGCCTGGGAAATTTTGCGTCTTCACTGGTCGTCCTTCAAACAGTTTGAACAATATTTACTTTGCATCTTGAGAAGATAGTATCATTCAGAGTTTTCAAATTGTTTTCATCTCTACAGTTTCTTTCACTCTGCTTCCTCCACCTCATCGTTGACCTTTTCCTCCATCTTCTTCGCGTGATCATATGGACCATCGTGTTGTTCTGTGTCTCCCATCTCCCCTTCTTCCTCCTCCTTCACCTCACCTTCTCTCCCTCACCTTCTCGCTCTTCTTCCTGAACGCCAGCTTCGGCATCACCAATCTTTTCATTTGCAAAGTCAACAAGCTCTTCATCTCGCTGCTTGTGTCTTCTCAAGGCCAGCAGTGCAAACCCATCTTCTTCTTCAAAGTTTTCCACGTGTTCTTCCCAGTCTGGCCTTTCTTCACCAAAAACCTTGGGATGTATTCCCCCTTTATCATTGTCACCCTCCGCCTCATTTCCAACTCCACCCACTGCAACAAGTGGAACATCTTCTGCCATAAAGTCCTCATCCTCATCTTTATCATCAGGATCGGCTTCCACATGGATCTCCACCTGGTGCTGCTCACCCAATGGCAGCAATGGAATATCATCCGCTACACCCATCTCCAACTCATCATCTGTGACCGACTCTGCCTGATCAACTTCACTCAGCAATTCCTCGTCAGAATCAGAAAAATCAAACGGAAACATGTCTGTCACATTTATGTCATTGGCAAAAAGTTCTGGTTTCAACTCTCTCAAAGGTGTGTGGGGCATAGCAAATCTGCAAAAAAATGGCATGAGGCACACATCATGAGTGTGCTTTCAACAGCATCAAGAAATGTCCCTTTCTGAAAGAACAAAATAAAATAAAATCAGGTCACCCACCACAAACCCTCACCTGAGCCTCTGTGGAACCTGTTCTGGGTGTTTTGTGGCATCAATGTAGGTGTGAGTTTTGAGATAATTTTGCACTTCTTCCCTCAATCTCTTCATCTCCAATTATTCTTTCCGAATAATAATCATGAAATTCTTCCTTCCTCCATCCACAGCTTCATGATTAGCAATTAGAAACTCTTCCATTCCCCACTTTGATTTCAGAAAATTGCTGAAAAGAGAACACAACCCAAGCATTCATTTGTAGGGAAAAGGGACCATTTGCAACCAGGAAAATGCTGACACAAAGCAAAAAAGCCACTCTCCTGTGTAACAATTTCACTGCACAGGTCACCACATACTTGGAGAGAATAAAGATGACTCTTCTACTCGTGTTTATCCCATGAAGGATGTTGTCCATAATTGTTTTTCCAGCAATAAAATCTCTCTGATGGATGAAGAGTTTGAACCCATGATCTATTTCAATGTCTAATTTTATATTCCCCCCTCCTTTCTTTTTCCAAAGAACATCAATCAGCCATTGTTGGTCTTGTTTGCTGCAATAGAACATTCAGGTGAAAAGCATGATGTGCATAGTCATCGCAACACCAAAGTAACCTGGCAAAAAGAGAAAGTTTTCTTACCAATAGCACAAAAATCCATCATATTCCCTGTTATCTAAGTTCTCATTTTTGTCATCTTTGGGAATAGTGTCCAATTTGAATTTGTAGAACAAGATAAATTTAATAAAGCTGGAGTATTTCACTGCAACAACTGCCAAACTGAAAATGATGCTGACCATAACTGCAGCTACTCCCACTCCAGCCTTTTGGCCAGTTGTCCACTTGCTGGGGTAGCATCCCAGAAGCACATCAGTGAGCAGATGAACAGCCAACCCTTTAAACTTGCCATTACTGCATTTTATCTCAGCTACATCCTGCACAAGTGGTTTATTTGATTTGTTATTGAAGCTGTTCAGCCAAGGAATCATCCATGTCATGTCACAATCACAGTAAAATGGATTCCCTCCCAGCCATATTTCTTCCAGACCAGGCAGAAATTCAAAGCTCTTGTGAATTCGTCTTATTTTACTGTGTCTAAAGTCCATATATTTTACTGTGGATTCATCTCCAACTTGCTCAATGAATGATGATGTTATTTCCTCAAAAGGCACATTGATAAATAGCATTTTTTCTGTCAGTGGTGGAGTAATTGGCAGATATTTCAATGGTAAATATGAAGAGTTGAAAACATTCAGGAAGCTTCTGACATCAAAGTGGCAGAAACAGGAATGACATTCCTGTGGTAATGCTGGAAAAGTTACCAAATCGCAAATTGAGGAGAAAACATTGTGTGATGTGTCTTGCGAAAAAAAGCATACAGATCAAGAGGCAAACAAACTCATACCTGATGCAAACTGTGTCTCAACGTGGTGTGGAAGAGCTGACACACACTGCAGGGGAGGAGCATTAACCTTAGGGTGTGGATTAGGGTTGAAACCAATTATTGGTGAAGAATTTACTGATAACTGCCCAGACAGCATTGTGGATTCTCTACATGCTTCAAACATGTTGCTGCTCTGGGCTTGATGTAGAAAAAGACTGTCATTTGATTTTGTGTTGACAATCCCAACATCCAGTGATACATTCCAGGTATAAAGTCGAGAAATGTTCAGTTTCCAGGGTCTGTCCACAATCCTTTTTGTCGCATCTGCAGAACCATTGATAGGAAAAATGATACAATCCTTCAATCGCAGAACTTTAATACGATTTGCAGCAACCAGTTGTACATCAGGCTCCAGGATAAGAGCAGCATTGTCCACTATGATGTGTCCTCCACTGTCTGACTGCGTAGAATCCTCCACAATGAGGCAATGGATAGAGTTTTCGCAGTTCATATTTTGAACCTGCAGGACATTTTATTCTGTGGCATCAAAGTATATTCGAGTGTAAAAGAAGGGTTGTGATTTGGAAATTTCAAAGTGAAGGTCAGATACAGATCCATTTGATTTATCCAATACAATAGAAATATTCATAACTGTGAAGAGAGCAACATCAAAAAGTTCCACTGCTGAGTTTGTGGAGAAGAGCAGGTTTGTGCTGTGAAGTAGTGATATTCGCAGGTGAAGAAAGCTGAATGTGCAATGGTGAAGCTTCAGAAGGCTCGCATTCACAAACAGTGGACTGTCCTGTCCAGTCAGAATGACATGACTGTGAACCAGGTGAACTCTGGATTCTGACTCACTGTGAATCAGGTTTTGAGTGGAAAAAGTTTTAGGTTTTTCTGACTGACACATGATGCATTGCGCATCAGTGTGTGACCAAAACACAAATGAATGAATGCTTGAGTGAATGAAAGGAGGCAGTTTCTGAAAGGGATGAAATGAAGAGAAGATGATGGTGCAGTTTGTCAGAGTTAGGTTGGTGAACACTTCAGCCACAACAGACACAGATCCATTCAAGATTGACATGTTTATGTTGATTTGGGAGTGATTGGTAGCTTTCAGCATTTGAGGGACAGACAATTGTGTGGTTGTCTGGTCTGTTCTTTTGGTGTCTCTATTAGATGCTTTGATCATCTGGGCTTGCATTGGAGGACTCAATAAACTGAAGACTTGGCAAGAATCAATGTAAAATGTGGATCCAACTCCAAGGAACAATGTATTCATGTTTCCCACAAAAACACTGGTGTTCATGGAAACCACAGATCTGTAACTACTCATCACAGCAGAATCATTCGTAGCTACATTATAGGAAAATGGGCATTTGTGTGTGTAAAAAGATGATAATGACACAATGACAGGTGCATATCTAGTTGAAGTAAGCCTGTTGTGGGCAAGAGTGGTGTCGTTCATAACTGCACTGGCTTCCCAAACCTCAACCACAGTACCATTGGAGTTGTTTGTCAGCAAACAATGAGAGACAGTCAGGGTGGCGAACTGGTGACAGGATATGATGTGACCAGTGTTGTTGGTCAGGTTGGGGGAAAGAAGAAAAAGAAATCCGTTGTTGCCAACTTCTATCAAAGCATGAATATGATAATACAAGATGTCTCCTTCCAGATGCATCAGTGGTGTTGGAAATAAATGGTTGTTGGAAAAGATTGTTTCCTTGATTGTGACAGTGCAGTTTCCCAAACACTTGACAGCACCCAGGTTGCTGTTGTTTGAAAAAGTGCAGTTGTTGGCAGAGACTTTTGAGAAGTTGCCTGCTGAAATGACACGCCATTTGTTCTGTCGACTGAGAGTCACAATTTTTTATTCTTGAATGTCTTCTGAGTAAAAAATTCTTGCCACAAATGTGTCCTGGAAAATGGAATGCTTGACCTCAAGGGTTGAATTGTGGTGAACAAAAATCACGCCAGGGTAGTTTTGCCCAAATGTGACATTTGTCACAAACACAACACAATTCTTCCAACAGAAAACAGGCCCAACTCCATAATTTAATCTGATGTTCAACAAAAGGAGCATGTTGTGAAGAAAAAATGAGTTTTTCAATTCAATCCTGGATTTACTCCACCCAACTATCACCGACCCATAAGTATGTGCAAAATTGCTGATAAAATAAGACTGGCTCACTCTAATATTTGCCAAATTCTTTGAAAAGATTGTCCCTTTTTGATTCCCAAAGAAGGTGCTATTGTGGATCACAATTCCAGTCTTGTGGCCCGTGAAAACTGTTGCTGCTGCTCCAACATTCATGGAAAATGTGGATTTTTCTATGTACAAATTTCCTCCATTTGCTGTATTTAAGACTGATCCAGAGCAACGTTGACACATATTTTGCCTCATGGAACAATTTCGGAATGTGATGGTGATTTTGTCATGGCCTTTGATTACACCTCCTCCAAAGGAGCTGTCTGTACCATATATCAAGTAACTCTGATGTTTTCTCCAAAACTGCCCTGTATGGTATGCTCTGTTGTTGAGAAGAAAACAATGCTGAAAGGAAATGTTTGATTCAGACTCACAAAATGCCACCCCTCCACTTTCTCTGGCTTTGTTGCCAACAAAGGTTGAGTTTGTGAATGAGATACCACATTGAGAACCAACATGGAAACAAGATCCATTCACAGCAATATTCTTGATGAAGGAACTGTTAATTATTGTGGCTGAAGATTGGTCATACAAATGAATGGCTGATGAAGAAGAGGTGCTGCCATATCCTGTGATGCTTGTGTTGCAGATAATCATTCTGCTGCCCTTCTGTATCAACATCAGGCCACTTGGTGCCTTTGTGTTGTATATTTTTACATTTTCCACAGATATGGTTGAAGAGGCAGCCTGCTTTCTCCACTGAAGACACAACCTCTGACAGAAACATTACCATTTGAAACTTTAATTTTTGTCTCATTTGTTCCATACCCAATATGAAATGTGTTGTCCTCAATTTCTACTTGGCTTCTGCCCTCTACAAAGTATTGCTGAAACACACTGTTGCCCACAGAAGCAAATACTTTGCTTTCTCCAGTTGAATTTATTATCAACCTGGATTTTTGGAAATGTGATTTAGAAATATTTAGGTTTATATTTTCAAATAACCACTGAGTAGGCCCATCACTGTCGACACCCAGAATGGAAATAGTTGGAAATTGTTTGCTTTGTATGTTGCAAATCACCCTGAGAGGAGCTATTCTCAACCAAATGTATTTTTGCTGAAAGTAAAATAAACATAATTTATTGCATCACAAAACTTGGATCACATTGGCTCCTTCCTTTGTTGAAACAGAATATTTTGCTGAGTGTTCCCAGCATAGAAATTCTCTGCTGGTCAAAGTTCAGGGAGGGAAAACTGGATTTTAATCAGATGAGGGAGCTTGGTGGGGATTGTTGAGTACCTAATCCTTGGCCATGAGCAGTGGCAGACACATTCTGGCGCATGCTCAGTCTGAGACAAAGTGCCCGCCATTTCATATTGGTGGGTTCTTTGGGTCACAGTGGCTCAATTTAAACTTCAGCTTGACAGCTATAGTTATAACCATAAAAATAACAAGGTACCTCTTGTACACACAACAAATACGTCCGGGACGAAAGTTCTCTTTTTGACGGGAAAGCTAGTGACCCATCGGTCGTCAAGGAACCACACGGAACCAGATTACTTACCCATAAAGCATCATCAATGACTAAATCACTGTCAGTGGATATTGTGATTCCTTTATTTGTAAAATTATTATATCCCGTCTCATTGAGAAGCCTTGGCAGACTTCTGCACGGAGTGGCATGAGTTCCACACCCTGGGCTGTCCTTCCCATGTGATGAGATGAACCACTGCCCAGCTGCAACGAAACAGGTACGACGAGGCACTTCAACTCTGAACGCCAGTGAAAGACCGCCACATGGTTTCACCACGAAGATTTACGGAAAACCGAGCCGAACCCTTTCGACAGGTAGTTAAAAAGTGAAAGAACAGAGAAATGTGTCCAAGAAAATGAGAACTGTGTATATACATGCAGGTTTTGTTGCCTTCAATTTTGCCTGACGCGAAATCTGCCTCGAACATTTCTGTTTTACCATGCACTGCATTCGAGCTGAGACCAGTCTGCCGCTTCGAATTGTTTTCAGCCAATTGTGTTTTCTCCATCATGCAGTCAATTTTTGGACATGAAGTTCTTGAGAACAACGAGAAGCTGTCAGACACCAGATACCCCTGTGCTTTCCGTTTTTTATTTTGCGTAACAGACTTGGCTCTCGTACAGGCGTGAATCCACAGGCGAAATTCAAGAGTCCAGGGCGAAGCTTTTAGGCTGGGAACACACTCCCAGCGACGCAGCAACCAGCGTCGTGCTGCCCCGTCGTGCTGTGGCGTCGCCCCATTGGGTTTGTATGGGGGCTGTTGTTGCCTTGCCCAATACAAACCCAATGGAGAGATGGGGCAGCAGGACACGTCAGTCCCTCGCCCTTCAGTGTGTCCACACCCGCATACAGCACGTCCACATAAGGTTGCGTCCTTACCTGTATCAGTGTCGCCCTCAGGGAGGGACGTGGGTTTTCCATCCGCCATCCGGATCCAGATGAGCAGCACCACCCACGCCATCGCAGGCGCCACTGTGCGAAGGCCACGCATTCCTTCACATCTGCTCAGGCTGCCGACATTCTTATCAATTCTTATCAATTAAATTTCGTGTACTCAAAATCTAATGCGTTGAAACAAATCAAACAATATCAAGAAACTATCAACGTGGCACAGAAACTTCCTTTGTCGCATTTAGGCCCTTATCCGTGCATGAGGAAGTATCTGGGGTTGCGCATTGCGGTGATGGGGCGACCAATCACAAGCTTCGTGGGAACAACGCAACATCATCTCCAAATTCCCGCGTACAGTACCAGCCGCTAGAACCACTGGTGCATCGCAACACAATACAAAAGTGCCACAATTTATTGTTGTAGCATCTGGAGCAGAACTTTGTCAAGCGATGTTCTTTTGGCTGTGCGAGAAGTTCGTTGGTCCTCTCAGGCGCTGGCGGTGAGCATGTGAACCAATACGCTTTGTCCACAAGCTCGACTCTCCGCTCTGTCTGAAACGAAGCATTAAGGGTTTTCACGTTGGTGACGCGCGCGTCAAAAAATTGACGCCCGCGTCAAAACGCTCCATTGGGCGTCATGTTGAATGTTGACGCGCACATCAAAAATTCTGATGCCGCCCAACCGCGCGTCACCAACGTGAAAACCCCTATTGCTGTTGTTTTGCCCTGTTTTATGTTGTTCAAGGGAAAACCAAATTGAAAAGGGTGCATATGAGATTCCTGTGGAATCTTCTCAGATCTGAATTGAAAGAGACCTGCTTCCTTGCAAACCAAACGGCCCAATGATGTCAAGTGGTTTTCACGTTGGTGACGCGCGGTCATTTTCTTGGCTAACGTCAAAAATTCCACCATTGGTTCAATGTGAAATTTTGATGCCCACGTCAAAAACCGACCGCGCGTCACCAATGTGAAAAGCGCTTTACATAATAAGGGTTTTCACGTTGGTGATGCGCACGTCAAAAAATTGACGCCCGCGTCAAAACGCTCCATTGGGCGTCATGTTGAATTTTGATGCGAGCGTCAAAAATTCTGATGCCGCCCAACCGCGCGACACCAACGTGAAAACCCTTGTTGAAAGGGTTCAGTGGCTGGGTCATGACAACTGACTTGTGCCTGGAGGAAGAAAGCCGTGTGCATTTTTAGCTGCTTTTTCTTTATTTCCGGTGAAAGCTACACATACTACATGAGAAAAGCACAAGCAACACAACAACTTTGTACGTGCAGGTGTCTTAGAATCGGGCCTCGAGCCAAGATCTCTCACTCAGGATGCGGCAATATGCTGCTGTCCTCCAAGTCATGCATGCAGCACAAATTTTCTTTGCACGAAAACCCCCCAGTCCCCCCCCCCCCACATTGACGAAGGAAAGATCCGAACTTTCTGGATTTCCCTCGTACATGCAGAAGTACGTACCAAAAGGACTCACACACAGTCTCCAATGCAGATAAAATTAACAAACCGAGGAACAAGACAAACAACAAAACAACGATCACAAGTAGAACAACAGCATTCAAAGTGCATGATTTGGTGTCAAGTTTCATGGGAAAGCTCGAAGCGATTTCAAGTGTATTTGAAGCACATTTTGAACAAACTAAAACACTCGACAAATCTCAAGAAGATATGTTCCAATCAAGCAAAGCCAGGGTTGAAGCAAGAAAGAAACAACAAAATACACAAATCAACAAACGCGACAAAAGAGCAGAGAGAAAACACTTTTTGATCAATGAATCCGGGGTGTTGTATTTTTCACACGGACATTGGATCCCCGTGCTGTCATCTGGGACGGACGAACAGGGCCGTTCGATGTGTTCTCTCACGTCACGGTCACCTCTGGGTTTGGGCGCGTTCGTCTTGTCTCGGGTATCGCTCCGGGGCTGCTGCTCCTCGAGATGTGTGTCGCGCGCAAAATCGAACACTTGTGCAGGGCAAAATAGACACGGGTTATCTTCTCACCTGACCTGCGGGCCGGCACGACATTGTGCTCACACTTGATGGAAATATTCTGATACGACCAGCTCACATTCTCTGGGGTCCTTTGAAACCAGTACAGAGGACCTCACCTCGTGACATGTGAGCCAGAGTCACACAGGATGTGCCAACTGTCGCTGTACATAGATATGCGCAGGTGACACTTTTCTTTTGTCTGGAAAACAACGGACACCTTTGGAATTGCAGGCAGACCAAATCAGACGTCAATTTGACACGCTATCTCAACCAAGTTTGACAGCCGAAGAGCAAGACGCCGAAGATTGAATCCACGAATGTGTCCCTCACCATCGCCTGCAGCTGCCAGGTTGTCGTTCGCCAAGCGAGGGTTCCCGCTGTGCAGCCGACACAGTAGAACCATCTACGAGGCCCGTCGTTTATGAAACCGTTTTTCATCCGGTAGGACCCCAAAACCTTTATGGATTGCCCTGGAAAGTTTTGTGTACAATCTTGACTTGCATTACTTCATTTTGGAACAGCTTTCAGTCAAATTTAGTTTTGCCTATGGACTCAATGATTCAACAAAAAATTGTCTCTTTTTGCTTGTGACTATTGATTGTACACTGAGTTGTACTAAATTTAGCCTGTTGACCGTTGACAGTCAATAGCTACACAAGGAAAACTGGTCAATTTTGGACTTGAAATAAACTATGAAAGTAAATTTTTATACATTTGACAATTTACTTGCAAGTTGATGGGTGATTGGTCTTATGCCTGTGCAGTTTTGGTGATTATATGAGCAATCCTGTTGTCATACCGGATGAAAAACGGTTTCAT
>JAAUXT010024525.1_pt1 | contig 13969 bp, 20 predicted proteins | sample 7278171 | NCBI WGS metagenome assembly JAAUXT01 (sample SAMN14350112, study PRJNA611818) | marine sediment metagenome | isolation source: surface marine sediment (1.8m) | place: French Polynesia: Moorea | collected 2018-08 | reverse complement strand
AGTGCTGCTGACATACTTTTGGAAGACGCTGCCTATAGGTGCTTCGATTTGGCTTGCACCGATTTGGCTCATCAGCCCAAATCGTGCAACCCACCTCAAATCACCTAAAAATGAGTGTTTCAGAACACGCGTCTGTGGGTCAAGAGCTTGACACCATTTCTTTTCAACAGAACAAGTTGCCAATGCGACAAAAACACCCACGAGTGTGTTGAAATTTGGATGTTTTCCTTGCAAAAACACGCATGTTTTCGAGACTGGGGTGTTGCGCCCTCAATGTGATTGTAAAGCCATGACGGGGGATGGGAGGACTCGGCCTTGGATCCTTCGCCTCTTCCAAAAAGAAAATCTGTGGTTTGCAAACAAAATGAGCCAAACAGGAGTACAGGTATACTTGCAAAGACAAATCTAAATCGTGTGCTGGGGGAACCTGTGGGGCCTTTCACCACAACTCCACTCATTCATCCCTCCAAACAAGTGCCTCAGGTGCAAAGGTACATTGGGCTGTTCAGGTTGGCGTTTGAACCCCCCAAGTAAAGTAAACACACACACACACAAACACACACACACACACACATCACACACATCACACACACACCTCAATGCCACCACAATCCTGGGTCCTTTTGAGAAAGTTCAGTGTGTTGCCGTGGCTTTTGTAACCTGTTCGTGCAAGTCGTGAATGGACGCGCTCGGTGCTTTTGTCGCACCGGAAACACCTGTTCCAATGTCTGGAAGAGTTGAATATGTCATTGAATTGGCAACAGGCAGGAACACAATGAAACACGGGAATATAGTCTCTGGTGGATCCAGAATTAAAGTCGAGGGGCACCATTTCCCAACCCTCAAAGTCATGATTTTTTGTTTGTGTCTCAAAGAAGGGCAAAATAATGTTTCTGGATCAGGGCCGTGGTGTGTGTGTGTGTGTGTGTGTGTGTGTGTGTGTGTGTGTGTGACGAGGGTTGTTCCATGCCTTGGTCCACTGACAGCTCAATTTGAGCATTCCCGATGCCAGATGCAAATCTGACAGGATTCCTTGTGCGCACGAATGTGTTTTTCTGGCATATCCAGGGGGAGGCTGGCTGGGACCCACCCAATGTTTGAAGCCAGGAAACCCGTCTCCTTCCAGACAATCCTGAATCTGCTAGAGCATTTGATTGTTGGACACACACACACGCACACACACACTCACACTCACAGTCACACACAGGTGAACGGTTTGATTTGATTACTGTTTGAATGGCATTTCAATTGACAATATGGCGGATCACGCAGTCCCCGGGCGTGGTGCTATTGTGCTCCGTGGAGCGCTGCATCGCTTTATCCACGGATGTACCGTCCATCATACAGTTGTGTAACAGAGACATTGCATACAGATTCTGTGAATACTGTTGGATGCGAGTTGGCCGAGACCTGTATAAATCATACAAACTGTGTGTGCATACAAACTGTGTGCATGTCAGGAGCAGATTCCAGGGGTCATATGATGCCGACCTTCTGAAATTCCCAAAATGAAAAAAATATGCGCCCTTGCCCCTTTTTGTGTTTCCAACCTGGTTCTTCTTTGCAGATGGGAAACCCCAAGTTGAAATCGCCCCCGACCCCTGAAATCGCCCTTTACGTGCGGAGGGACAAGCCTGCTTGACCTGATCCTGGTTGTGCGAAGTCCCTCAAGGGCAAGCACCTAGTGGTCCTGCGGTATGGGCAGCCTGGGCCAGGTGTCCCTGTTACAGTCCCCCTCCCCTGCCCCTTTGTGCCCCTCCCCTGCCCTTTTGTCCCCCTGGCTTTGTGCCCCCCATGTGTAGTATCATAAGGCAGAGCACCAGGGGCCTGGCAGGCCAGTTGGCTACCAGAGTTCCAAGAGGCATCATACGCCACTCGGGACTTCGCACTGCAGTTGCCTTGAGCACTGATCCTGCCTGGTTCTGCCCTGCATGCGTCGTGTGTTCAGGCGATACCAACGTGAGGATCTGTTGGTTGTTCACGACGCCGAGGCAAAAACTGCAGCGTCACTGCAGAGCAGTACACGGGTGCACTCCAAAAGCATGCAGACAGGCGATTGCTGGGTGTACCCAGGAGTTTGTTGGGTGCACCCACTCTTGAGGATAAACATGATGCACTCCAAAGCGACGATAGTTCCCAGTCTGAAAGCAAGACCCCCAGAGTTCGCCCTGATTGTGTGGAGCTCTTCAGATCCAGGGCGGATCCACGACAATGCACGTTCAGGGCCAATCACGTGGTTGGTCCGACCTTTTGGCGTTTGGGAGGACCCAACCCCCTGGGCCCACTACCTGTTGGGAGCCCGATCCCTTGGACCCACACCCAAAGGGGACCCAACTGTCACAGGGTCCTGAACCATTTGGAACCATGACACTGAGGAAGCCCCGACCCCGGCCTCAGAGCCAGAAAACCCTGTTGGAGACCTTGGTTGCTCCACAGCCCTGACCCTCTTGGGTCAGCCCTTGGGTTCCCAAACCTCCTATCCTTGCAAATGTTCCGTGACACAAACGAACTTTCACGTTCCTCTGAGCTGCAACTCGCTTTGGAATTCTTTGCACGCCATTTGCCCTTTACGGAAGAAAACAAAGACGAAGCTAAACATTTCGCATTCAAGTGATCAAAACAGGAACGCGAAAGGCCTCGAAGTGGCAGTGAATCCGACGCGCCTGCGCATAACAACACGCCTACAGTCTGCAGTGGTTGGGTCGTCAATTTTTCAAGGCGTGTTTGTCAGTGGTAGTGTGCTCAGCCTTGGCCCGAAAAGTTCTCTGATCTGCCGTGCCACGCCACATCACTGCCTTGTGACACGCGCAGGGATAGTGTGTGTGTGTGTGTGTGTGCGTGTGTGTGAAGGTGGTTTCAAGATTTTGGGAGCTTGTGTGTGCGGGGAGGTCTGATTTCCTAAACAGGAGCCAAGCTTGAGAAACGACTTCTAGTGACAGGAGGCCTGAGGACCTGTCAATGTGTGTGTGTGTGTGTGTGTGTGTGTGTGTGTGTGTGTGTGTGTGTGTGTGCGCAAAGAAAGACCGGGGAGCCGAAGAAGTTATGACTCCCAAATTACTTGGCTGTTCGCAGCAAAAACAACTCGTACGATTTATGCAGCATTTGTCCGGGTGCCAACGAGAATGTCAGAGCGTTTGACACTCCCTGCTCGCTGAGCGCATTTGCCTGTCGCCTGTGAAATGGCTCAGGCCAATCTGGGCGTGAAAGGTGATGGGCGGACTGCAGATCTTTCTGCACCAGGCGCCACGCCCGCGGATAAAAGGCTTCAGGTCGGCTGCGTGTGGCCTGCGTTGTTGTGCGAAGTCCCTTCAGGGCGAAGCACCATGTGGTAGTGCAGTATATGGCAGGGTGGATGAAATATCCCCTGCCCCCTCCCCCTCCGCCCAACCCCCTCCCCCTCCCCCAACCCCCTCCCCCACCCAAACCCCCCTGCAGCCAAACCCCCCTGTGGCCAGATCCCCTCCCCGTGTACAGTATGACTGGTGGAAGATAAGGAGGAGTAGGAAGAATTGATGACATTACTGATGCCGCAAGGGACTTCGCACTGCAGTTGCATTGAGCACTGTTTCTTGTTTTGTATATATATGCGTGGGCCAGCAATTCTAGATGAGGTGATGCTGAACTATTTTTGCCCGTGTACGAGAAGGGGGGGGGGCAATAGAACATCAAAAGGAGCATCCTTCCTTTGCTTCACGTTTGGAAACGAAGACAATCACCTGTGTCACACACAGTGCATGCCGCAGTTGCAAAGCTGGTTCCTTCCAGTGCGTCAGGTGTTGCGGCCATGCACGAGTCAATGGGCATTGCATCCCGACAGGAGTCAGTGGGTGCTGCATCCCAGTACAAGTCAAAGGGTGTTGTGCCCCCACACAAGTCAATGGGTATTGTATCCCAACACAAGTGAGTGGGCACTGCATCCCTGCATAAGTCAGTGGGCACTGCATAGGTGCAGCATCCCTGCACAAGTCAATGGGTACTGCATCCCACACAAGTCAATGGATGCTGCATCCCTGCACAAGTCAATGGGTGCTGCATCCCAGCACAAGTGGGTGCTGCATCCCTGCACAAGTCAATGGGTCCTGCATCCCTGATAAAGTCCATGGGTGCTACATCCCTGTACAAGTCAATTGGTGTTGCAACCCTGTACAAATGTTCAAAAGGGTACTGCATCACCACACATGTTTTCGATTGGAACTATATTACTGCACACGTCGATGGGTGCTGCACCCCTGTGAAAGTCGATGGACACCGCGCTCCTGTGCATCTCAGTGAATGCTGCATCCCTGCACAAGTCAACAGCGAGGAAGCATCCTTGGAGCACACACATACAGTGGGTTGGGTTGAGTCCAGTGCTGCCCCCATGATGAGTCGGCCCCCGTGAGCCGGAGTGAACGCCTAACGGCCCTATTGCGTGCTCCACACCCATCACACTGCAGCCGAACCGGTGAGTCTCCCGTTTGAATCGCTTCGCCCGAGGTTTTCCGTCCTGTTATTCGCCGTTTCTCATGGACACCTGCAGTTCATCGTCCTGCGGATCCAGAGAGAGAGAGAGAGAGAGAGAGAGAGAGAGAGCATAGCCTTGTAAGACCCACCAGCCGATGGGGAAGGTTGAGACAGACAGAGAGGAGACATGCAGAGTTGGAGAGAGAGAGGGAGTGTGTGTGTGTGTGTGTGAGAGAGAGAGAGAGATAGAGAGAGAGAGAGAGAGAGAGAGAGAGAGAGAGAGAGAGAGAGAGAGAGAGGGAGAGAGAGCAGGGCCTTATAAGACCAACCAACCGACGTCGGTTGTGGATGTTTATGGGTTCGGTGCCCTGACCCTAGCTGTAAGGCACTGCTGTAACAGAGATTTAATTGTCAATTCAACTGCAGCGTTTGGGCTCCTGAACCAATGGACAAGGCAACAAAAGAACATGTACATGGATTCTCCAGTGCTGTGTGCTGGAGTTCGGATGCAGAACCAAAATAGCAAAGAGCGCTTTTGTGAAGGTGGCTTGTGCAATGGTAGAGGCCATGCCAAATTCGGTGTGCACGTGCGTGCGACGAGGGTGCGGGCCTTGTGCTTGATTTCCACATTGCTTGGGTCCTGGCTCCACACCCCTGCATGGACCCACGTCTCTGGATCCATACCCCAAGACCCACAACCCAACCTTGGATATGTGTCCGTGGATCTACATCTCCAGAAGAAATGGATTTGTACCTCACGATCCATGACCCCAGACCCACATGGATCCCTGGGCCCACATCCCTGGAGCCAGCCCTGAACCACCCACGGACCCACCTCTGGACTCATCTCTGGACCTACCCATGGACCCATATCACTGAACCGACATCCCTGGACTCACCCCTGTACCACCCCTGTACCCCAACCCTCTGCCCATTATGGCCAGATCCCTGGACCCACCCCCGACCCAACCCTCGAGCCACCCCGGGACCCCCCCCAGCCCCCCCCCTGGACCACCCCTGGACCCACCCCACCCCCACCCCTGGACCACCCCAGACCCACCCCAGACCCACCCCTGGACCACCCCTGGACCCACCCCAGACCCACCCCTGGACCCACCCCTCAACCCACCCCTGGACCACCTCTGCACCCACCCCAAACCCACCCAGGGCTGGACCACCCCTGTCCCACCCCTGGACCCACCCCAGACCCACCCCTGGACCCACCCCTGCACCCACCCCTGGATCCACCCCTGCACCCACTCATGAACCCACCACTGTACCCAACCCTACATGGTCCCACCCCTGGACCCACCCCTGGACCCTGGACACCGATCGATGGATCCACATCCCTGGATCCGCGTGGAGCACTCAGCGCTGTTGCAGCTGATCGATGCGTTGATGCGCTTCCGTTGTGTCGACGAGAATGAATCGAACGCGCCCCTCGCTACTTGGGACGCGTGACATGGATTCACGCGCGTGTTCCAGCACGTTTCCCTGTCTGGATGTGGAGAACTGCTGCAACGCGTTTCATTCTGCAGACAAATTGCTGCAATCTGAAGATCTGTGATCAGGAAGACCTCTTTTGTGCTTGATGGGCAACGCACGAGCGAGATGCGTAATGGCGTCTGTTCAGGAAGAACTCTGAACCTGGGATCTTTCGGGGAGAAACACTGCACGAGGTGAGAAGAAACAAGAACCAGAGATGCTCCAGGGGCGAACTCAGGATTTGGTCGGGGGGGGGGGTGACCTTGTGAGCAGAAGAAAAATTCAAACTTTGCAGGGGGGCAAAAGGGAAGATATTCTGGTTTGGAGAGGATGCCTTCGGACCCTGCCTCTAGATGACCTGTGGGACTTGTCCAAATTTGGTCACATTAACAGATGCACTGAAGATACAATTGTATCAGCCTATGCTGACCTGTCATTGGATATTGTCGTTGTCATGGAGGTTTCACTCGCTGACTGCCAAGTGCTGACATGGATCCCAGTGCACGAGACCCTGTAGAGAGCTGAGTTGGTTTGCAGAGAGAAATGTCTGAACCATCATCATTAACAGCAATATTGTCAGCCCACCTGGCTCAAGGAATGGCAGACACACCTTTTGGGAAAGAGTCGTCGTGCGGGTTGCGCGAACGTGCGGACGGTGAGGGGCCTGACCGTCACTGCGCGCGCGCGGACACGCCTTGTTGAATTTTCACGCGCGAAGTGAGGAACATGTGTAGCTTGTCACTACGCGTGCGGGTGCACGCGCGCACGGTGAGGAGCACACTTCAAGTGGGCATCCTCGGTGTGTTTTTGCGCGTTGATAGTGAAGGGCGCAGGTCAGTGTTCGCGCGCGCAGTGAGGGGTGGGCCATCAATGCGCGTGAACATGCTTCTGTGAGGGTCTGCTCGCGAGCGGCTGTGTCAGCTCTCGCGCGATGAAAACCTCAATGCGGTTCTGCGCGCGCGCAGTGCAGAGCCCGTCCATTGGTGAGCGCGCGCGTGGTGAGGAGCATATATATACCTTGGGGTAGTTTGCGCGCTTGCAGTGAGGACCACGGCTATCATTGCGCACGCGAGGAAAGCATCACCATGTCTGGGTGTAATCTCCGCGCGCGCAGTGAAGAACGTGGGTATCAGTGCGCCGTGCACCGCCTCACGGGCCGAAGTCCACCGCGTCACCGGTGCTGATAAGGACTCCGAGCTGAGACAGGTGTATCACAGGGCGCGGAGTCACCGGGCCCCGAGGGTGGATCCGGCAGGGGGATCAGCGGGGGGGTGCACCGGGGTCGGTCCCGGGAGGAGGAGGCAGGCAGAGGTGGATTCGGGGATGGATCCCTGGACAGGCCGGAACCGAAACCTGGAGGGAGACCCAGAGCCCCAAACCACCAAACAGCTTGGGGAATGTTGCTTTGCTGGCAGGCACAAAGTCAAGCCAGTCAGGCTTACTCGATGCATCAGTCCATCTTCATCAGCACTGGCTCCTGAAGGCTCCCAACCCCAAATCCTGGATCGCAAGACCCAGGTGTTGGAGCCGAGGATGCAAATCTCCACTTTGGCTGAAATTCACACGGTGGTCAGACTCTATGCTTTGGGCGGACGGCTTGGATCCAGGAGCCTGCGGCTCCTTCTGTGCACACTGATGAAGACACAATCCCAGACAAGCTCCAAGGACCTCGGGACCTCGCTGCCCCAGCTCTGGACTCCACACAGGGGACCTTTAGACGCGGCCCTCTTGACTCCAGAAACACACACACACACACACACACACACACACACACACACATGTACTGTAGGCACACAGACCTTACCTTTCCCTTCATTTTTGCCCGTCCATGGTTTCAAAACTTGAAGCCTGGACCACACCCAGACGCCCCCCCCCCCTTTGACCGGACCCTGGTTCCGCCCCATGTCCCGTCTCCGTCAGGTGAGGAGTGAGTCACGGAGCCGGCGGTAGATAAGACACGAGGCGGTGCGATACTTGCGAGTACACGGTGCACACGCTCAGTGACTGGGCAGCGAGACACGCCCGCTTCTTTGTAGCAAGTCTCAAGGATTCAACTAAATTTCCATTGACGGCTGGGAATAGGAACTTGGCAGGTTAGTTTCGTGTCCAGGACTGGACATTAACGTCAAGCGCAGGCAAGGAAATTCTCAGGGAGAAATCTGAGGTTCTCGACTGTTTCTGGTATGTGTGAGGCGTGTCCACACACGAAGGTCAATTGTGTCAATTGTGCGTGAGGCTTGAGTGACACTCGCAACAGTTTCCCATGGGAACGCTGCAGAAAGATGTTTGCTTGAAAACTTACAAAAAGCAAAAGTTTCTTGATGAACCTGACAAGAAACATCAATTTTGATATTTTTGTGTGGATCACGTGTTTGAATGCACGTGTGTGTGGTTGTGGTGTCATGCCGGCTGTGCACGCACCAACACTTTTTCACACCGGAAATTAATATTCACCCATTGTGCTGCAGAAATTGAAATGATGATCTCAATTTGATACCAGTGGAATCGCTTTGCATTTGTTTGCTTTTGCAACATGTGGGATGTTTTTTATGTGTTGCTGGGTAACGATGAAAGCAGATGGCGGAACGCGTTGTCATGGAGACGGACGAAGATTCAGATCTTCTGAAGGTGCAACAGGTTGTGTCTACAAACATGCACGGACAGGTTGGGCCGGTTCCTTGGTTTGTCGCAGTTCCTGGTGTGTGTGTGTGTGTGTGTGTGTGTGTGTGTGTGTGTGTGTGTGTCTGTGTCTGTGTGTGTGTCTGTGTCTGTGTCTGTGTCTGTGTCTGTGTCTGTCTGTGTGTCTGTGTGGCTGTGTGTGTGTCTGTGTGTGTGAGATGGAAAACCAAAAGAATGACAGAAAGAGAGAAAAAGAGTAAAAGAGACCACGTTCTATGTGTGTGAGAGAGACAGATAGAGAGAGATTGTGTGTGTGTGTGTATGTGTGTGTGTGTGTTTTGACGTGCGTAAGGTGTGTGTGCGTGTGTGGTGTGTACGCCTGTTTTGTGGGGGGATGTGCGTGTTTTCTACGTCTTCCTGTCTCGCGTGTGTGTGGTTTGGTGTGCGTGTGTGTGGTTTGGTGTGCGTGTGTGTGGTTTGGTGTGCGTGTGTGTGGTTTGGTGTGCGTGTGTGTGGTTTGGTGTGCGTGTGTGTGGTTTGGTGTGCGTGCGGGTTCTCAGCTGTGTCTATTCAGGCGTGTGCATGTGTGCGTTCGTGTGCGTGTGTGCATGCGTCTGGGTGTGCGTTCACCACAAGGCAAGGAAAAGCCCTGTTTGGACGCTTCTCTCGCACGACAGGAATGTCGCACACTCAATGATGACACACAACGCTGTCAGTGAGAACACTTCTCCATAAGTGAGTGAGTGTCACGCGAGAAGGTGTGCCTCCCAAACACGCACTTGTCCTCGCGTCAACAGGAACTTCGGTTCCACCACTTAACATTCTTATGAGCAGAACAACACAATATTTTCTGCTCTAGAACTTGTCAAAATTCCTCTTGTGCAGAAGCCTCATCGTGACAGAAGATGCCGGCCAAATCTCCCAAATGCTTCTTGACCCGTTTCACTGTGTGCGGTGGTGGTGGCTGATGCCAAACTCGTACACACTGCACGCATCATGCGTTACGACGCTGCGAATAGGCTCTGCGTCTCTGCACAAGTCAATGGGTGCTGCATCACTGCACAAGTCAATGGGTGCTGCATCTTTACACAAGTCAATGGGTACTGCAGCCCTACATAAGTCAATTGGTGCTGCAGCCCTACACAAGTCAATGGGTGCTGCATCCCTGCACAAGCCAATTGGTGCTGCATCCCTGCACAAGTCAATGGGTGCTGCACCCTTGCACAAGTCAATGGGTGCTGCACCCTTGCACAAGTCAATGGGTGCTGTATCCCTGCACATGTCAATGGGTGCTGTATCCCTGCACATGTCAATGGGTGCTGCACCCTTGCACAAGTCAATGGGTGCTGCACCCTTGCACAAGTCAATGGGTGCTGCACCCTTGCACAAGTCAATGGGTGCTGCATCCCTGGTCTTGTCGACGGGCGCTGCGTTGCACGACCCAGGGTCACGTGAAGTCACCAGTCGACACTCACGTTACGTCCATACTGCTGCGTCGTGCATTGCTGCGACAAGGTGCATCTAAACTTGCACAGGAGCGCCATACGTGACGCAACCAGCTTGCACTAGTCTCAGCCACACAGCGCCGCCTGACCTGCGCAGAGACGCAACACGTGACGCAACACGTGACGTCACGCAACACGTGACGCATGCCGTGTGAACCCGGCCTGGGTCGGTGCTCAAAATTCTCGCGGTACGGCCGGGCCGTTCGTTCTGTTTGTCGAGTCATGTTTGTTCTGCCTCAAACTTTGCATTCACGCAGCGCAAACATAGGGCTGTTGAGAAGGTATGTTTGGAAAAGCCTCGAAGTTAACGAGACTATTTTAATTCGCTTTTGCTGATGAAGAAACGAGTGAAGTGAGTGTGAGGGAGGACGTGCTGTAGCTGGGTCTGGGAGCCGTGGTGTTTGGTTGGAGTTGATCTCCCATCGAATCCGCACGTGTGTTTTTGGAATAAAGCGGGATTGGGTGGGATCATGTTCACACATAGAAGGGTAAGTATTCCACTGCATGTTGAAGTCTGTGACACACAGGATGCGTCCCTCCATGTGCACGCGCCACGTCGTGTTGCTTGTGCAGGACGCATTGCGTGCGCCATGTCGCCTGAGAACGATCGTGAGGGTTGGTTCATAGGGGGTGTATTGTGTGCGCGTGTGTGTGGAGGTTCGGTGCGTCTCCATGCATGGAGGGTAGAGCGTGTTTGCAAATGAGCAATCTGCATTGCTTTGACAAGGATCTTTTCCACATGGTACGAGCACCCCAAAATTTGACGCATTATGCGTCAAAATTTTCTGTGTTCTGCGACGTGCATTTGCGTGAACTCCCCAAGAGGTTCTGACAGGTGCCATCTGTTGGGATGCAGCGCCAATTCCTGTCTTAATGCAGGCTTCGTTCACACAGGATGCGTCAGACGCATTGCGTCCCTGTGCTTGTGGTGCCTTGTCCCTTCTCCAGGGACGCATCACGTGACGCATCTTGTGAAAACCAGGCCCTGACGAGATGTCTCGGATCCTCTCACCTGACTCCGTGACTGAAAAGCAGACGACACACAAGGCTGAGTTTCTGGGTTTGAACGCGCGTATTTGGAGCAAATTTATCATTCCAGTCTGACGCGCGATGCTTCGCACGTAGCAGTGACGAGGCAACTTGTCTTTTATTGAGGTTTTACACCTGTGAGCCAATTAGGACAATTTCCTCGCTTGTGCTGCGCGTTTTAAGCGGAAGAATCACTGACATTTGAGGAAAAGTATTCAAGGCACAACTGCGATATTGGTGTCAAAAGAAACGGTTGCTTTGGTGGGAGAAGTTTGTTCTTTGGACGTGTGTCAACGGAAGACTGATCAGGTACAGTGAAAGGAATTACGTGTATGTTTCGCAAATTTTGGTGTGTGTTTTTGAATGTCGGGCAAGTAATGCCTTTCTGACTCTTGTGTGTGTGTGTGTGTGTGTGTGTGTGTGTGTGTGTGTGTGTGCGTGTTTGGCGGTTGCAGCTACGGAGCACAGAGCAGATTTTTTTCACCAGATCTTTGTCACCTCCTGACAAGTTGTATTTTGTTGTTGGAAGAAGTGGTTTCTGTTGGCCGCTGCAGCATTCCTGGAGATTCAACGATGCGTGCATGTTGCCTATTTGTTGACCTTGACTGGGGGATGTGTGTACGTGCGTGTGTTGGTGTGTGAGTGGGAGGTGACTCTTCCCTTTCCCCTCCCGCCTCACAAATGACAGAGTGAAGGGCTTCTCTTCCCATCTTGACCACCTGCTGACCGCTAATTGTGGTTTCTGAGTTGAACGTGCCATGACGGATTGTGCATAGATTCCAAATATTTGCTGTATGCATGCGGGTCTGTGTGCAGATCAAAGTGGAAGATCTTTTTTTTTTCAATGCTGCGCACGGCCCAACAGAGAAAGAGCACAGAGGCACAGACTCCAGCAAATGCACGCCGACAAACAGGTGTTTCCTCCATTGCTTAATTGTATTGAAGATTGGGCTCAAGGCAGAAATTGCCGGAAAATTCTTTGTTTTTCACAGGGCACTGCCTGCGCCTCAAAACACACAGAAAAATCACAATTGTAAACAGAACCAGGGGGAAGGAAGAAGGAATCATACGGTTCCTGCCTTGATGTTGGAATTTTGTTTGTATTCACTGTGGGCCCCACAGGGGATAAAATTCATACACGGTCAATGTCCTGTTGTTCTGCATCATAATGTTACACCTGCAGGTATGCAGTGCGTTTCTCAAAACTCACGTATGGACACAAAGAAACAAATTGAGGAATGTGAATTTTTTTTTTGGAACTTGAGTTCTGACGAGAAAGTGTGTCATTTGATCAACAGTTTTGGAAGATGAGTCATTCATGGGCTCCAGGGGATCCAGAGGAGCATTGCGCCTGCCTCCCCCCCCCCCACATGACCCGTGCAAAAGTGACCCCCACCGTCAATCTTATGCAGTCGGAGAAAAATCACTTGCCTTATTTTCGCGGGGCACTCCAAGGCTTGGGGGCCCTCACCCTCAACTCAAGGACCCGCTACAAGGCAGAAGAAGTGTTGAGATTTTGGATTCACTTGACGATGAGTCAGCTTCGTCACAAGGTACAGAGTCACGTGATGTTCCGACATGGTGCGCATGCGTCATGTGAAGCGTTGCGGTAGAAACCACGCATGCGTATCTGAGGTGGACCCAGCAAGCTTTGCTCGAGTGGTGTTGCTTAGTTAGGCGGCTGAATGAATGTGTCCAGGGGTCATGGGGCGGGGCCCCCGTTGGGTCCCCTGGATCTACCCTGGATCTTTCTCTGGCATGAGTGCTGCATGTTTCTGTGCAACCCGCTTTTGGATTCTTGTTCAGTACCAAGGAGTGAGGTCACTAAAACTTGGACAACGAATCAGAGCAAAGTTCTACAGGAACCAAGGCTGGCTGGAGGTGGCACGAATACTGCAGGGAAAAAATGTGTGTGTGTGTGTGTGTGTGTGTGTGTGTGTGTAGCTGCAACTGCTTGACTTGCACAAGGACGCATGGTACATCGGGTACTGAAGAGGTGTCTCTGCAGGGATGATACGAACGGCCTGGTTTGACCAAAGTCTCAGCGTCGTGACTCGTCACGCTTTGCGTCCCCTTTCACGTCTATGGACATTTGTGAACCTGACCCTCCTGTTTTCATCCTCGTTTTCACGTGCTCGCTTTTTCTTTTTTCAGACGTGACTGGTGAGCCCCCCTCCCTCCACCGCGACATCAGACGTGACTGGTGACTTTCTGCGGCGGACGTGACCAGTTAGCTCCTGGAGCAGACGTAATCGAGAAAAACCCCCTCAAACGTGTCCAGTTGACCCTTCTATCAGCGTGACCAGTGCATCTATCCCGTATCAGCGTGACCAGTTGGCCCCACGAGCAGCAGACGTGACCAGCACACCCCCGCGCTTCGCAACAAACGTGGCCGGTTGACCCCAATTGGACGTGACCAGTTGACCCCCACACCCCACGTGACCAGTTGACCCCCTCACCCCACGTGACCAGTTCACCCCCTCACCCCACGTGACCAGTTGACCCCCCATTGGACGTGACCAGTTGACCCCCACCCCACGTGACCAGTTGACCCCCCTCACCCCACGTGACCAGTTGACGCCCCCGCCTGTGCATCACGATGGCGTCCCGCGCGGCGAGCGTGCTGTTCCACGGGATGGAGAAGCTGAGCTACAAGCTGTCGCACCTGGAGGACGAGACGTGGGAGTACTCCGAGGAGCCGCACGTCACCCGCCGCAGGGAGATACTCAAGAAGTACCCGCAGATCAAGAAGCTCATGGGCGGAGACCCGCTGGTGAGTACATGTACTTTCCATAGTACGTGAGCAGTACTCACAGGTGGGACCCGCTGGTGAGTACTTTCCATAGTACGTGAGCAGTACTCACAGGTGGGACCCGCTGGTGAGTACT
>JAAUXT010105383.1_pt1 | contig 13970 bp, 13 predicted proteins | sample 7278171 | NCBI WGS metagenome assembly JAAUXT01 (sample SAMN14350112, study PRJNA611818) | marine sediment metagenome | isolation source: surface marine sediment (1.8m) | place: French Polynesia: Moorea | collected 2018-08 | reverse complement strand
CCGCATGCCACCGGGCAGGACGCCTTCCTTTTCGCACCCGCGTTGGATAGAGGTGCGCATCACCTCCCAGATCCTGAGCAAGCCCTGGCGTATCTCCTCCTCCGAACGCCAGGCCTTTTCGTTCTCCAGCATCAACCGGCTGATGCTGAAACCGTGCTCCTCACATAACTTCAGGAGCTCGTCGCCACTGAAAAAGGGGTAGGGCAGTACCGTATCGTCCTCCTTGATGCGGTCGGCGCCCGCCGCGTCTTCATCCACCACGAAACCGCCACCCACCGAGTAATATACCTTGACGCAAAGGGCCTCATCGGCCGCGTTCAGCGCGCTGAAACGCATACCGTTGGGGTGGTAGGGCAGGGAGCGCCGGCGGTGCAGGATCAGATGATCGCGTTCCCGGAAGGGGATGGGTTTGATCCCCAGTAGGATCAGCGCCCCCTGCTTACGAATGGCGGCCGCCCGGGGCTGCGCCGTCTCCGTATCAATGGTTTCGGGGTCCTCGCCCTCCAAGCCCAGCAACACGGCCTTGTCGCTGCCGTGGCCCCGACCCGTGGCGCCCAGGGAACCGAAGAGCTCCGTCCTGATGGCCGTGGTTTCGGCCAGCAGACCGGTATACCGTAGATCATTGGCGAACTGGCAGGCCGCCCGCATCGGGCCCACGGTGTGGGAACTGGAGGGGCCAATACCGATTTTGAACAGCTCGAATACGCTGATAGCCATAATATCCTCTCAGACCAGCCCGTCAGGGGCCTACCGACGGGTCGGGTTCGTCTGAATCAGAGCCTCAGAGCACCTTGAGCCCGGTTTTGCGCAGGGAGGCTACGATTGCCTCCATATGCTCCCGGCCACGGGTTTCCAGCTTGAGCTCGACCTCCGCCTGGCCCAATTGCACATCACTCGCTGGCCGGCTCTGGGATAGATCCGAAATGTTGGCGCCGTGACCGGCAATGATCGAGGTAATCTCGGCGATGCTGCCGGGTTTGTCCGGCACCACGACCCGCAGCCAGGCCAGCCGTCCATCGGTCTCGAGACCCCGCTCGATGATTCGCGACAACAACGTCATGTCGATGTTGCCACCGGTAACCAAAACGACCACGTTCTTGCCGGCAATATCCTTGATCTTGCCCTGCTGCACGGCGGCGAAGCTGACCGCTCCGGCCCCTTCCGCCAGGGTTTTTTCCCGCTCGAGCAGCGTCAGGATGGCATTGGCGATCTCCTCCTCGGTGACGGTCACGATCGCTTCCACAGACTCCTGGACGATGGGAAAGGTGTTGCCGCCCACCACCGAGACGGATATCCCGTCCGCCAGGGTCTTGGCGGCGGGCAGGGGGGTAATCCGGCCCGCCTCGAGACTGGCCTGCATTGCCGGCAGCAGGGCCGTCTCGACGCCGACGATGCGCACCGCCGGGCGCAGCTGCTTCACCGCCACGGCGATACCGGCAATCACACCGCCGCCGCCCACGGGTGCGACGATGACATCCATGGCGGGCGCCTGCTCCAGCAACTCCAGCCCGATGGTGCCCTGGCCCGCGATGACCAGCGGATCGTCGAAGGCATGGATGAAGGTATAACCATGCGCCTGTTGTAACTCCAGAGCTTTGCCGCAGGCTTCGTCATAGCCGCTGCCGTGGAGCAAGATCTCCGCACCAAAGGCAAGGGTACCGCGGATCTTGGCCAGCGGTGTGGTCTCGGGCATGACGATGACGGCCCTTATGCCCATCAGCTGGGCGGCCCGGGCAACCCCCTGGGCGTGATTACCGGCCGAGGCGGCGATAACCCCGGCCGAACGCTGTTCCGCGCTCAGGGAACGGATCTTGTTGAGAGCACCCCGCACTTTGTAGGCGCCCGTCTTCTGCAGGTTTTCCAGCTTCAGGGAAAGTTCGCAGCCGGTCAGCCGGCTCAACGGTTCCGAATACTTGCAGGGCGTAACATTGACCCCATCCTGGATCAACTGGCGTGCGGCCTCGATGTCCGCCAGGGTGATCATACTCACGGTAGCCTCCCGGGAATCTCTGGGTCTGAATTCAGCGAGCACAGTCGGTGACCGGCTGGTGGATTACTCGTAGCCCACGATCGGGGTTACCCTTGATGTAGCCAACCAGGCTTCGAAGCGGGCATCCATTGTCTGTTGATGCTCAGCCCACCAGCGGAAATCGAACTGCAGTGCCCGCTGCTGGTTTTCCGGGGCCGTGGGCAGAAACGGGCGGATGTCTTCGTTGATGATGCCCATGGATGACTTGCGCGCCGGGCCGTAGGAAATGTGCCGGGCTTGAGCCGCCAGGCGCTGGGTGTCGGTGGCGAATTTGAGAAACTCCAGGGCTTCGGCCACCCGCGCCGAGCCTTTGGGAATGACCCATAGATTGAGATCCCAAATCTGCCCATCCCAGCTGGTGATGAAGTTTTTGCCCTTAAGCGTGACCGCGTCGTACAAACGCCCATTGTAGGCCGAGGCCATCGCCACCGTACCTTCGTCAAGCAGCCGCACGGGCTCGCTGCCCGCCTGCCACCAGATGGTCTGCAGCTTGATCAGATCCAGCCTCCGGAAAGCGCGGGCAACGCCTTTGTCCGTGGAGAGGGTCTCATAGACCTTGTCCGGGGCAACACCGTCGGCCAGCAGGGCCCATTCCAGATTGATCTGGGGGGTGCGGCGCAGGCCCCGAGGCCCGGGGAATTTCTTCAGATCGAAGAAATCCTCGAGGGTCTCCGGTTTATTGTCGGAGAAACGATCACCGTCGTAGGCGACGACCGTCGACCACAGGATGTCACCCACGGCGCACTCCTGCAGCGTGCCGGGCAGAAAGTCATCCTTTGCGGGGGTGCCGTCGGGGGCCGGCGGCAGGATGGCATGGTCGACCTTCTCCAGCAGGCCTTCCTCGCAGCCTGCCATGGCGTCCGACAACTGCAGGCTCACCAGGTCCCAGGTGACATTGGCGGATTCCACCTGGTTGCGGATCTCGGCAAGCCCGCCGTTGAAATCCACCATGAAGACCTGTTTGCCGGTCTGCTCGCGATAGGGCTTGACGTAGGCCAGCATCTGGCTGCGGGTATAGGCGCCGCCCCAGCTGGCGATGGTGATGCCATCGTGAGCCTGGGCGATGGTACTCGCCCACAGGCTCGAGATTACGGCAGCCAGCCCCAGACCGGCTTTGGCAAGGGTGATTAATACGACTTTAGGAGTAGCCATGATTGTTCTCCTGATGCGCGGATAACCTGGGGTTAGGTCACGCCTCGGAAGCCGATTGCAGACCAACCGGCTGAGAGGGCTGTGCTTGCTCGGCTTTGGCGAACCTATCGACGATCATGGCGATGGCGCCGTCGCCGGTCACGTTGGCGGCGGTGCCGAAGCTGTCCTGGGTCAGGTACAGCCCGATCATCAGCGCGATTTGCGCCTCGGTGAAGCCCAGCATCGAGGACAACAGCCCCAGGGCCGCCATGACCGCTCCGCCCGGCACTCCCGGCGCGGCCACCATGGTCACGCCCAGCATCAGCACGAAGGGGAACAGGGCCCCGAAGGTGGGGGTGGCGCCGCTCATGAACATGACCCCCATGGCGCACATGGTGATGGTGATGGTGCTGCCGGACAGGTGAATGGTGGCGCACAGGGGGACGGCGAAATCCACCACGTCTTCGGACACTTTGTTGTTGCGCGCGCATTGCACCGTAACGGGTATGGTGGCAGCGGATGACTGGGTACCGATGGCGGTGACGTAGGCGGGTACCATGTTGCGCAGCGATCGCAGGGGGTTTCTGCCGGCGATGCTGCCGGCAATGAAATAGAAGATGACGATGTAGGCCAGGTGCAGGGCAATGACGATGGCGAACACCCGCCCGAACACCGCCATGATGCTGACGACTTCGCCGGCGAAGGTCATGTTGGCGAAGATGCCGCCGATGTGGATGGGCAGTAGGGGTATGATCACATGGCGGATGACTTTTTCAATGATGGCCTGGAACTCCTTCATAAAAGCCAGCATGGCTTTGCTGTTGATGGCCGCCATCCCCAGCCCGAGCACGAAGGCGGTGATGAGCGCCGTCATGACGCCCATCATGGGCGGGATCTCTATCTTGAAAAATGCCTCCAGCAGGGCATGTTCCGGGTTCTCCGCGCTGCCGCCCCCGGTGATACCCGGCAACAACAGGCTGCCTGCGAAGAACGCCAGGGTGCCCGCGGTTATCGTGGAAAGGTAGGCGATGCCGGCGGTAAGCCCGAGTAGCTTACCGGCGCCTTTACCGAGATCGGCAATGCCGGGGGCGACGAATCCGATGATGATGAAGGGTATGATGTAGCCCAGAAAATTGCCGAAAATGGTATTGAAGGTAGCCAGTAGACGTACCGGCCATTCGATGCCACCGGATGCGGAGATCAGGCCGATGATGATCCCCGTGATGAGACCGATGATGAGTCGTGGAAGCAGACCGATTTTTTTCATGGTCGAAGTTCCTGTTGGTGGTATTGCAGTTTGGCTATCCTCCCGAAGCGCCTTCCACCGCTTGGGAGAAAAAGCTGCCCCCGGGACAGGGGCGCATTTTCCAAAACGCTATATTCGTTATATTTTTTGACGCATCCCCCTAAAGGTTTAGTTGCATCCCCAGTACTTTTCCAGTTTTGTTGGGTATTTTTTCCGATTTTGCGGCTCTAATGCTACAATTGCGCTCAGCCAACGGCGTCGCCCCTTTTGACACTCAGCTGCTGTCCCTCGAACAGTACTTTCCGGACCTGCAATCCCAGCAGCGTTGACGACATGTGGGTGAAAGCATGAAACGACGAATATTTTCGGTCTTACTGCCGTTTCTGTTTCTCCGCTGCGCCATGGCGCAGGTGGAGTTCTTCTTTATCACCACCCCGTCGGTGTTGCCGGATACCATCAACCGCCTCGTCCAAACCCTCCCCCTGGCCGGTGTGGGGCATGGTGCTCTGTACGTGTCTTCGGCCTGCCGCGATGAGTCGGGCGCCAAGAACCTGTTTCGTGGTACAAACAAGGGTATAAGGTGATTACAGTGATTTCCGGATCGGTCAAATTTTTTTCATTCGTAGGATGCGGTGAGGGACGAACCGCATCGTTCATGGGAGATCATCACTTTTCTCGACAGATGCGCTTCGCTTCGCTCAGCACATCCTACGGGAAGTTTGTTTCGATGGGCGAAACAAGGATGAATGGCGTCCTTTTGCATGTATTGTTTATCCTGGTTACGGCCTTGGTCACCTGCGCTGTGGCGAGCGATTTCACGGCGGGTGACATGATAATAACCGACCCCTGGGCACGGGCCACGCCGCCCGTCGCCCGGGTGGGAGCTGGCTATGTGGCATTGAACAATACCGGCGGTGACGATGAAAGACTGCTGTCGGCCAGTGCCGAGGTGGCGGAGAGCGTCGAGTTACATACCCACATCATGGAAGACAACGTGATGAGGATGCGGGAGGTGGCCTCCATTGAGATCCCTGCCGGCGGCCGGGTTCTGCTGGAGCCTGGCGGGTTGCACATCATGTTCATCGGTCTCAAGGCACCGTTGGTGGCGGGAGAGACATTTCCGCTGACGTTGACCTTCGAGAAGGCCGGCGAGACAACCGTTACTGTCACGGTTCGTAGAACCGGAACTCGGTAATGAACCATCAGTCGGATAAGGTTCTGGAACTACCCGAACCGACAGTCTGAATTTAACAAAGGGTTTTCGTATGGGATCTAAATGGCTGCCCGTTGCCCTCGTTGGCATTGTCGCCGTGGGTGTCGGCGTCTTACTGGGGCGGTATTTCATGGCGACGGATGCGGTGCCCGCGAGCGTTGCCGTTGAGATCGATGGTATCTACCTCGATGAACCGCGGCAACTGGAAGATATCACGCTGGTTGATCAGGATGGACAACCGTTTTCGCTGCACAACCTCAAGGGGCATTGGAGCTTTCTCTATTTTGGTTATACGTTTTGCCCCGACGTCTGTCCTACCACCCTCGGCGAGCTCAACGTCGTGCAGAAAGCGCTCGCGGAGCAGGGCAAAGCTGATGACACCCTGTACTGGTTGATCTCGGTGGATCCCGCCCGGGACACCCCGGCGCGCCTCAAGGAATACATGCGCTTTTTCAATCCCCGGTTCCAGGGCGCCAGCGGCGAGCGCGACCAGATCGATGCCTTCACCAAACAGCTGGGTGTGTACTATAAGATCAACGACCCCGAGCCGGGCAAGGCTTATTACCTGGTCGATCACTCTTCGACCATTATTCTGATCAATCCGGATGCGGACTTGCAGGCGGTGCTGACACCACCGCATACGCCGGCCAAGGTCATCGAGGACTTTGAGAATATCCGCGCCCGGTACAGGCCTCGTTCTTCATAGCCCGGGATATCGACAACAAAGAGAACCCCCATGGAACCAGAAAACGTCAATGATCCGCTCAACGATTCTAATCCCCTGTGGGAGATTTTCGGTCCCCTGCTGCCGCAGATGGGTTTTGGTGGCACGCTGGGATGGGCGGTGGGTTTTTTCGCCAAGAAAAGCCTGAAAGTCGTCGCTCTCATCGTCGCCTTCATCTTCATCGTATTGCAGGTCATGGGGCATTACGAATACGTCGACGTGAACTTCGTGAAGATGGCCCAGGATTTCAATCAGTACGCCAATGAGGATCGCTTTGCCGCCATCTGGGGGTTCTTCACCGACAATCTGCCCTTTGGCGGCAGCTTCGTGATCGGCTTCCTGCTGGGTTTCAAGATGGGCTAATTTTTTTTGGAATTTGGTATAATTTGCGACAATAGTATGATTTAGGATAATTCAGTATAAAGGGACTTCAGTATGGTACAGGGACGAACCGGTTTCACCGGGCTGGCTCTATGGATTTTGTCCGCTCAAGCAGCCCAGGCACAAGATCTGTCGGCTACGCTCGATGTAAAGTCATTACTCTCAGGGTCGAAGCCTGACTATTCCTATCCGCAGGCGGCACCATCGGCGAATGCGGCCTCCTACAACCGAAAGCCCCTGTCATTGGAGTTTGCCTCCAGCCTCTTCTCCGTTGACGTCGATGATTCCAAGCGAGGGGCGCGTTCCATGGACATATCGTACGGGCGGGACCAAGATTCGCGGGTCGCGCTGAATTATCTCGAAAAACAGTCGGCGAATCTCGACAACTTTTCTAGACTGCGTTTCGATGACCGAGGAGCCTGGAGCCTGCGCATGGACTACTCCGTTGTGGATGATGTCCTCGAGCTTTACGGTACCTCGGATTTGGGTACCTTTGATCCGGACACCGGCGAAAACTTTTCGGCAAGTCGTCACCGAATGTATCAGTTGGGTTTGCAGGGCACGCTTAGTCGCCTGAATTACGGTGCGGAGTATTATTCCGCCGGCAAGGATTTTGACCGCTTGGGCAAGTCGAAGGGGGGGGACCCGAAAGCCGGCAATGCCGGTAGTAATTTCTGGGGTAAATGGAAGCTGGGCCGCTGGGGAATCAAAGGGTCCCTGTCCCGGAGCTGGAACAATCTCCACGAGGACCCGGAAAAGCCCCGGGTAACCAAGACCCTGGGGAGTCTTACCCTGGATTACACCCTGAGCAACCGGCCCTATACGAGAACAAGCCTGTCCTATTCCCGGGGCATCCGCGAGAGCGTCGATGAGTCGCGGAAAAACCGACCCGACAGCAACGTCATCGATAGGCTTGGGATCAATGTTTACCAAACCGGCAGGGCCTGGAACGCTTCGTTGAACTCCTCCTACGATAGGGCTCAAGACTTGACGGCGTCGTCGAGCGCTCCCTCCGCAAGTTTTACCCATTCCCTGAGCGCTTCGTTCTATCCTACGGATACGCTGACCATAACGCCGACCTTCGGCGAGTATCGTAAGCATTACTCCCAGTTTGACACCCGCTCGATCATCCGGAGAGCGTCCCTCAGCCTGAACTTCGCGCAGCGGGAGAAGGATTACAGCTTCAAGCTGTACGGCGCCTACAAAGCCAACAAGAACAGGGACTGGTATCAGGATACGAACAATCTCTCCATTGACGGGGCTTTCATTCGGAACCTGAGCCGTCTGGAGGGACAAGAGAGCTCGCTGTCGCTGCATGTGGGCTACAATCGCTACGGTGATGCCATTTACACGGACAACACCAGCGATGACCTGGCAGCGTGGTTTGTGTTGAGAATCGGTCAGAATGCCACTCGCCGGTATGTATCCGACAATGACAGCACGGGCCATGGGTGGCTGGACTGAGAAGGACGGAACGCCGGGTGAACTTCCCGGCCCTTTCCCGGACTGAGATGGATAAGGTGTTCCGGGGAATCTGACTCCCGCGCTTCGGTTGAGCCAAAGGCAGCCGAATCGCCGTCGTGGTGTCAGCAGGATATATAATCGCCCCTTGATCCTCAATTACCACGAACGCTGACTTTTCGGTTAGTTTTCACAGACAGGCTAGCGAAACCGTCTTGGACTCACTGACGCAATTGACACTGGGCGCTGCGGTTGGCGAGGCCACTCTGGGCCGCCAAGCCGGCAACCGTGCCATTCTGTGGGGGGCCACTTGTGGCACTTTGCCCGATCTGGATGTGTTCATTCCCTTTGGCGATGCGGTCCGGGACTTTACCTACCACCGCAGCTTCAGCCACTCCCTGTTCGTGCTGGCCGTGCTGACTCCGGCGGTGGTCTGGTTGATCCTGAAATTTCATCCGCAGACGGCACACCTGCGCCGGCGTTGGTATGCGCTGGTGTATTTGTCTTTCTTTACCCACATCATGCTGGACTGCTTCACGGTCTACGGAACCCAGATCTTCTGGCCCTTCTGGCACTATCCGGTGAGCGGATCGACGGTCTTTATCATCGATCCGGCCTACACCCTGCCGCTGTTGGTCGGGGTGCTGTGTGCCCTGATAATGACTCGCCGCACGGGCCGGGGCCATCTTCTGAACACCGCGGGCCTTACCTTGAGCAGCGCCTATCTGGCCTGGACCCTGGCCGCAAAGCTCCATGTGGAGCATGTCGCCCGGGAGAGCATGACGCAACAGGGTTTTGCCACCGATCGTGTATTGACCATCCCCGCCCCCTTCAACTCGCTGCTGTGGCGGGTAGTGGCGATGGCCGAGGACGGTTACTACGAGGGTTTTTACTCGCTGCTGGACGATACACGGAAAGTGCGTTTTACCCGTTATCCCAACCAGACCGGGTTGCTGACGGGGGAGCTCGAGTCCCATTGGCCGGTCAAGCGTCTGCAGTGGTTCACCCACGGGTTCTATTCGGTGCTGCGCGAGGGCGATGATATTATCATGAATGACCTGCGCATGGGCTCGGAGCCCTACTATGCTTTTCGTTTCAAGGTGGGAGAGATCGGTAATCCCCACGCCATTCCAGTACTTAATCAGCGAATCGAGAGTCCGAGAAACTACGGTGGATTGCGCTGGGTCTGGGAGCGAATCTGGTCAGCCGATGCCGTTCCGTCGGGAGTGTGAGAAAAGGGGCAATGGTCAATCGTAGGCTGCGCCGATAGGGCCCGTTACAAAGCGCGTCCCGCCGTGGGCATCAGCATGCAACCTCCGATTCGCCAAGTACCGTTCGGTTGACGGACCATGGGATAGAGTGCATGCACGGGGCGACCGTTGCGGTCGATGAACAACACATGCTGGACCGGCAGCTCGTCCGCGCTGGAACGCAGTTCCTTGAACTGGACGGCGGAGGGTCGGTAAACCGGGTCGTAGCCGGCGCGGACCATGGCCATGAACTTTTCCGGCGTTTCAAAGCGCGCCTGGACCTCGGGTGCGGCATAGGAAAAGGCCCGCTCGGCGTCATCGGCTTGAAAGGCTGCCAGTTGTGCTTCGATCACCGCCCGGATAGCCTGCTGTGCTCCCGGGGATTGGGCCATCGCCACCGGCGTGAGAAGCAGCAGGGCAAAACCCATCAGCCAGTGCTGCGCTCTCAAGACAGCACCAGGTCGAAACGGGCCGCAAGCTCTGCCTCGGCGGTTGGTCTTTCACGAAACGGTACCGTCACGCTGGGCCGCTGCGCTGGGGGAATACTCCGGTAGAGGAAATCCCGGGCATTCCTTGGTTCGCCTTGCACATAAAGCTGTGTCACCAGCTCTCGACGACCGGGCGCTCGCACCGCGAAGTGGATGTGCGGTGTCCTGCCGACGTAAGCCACCGGACGTATGGTTCGGAACCGGTATTGGCCGTCGCCCGCGGTCCGGAAGGTCCCGTAGCCCTGGAAGCCGGGGTCCCGATTCCGCCGCCCGCGGTCCCTCGGGTGGTGGTAGCGGCCGTTGACGTCACACTGCCAGATCTCGACCAGCGCACCGTTCACCGGGCTACCGTCCCCGTCGAGGATACGGCCGCGCAGGTCACAGATGACACCGTGGGCCAGTCGGTCCATACCCTCGACACGCACCAAATCGTTATCGGACTCCAGGGGTATCTCCAGGGGATAGAACGGACCTCGGGTCTGCATCGGTGTGGTGATCAGAGCCGCCGAGGCGGGCGTGAGCGCACTGACAGTCGTGATCAATGACCCGAGTAGAAAATATCGACGCTGTTTATCGGGGCGCTGCATGCCGTTATCTCCAAGTTAACATGATGCTTGGACGGTTCGGGGCTGGGAAAGGTTCAGGTGGGTTCATTTACGCCAACGCCCCGGCAAGGTCCGCGATCAGATCGTCCACGTCTTCGACGCCCACCGACAGCCGAACCAGTCCATCGTCGATGCCCAGGGCGGCGCGTTTGTCCGCCGGAATCGAGGCATGGGTCATGATGGCCGGATGCTCGATCAGACTCTCTACGCCTCCCAGGCTCTCCGCCAGGGCGAAGATCTGGCAACGTTCGAGGAACCGCCGCGACGACTCCAGCCCGCCCTTCAGCACCGCCGTCACCATGCCGCCAAACCCCCGCATTTGCCGCCGGGCCAGGTCGTGTTGGAGATGGCTGGACAAGCCGGGATAGTACACTCGTTCGATCGCCGGCTGGGCCTCCAGCCACGCGGCGATTTTATGGGCATTGTCACAGTGGCGCTGCATCCGCAACGCCAGGGTTTTCAGGCCCCGCAGGGCGAGGAAACTGTCGAAGGGGCCGGCAACGCCGCCGACGGCGTTCTGCAGGTATCCCAGGCGCTCGCAAAGATCGGGATTGTCGCCCACCACCACGACCCCGCCGATGATGTCCGAGTGCCCGTTCAGGTACTTGGTGGCGGAGTGCATGACCATATCGAAACCCAGTTCGAGAGGGCGCTGCACCCAGGGGGAGGCGAAGGTGTTATCGGCGACGGTGAGAATATCCCGCTGCCTGCCCAGGGCCGCCACCTGCTCCAGATCCACCAATTTCAGCAGCGGATTGCTGGGGCTTTCCACCCAGATCAGGCGCGTCTCGGGACGGATGGCGGATGCCAGCATCCCGGGATTCGCCAGATCCACGAAGCTGAAATCCAGCCCGGCGGAGCGCTTACGCACGTTCTCGAACAACCGGTAGGTGCCACCATAGACATCATCCATGCAGATCACGTGGCTGCCGCTGTCGAGCAGTTCCAGCACCGTCGCCGTGGCAGCCATGCCCGAGGCGAAGGCGAATCCCGCCCGCCCGCTCTCCAGATCGGCGATACAGCGCTCATAGGCGCCCCGGGTCGGATTGATGCTGCGGGAGTAGTCATAGCCCTTGTGGACGCCGGGACTGTCCTGGACATAGGTGGAGGTCGCGTAGATGGGCGTCATGATGGCGCCGGTGCTCGGGTCCGGGGACTGGCCGGCGTGGATGACGCGGGTGGCGAAGCTGAGTTTGTGGTCCGATTCTGCGGGCATGGGAGTAGGGTTCCCCTTTGGGTGTTTCTATTGCATCCGGCGGCGAAGATAGTTCAGCAGGTCGATCCGGGTGATGATGCCGAGGAACGTGTCGTTGTCCTCGACGATGGCGACCATACCGCGATCGAAGATGGGCGGCAAGGTTTGCAGGGGTGTCGGTTACAGTTCCTGAGTTATCAGGACCGCTACCGACCTCTGGAATTGGTCTTGGTGCTGGTTTTTAAGCCCAACGAAAAATTGACGAAAATCATTGAGTTTTTTTTATCATTTCTTATACTTCGAAAAACCCCAATGTCTGTTGCATTTTTCATCCTTCACTTTGAGGATTCTTTGTAGTGGAGCCAGATACTGACAACGAAGTTGGCTGCGGGGGGGAGGTAATCCTCTCACGCATAAGCGCGGTTGAAACGTTAATAAATGAGGGGATTGAACGCGTTCTGATCCAGTTTGAAGGCAAGCTCAAGTATGACGCCTTCAAGGAGAGGCAACTCGATGCATTACATCGTGAGTTGCAGGAATATAAAACTGATCTTCTATCTCAGGCATTACGCCCGATGTTCACCTCTCTAATCCGATTACATGACGATAATGCCAAGATGATTGAGGGTTTGCACGCCAAAAACCCGGAAGAACTCACACCAGAGCGTTTTTTCAAAGTTATGGAGGATTTTGGAGACGATATTGAGCGCCTGTTGCAAGATCATGGCGTAGACGTATTCCAGGATCAAGGACCGGAACAGGAGTTCAATGGTCAGCGCCAACAAGCGGCAGGCTTCATCGACACGACCGATGTCAATATGGCAGGCCGCGTCGCGCAGCGGTTACGGCCCGGGTTTGAATACGGCAAAACCCTACTGCGCAAGGAGCGCGTCAAGGTCTACCGCCGTCACGTAGCTAATGATATTTCAGCTAACAAAGCTTGCGATGAGATGGAGGAATCACGATGAAACGGATCTATGGCATCGATTTAGGCACTACCTACTCGTGTATCGCCCATGTTGATGAGCACGGTAGACCAGTGGTCATTCCTAATTCCGAAGGGGATCTCACCACGCCCTCAGTGGTGTATTTCGAGACCGCCGACAACATCGTCGTTGGGCAGACGGCCAAGGATGTAGCCAAGGTCCATGAGGATCATGTTGTCCAGAAGGTCAAACGCGTCATGGGGGAATCGGGGTGGCAACGCGAGTATTTCGGCAAGAGCTACAGCCCTGAGGAAATTTCAGCCTTGATTCTACGCAAGGTTGTCAAGGACGCCGAAGCCGAGTTGGGTGAGAAGGTCGAAGACGTGGTTATCTCCTGCCCTGCCTATTTTGGCACCAACGAAAAGGAGGCAACCAAGCAGGCCGGTGTAATTGCTGGCTTAGAAGTGCACTACGTCATTCCGGAGCCGACCGCCGCGGCCGTTGCTCATGGGATGGCCCAGGATGGTGGTCAAGATCAGGTGGTATTGGTCTACGACCTGGGAGGCGGCACCTTCGACGTAACGGTGATTGACGTGCGTCAGGGCGGTATCGAGGTGATCGCCACGGGCGGCGAGAGAGAACTCGGTGGCGTGGACTGGGATGAAGCGGTCGTTTCTTTCTTCGTCGAAGAGTTTTCCAATGGGACCGGTCAGCCGACCGAGACCTTACTTTACGATGAGGATATTTATCAGCAGTTGCTGCTGGACGCCGAGCGCTGCAAGAAAACCCTTTCCTCACGGGCCACTTATACGCAGAAGATGCGTTACTGCGGTGAGAGCCAGGAAGTCAGTCTCACGCGAGAACACTTCAATACCATCACCGCTCCCTTGCTGGAGCGGACGATTTCACAAACCAGAGAAGTACTGGGACGTGCTGCGGAGAAGGGATATAGGGATATTGATAGTATCCTGTTAGTGGGTGGCTCAACCTATATGCCTCAGGTGCAAGAACGGATTTCTCATGAATTCTCCTGCGGAATCAAACGCATCGACCCCAATCAGATCGTTGCCAAAGGCGCCGCCATCTACGGCTACCGCTGCCAGCTCAAGCAGGAAATCGACATCCGCATCGCGGCAAAGACTGGCAAAGATGCCGATGCACCGGAGCTCGACCAAGCACCGACAGCGCTCAAGGATGAAGCGGCGCGGGAGGTCGCCGAGGCCCACGGGATGGCACTGCCGGGCTTGAAGCGGCTGGTGGAGACCGAGATCGCCAATGTAACGTCCAAGAGCTTCGGTCTGAAAGTCATCGCTGAGGATGG
>JAAUXT010152615.1_pt1 | contig 13971 bp, 18 predicted proteins | sample 7278171 | NCBI WGS metagenome assembly JAAUXT01 (sample SAMN14350112, study PRJNA611818) | marine sediment metagenome | isolation source: surface marine sediment (1.8m) | place: French Polynesia: Moorea | collected 2018-08 | reverse complement strand
CCTGCACAGGGATGCACCCATTGACCTGCAGGTTCGGGGATGCACCCATTGACCTGCACAGGGATGCACCCATTGACCTGCAGGTTCGGGGATGCACCCATTGACCTGCAGACACTGGGATGCACCCATTGAGACGCACAGGGGTGCACCCCGCAGTATGGACAACCCGTAGATCTACCCGAACTGAACACCGAGCCAGCAAACATGCTCACCATGAAACGAATCATGCAACGAACGAACCAACTGCTACAGAACCGACGGAGTCTACCGGACGGGGGAGGGTCGCTGCAGGCGGAGCCACACCGGAAACCCCCGAATCATCCAAGCGCGTCCGCGTCAAGCGTGTTACGTCTTTTACATCTTTTCACAAAGCATGACGCCTGACGTATCCGAAATGTTGACAATTTTCAGGCCATTCCAAAAGTCGTTTGCACACGTGATTGAAATTTGTCTGTCTCCACGCCTGACACGGACGCACTCCATGTCGTTTTGGGGTCACGTGACCGGTGTAGGCCGGGCTCCGGGCAAGCAGGCTGCATGCGGGTTAGTGAGCAGTGATACGCATGCGTGACTGGGGAGGGGGAGGGGGGCACAGCCGCGCATGCGTGACAAGGGGCCACAGCTGTTCCAGCAGCGATTTTCACTTCTTTGCGTCCCGAACCTCAATCATTACGTCGTGTTCACAGAAAACGGAAATTTGACCAAATTTCTTCAACTGTTGGTTTGGAAAATATTCCATGAGTGTAAACTGCTTGTTGACGCGTGATAGTGAGGCTGGGCTCGTTCGACTTGCTCTTTGAACAACAGAAAAAGGAATGGTTCTACCGAAACGAGCAAATCGAACGCACCCGTTGAGAACCGCTGCTGATTGGCTCTTGAACTTACCAATCATGAAGAGGGACGTCGAGCGAGGAGCGCGTCCTGAAAAGCACCAGAGATTTATGTACAGTGAGCCCGCGAGCAAGGAAATAGAACTGCCCCATCCAGGGGCGAGTTTCAAGGGACCCTTATCCACAGAACAAGGCTCGTGCCTGTGTCACACTGGGATGCGCCATGTGTCGCGTCGCTGTGCAAGTCAATGGACGCCACGTCACCAACGACGACGCCGATTCGTCCATTAGATTGCACAGACACAACACGTGACTCACCACGTGTGACACACGCCTCAAAGAGTCATGGCTGTAGACGATAGTTCGAGTATGTTCACGGGCACAGGGCCCACCACCCTTAACTCTACCACATCAACAGGTTTGTAACAGATCAGCCCTCAGCATAGATCCCCAAGCTGTTGTAACTACAAGTTTCCGTCCCACTGCCCACAGATGACGTCATTGCAGTTATCAGCCAATCAGCGTTGCGATGACTCAGACGCGCGGCGGACGCTACTCACCCTTCGTGTTCCGTCGTCAGATTCACCGTCTTCGCGATCGGGAGGAGCGACTCACGGTTGATGCGCGGATACCTGCGCAGAAACACGGAAATGAGACGATGTGTCACGTGATGCGCGGGGGCCTGCGCAGAAATGCGGAAATGAGATCTTTGTCACGTGACAAAGACACCTGTACATCCTGTGTACTACTGCGCTCAATTGCTCTGGTTCAAGTTGTGTGCAATGTGTGTGTGAGGTGTATAGTGCACTCACTTGCTCTGGTTGAAGGTGTGGATCTTGACGTTGAAGGGGTGTGTGTGAGGTGTGCGGCGCACTCACTTGCTCTGAGGTGTGTGTGAGGAGTGTGTGAGGTGTGCGGCGCACTCACTTGCTCTGGTTGAAGGTGTGGATCTTGACGTGTGAGGTGTGTGTGAGGTGTGCGGTGAGGTGTGTGTGTGTGAGGTGTGCAGTGCACTCACTTGCTCTGGTTGAAGGTGTGGATCTTGACATTGAAGGTGTGTGTGTGAGGTGTGTGTGAGGTGTGTGGCGCACTCACTTGCTCTGGTTGAAGGTTTGTGTGTGTGAGGTGTGTGTGTGGTGTGCGGTGAGGTGTGTGAGGTGTGCGGTGAGGTGTGTGTAAGGTGTGCGGTTTGGTGTGTGAGGTGTGTGGTGCACTCACTTACTTTGTTTGAAGGTGTGGATCTTGACGTTGAAGGTATGTGAGGTGTGCGGTTTGGTGTGTGAGGTATGTGGGGCACTCACTTGCTCTGGTTGAAGGTGTGTGTGTGATGTGTGCGGTGAGGTGTGTGTGAGGTGTGTGTGTGAGGTGTGCGGGGCACTCACTTGCTCTGGTTGAAGGTGTGGATCTTGACGTTGAAGGACGCGTACTTGCGCAGCACCTTCTCGGTGTCCTCGTCCGTGTTGAACGAGTTCATGAGCACGAGCGGCACGTCCGTCTCGTACTTCCGGTTCAGGTGCTGAAGCGACGCGAAGAGAACGCTATGAAACGACGCGGTGGGGAGGACGCGACAAAACGCTGCGACGGGAGGGAGACGCCATTGAACGCATCTCAGGAGCAAGACGCAACAAAACTTGACAATGCCCTTGAGACAGTTCAGAAGTGGATGCGTCTTCCATTGCGTCTCTGAACAACGCACATGTGTGACGCTGCTTCGACTGAGTGGCTCCCAAACACCCAAACTGTCTCTCCACAGTGAACGTCTTCATACCCCCCGCTCCTTGCTCCGACCCCTGCTCTCCGACGACCTCCAAACCGCATGTCCCTGTCTCCTGCTCCCCATCTCTGCCCCTATCCCTCCTCAGCTCCACCCTAACTTCCTGGCCCTGCCCCTCGCTCCCTCCCTCCCCTTAAAACTACCCTGACCTTCCCCCTCCCCCCCCGCACCTGTACCTTCTGCATTCCTTCCTGGCCCTGCCAATCCCTTGGTCTTCCCCACCCATCCCCCTGCCCTAATCTTCCCTTGCCCCCTCCCCCTGCTACACCTAGCCCTGACTCCCCTCCGCTAACGCGCCCCTTGCTGTCCCGCCCCTCCCTCACCTCTATCTGCTGCACGGGGAGATCAAGGAAGGTCAGTTCGTCCCTCACGTGCCCTGTCCCTCCCCCTGTCCCCACCCTCCTGTCCCCACCCCACCCCCTCCCTCAACCCCCACTCCATCCCCCCACCCACCCCAGCCCTCCCCACCCTCACCTCTATCTGCTGCACAGTGAGATCGAGGAACGTCAGCTCGTCCCTCACGCTGATGACGCTCTTGGGGCCGGTGCAGCCCATACTCGTCCCCAGGCCTCCGTTCAGCTTCAGCACCACCAGTTTATCCAGCGCCTTCCGTATCACGTCCTTCTCCAGCTGAGACTCAGGCGTCAGCCCGCCGTACGCCTTCACCTACAGATAGAGAATAAGATACAGAACGGCGCAGTCCAAACCTGCGGATAGAGAATTGCGAAGATTTGCCTGTGGACGGAGAATGCCTGTGGGTGGATAGAGTGCAGGTTCGCGTTTTCCCTCACCCACGTGCTGTCCACCTGCGCGACTGCGCATGCGCTTTACCTGTCCCGCCCGCGCGCGCCTGCGCACGCATGCGCAGTGTGTACCGCCACTTACAGCGCCATCTGGTAACAGCTTGATCTTCTCCCAGTCGACGGACTGACTCTTCTGCTGCAGGTCCAGGAGAAACCGCGAGAAGAGACGGGTGAAGCCCTCGAACTCCTTCCGCACACCCTGCAACAGAAACTTCTAACGTCAGAGAGACGCTGACGTCACACACTGACGTACAAACACTAATGATGCAGAGACGCTGACGTAAAAAGAGATGCTGACGTAAAAGAGACGCAGACAGAGATGTTGACGTCACAAAGATGGCAACATCACAGAGATGCTGACGTCACAGATCTATACGCTGACGTCACAAAAACGCTGACGCCACAGTGACGTCCTGCCAGCAGAGACGTGCCCGTTTGCTGCCACACGTGCATCTACACATCGCTTTGACAGTCAATGAAGCCAGACACAATTGACTGGAAGCACTGCGTCTCAACAGGTGCTGCGTGGCAAGGCACCGCGTGACGCACCCTGTGTGAAACGCCAGGACCGTCCCCCATCGATGCCCCACATTATTCAACAATAAAACAACACCTGTCATTGTGTACGCGCAATGAATGTGTTGAATGAAATTTTTCTTCGACATTTGTTGTGAATACAGCTGCGTCCAACGGAAGTCGGGTTCACACCGGAAGCGTCACGCCTCGCGACGCAACGGCCCTTCAGATTGAACACCAAGCGTCTCCGCTTTGTTTCCATGGCAACTCAATGGGCGTTACGGCGAGAAAAGGGACACGCCCCTTGACGCAGCCGGCGTCACGCGACACATCGCCCAATGACGTAAGGTGTTCGGGGGTTTTCACGTGGGCGCTGTCGACGTCAAAAAAAGTTGACGCGACGTCAACATCAAATTTAACACAGGACCAATGCAGGGCGTCAAAATTGCTGACGTCAGCTCTCATGACGTCAAAATTTTGACGCCGGATCGCCAATGTGAGACGCGTGACGTCACTGTGTCGTTACGACGCATGCGCCGCGCATCAGGCCGGAAGTGCTGTTTGATCACGTGGGGCGTCTGCGAAACTGCGAAATGAGCTGCACCTGCTTCGGGGTTGGGGCGGGGCGGATCCTGTTTGGGAGGGCAGGGGCGGATTCTAGTGGGGGGGGGGTGTTGGGACGGATTCAGCACCTGGGTAGGTGGGGGGGGGGCGAATCCAGGATTGGGTGAGGGTGCCCCACCCCACGGAGTGGGCTGGGACCTAAGCTATGAATTGGTCAGAGGAACTCATTCGATTTGGTGCCCTCTGAAGTCGGATGGTCCGCCCCACAAAAACACAATAAGGCTGGAAAAAAAACGATGTAATCGAATGAAATTGCCGTTCTGTGTGGATCGATCGTTATTGTAAGTGTGTGCTGCGAGGGAGTGCAGACAGGTGTTGGTGCGATGATGTGTGTGTCTGTGTGTGTGTGTGTGCGTGTGTCTGTGTGTGTGTGTGTGTGGCGCATGCGTGTGGGCCCTCCTCACCTGATGGGTTGTGTGTGTGTGTGTGTGGTGTGTGGTGTGTGTGTGTGTGGTGCATGCGTGTGGGCCCTCCTCACCTGATGGGTTGTGTGTGTGGTGTGTGTGTGTGTGTGTGGTGCATGCGTGTGGGCGGGAGGATGCTGAGATGAGCTGAAAGTTTCGAGTTTTTGCACACAACCAACGTGTGACGGCAGGGAGAGGTCAGGTCTGGTCTGGTGGGGCCCAGAGTGTGACTGGACCCACAAAGCGTGAGCAGGGTGGGGGTGGAGTGGGGTCAGGTGGTTGGGTGGGTGGCACCCAAAGTGCGGCTGGAACCATTGAGGCAGTGAAGGTCAGATGTGGCAGGTGGGGCCCAGGGTGCGGCTGGACCCGCGACACTGTGGGATCAGCAGCTGTTTTCACTGTTTGATGTGGGCGACGCAGCGTGAACTTCGCTTTCTGCTGTTCTGGTGGATCCAGAGGAAACGGTTCTCTCTGGCCGGTTCTCCCGCTTCTCCCAAAAACAAGAGCACAAATATCAACGAGCTCGCGGTCACTACCCATCGCCCATGAAACCATTTGGGTGTGGCCTGCGAAACAGTTTAGTTGGGGTAACCAATCAGTGGTGTGGCAATCGGTCCCCCCCCCCAAACACCAAACTGATGTGCACACACACACACACATACATACATACATACATGCATACATACATACATACATACATACATACATACATACATACATACATACATACATACATACACAGTCCCAACGATTGCACCAATCGGCAGCGGGCTCACAAATTGACTCTCCAATGTTTGCCTTGATGGTGCAAACAACTGTTGTATTTTGCCTTGTTGAACTTTTCAAGCTTGAAGTTTGGGCCACCACACCCTCCACAAGGTTCGCCCCCCCACTCCCGAACCACTTGGATCCGCGGGGCTCGCCTCACTTCTTGCTCTCGGCCCACTGACTGACCGCGCGGGCATCCGGGTCCTTGTCACATATTTTGACGGAAACACTGGTGAACTTTCAACACACAAAGTAACATCGGATTGTGAGGTGAACAACACTGCAATTGATGTTTTTGTCTGAAAAGTGTGTGCTGACGTGCGTGTGTGTGCACGCACACCTGCTGTCGTCCCGGAGATGTCGTGTACTCTTGACAAGTGCCTCATTCTACACCTGTGTGTGTGTGTGTGTGTGTGTGTGTGTGTGTGTGTGTATTCCAGTATTTGTGGGTGTGTGTGATCGTGTGTCTGTGCGGAGTGCGTGCGTTTCCGTGTCTCTGTTCCAGTATTTAACCATGTGCGTCCTCGTGCACATGTGTCTGTGTGGATTTGACCGTGTACGTGTGTGAGCGTGTGTGTGCACGCATACCTCCTTGTTGCCGGGCGGCGCCGTCTTGACGAGCTTCTCCAGCTCGTTCTGCATCTGTCTGTTGGCGTCGTGCAGCGTCTGTTCCACGAACTCAGCCTCGCTGCCCCGCCGCCGGTGCCCCTTGATGAACGCGTCCTGAAATGCGTCGGGAAAGCGTCACGTCACGTCACGTTCACTTCATACAGCGCGCGTCACACAGACACTGGGTGCGTCACGTAAAGGTGCGTCAGGGTGCGTCACACTGGGTGTGCACCACTCCTGGGGTGCATCACGTACCGATGCGTGGATAAAGCGTCGAGTCCAGGTCTACACTGCGAACGTCACAAGAGGTCCTTCAACACTGGTGGGGACAGGTCCACCACACCAACTGGTGGGGACAGATCCACCAACTGTGTGTGTGTGTGTGGGGGGGGGGGTGATCTACCACACCATCTGGTGAGGCTTCACCTGCAAACCAACTGGTGGGGTTGACCTTCAAACCAACTCGTTGGGCCAGATCTACCACACCAACTAGACCTACCACACCAACTGGTGGGGCCAGATCCACCACACCAACTGGTGAGGCCAGATTCACCACACCAACTGGTGGGGCCTGATCTATCACACCAACTGGTCCTCAACCCTTGGATACTTGGAATCCAGTTTAGCTCTTTTTCTCGCGCCTGGTGCAGTCTTGCTTTCCCTCATGCATCAAGATTCGAGCAACGCCCCCCCCCACACCTCCCTCTTCTCCCACACCCAACCCTGGCTCCACAGGGCCGATTCGCTTGAACTGCAAACCTCATTACCAGATCTCACAAACCTAAGAACCGCGCAAAAAGCAATGGCCTCATTGCGAGCATTGTGCAGTCAGGTATGTAAATACTCCTCTCTCAAGTATGCGAGTACGCGAGGATTCAGCCCTGACTGAACACTCAAATGAAGAGTGAGGATCAATATTTGAATTTAACTTGTGTTGACGAAATTTTTTGCATTTTTGCGGTTGTTTGCCTTCGTGTCCAATTGAAATTGATGACAAATCTGGATCCACGTCCTATTTCGCTTTGGGAGAGGAGTCGAGATCGGTTCGGTTGAAAACGAACGCGCACCACGCGGAGAACACGTTTGTTTATAGCGCATGCGTCTTACGCCCCGCGCGCGTCATTGGACGCTGCCGCAGACCAGTAACGAACGCAGGACGATGTGAAAAGGCCCCAAAACCGCATCTTGCACAACAAACGGCTCAACAAAGTCACCTTGGGGGTTTTTTTCAACATCGCGAGGGAAACTTGATGACATCCGACAATCTTCGAGTCTTCCAGCCCCCTACCCTGTCAGGTGTTTTTGTTTTCGCTCTCTCGAGCATGTGACAAACGCCTCTCTCTGCGTACACACACGCACACACAGTTACACACACACACACACACACACACACACACACACACACACATGTGCACACGTGTACTGCAGCACGTACACTCAATTCGGGACATGATGCTGTGTTTGGCAGGTGAAGCTTGTTACACGCTGGGTGCGTCACGTGTCACTGACGTCACTATCCACGTCAACAAGAAACCGTGACAACGCACAGGGAACGCCCAACTGAGTTGGACAGGAAGGCAACGCGTGACGCACCCAGTGTGACACAGACCTTACTCAAGACGCAGTGCTAACCTTGCAACGCGAGAATCCACGCCTGGGCGCGTTCTTTTTGTCGCCTCTGAAATAACTTTTCACGCATGAAGGATTCTCCACGAGTTTCAGATCTACTCATCCACAAACTCCCTCAGGTGAATGCATGAAATGATGCTCTGTTCCTTGTTGCCTCCGAGAATTCTCCAAACACTTGAGAAACCACAAAATTTGGGAATGCGACAGCCGCAAACTTCTTGGGTTCTTGCACACTTTCTCGGGTCGCTCAGATGAAGATGTGTTCGCGTTGGTGTTATAGGATGACTGAAAATCCAGAAATCTTTGAGGCAAATTTATGGAAAAGTGCTCGTACATGCCACAAGAAGAGGCCTCTTCGCAACGAGTGCTGCTCTCCGATGCAAAATCAACCGGCGCTGCTTCAGCCCCAAAAACAGTGAAAAATGCCCGAATCTGTGGCCGTTGCAATTTGCTCTGCTTCGGACAAACTGAGCAGCACCCCCCCCCCCCGTCCGGTCTCCAATCTGTCACAATTATCTAATGGGGGTAACAATCATCCGAGGCAACTAAACACCACGTTGCCATGGTGAGCCCCACAGCAACGTTTTCTGTGTCTTCGAGTCACGCAATGGCTTCAATTTAACCAGCTGAACTTTTTTTTTCAACAGCGACCAAATTGATGTAAAGTCTGATCAAACTTTTTACGCCTTGTTTACACAGAGATTTTGGCGTCAACCAACCAACAGATGCCCACGACACCAAGAGCGGAAACGTCGTTGTCGCCAACGTTCTGACCCTTTACGTCATCAAAACGCACCAACGTTTTCCACTTCGCAAAGCTATAAATTTGGCCGCTTCACGCTCAGAAAGAATTCGAAACTGCCCGGATTGTTTTCTGGACGTGCGGTCACCTCACTGTCCACACAAGATCTGCGTTCCACAAACGAGTATTCAAGCGAAAACCACTCTTGGGCCTGACAGAACCACCACACCCTCAAACACATACACCATTTTGCATTTGCTCACACGCTTCACCTCACAGAAATTATGTAAGATACTATGATCACAGAAAGTCACTCTCCACTTACGTCGTTATGCATCTGGGGCATGTGGAAACCGTTGTCAAGGAGACGCGCGCCGAGCGTCGCCATGGCGTCCTTCTGACGTATCCACAAAACTTCCGAGTGGTTTAAATAATTTTTGAGCCGAGGTCTAGCGTAGTCGCGTGCAACACACCAAGTCAGTAAGTACCACAGCAGCAGTGCACACGTGTACTACTCGTCCCAGTACACTTTCACGTCTGAGTCAATACCAGTTGTAAGTCGACTCGCTGTCACGGCCCCAAGGCGGCGGCGCGCGGTGGGTGAGTTCGATTTCAATCGCGAGTTCTGTTCACAGCAGGTTGAGCTCGGGCCAGGTTCACGTCGGTGGCGCCGCGCATGCGTCACAGTGGAAGTTACACCAAGCAAAACATGCGTCGCCGTAACCACGCAACCGAGTTGCTGTCATTAATTTCAACACAACCAGCTACACAGAATACCACGTTTTGATGGGTGAGCACACATACCTGTGTGTGTTCACCAAGCTAATATTTTGCTACCTGTGAACATCCTGTCATCTGCTGCCTGACACTCTTTTTGCAAACTTTGCTGCTGCTGTGGCAAGGGTGTTTTGGGACTCCATGACAGCTGTGTTGCAGATTTTGCTGCTGAATTCACTACAACTCACAGTGTCATGCAGATTGTGACAAACAGGCAGCAAAACACGAGGCTGTGTGACCCTTTAAGGCACGTCGTCAGGGGCAACATTTGTTCTCCACCAGAGGTAAACTGTCAATTAGTCTACAGTTGTCAAATTGTTTGACACTGTTGCACAGCACATCAAAATGACTTGTGCCTTTAGTCAGTTGAAGAACAGACAACAGGAGATTGATCAAATCCTCGGCTTTGCCTTGGATTTAATGAGTCTCCGGCTTTCTGTTCTTTAACTTTTACTTCCTGTACAACTCCTGCAGAAGTGAACGCGCAATCACATTGGACGCGTCGTGGAGTCGCTTTGTAGACGCCGCGTCCACTCTCCTCGCACAGAGACGCAACGCGTGACGCGTTCCGTGTGCACCCGGTCTCAGCGATTGAACGGTGAGGCCCACTGTGGGAACAGATACGAAGATCCATCTGTTTTGCTCAGGCCGTAAACTCGCCGCTCTTGGGCCCAGACTGATAAACACTGATAACAGTCTCTTATCTGCCTCACCTCGTGACCTTGACACCATATCCCCCGCCAGTATCAGCACACAAACACAACCTGAACGACACTTGAGATACACGACACTTCGCTACCCTCGTCAACAGACCAAAATAATTTGTTGTCCGTTGTGCAAAAATCGGACGCCCCCTCCCCCAGGGTGTTCCCCCCCCCCCATCAGCTCACGGATCGGCCCCTGAGATGCTGTCTGCGCGTAACGTCGAGCTCCAGGCCCCACCGACTTTGGGTGATGCATTCTGCGGTCTGGTGCCGAACTTTTGACGGTACGTCTTGCATTTCACCAAACTTGATGCGTTTTGCATTTCGCGTGTTAGCAAAGCGCTCAGTGCTGCAATGATGACGCTTCGCACAGCGCATCTAACGTGAAGCCAGCCAGGGTCTTGCTTCACACTTTCCACATTTTGTCCTCGAGAAAGAACGAAAACCTTCGTGAAAGAGAGCTTCAAACAGATCGCGTCCTCATCTGTGCCAGCCTAACTTCTGTCACCACTGAAAATTGTTCTCGCTAGTTCTACGATCAGTTGTGTCGATCTGTGGACAGTCAGATCGTCTGAATCGAGAACTTGAGACGATTTCAGTCGGTAGATCCGTCTCAAGAAAAACCTGTTCATTCCTCATTGAGATTCCGGCCTCTCGTTATCAGCAAATAGAAACGGTGTCAAGCGCGTCAAGACAGCCGTCAAGACTCGCGACAGACGCTCCGTTTCTGAATGGTACGCGGGAGCCAAGGGCTGATCGCTACCCCCACCACCCCTGAAGAAAACGGACAGGGGGGGGGGGGCGGATCTACACACACACAACACACACACACACACACACACGCGCGCGCGCGCGCACGCACACACACACACACCACGTGCACACCAGGTTGCTGTCGGTTGCGGAAAGTAGGGTAGGACTGGTGGGGTTCCATACACATGTGCACGCGCACGCCCAGGTACACGCACACACACACACGCACACACGCACACACACACACACACACACACACACCGCTTCCCCCAGGACAGGATTCTGACATATCAAGACGCTTTCCAGCTAAACTGACAGGTCTATTTGATTGACATCGACTCACCGTCATCTTGGTTTCTTCCTCGGCTTGCTGCTGCTGACTAGAAGTTCACAGAATCCTGACTCGCAAAATGACACCTGCAAGAGACAAAATCTCCGACTGATGCAATCTCCCATTTGGGAGCTCGGTGCTTTGCAACAATTTGTGTGGTACGAATCACCCCCCTTCTCCCGGGCATGCAACTTTCTAAAATGCAGACAAATCCAGCCAAGTAGTTTTTGTCCACTCCCGCGTTGGCAGACCTTCTTGAGTGTCAAATACCCCGCCCCCTCTGAACCCCTACCCACCCACCGAAAGAATTTCAAACTTTCCGCGGGTACAAAAGTTCGTCTCAAAAATGTGCAGACTCCAATGGCAGGTTCACATCGGACGGGCACCAATCTCAACACACGCAACGAACCACGTCACATCACCTGCAGCATGAATGACCTCAAAACCGCCTGCAGCAAAACATGCTTCGTGCACGTACGACCAACCAGACCAAATTGACAACGTTCCAAACAGTACATTCGTTCCAGGGTTTGTCAGTCAGTGCAACACAGTTCAAACACTTACCTTGGAAATGCAGAGCTCTGTCTGTGTTGTTTTCTTTCGTAAAACAGTGAAACTTCACTGTCGGCGGCAGCCAACCATTTGGTTGACTTGAATAACCTTGACCCTGAAAGTTACTGCAGATGGCGCAGGGGTCGCACCGCAAAATTGATTCCCACAGAGGGCAGCGCCGACATTCTGAGAACAAATGTACACACGTTCAAGCTGAAACATTTCACAATAAGTTTACTGTGAATTGATTTGTTGACACTGTGATACTTTTGTGAAAGAAAATGGAAAAGTTTGTGCAAAATTAGAGACTTCTATAAATTTCGCGACGCATAGAAACGAACGGCCCATGAGAAAGATCGTCACGGTGCGCTCGACCAATGAGCGTCGCGGAAACTGGAACACCTTCAGTTCATGTCTGCACCAGCTGGAGGCAAGGTGTTTTTGGACACACTGCAAAGGAAAATGGATTTTTAACCCGTCCCAAAGGATGAATTGAGGATATAACAAACGTCAGTTGATTCATTAGAGATCACAGATGAAGGAATATGCTTTGTTGTGGGATGTTATAGCTGCAGCGAGTGGATATCACACTGGATTCAACTGACCCAGTGCAACGGATCCAAAACCGTGGACTGTTCAGTCACTCAACATTTGCTTTGCAATGGTTGAAACTGAAATGTGACTTTTCTCAGATTTCAGACGTTTCCTGTCAAAATTTCCGTTTTTACGTGCTTCACACCACCTGTTTGTGTTTGGCCGGTACAGCGCACTCTCAAATTTGTACTCGTCGATCCAACCCAGACGATTGAAACCACATTGGCCCAATCGACCCCAGCCTTCTCCACTGAAAAAAAGGATAATTTGCTCCATCTGGATTAGTCTATGGTTTCCCCCGCGAACACTCGTCGCTTTGGACGCATCGGGATGCCGCCTCAGACGGTCGCCCGGGCGGCGGCGGCGGTGGTGGACCCGGCGGGCGGCGGGCCCTTCCTCCGGGCGGACCCCACGGGGGCTCCCCAGGCGGACCCGGCCCTCGCCCCCGGGGCCCTGCTGCTCGCAGACGCGGCGGGGACCCCGCCCCTCCCCGGGGACGTCCAGCTGCAGCACCGGATCAAGTGTGTCCTGGTCGGGGACGGGGCGGTGGGGAAGACGTCGCTCATAGTGAGCTACACGACGAATGGATATCCGACGGAGTACGTGCCGACGGCGTTCGATAACTACGCAGGTGAGGGGCGTGTGTATGTGTGTGTGTGTGTGTGAGAGAGAGAGAGACAGACAGACAGACAGACAGACAGACAGACAGACTGTGAGAGAGTGTGTGTACTCGTATGCTTACAGGGGAGGAGAGCCTCTGTGTGTGTGTGTGTGTGTCTGTCTGTCTGTCTGTCTATGAGTGTAGCATTTGTGTTTGTGTGTGTGTGTGATAGAGTGTGTGTGTGAGAGAGAGAGAGAGAGAGAGAGAGAGAGAGAGAGAGAGAGAGTGTGTGTGTGTGTGTCAGGGGCACAACTGTGTGTGTTGCAGTTGGCAAAGTGGTTGCGTTGTCAGAATGGGAGGGTGACACTTGTTTGGGAGGAACCCAAAGTGCCAAGGCAGGGGTGCATGGGGTTTGTGTGGTGATTGGAGCCCACGAGTTGTGCAACGCTCCATGTTTGTGCCCTTGAATGAAGCTTGTTGTTGCATTCGTTGCATTATTTGGGGCTTCAGCTCCAATTGACAGTGCTTCTCTCAGGGAAACGCTGAAGACATGATATTCTCCATGCACACAGCAGTGTCGCTATGCATCCTGCATCCCTCTCGCATCTCACAGTGAGAAGTAACAGCGGCCCCCGGGGGCGGATCGAGTATTTAAACAGAGGGTCCACCCTCTGGGGGGGATGTTTCCGACTGCAGTGTGTGTGTGTGTGTGTGTGTGTGTGTGTGTGTATGCGTGTGTGTGACGGGCATATTCCTGTGTGAAATTGTTAAAAAAGTTGTTGCGACACACGAAAAAGGAAGAATGGTTGCAGTTTTGACAAATCTCTTGTTGGGGGGGGGGGGGGGGCAGGGGCCGGGGGGGGGGGGGGGGGGGCGGGGGGGGGGGGGGGGGGGGGGGGGGGGGGGGGGGGGGGGGGGGGGGGGGGGGGGGGGGGGGGGGGGGGGGGGGGGGGGGGGGGG
>JAAUXT010048407.1_pt1 | contig 13972 bp, 11 predicted proteins | sample 7278171 | NCBI WGS metagenome assembly JAAUXT01 (sample SAMN14350112, study PRJNA611818) | marine sediment metagenome | isolation source: surface marine sediment (1.8m) | place: French Polynesia: Moorea | collected 2018-08 | reverse complement strand
GGCATTTTGTCCTATTGCTGCTCTTTCACCATGCAAAGTTCCAGGCAACTTGAATGTGTCAACCCTGAAAAACGTTGCCCAATCGGTTACTTAGATTGCATGCCTCGTAGTTCTCAAGAAAGAGCGGTTCATTGGGCTCTGGAGTGCGGCGTCAGGCTTGGACTGAGCAGCACGGAGACTCAAGGTGACTTGGTTCCTTGTCAGATCACAGTGTGACTGAAAGCAAAGACAGGTAGAAGGACCGGGAAGGACCAAGTTCCAGGGAGAGAAAGTCAATGAATACCGAACTTGGGCCAGCGGAGTGCACGCATGATGCAGCCGAAACTGACACAACGTGAATCACCTTTCTGAAAAGGTGTCCAGTCTTCCGCTGCGTCCTGCCCGTTTGTGATGTTCATCGCTTCGTCCATTCGAGATCAGAGCAGACATTGCACAAATGTTACTGCCCGAGATTTGCGCTGCTGATGCCTCGTGAGATTTGCACTGGTTTCTTGGCCCAGAAATTTCAATGATACTGTGGATTTGTGTGAAATCACCTGAAATGAACACGGAACTTTGAGAACTAGCAACTCCGTCGAACAAAGAATGACATTTGAAACGCGCATACACAAAAGCAAAAGCGAAAGCTCTACCTCTGGCAACCGATAACTTTCGCTGGCTGTGAGAAGGAATTCCTGGCAGAGCCTCACACAGGGATGAGTGCCAAGAGCAGTAGTGTGTGTGGTACATTTTGTCGCGCGTCACTTCGCTTGCATCCCATTCGGATCTCGGATCTCCAAACAGACGAGCGTGTCGTCAAGCTCGAGGATTGCCCAAGGTCGGGGAACGTCTTTCAAGGACTTTCACAGACCCTCACACCAGGTAAGGGAAACAGTCAATATCTTGTTCAAGCAGACCACGGACGTTTGTTTCACATTGGTTTGCTGCAGTTCGTTGCACTTTTTCTCGCGACTTCGTAGCTGGGAGGCAGCGTCTTTGAAGGAAAGCAACGAATAATCTTGCTGAAGGAAAGCAAGCAACTGCACTAATTGCACTGACATTGTTTTGCTGAAGGGCCACAACCGAGTGCAGATCAATCAGGGATCACACTGGCACCTTTCAGCGAGTCATTGTGATGTGGCTAAATGTGGTAAAATGTGAGCTTGAAACACGACCAAGTATGCCGGAAGTTTTTACAACCACGCATGCAGACAGATTTATCTTAAGTAGAGAAACATTTGTAAGAAGAGCATTGAAGTTTGTTGCGGTTCACTGGTCCGCGAAGAAGTCAGTGATTTTGGAGTGGTTTTGTTTGAACATCTGCCTCTGCTTTTGCCATCCATATATGTTTGCTGTGCCTCGTGTTGCAAATAGTTTCTTTCTTCAGCTGACGCAGGCCGTGTTCAGGAGGCCGCGACGTTGGCGTAAATTGTTGATTGGGATATGAAAGGTCAAGTGGATCGAAGCGCTCGCGCTCAAGGGGAGGACTCTTTTCTAATCTGTCGTGGGTACATCACACACACTTTTTTGAGTGCACGCACAGACAGTGACGTTGCTTGGCGGGGATTGTCAGTCGTTTGCTTGTCGTCCTTGTCTCTGAAGGTCGAACTCCAGCAGTCCATGTCCCATCACCTGAGACAATTGTCTCCTGTCGTTGAACAAATGCCAGATCTTCTTGTACGTACGTAGAACAAGCGGTGGCCTTGCTGATGAATTTGGATTGGGCTTGCTTCAACAAGTGTAGAATTTGTTCCTTTGTCCGAGTATGAAAAGACCGTCAGTCTTTATGATTGCCGTCGGCGATTCCACGATTGTTGGAGGATCACACGAAAGCGAAGGTCTCTACTCTTGGTGCACAATGTTTGCCACTGGCCACCAACTCTTCTGTTTAGCCTTTCACTCGCATGCACCGAAAAGGCGAGGTTTTTCTTTTTTGGTCAATTTGAGTTTGGCTGAGCATTGGGTCTCCACTTTAGTTTCCAAATCGTGCACGATGACGCTTCCATTGATCGTCTGCGTTTTCTACACTTCATTCCACTTTTGTTTGACGATTTTGTCAATCAACTTTTCCACACTTCATTCCACTTTTGTTTGACGATTTTGTCAATCAACACCACATTTGACATCACGTGTGTTCGTTTTATCTGCGACAAAATTGTGGAAAATGTGTCCTTTCACCAATGTCAAATGCGTAATAATGATTTGGATATCAGCAAGTAGGAGTCATCCTGTTCGGGAGTGCAGAGGAGTGGTTCGCTTATCGATATTGCTCGAAAGATGAGAAGAATGCCGCCGGTGAGTGCAGCGTCAGCCTTGTGTGGGATCTGGGACATGTAACCTGTTCTGTTTGGTTTTCACCGGAAAGGTCACACAACAGTGTCCGAGTTGCCACTGGATGCCGGACTTTGAAAGCGTCCCAAAATTGTGTTTTGTTGTGTTTGCTGTGGACACGTGGAGGTTCTGTGAGGTTGAATGTGCAAGTTCCAAGTACCAACTCCCCACGTGTTGCATCACAATTCTCACGAAAGGGTCACAAAACGAGACGAGAGGAGTGATGTGCACTTTGTCGCGCTGCTGTTGACGCATAATTGATGGCGTTCTGTCAAGAAACTGGCGCAGAAGAGATTGTTGCTGAAAACCACGACACAGCGGCAAGTTATGCTGAAGTCATTGTGGCTGAAGTCTGTCGAGTCCGCGGAGTCTGGCAGTGAATCAGAACGAGCAAGCAGACTGGCAAAACCAGAACGTGCACTCATTGTTGTGTTGACGTGTCGTCAGTTTGCAGTGAAAACGCAACTGACCTGAGCCTGAAAGTGCGAAAGTGATTTTTGGACCGCGTTGCATTTTCCAGCTCAGCATTGATCTCTGGTCATTTTCTGGCAATGTTTCAGTGTGTGTCAAAATAGCAGATCCAAAATCTGCAAGTTTCCTGCCGGCCAAGTTGGCGTGGTTCGAACTGCAGGCTTTCCATGCACAATTGGCTGCCCGAATTTCTCGTGTGTGTGTGTGTGTGTGTGTGTGTGTGTGTGTTTGTGTGTGTGTGTGTGTGTGTGTGCTGCAAGTGATCTGTGTGAATTCTTTATTTTGATGGTTGGCTGAGAGGATGCTTTTGTTGTCAGGTGATATGTTGAGAACATATTTGTTACACTGTCAGCTGTTCTTGAGCTTTTGTGGTTTTGGTTGATTTTAAGTCGCGCTTCGCGCGACTATTGCAATGAGCGTGGATCTGTTGTTATTGTTGTTCCCACCCCCACCCCCATAGAAGATGCTGTGTGAACCCTCGCCCCCCTCACACAACTTCCACTCCATGTTGGTCACCTCAGAGTAGATACTGTGTGAGTTGGGGGGGTGTTACACAGCAACTTGCACAATATTTCACACAATATCTGCTCCAGAGTTGACTTCCAGAGCGGGACTCAATGCCCGTGGCATTTTCGTTTGTTCAAACGTCCGACAGATAAAAATATTGGATCTGTGGTTGACTGACTTGATCTTTCTTTTGTGTGTTTCACGAGGCTTCGTCCAAGGACGGATCCAGTCGTGTTTGTGCACGTGTGCGAAGACACACTCTTGCAATGAACAATTCCAGTGTGGCCAAGTTGCGGAACTGCTCAGTGACTGTGCTCCTCGTATTTGTTCTCGCTTCACAACAAAAACCCAAATTTAACGACCAAATCATGTTTGTCTTTTGACAGAGAAGGGGAGGAGTTTCGTTCGAAAAGTCCGACAAGAATGCGATGTACGTTCGGATGCTAGGTGAGTACACCGCGCACGCACGCACAGTGTACGTACGTGTGTGTCAAAGTCAGAGTGGTATTTTCTCATCAACTCCGATAGCTTTGTGTGTTGTGTGATGGTGACACCATTGCTGAACTTACACTGACCAGGCCGCTGTAAATCAACAGGTGACGTCAAGATGAAGACGAAGTCGGAGTTGGCGCGAGAGAGAAGACGAGGCTCGCTGCACGAAGCTGAACACAGGATGCTCGAGAGTGAGTAGAGCTCGGAGGCTCCAGGGGCGCAACCTGTTCACTTCACTTCAGTGCACACAGGTCGGCCTTGGCAGCACTTTTGACTAGTTCTTCAGGCACCCTTTCAAATGTTTGATCTCTTGTGGTGTTTGAAGCCAACAGTGTTCTTGTGCATTTGAGCTGAACGAAGCAACTTGCGTATTCTGCTGCCTTGTTGTGCTCTCCTTCAAAGAAATTGAACCAATGAACAACTTAGGCTGGACATAGGATGTCTGTGTGTGCCTAAATTCGAACGAATTGGTTCCGACGGACTCAGTTCAGGCACTTTCAGCAGTCGCTCTGTCTTGTTAGTGACACCGCTGCTGTTGTTTTTCGTCGACTTTGTTTTGGGAAGTTTCAATTCACACACACACACACACACACACGCACACACACACACACACACACACACACACACACACACACACACAGAGTTGTTTGAGTGGTCCATCTTGCTCTTCTGGCCACAAAACGAAATCGTTTTCAGTGTCCCACAGGCGTCTGATTGTTTTCTGCGTTGCAGCGCTGGACGTGAGTCCCACGGCGCGTGCGCGGTGTGCGCTCAAGTTCTCGAGTGCGCAGCGCGCGCGGCGGCGGCGGCGCCCCCTGCTCAAGTGTTCCGACGCGTCCATTCTGGACACATCGTATGGAGGTCAAGCGAGGGTGAGTACTGCGGCGCATTCGTGTTGTTCCTGAGTGAAGAGTTCGCTGACGTACATTCTGTTCCCCGGCAACATGATGATGCTCAAAGACGTGAAGGAGCCACGCGCGAGTCGAATTGGTTGGCTGGAAGCACTGTGTAAACAAAGCAATTTGTTTACGTTCGTCTCTGTTGTTTTGAAACAACAGTGAGACGAGGAGGCCGTTGACCCGTGGAGAATCGTCAGCACAACTTGTTTTGTTCTCCGACTGCGAGTGACAGTCACAGGGCGTCACAAGGCTTCTTGAAGGACGTTCGTTGACCCACGGAGAATACTCCATCATTACGAACGATCAAATACGTTCGTACGAGCCCAGTTTCAGATCAAACGCTGAAGCACACGCCCGAAAGGGAAAGACATTGCGTGTTTGCTTCAAAGGGCAACGAGGGAGTGTGCGTCATTTAGGGAAAGCAGCTGCTTGCTAGGCATTCAAATGTGAAGAAAATTTTTGCTCAGAATTGCTGTGTCCCAGATAAACCTTGGGTTGCATTTCGAATCGTGCACATGTGTGGCTTATCAATCTTTGTCCTTCGTTTCTGTGACAGCAACCGGTTTGCGACCCTCTGTTGAGCTTGTTGCATGTCCTTGTTCCCAAGATGTAAATTGCTGTGATGGATCCGGATTGTGACAAGAAATCCCGATTGAAGACAAGGACGAAGCCACGAATGTTTTTTCTGACGTGGAGATGCAAAAGGAAAAAGACAATTCTGCGTGCCCAACAACAGAGAAACTTCTTTCGATTTCCAAGTTGCGCTTCGGGTCCGCTTTGACCTGTGCACAAGAACGTCACATTGGACAGTGGTTGTGTGTCGCGGGTCGCAAACAATGACCTGTCATTCAAGTTTGACGGAACGATCAAAATATTGACATCCAAAATTGACATCTTATCAAAGAAAATTGTCCTTGAAAACTATTTTTATCGAACGCATGCACGTACGCTCGTAGGTGCCAATGCTCTTGACTGAGAAATCAGATGACATTTTCTCGACGTTTCCTTCTTCAATTTCTCTGCGTCAGATTTTTTTTTTTTTGGTGCCAAAATCCCGCACGTGCCGTTTCTTGTCTGTTGTGGGAATACAAATCTATGAGCAAGTTTACTCTTACGAGGTTCAAAAACTTTGCCGTAGTGTACGCCTTGGGTGGGGCCCCGGCTTTGTTGTCCGTGTACAGATATTTCGGGGTTTTAAGTCTCGTGAAGGGTCCCACCCACGGATCAGTGCGTGATCCATTCGGTCGATCTGTCTCTCACCTTTCCACAGAGCCTCCGTTTGTTTGCACGCAGTGCATCGAGGTGCTCTTGCAGTCACATTTCTGCACCGGGCAACAGTGCAGCGGGAGTGTTGTGTGGGGACTCATCGCCTGCAGCTGTGTGATCCGCCGGTCGTGCTGTTCAGGCGGGTTCACGCCAACTATTGCTGTTGAGACCACTGGTGCCGGGGGTGATAGCCACAGTTTTGCAGCAGACATCGACGCAGCGGGTCAGTGGGACCGAACCATTCATTTTTTTACGCAGCGAAGAACAACACATCACGTCAACGGCACAGGAAGGGCCGTCAGACCGAACCCCTCCCGCCTCGAACCCACCCTGTGACCATGCAAGGAACGGAGACGAAACGCTGAAAACATCTGAATTTTGTTTTCGTGTGTCATGCACAATCAGTGCACTTGTGTGCCTCAAGGACACAGGAGAGCTGTTGGGAGCCAATCGGACAGCTCCTTCAAATGTGCGCGAGATATTTAGGAGTGGCGCAGCCAGCGCGCCTCAGTTTGAAGGCTTCCAAGACGGCGTAATGTCCAGCTGTTCCATCCCGAGGGAACAGACTCGGATCTCACCAAAACAGGATCTTATGAAAAAAAATCTCGCAACAAACTTTGAGCACTTCTGAGCAAGCGCCGAATTGAATTCATTGTGGGCGTTTCACACGCGGTTTGTGAACAGCCAGTCGCGTTGATCTGACAAAACAACGACAGTTGTTTGTTTCGCTCTGCCAAGAACAAGGACGATGCGGAATATGATACAAGCTCAACGGAACGCGAAAACAAGACCATTTGTAAGACAAGGGAGTATGAAGACCATTCAAGTGTGGAACAAACGAAACACTGTGATGGCCGACGAGCCGAGCGGTTTGTCACCTGCGGTACGTGGGCTTCTAGTTTTGTAGGGGCATTGAGGGGTGCGTGGGGTGGGTGATAGCGTGATATTCAGTTGTCTTTGTTTGGAGTTCTGTTAGGGAACGTGAATTTGCACACCTCCATATCTCCACATCCTTTTCCGACAATTTTGTCGCAGATTGTCTTTGTTCGTTGAAGGCCATTCGCTCTTGAAAGAGAGGCGCGTGCGTCGTTCTGTGTCTGAATCTTGAGGCCAGAGCAGTGGCTTTTTTTCCTGTTGTCAGTGCGTTGGCTGCCGACAACAATGTGGTTCAGGTTTTACGATCAGAAGCAATCTGAGTGCACAAAAGCCAATCAATGCAAAATGTGAACACCGTCAATTTTTTTTGTGCGAATGAACAAAATGTTCGAGTGCTGAAAAGGACACATCATTGTCGTTCGGATGTTTGTTTTTCTGGTGACAAATACCTGAGTTTCATGTCGATTTCGTGCACCTTCTCGTCGTCTATTTGCAGCGTTTGCTGTGCTCCATCGGTGACTGGAATCTGAACATATTCACGTTGGACAAATTGACAAACGGTGCGTGAGTTGTGCAGAAATATGTCTTGTGTGGTTGTCGTTTCTGTTTTTGTGCGCTTCAAGTGGACGGTGTGGATTTGTTTTTCGTCAGCGTGCCTTTGCTGTTTCTTTGCAGGACGTCCTCTTTTCCACGTGTGCTTACACCTGTTCCAGGAGTACAACCTCATAGACATCTTCCAACTTGACATTGTCAAGCTGATGCGGTGCTTCAGTGAGTTCAAAAGAAAACAGCAAGCTGTCTCGCGATTCGCGAATTCACAGTGTTTCTCGTTGACAAAACATTCGGCAATAGTTCTTGACTGTTGCGTCATTCCCATCCTTTTCTCTTCAATTTAGCTCTCATAGAAGAGGGATACCACAGTACGAACCCGTACCACAACGCAGTGCATGCTGCTGATGTTACTCAAGCTATGCATTGTTACCTGAGGGAAGCCAAGGTGAGATTACGAAACCAGCCATCTTTCTCTGTAACTCACTGTTTCCGTGAGGTGCGTTCAGCGAGTTCGGTTTCAGTGAGTTGCTCACAAAGAAACCTCAGTGATGCCAACACGACCCTTGTAGTTTTCCGTAGAACTAGTTTCTGAACACAATGTGGGTTTTTTTCTGTCGCAGATTTCCCACTGCTTGAACCCTCTGGAGATCATGGTCGCCCTGCTGTCCGCCGCGACCCACGATCTCGACCACCCAGGTGTGAACCAAGCCTTGCTCATCGCCACGTCCAATCACCTCGCTGCATTGTACAAAAACTCATCCGTTCTGGAAAATCATCACGCTCGATCTGCTATAGCTGTTCTCAAGGAATCCGGCGTGCTGGACCATCTCGATTCAGCCACCTGGTGAGTTGCGTTCTCATGTTTGTCAGACGTTCATTTGAATTTTTGTTGGCGTGTTGAAGCAAGACGTGCTTGTTCAGTGGTACGCAGGTGACAGTTGTGAATCTTATTTCAAGGCAAACCATGGAATGGCAGCTCAAGTCACTCATTCTTGCCACTGACATCACCCGTCAACAGGAATTTCTCGCCAGAATAAAGGTGAGTTTTCTTGGCAAGGTGCGCACAGAATTGAATCTGTTGATATCGTTCATTTGCTCAGAGAGAACCTGGGTTCACTCCCGTGAGACTCCATTAAAATCGTGACCTTCAGCTGTCTTCCGTCATTGCAGAGACACAACGACAACGACGACTTCAACTTGCGGGACGAGGAGAACCGACACTTCATGCTGCAGGTAAGGAGCCTCAGGAGACGCCAGGCTTCAGATGAAGGTCTAATTAGTCAGTCTCACGAGCTTCGTTTGGACCGTAAAAACCACCTGTTCTAGGGTGGAACAAATGAGAGGAACACTTGTGTTGGCGCCGCGTACGAAGTTGTCAACAGATGCACAACCAGATGTGAAATCTACTGACTGTATTTGTGCATGCATCTCAAAGAGACAGGGAAAATTATTGTTCTTTGTTTCTTGCGCCTCACCCGATTTCACTGATGTTGTTTGCGCTTCCCACCAGATCGCGCTGAAGTGCGCGGACATCTGCAACCCGTGTCGCGAGTGGACGGTGAGCCGGCGCTGGAGCGAGATGGTGTGCGACGAGTTCTTCGCGCAGGGCGACGAGGAGCGGCGCCTGGGCCTCACCGTCTCCAAGCTCTGTGATAGATACAACACCTCCGTGGCCGAAATACAATCAGGTGCGTCAGCAGCGGGTTGGTTGTTTCACCTCAAAGTTTTGATCACGAAGAGAAAAACACCGTTTTGAACAGTTTTGAAGGTTCCAAATGCATTGTGACCTCTGAAAGGGCGATTGTCGACTTGCAATCCCAGCAAGGTCGCCGGTTTTTCTTTCGCAAATCATGTGGGACCTTTCCTCATGGAGCTATGGAAACGATGTCACATCATTTCCTTGGAGGTAAAGGTGTGGGACCCCCCTGTCTATGAAGCTTTTGACACCGGACCTCCTCCCTCGTGGAGCTCATGATGTGCCATGAGCTCAGAGCTCGTGATGTGGACCCCCCTCTCTGTGGGACAGTCACATCATTAGCTCATGATACGCCCTCAGTCCCCTCTCTGTGGAGTTCACGTCGTCAGCTCGCTTTAACGTTGAAGCTCGGTGCGTTAGGTGGACGCGGACTACCCAGTGCGCCAGCGTTTTTGTCGAGAAATGATTTCCCTGTGTTGGTTGCAGGGTTTATGCGTTTCGTGGTAGGCCCGCTGTTCGCCGAGTGGGCGCGCTTCATGCGCACAGCGCTGAGCCGCACAATGCTCGCAAACATCGCCTCCAACATGAAGGCGTGGGACGCCGTCATCGCGGAGGAGGCGGCGGCGGCGGCGGCGCACGAGCACACGTCTCAGGAACGGGTGCGTGATGTGACTGTCCTTCGTTGGCTCAGCAACACAGGCTGAGATCTCCATTGAAATTTTCTGGTGCAAGATTTTGTGTTGGCTTTGCAAAGTCACATCTTGTAAAAGCGAGTCACGTTGATTGTTCAGGTGCAGCGGATCCTGGACGACAGCGACCTGTCGGATGAGGAGGAGAACCGCTGTCCGCTCGTGGAGCGCGTGCAGATCCACGCGGCGCCGCGCGACCCTCCGCCGCCGCCGTCTGCGCTGGTGCCGCCGCTGATCGACTCGAAGGCGCTGGTGGAGGACACGGCGATGCCTCTCGACCTGCAGCCGGGCGGGCGGCGCCACAGCATGCCAATGCCCATGCGGTCCAAGGAGCTGCACTCTGCCTTGCAGCAACATCGAAACAGCGTGCCTAAAGTTCTGGAACCTCGTCATGTCAATCGCCGTCATTCACTGCCAACCAAAACTCCGCTGCTAAACGGGACTTCCATTGACAAACTGACGGACAAGTTGTCGCAGGTGGTGGAGGCGGGATCGTTGCAGGGCTCCAATTCGACGCTCAACTCGACGCTGGAGAACCTCGTGGTCGCTGCCGCGGCCAGTGTCCAGCCGCGACTGTCCGACGTCGAACTGGAGCGCATTCTGCTGAAGCGCCTCAACGGCCGCCGCAAGTCGGAGCCGGATCGCTTCCCGTGGCGTCGCGCCTCCGACACCGACTTCCTGATCGCGCAGCTGAACCGCGTGTCGGCGCGCCTGGGGCGCCCGGCGTGGCGCGACAACAACCTCTCCGACATCGAGCACGCCGCCATGGTCCGCAATCTCTTCAACCGCCGTGGGTCAAACGGCAGCCTAAGGACGCATTCTTCCAACCTCAGTTCATTCGGGCGTCAGGTGCTGCGCCCGCTCAGCAGCAACTCCCGAGTTGCGCCTCTCAACACAAGCAATATACAGCAGCAACAATTCGGTTCCGGGAACGAGGGGTTCGTGTTGAGTGAAAGCGCCAGTGTCGCCGCCCTCGGCACACGCAACTCGCTCACCGTCGACGTGATCGACCGACCTCGCAGCCTTTCATTGGACGCCAGACACGCCGACGTGCAGCCTCAAATTCTCCAAAGGCTTCACGAACATATCTCAGGTGGGTGCGAACGGGAGGTCCCGAGCGACCTGTAGATCGTTCTGCATCACGTGGGATTTCTGACCCGCTCTCATTTTGTCTGTGTCAGGTATGTGGTGCCAACTGTGGCAGTGATGACACTTTCTTTTGAGTTACTTGACTTGCATTGTACTTGCAGGGGAAAACGAAAGCTACACGGACTCTCTGTCCGCATCTCACGACATCGAGGACGACTCTGAGCAGCACGACACTTCCTCAGCATTGTTCGAAGAAGACAACACGTCCTTGACGGCTCCTCTGCTGAGCAAAGACACTTCTGTTCGCAAGGCGAGCAAATAACCCCTGCTGACCCGTTAGGCCTTTTATTATCACTTAGGTGAATCTCTTGTTTAGTAATTTTATACTTCACACACATGTATGCAAACACTAAAAAAGTTTCATACGACGCGTTGTTTACATTCCAGTGTGTGCAACATCAAAACGAGATTCTTAGTGTTGTCATTAGGTGCGTAGTTTGTACATAGGTAACAGGGACTCTGGAGTTGTTCTTGAGTCAAAGAAAAGAGAACTAGCAAATATTTTCGTTTTGCAAAGAGCAGACTCACGGGAACACGAAAGTTAGGTATCGTGTAAGTGCCAAAGTCAAAAATCCATTGTTTCCCTGTGCTGTCCTTTCCCTGTGTGCATCTGGCTTCGGACTTTTGTGTCCTGTATTTTTGAATCGTTTCGTCCGGAGCCAATCGTTCCTGACATGCTCAAATGTTACAACACCTGTTAACGTGAAAGCACTGCTGCCCTCGCAGATTGGATCTTATCAGTAGCGCTTTTCGTTCAGTTCTTCGTGAAACCAAGATGAAACACTTTTGTATTTTGTGCAGAAGGAAAGAAACAGGAATACACAAACTTGAGCCAGGTACTCGTGCTCACAGAATCGTTGCTTTGCTGCTTATTAACAGAATGAAACTGAACTTTGTCAGAAGTAAAACCTGGCAAAAGTTGCTGTTTCTCATGTGTATAGTTTTACGTAATTCTCTGAGGCTTGGACTGCAAAATGTCTTTTTTCTTTTGTAATTTCGCCAAAAATATAATACGAGAAGTTGGAGAGAGACTGTTTCATCAACAGTAACTCGTTTGCTTGCTTTGTCATTTGGGGGTGTAGTGGTTATTTCACTCACAAAAATGTAAATCTTTCTTGTCTCGGGAATGTAGATTCGTTTCCACATTCCAGTGAAAAGGTGCAACTACCTCAAGAAGCAATTGAAGAAAAGGACATGTTTAGAAATGTGGAGGTGACGCTCCCTCAGGGTAGTCATCGGAATCTTGGTCAGTTTTGTGCTCTCAGAAAAATCAAAACGCATCTGACAATAGAAATCATTGCTTTTTTCGTGTGGAGACAAGATCCCTTTCGCCTGCAGTTCATCCTGGTCCTGAGTCCATGTAACTTGATCTCAAGAGTTCTTCCATGAAAAAAAACATTGCATGTGATACAGTTCTGAAAGATGACTGGCAGGAGGAAATGGCCAAAGCGACCAAAAAAATTTCGCCTGAGCTACAGTTTCGGTTGGTGAAGCTTGCGCTTGCTCGATTCCCAACAGGCGAACGGTGCTAGATATCTGTCGAGCACAAAGGGATCCTGCGCACTGGATTTCATTCCGCTCGGAAGTCCCTGCTTGCGTTCAATTCTGTGAAAACTTCGTTTCTCGCAGGGAAGAACTGCGCTTGCTCTTCTTCCACAACTTGTGTGTTCAGCAAATTCTGTGCGCACTGAACAATCTGAAAAGGCTTCGACAATGCAACAGCCAATGAGGTCCTCAGGTCTCGAAGGTCTGCTTGTGTCAGTATTTTATCAAGATTTATTCAAATCTACTGTTGAGTTTAGATCTATCCGAGAAGCTCGGTTGTTCTTCCACCGTCAATGGTATTGCCAACAATGACAACTAAAATTCGAAATCTAGTCCAACTGAAAGTCAAGCAGCGAGTTTGTCGAATCTCGCTTGCTACAGGCGTCCAACCATGTGCAACGTCAACTGAGGTCGACACTGCTGAGTTTTGTGGATTTCGTAGCGTAGTTCATTTGTATTTTCTCCAATCATTTCGTGTCGTCCGCTCAGAGAAAATCAAGCCTGACCAAAGACGTGTTCAGACTTTACAATGTCCAGGTGTTGTTTCCTCTACAACAGGTTTGTGCGGTTGTTTCATCAATCTTGTAACTCAAGAATGTAAGATAAATTATACTATTTATTACTGAATTTAACTCATGTTTGTTGGTGCTTTCTGACCGGTGTTCACTGGTTCGTTCCTCACAATCCGACCGCATCTCCGTCCCCTGCAAACAGCGCAGGGCCAAATGGGATAGACAGGCAGACAACACGTCCTCTTCTGTCTGAAACCTTGAGCGCATCATCTTGACGAATTTTCTTTTCTTGGCGGCAATCGACTGTCGAGAATGGCAGTCAACCTCAATCTTTCCCGAAAGATTTGGCAACAAAGACAAACAACGAGTGATTTTTCTTTTTGTTTGAGTACATTTCAACAGTTAACATTGCGCAGCAAGTTAGATCTACGTGGTTTCTGAGCTTTGCCGTAATTTCTCTTCGAACGTCCACAGCGGTAGTTCGTGTACGGGAAAATGTGGAATGTTTATGCTTCAGTGTTTTCTCTCGCAACAAGCCTTGTCGTAACAAACCTTGTACAACAATGTTCAGTTTTTCACAAGAGCGCTGCAGGCCCGCGAACATGGGAAAACGCACTGCGGAAAAACCGTTTCTTTGAACTGAAAATGTGCCAAGTTCACCCAACTCCAGTGGGGTTTGCACGCAACAATTTCTGTTTATCACCAAATTTGTGACTTTCCTGGCACAAACTTCGCAAACGAAGCAAAAAAATAGCTCCGTGGAGCTCGCCGTGATTTGAACATTTGAACTACTTGCACCCTTCATGCTTCATCAACCATAGCCACCTAGGACCACCTAGGCTATGGTTGGCCTTTAAATTGATGCCCAAACCCAAGAAATGACTCCCGCATGTCCGCCGACACCGACCGCCGACATTGGGCGACACATTTGGTCCAATATCTCAGAAACGGCTGGGCCGATTTTACCCAAATTTTAACACAAAATGGGTAACATCCATAGGTTCCTTC
>JAAUXT010018967.1_pt1 | contig 13972 bp, 14 predicted proteins | sample 7278171 | NCBI WGS metagenome assembly JAAUXT01 (sample SAMN14350112, study PRJNA611818) | marine sediment metagenome | isolation source: surface marine sediment (1.8m) | place: French Polynesia: Moorea | collected 2018-08 | reverse complement strand
TTTTGGTCAAGGAATAAATGCTCTGAACACAGGCATAACACGAAGGGGTATCACAGTTCCCTTGTCAGGCAGACATCACTCGCGCAAATGAAAACGTGAGTGAGAGAATTGGAGAGATGTGACACCTTTGGTTGAACCAGTCTGACCCTTGTTTTGGCGAGTAAGGAGCTCCCAGTGAAAAAAATTGCAGTCGGAAGTACGATGTGGAGGGGATTGGGTGGTTTGGAAAGGTGCTTTGGTCCCTCCGGTCGTTCAAGTGTGGGTGTTCTAAAGAACCATCAAGAAGGCCTCATAACCTGTCTGGATACAGAATGGGTTCAGCTGTGTTCAAATGTGCAAAGTGCACGATGACCCTTCGACCCACCTGGTTGTGAAGCACGGATACACCCTGCAGGGATCCAGGAGGATTCCTTATTTCAGCACGTTCCAGCATTTACCTGGATGTTCAAGGTTTCTCGTAGATACAAATTGGTAAGTGCAACTAACACCACTAATGCTGCCCACTGTGTGAGACAATCGTCTCTGCCGAAGTGGCTGTGGCCAAACCAGCATTAAAAAAATGGAAGAACGTTGTGACTGCATTGATTTGAAGGGAGTTTCCTGAGAGTCTCACGTTCGCAAGATAAGTGGTTACATTAGCAGACCGGAGGAAGAAGACGGAAAACCGTGCAGGCTTGTCATTATTCGAGGACAGGTTCGCGCTGCAGCGCATGTACGAGCCAAAACGTGACTTGCAAAATACACTTTGTGTGTCACTAAGTAATCGATATGCTTCTCGTTTCAACTCAATTTTATTGACAACACTAAGTATCTGACAACACAATTTGAACGTTGTCTTCGTCAGGTTTTTTGCCAATGCCTTTCTGTGCGAGCAAACATGTGACCTTCTTGTGTCAGGTGCAGAACAGCCGACAGAACTTGGGTCGCTGCTGACCCCGAGGCTTCAAAATCTTGACTGAATCTGAGGAACCTAATTGTGAGAACAGTTCTCGCCTCGAGTTTTAATTGCATGCAGGAGCAGTGATCTTGCAAACGCTCAAACAAGTGGATCCTCGTAGCTTTTCTGTGCAATTTCTGTATGAAGGTTGCGCGATCTGGTTCCTACATTTTTACGTTAACACTGTCTTGCAACCTTTGGGCACAAATTGGAAAGAAAAACTTGGCAAAGAACTCATCAAAAAGTTTTGTGGTGCAGTTGTTTGGTGTTGTCACATCAACAGTGAAACTGTGAAGAGCGAAAAGCATTTCTTCCGACAAGTCTCTGAATGTGACGCTTTGAAATTTGTTCGTTCCGTGTGTTTGGGAACTATTAGCTTGTGGGTTGCAATGCGACATTTTCTTCTGTCGTGCATATTGCTGCACTTCAAATGCTGAAATCAGAGATTCCCCGTCTCAGTCAGCTTTTGGCAAGGATGGATTTGGCAATCCGTGCCATTTACGCTGCTGTTTGTTGATCTACGTTTGTGTGCAAGTGCATGGCCTGTGAGCCTTGCATTAAGTCTTCACACACACACACACACACACACACACACACACACACACACACACAAACACACACACATCGGCAATTGATCCGAATGTGGTTGGTTGTGCCATTTCTAGAGGACAAGCAGAAGAAAATGACACCTGACACAGTTTTTGATTTTGCTCTGTTGTCACAGGAGCTGTCTTTGGAATCAAATCTTTGAGACCGCACTTCTGGGTGTGCACAGGTCTCGGGTGTCGAAAAAGCCGTTTACACATGACTCAAGCACGACGCACTTGTCACACAATGACCGCTGTCATTGTGAAAACCAGCTCAATGTGCGTAGCAAAATCTCTCTTCTCCTTGTGTGTCTTGGAACAAGAGGAAAATGTGGTATATGTTTGCCTTGAAATGTATTTGGCAGTTCCTTTTGGTTCCTTCATTGTGCTTGCTGCACATCAAACAGACAAACAGCACACATCTCAACGAAATGCCTAGAAAACTGCTGGTACACAAAGATTCTCCTGCAGTCAACAGAAGTCATTGGTCAAAGGTCTACAGGTTCCACACAAGTGATGGATGGAAATCTTTCACATTTCTTCTCAGCATGGGAACGTTTTCAGGCAGAGCAAAGTAGGGGGTGACTCCTGAGCCACGCACATGCGGACCAGGTTCAGGCTGGGGTGGGGTGCGGTTTGAGGGCAAGAGTGGTGGAGCTGTGATTATGTTGTCCGTCAGTGGTGTGGAAAGTTGGCTCGAATTTTGGGGAGGGGAGTATTTGTGCCTTTTTACGGTCATGTTTGGAATCACACGATTTCCAAACTCGACAAATTCTGGGCCCGCCCCTGGAACAAAATACGGATTTTCCCACCTCTTGTAGCGGCTCTGGTCAGTTTTGAGAACAGACAACTTGACATGCCAAGGCCTCACCCAAACTGCCTCACCTTTTGTGAGGCCTGCCCCAAAAGAAGACACTCTTCACTGTCAACTACAGGCAAGAAGGGTTTAAGAGTCTTTTTGATGACCAGCCTTGTCTTGCCAGGAGGTCTCAGAAACCACAGAAGCCAATGTCCTTTCTTGTGCGACTGGCTTCCATACCTTCACAAGTTTGACAACGTGCCTCCTAAATTTGGTGCCAAAGTTTGTTTTCTTTCTGTTCATAAAGAACATTCAAAGACTTTTTCAAAGGCTTATCCTCTCCCCGTCCCATTTCTAGCGGCGATATAGTTGTTGGAGGGTGACCTGCGCACTCAAGAGGATCAGCGGGTCCACGTTATTTGTCAGCACAACAAACTTCAAAACAACCTGCACGCTCGTCTGTGACGCATAATTGTGTCGAGAGGGATCCACAGTTTGAGGTAATTTGACTGAAATTACACAAATGGCGAGACAAATAAACGAAGCAGTGTTGCCTTTTCAGACAAATTTGCGCTGGTGACTTGCCAAGGTAACAGCTGCTGCATTAACGACATCTGAAACAGCACATAGAGCCGTGGATGCGAGTGGCTGCCAAGTATCAATACACTTCCTGCACAGCTCACTTTCGTTACCACAACAGCCAAAAAAGGAATTTTCAGTTAAAGTGTTTCAAAAAAAAGAAGACAGAGAAGCCAGTCTTCATAGATCTCCAGGCCGATCCAGGATTGGGAGATCAGACAGCAGAGACCCGAACTTCAACATGTTCAGGCAAATGTTGTGCCCAACTCCGCCGATAATCCGACTTGAATATCTGACTTGCCGTTGAGGCGGCCTGAATCTGAGCTCAATCGGATGAGAAACAAACCGAAATGAAAAAGAAGAACCAAAAGGAAAAGAGACGCAGGTGGGGACCCAAGCAGGACCAAATGAGCGAGGAGCGGAACAGATGGGAGAAATCGAAAACGTGACTTTGCCGTGGCCATCCTAACTTCTCTGTTGCAACAACAATAAATGGGAAAAGCTACTGCGTGCACTTTTGTGTCGTCTTTTTCCTGCAAAAGAGCAATTTTCATGATTTTCTTGTGTTTGGTGTCAGAATGATGCCAGCGGCCAGTTTCTGTTGCACAAAAAGGATGCCAACCCAAACCAGCTTTGTCGGCTGGGAAGGTTCTCAGCTGCACGCCATCTGCAGCAAATGATCGTGCAGCACAATGTCCAAGCTTGGAGATTGCTTTTTGTTCAACCCAAAAAACAAAATCTTTCAGGGAATTTGGAAAACATGTCGCGGATCGCTACATTGGAGTCACTGAGTGTCTTGTTTTGAGAAAGATCATTTGGAAAGAACTGTGTCATCCCAAAGAAGCAACAGGTTCATGTCGTTTGCTTTTGTTTGAAAATGAAACACAAAGACATGCCAAGACAGCAAAGGAAGGGCAGAACACAAGACAACAGAAACAATTTTGAGAACCCAAAAATGTGTCAAAAGCCTGTCAACGGACTTGTCATGAAGATCATAGTGTCAACTTCCAGCATGACAATCAGATCCTCCTGGTCTGTTGCCTCATCTCAACAGATCACAGCTGGCTGACTTCTCCCTGTGAAAGAAAGCATCTGAGCCTTCGCTCAAGCAGTGAATGGCGTAACGGAAGATCGCGGGTGACAGTCCATTGAGGACATCCCTCACAAGGCAGCTGCTTCAACTTCTCTGAGGCTGGGGAAATGGACTCCACATCCAGGTGTGGACAGACAATTCAAAATCGTTTGGAATGAGGTCAAGACCGCACCCCTCACAACGTAGTAAGAGATGGTGTTGCCACGAGAGCAAGGGCGTTCTTGTGGTGCAACATGAGATGTCTAGAGCCCCCAGGGTCTGAGCGATCAATGGGACTGCTCGTTATGTCGGATATTCCCTGTCAATCTGGAGAGCACGTCACAATAACAGTGATGTCAATTTTCATCATTCTGGCCAAGAAATGATCAGCACTGTTGAAGAAATAAAGTCGTCATCCGGATGCGCTCGGTGGATTGAGATCTCAAGCCTTGGCCGGCAGCTTTGCTCTCTTTGGAAGCCCGTTGACTGGAGTCAGTACGGAGGTTCAGCAAACACGTCCGGTCCTTTTTCGACTGCCCCAATTGCCAGATCGGTGATACAGATACCAATTGTTCACTTTTTTTATTGGCTTTGGGAGCAAATTTAGGGCAAATGTGGTGATCTAGGGCAGCAATCTGGCATATTGGAGCACTGCCTATGTGAAATTTATGGCATGCTGAACCTCCTCAGTGAGATTTCCGCACCCGCGTAAAAGTCGCACCCCATTTTTGGCCCCTAAAAACCCGTGCATACTTTTGTTTCATCACATTTACCAAGTTTGGCAGCCCAAAGAGAATGTCTCAAGTTCAACTGTGTTGTAGGTCGACTGACAGTTTGCTTTGGCTTGAATGAGTTGAGAAAATCGAGTGTGAGAAGTGCAACACTCCAGACATTACAAAACCAGCAAGCGACTCTGGAGTGGTAGAAAAGAACAGAAGGTGAATCACGACGGTCTCTTTTGTTCTTGATGACAGAGTTCTCACACTGTGGTTCCTGTGAAATCACACAATGACTTCTCGAGAACTTTGGTCGAGAAAATGATTTGTGTAGTTGAATTGTTTTTGTAAGGTGAGAACCCATTACTCACGATGCGAGCACATGCGACTGATTTTGTGATTGCAGAGTTGTATTCTTGCGATGTTGTTCAAGAACTGAAAGGTTCCAGCTGTGCCATCAGGAACCAAAGTGGGAACCTCATCAGGAACATTTACTACCGCAAGAAACGCCACGAGATGTGCTTTTGTTTTGGCTGACTTTTCCAACGAAACTTTCTGGCAAGTTGTGCTCTCTCTGCAAAACAAAAACTTAACATGCATTCCATACAGCAAGCAAAGCAGCTGTGTGGTACCAAATGCAGCACTGAATTGCTTGTGGTTGGTTTCTATTTTGTCTGTGTGCAAGGCTTGCAAAAATACAATTTAGTCGTGTCAAAAGGCAAGGCTAATGCACAACAAACACCAGAGCTCTCGGTTGGGGAATCGTGTTTTGAGATGTGCAGTCAGATGTGATCAGGAAATGGCTGGGTCGATGCAGGTTTGTTTTTAATGCGCTTGTGTTGACTTCACATCCACGAGAAAACAGTGTTGCTCTGTGAGACACCAGAGGGGAACGTCAAGAAACGGAAAACACAGCACGGGTTTCAATACACTGAGACACTTCCAATTCAATTCAATTGCTGGGTGTTTGAGAGAAACACTGAGTCCCTGTGGCAGAAGTGAGTGAACAAGGCGAATGACAGACAGTACTCTTCACTTGGCAAGAAAAACTCCCATCCTTTCCACACCACACTTCCTGAGCATGTGTAAATCAAACAAGAAAACACAGCCACAATCCATCTCCGAAAAAGTAAAAACGGGAAATAGGACTGGTGAACGCCAGGGGCAAAGCCCAATGAGGCATTGAACACTGGCTGTGGAGTCTTTCAGTGCAACGGTCGTACCGCGTCGCATGTGGCCACTACAGATACATGTACTCGGATCATGGCCAAGAAGAGGGTGCTGCGTTTTCCTTGTTGGCATCGCACGCATGTACACTCGGAAGACTGGCTTTCGGACCGAAAAACAAGCAACCGGTTGGAAACAAAAGCTGTTGCACCTTCGACCCAAACTTTGAGGTCAGAGGTGATTTCCTCTGAAATTTACTTCTGTCTGAAAGTTGTGTCCTTTCTTCCCCCAACAACAACTGTTGCGGAGAATAAAACAAGCACCTGTGGTCGTTAGCCTGTCAGCTTTTGCCAATATTAATCAGCGGAGCAAGGAAGTAGAAAGCCGCTTCGCACAATCACGAATCTGATTTGCGGAGCGGCGAAACGCATTCGTGCGATGACTGACCCCATCCAGGTATTGGTGTGTTCTGAAGGACATCTTTCTCAAGACGTGACGGATACATTTTTAAAACAGGCAGATGACAAATGATTTCAGTGGAAGAGATGTTGAACTGCACACGGAAGAGCAACTCCACCTTGAAGGGTGCTCAGCAGTGGAGCGTTTGTTGACGTGACGGACTGATTGCGACCTCGGGGAACACACTATGTATCTGGACGAACGTCTGTGGACATTGGGTTTGCTGATGATGTCTTCCTTCTTGAATACCTCCACAGTTGCTCAGACAAAAAAGTCATTCACGACTGCTCAACAAAGAAGGTAAGAGAAACGTGTGTGCAGTGCTGAGATTGGTGCGTTGGTGATTCTGCTGCAAATGTGGGGAATCAACTGGGCGAAACTAATTTCTGTGGACAAAACTGTGATGTTTTGTGCAGTGTACGAGAACACCGAAGACAATAAACCTCCTCCTGCAAATCCATGCTGTGCTTTGGTGTTCTGCGTCCACAAGCTTTCATGCCTCCTCTTGACAGCTGTACCAAAAGAAGATTCCGATTGGTTTCAATTGCAGAAAGGTCCTGAATGGTTGTCAAGCCTGTCTGAGAATGAAACACGAAGCAACTTTCGTGACTGCACCTGCTTGCCTGGCTAATGACCCGCGTGGCGTTAGATATTTTTCAGAACCCAGACTTGGTAGCCGTTTAGGAGTTGTTTTGTTCCACCCATTCTTGTCTGCAGTGTGGTGCGCCACTTGAGGACAATATCGTCCAAATTCTTTTTTCGTCCACTTGCTTTCTGGCTGAAAGACTTGACTTTCGTAATTTTTGGTTCAGTTCCTTTCCAACCTCTTCCGAAAAGAAACTTCCTTGGTTGTAGGTCATAAATCGTTGCAAGGGTTGTCTGTCCTGGCAAAAGCCACAAAGGAACAAATGACACTTGAACATTATCGCACACGACAAGTGGGGACCTTACGAGGCGTACAACCCAGGAGGAGTCTGACATGTGCACAAAGCCAAAGCGTTGGGCGAAAACAAGTGATGATGCATGGTTGCCAGGTCCCAGACTCGCGCACTAATGCTGCCAGACACGCTGCATCAAACAGCTGGTGAAATGTCTCCCTGCGACGCACTCTCATTACGTGCGATACATGGTCAAGGAATATGGAAAGCTTTGCGCGTTGATCCACGAAACGAAACTGAGGTTTCTACCAGCGTCGCCTGTCGGGCGTGACCGTGGATCTCGCGTATCAGCCAGGCGTCCAACTTCGGGGTCATTTTGTCTCAAGAACCTTGGGATTGCCCGAGGTTGTGTTTCCCCAGATGACAGGGTTCTCACACTGTACAAATATGGCTCCTGTGAAATCACACAATGACTTTTCGAGACAGGTCTTTGGTCGAGAAAGGAGTTGTGTGATTGAACTGGAAACATTCTTGTCTCTGCCATGATGCGAGCACACACGACTGGTTGTGTGATCGCAGAGTTGTAGAACTGCTTTTCTCCAGTTCTGGTCTTCCGCAAATTTGCTTGCTTGTGTTGTGTTGCTCGCACAAAGAAAGCAGTTATCCTGCAAGTCAGTGTGCATGGTCAAGTTGCTGTGAATGACGGATTGTCGTCCGTGACAAACACCTGCCTTCTCCCTCAACAAGTGAAAAGGAACTTTGATTTCAAATGCAAAACGTGCAACTCCTTCACGCTCCAAACCCGCAGAATTCTTTTCTCGACGCTGAGCGATTCGGGCTGATAGATATTCTCGAAATTTTGAAATGGGACTTTTCAAATCAAGAAGAATGCTTCAAGATCAGCCACACGGCCCGTGCGAAGAAAAAACGTTGTCAGAAATGATGAGCTGTGTTTCTTATCGACACAAATCTCAAGGTGATGAGGTTTTGATTTGTTATTCTCATGGGCGGAACAAGACGTCGCATTGTGCAGCAAAAGCCAGCTGTAAATCTTTGAGGAGCTGTTGTGAAAGTGCAGTGTTTCTGACGGAAAGGTTTACGAACGAAAATTTCCCGGATACCATGGTGGTGTGCTTGGAACAGGGTTCCAGCGCTCGGTGCGGAAACGGCATTCCGGTTTCATCTTTCAATCACATCCCGTTCTGAAAGCGCATTTTCGTATCAATAACGCCACACCCATGTGAACAAAGGAAAGACCATGATTCAGTGTCAGAACCAGAGCCGATTATTGTTTTAATTAAGCAGAAAGTGGCACACTGTCAACTCACTGTACGCGTCACTCGTACAGAACAGTCAAAAACAGGCTGATTATTGTGTTCAACGGAGCAAAATTTGAAAAAATCTTTATTTTGCATTGTCGTCAGAGTTGAGCTCCTTTGCCACCCAGCCTGGTGAAGGAAGAACGTCAGCCAGGGTCACCAAAGCCAAAAAGAACAACAATCTCAGGATATCATATCAATAAATGCATTGGGATTTCAAAGCCATTGCTTCCGAAACTATTTGGTTGTGTTCTGGTTTTGTTGGTTCTGTTCAGTTGATCGAGCTGATCAGTTGGAGGTGACGGTTCATACAGTGGCTGAAACTGGATCATCAAAGCTCACGAAAACCAAGCATTTCAACACTTGGAATCTATTTTCTGCCTGTGCTGTTTTGGGAGACAGCACCACACTGCAGAAAGCCACTCTGGATATGACAGCCAAAGTCAGTCAACTTTCAGTTCCTGTGTTGTGCCACAAGAATCACCAAGTTGGTTTCACTTTTCCCCACGCTGCTGGAAAAATGATACTTCACAGAGAGAAATTTGTCACAGACCTGGCTCACTAACTGGAGGCGTTATGTGAGGAGTGGAACATTGATGGGTTGGTATTGCCGTTGATTGGGTGTCAGCTGAGGTACAAATGACAAATACTGACGCGTTTTGGAAACCTGAAGATGATGTGACATCTCACAGATCTCTTGTGCAATTTGGCGCTGTCAACCGCTTAGTTGAGCCGTTCAGTTGAGTGTCAGCTCACAGGTTCGCTCTGTTCATTCCGTTGGTTGTCGGATCAGCTCACAGGTTCGCTCTGTTCATTCCGTTGTAGTCGGATTTAAACACTGCCCAGTTCAGACAGCAGTGCAATGACTGTCGTGTGCTCGTACATCCCTGGCGATTGGACAGCTCACAGATGATTTCACAATTTAAGCAACTATGTTGTGACATTTTCTTCTTTCGCCTGATCAAGACACACGTGAACTCGTAAGATACCATTTTGTGCGTGAAAAAAAACTCAGCTCTTGGTTGTGATCTCGTTGAAAAAACGTTTGGTTGTCTTTATTTTTTGCTTTTGTCAACGAGGGTTCGCATCAGGTTGATTTTCGTCACGAGTGGACAATGACCAGTCCATGATGCTTCTTTCGATCGTGATATGTCTTGCCAGTGAGTCGACATCTTTGCGTTCGTTCATGATGTAAAATTTTTCAGACCTGTACAACAGGTTGGTTGACGAGTTCTTCACCAGTATCTGTTCTGAAAACATTTCTGCACGTTTTTCTGCCGTGTTGCGATGGAATTCGACCTGAAACAGAGGCGTTCGTTTCTGGGATCATGATGTGGCTTCAACAGCAAACGCGTTCACTCAGGACGACAACAATGCAATCCTATCTTTAGAGAAACCATCAAATCGCACCTGCGGGTGAAGTATTGGAATTTAGCGTGCCGAGATCGAGTGCGGTGGTGGACTCTGGCCTGCTGAGTGCGGCTCACGAGAGGCATATAACAACAATGTGCCATTAAGGCTCCTTTATCGATGCGCACACATCTCCTCAAATTGGCCTCGTGTGACGCGCAGAACCAACCCCAGAGGCAACTGTCTCAGATCATAAAGATTCGGACGGGGAGACGTTTGTCTGAATGTCAGCTTCATTTTCGCGCACCCTTGGTGTCCGCGGTGACAGCTTTTCAAGATGTGAACATCTTATCAAGTGGCGAAGAGTCTTCATGCTGAGTGACGCTGTTGTGATCTGTTGTTACCCGTACGTGTCAAGCAGATGCAGTGGATGACAGAAGCCTATCTGTTGAGATGTGTTGGCGCGCAATTCTCCCGCATTATGCAGATGTTTTCACGTGCACAACCAAACAAACCCAATTTTGTGTGCGAAGAAATCGTGAACACTCGCGTCTTTTTGCATTCCACAAAACTGGCAGAGAATGTGGCTTCAATCACGATTCGATCGGCCCGGTTGTCTCTGAAGGAGATGTTCCCGGCACATTGAAAAGTGGTTCGGGCAAAATTACAGGTTGACTTCTTTCTTCATTTCAGTGGATAAAATAGGTGGGCATGTCCACATCTTTCCCACAGTGCGTTTGAGGGTGGCAACAAAACATTCACCAGGAGTGCAAAATATGGTTTCAAAATATCTCGACCTGGCCAACGAAATCATCTGACAGACGCATGATTATCATTTCCCTTGCCAGTTCTTTACAAAAAGAGCAAAACTCATGGCCATGGCAGAAGTGAAGGACACAGGTTCCAGAAATGGAACAATTTGATTTGCATGGTATTTGGGAACTCGACCACCGAGAAAACCCAAAGCAAACAAATTTGACATGAACACGACATGGGCGGTGTTGGGTACCAGCGACCCTGTCTCTCATCGTCTGGAAGGTCTCCTCGAGAATTCTCCTCAAGAGTACTCAGACTTGCCTTGGATCACAGAACAGATGGTTTGAGTTCTGAGTGTTCAATGTGTTCAACCAGCCCACAACGGGTGCTTGATGTTCTCACGTACATGGTGTTTTGCGGTGATGCAAGTGCGCAATGAAGGTGAAGGTGCAACTGACAAACTGACAAGGCTTTTGGCAAGAAAAACGGATGATCTGTGCACGACCAAGAATCGCATTTGTTGTCGAAAAAGTAAAACGCTTCTGGTGATGGAGATAAATACAATTCAATAAATCATTCAACACTGCAATAATCCACGCAGTACAATCCTGTTCTGCACGAACAAATTCTCTGGGAAATGATTTACTTGATCAATATTGAGAAGACATGGTGGCAAGGATAGTGTAACATGCCAACCAACGATAAAAACTGCACACCCAGATCTTATCAATGTTCACTTTCACAACATCACTGATGAAATCGTGAAAATACCTCAGAACGAAGGACAGAAAGAATCAGGTCTGCATGCTACCGATGAAACACAAAACTGTTTGGACTTATTGCACGGTCGTGAACAGGGGTTTAAGATCGAAGTACCCAGCGTTCTGGGATCAAACACGAAGAACGACCTGTGAAGTCTGAACCGTGTCCTTCACAGACCCTTCTGCAAGCTGCTCTCACGGACCGTGCATGGAGGTTTTCAGATTCTCAAACAAGTCGACAGTCGAAGTCAACAATACATTTTGCCCAGCTTTACGCATAAATTGTTTGTACCTTCAGACAGAGGACAATGGATGTTGCTTTGCTATCATTCAGGCTCCTCGTGCGAATTGGTATGCAGAGGTAGCAGCACTGAACATCTGTCGCTTTTCCAAGGAATGGAAAATAACCGGGACGGTTCTGACGTTCCTTGTGGGACCAGAAGAAAAATATCTGTCCACGTTCGTTTTTACAATTTTGCTGCAGCAGAATGAAAAAAAAACAGAAACAAACCACAGTTTCTTGAAATCCCACACTTTATGGCTTTCTCATTTCAGAAGTTGTAACATCTCGAGACCCTCACAGCGCTTTGCTTCACCACAATTCCGCTGAGTGGACTTTCTCTTTTGTTCGTTTGTACTTCGTAGTTCGGCTTCAAAGATGTATGGACGAACAGTTGCAAGATAATGAGGGCACCTTCCTTTTACTGTTCTCGTCTGGGACAAGATGAAATACTCATGTCCGAAAACTCCACCATCAGCAAAACGAAGCTGGAACCTTCGTTCTTGTTTGACCCTTACAGACTGGTCCCTTCACCAAAATAAAATACATTTCAGCTGTGTCGTGCATATCTGCATCTTGTGCTTAACAGCCATTGACATTGAAGTTCGAAAGTGATGCGACTGTTGCAGCCTTTGCGCTCGAAAGTGAAACTTTGAATTGTTCACACATGTGGCATTTCCCCCAAAATCCACAGACTGACGAACAACCAATATATACTGGCATCTTGTCAAGAATGACTGGAGGAAGAACCTAAAGTCGCAGCAAAATGTCTTGTTGTTTGCAGCAAAAGGAAGGCTCGCGATTATCGTACGCTGAAATTTTCACGCACACTCACTTCCGCTTGCACCACAATTGGTTGTCAACCCAAAGCTGCTGGATATTGGCGGAACATTCTTGGCATCAATGTGGAAGAACAAGCTTTGCGTGGAGTGTGTGAGATTCCTGCTTCAATTGTGAGGTGCAGATAGCGTCAAAAGCTTGAACGTTGCGATGCTTTCTGACGGGACTAACGTACAATTGTCTGTGTGTTTCTTTGGTGTCAAATAGTGATCGGCCGAGTGAGAAAAATAGACTAGTTGTGCAATTGTGTGGGACAGGATATGTCAACAGACAATCTCAATGATGGATTTGCCGAGGAACCGTGCACTGAGGATGACGACGTTATTGATTGCCTACCAGCTCCTTCTCTGGGACTCTAAATCGAATGCAGAAAATCTGATGGGGGAATTTGGTCCGGACATCAAAGTCAACACAAGGTAATTAAATAAGTGAAATAATGTACGGAGTGAGGACATTTTGTCAGCCTGCTTGTCAAGACGAGAAAGACTCGGAAGTGAACTGCATAATTCACACTTCCACAAAAGAGAGTGATGTTGTTTGTGCTTGTCTCGTGAGAAGTGAGTCTTTCTCAGACCGAGGTTCCGCGGTGCACAGGTTCGTCGAAAAACAACACGAACAACGTTTGTTTAACATCAACATCACACGAAACAGGTATCACATCAGGTTCCAGCTGAACCTGTTGCTGCCAATCGGCAAGCGGACGCTACTTCAGGGCAAGAACTTTGTCAGCGTGACAGAAAGACCCTACTAATGCAAATGAAACAGAGCATCAGTAACCTGTGTTACACTGTGTGTACAATGCGTAAATTTATGCAGGTAACACGTTATCAGATGTGCTACGGAATTGTGAAGCCAAGAACAAAACTCCGGTATTGGAAGTTGCGGTGCTTTTGTTTGAAGAACATCTGCTTCGGTTCGTTCGTTGTGCAGAAGCAAAAAGCGTGTAGAATATTCAGATAACATGTCTCCCTGTTGTCCAAATGAGAAAACCTATGTGTGAGAAGCATCTGCCACAGTGTTCCTTTGCAAATTTGACGCAACCTTTGCAACATGTGCGTGTACGTACTACTGATGCAATCCTTGGCCTTTTCAGCAGAACATAACAACTACGAGTGTGGACTCACACACGGCTATCCTGCCCCCTCGCACGGAGGGGTCGGAGAATTGGTCAATTTGATCGACACGTGGAATGATTTTACGGCGTCACAACTGAGTTTGACTTTTTTCAATGTGAACCAGATGAGAATAAGACGTAATGCAGAGTGTCGAGAAGTACAGATTAATACGAGGGATGTCCTCGAATATGCGGTTTCTGTCCGGAAAAAACAACCTTCCGATGCTCGTAAAATTCTGGTTTCTTTATGCAGAACAAAAACATGAAAATGCATGCCAATAGCAATAAAATTTTGCAAAATCAAATCAAATAGATCAATAAAATTGCAATTGAAAATGAACAAACAGGCAACAATTGG
>JAAUXT010044811.1_pt1 | contig 13973 bp, 13 predicted proteins | sample 7278171 | NCBI WGS metagenome assembly JAAUXT01 (sample SAMN14350112, study PRJNA611818) | marine sediment metagenome | isolation source: surface marine sediment (1.8m) | place: French Polynesia: Moorea | collected 2018-08 | reverse complement strand
TAGCTTGTGACACCATAGAGGAAGGTAGCCTAAACCACTGAGCTCCAACTCATACTCTACAATAAACTATACTACAACATCACTACTGGGGTTTCACTCATATATACAACAATATACTGACCTTCTGCCCTTCCCCAAGTAAGTTATGCAATTTTTTCGTGCTATGGGCATCATTTGCAACCAATTTCCAATACATGTTCTTTGGCTGAAAGATATTTTTCAATATGATATCCTCATACATGGGGAAAGTCATTCTCATATAATTTGACACAGTGTACCCACTCATCCATTGTCCTCAAAAAGATACTGGACCAATTTTTTTTTCTTCAAAATTTTATGAATCTTTTTGAATTTTTTGTTTTGAAACCAATTTGTGCAACCAAACACCAATTTTAATTTGTGCACAATATGAAAAGAATAAGATTAGTTGGGGCAACACACCAACCAGTGTCCTCATAATTGACATGAATCTCTGAAATTGTTGAATTAAGAGGGGTTGAAAGATGGTCACAAGAGTTCAAAATGTTAAAATATTGAATTTATTGAGAAAAAGTCTCAAACTAAGGTTATTGTTGTATTTTTGGCCATTTATTCTATTTTTGAGTTGAAACAATTGTTCTTTTGAGTCATGCACCAAAATGTGGTACAGAAAATATAAAACCAAGAAGTCAACCAAGTTCTAAAAAATTATCAAATGTTTATATTTCCTCCAATACATTTTTCCACGTAATAAAACGTATCTTTCAATCACCCAGAACCCCAAACGCCGAAACAAAAGAATTTTGCACTTCAGTCCGTGCGTACTGTTTCCGCTGCGTGGGTGCCACTGAATGTGCAGTGACGTCACAACATGGAGGAAGAAGGAAGTTTTGGTGACTGAAATCTATTAGAAATTGCCGTACTCTTCATCTTGAGCAAAAATGACGTCTATGTTTGGCATGGAGAAGAGGGAGGTGATAAGAATCAAAGTGAAGGTGAGTTCGAGCCGCAGAGAAAGGTCGACAACGTTCAGCTTCGGTGCTGACCCTTTCGGCTTGAAAGTGACAGGACTTGAGACTCGCAACGGAGTTTATCTTTCGGTCGTCCACCGTATGCACTGAAAACAAACGGCCAGGAGACCAAGTCATGTGGCCGAGATAAAACCTGGCTGGTCCTGCCAGCCGCTCGGCCTCAGGGGGTGCATGCTGACTGATACGAGTGTGCTTCGTCAAAAATTGATGAACCAGGGTCGTGCAGACAGACAACTGGGCGAATGGAGTCGATTTCTGGTTTTGCAGCCGTTTTGTCTTGGGTTTTCAACACTCACTTGCTGACAATGCTCACGCGGTGGATCTGTGCCTTTTACAATGTCATGCAGTGATAATTTGTGCTTGCTTCATTCTGTCTGCAGAAATGCGAGGGGATGCTGCAGCCCGATTACAAAAAGATGTCAGTCGACCCCGAACTGACTTCTTTTGACATCCTTATCCGTCTGCTGGCCAAAGCTTTTCAAATCAAGGGGTGAGAACAACTTGTGATCTCGTATTTCTTACAATAGCACAACTGTAGATGATGCGGCGAACTTCATATCGTATTGCGAAAAACGCCCACAGAGCACCTCATTGTGTGATCCGTTGAGGGATGAAACGACATATATCCCAGTTTTCCAGGGGGCGTCTGTCTGGTTACCACCGCTAATTCGTCCCGTGTGAACTTCACTTTCATCGTGCGCCCCAGGTGTTTGCAAAACGTCTTTTGCTCACATTGCAAGCACAATCTCGGAACAGATGTCCAATTTCCACGTTCACCGCAGGAGTTTCACGGTGAGCTACCTGGCTCGGGATGACCTGGGGCAGGACGTCTACCTCTCGCTGCTGTCCGACTGGGACCTCGACGCCGCCTTCCTCAGCGCCTCCGACCCCTACCTTCGCCTCAAGGTCGATCTCAGGCCCTTCGAAGAAGGTGGGCTCATTTTTCTTTCTGCTCGTGTCGACGGCTGTTGGTTGCAATGGGCCTGTGAAACTGGGGCGAGTTTCTCAGTCATTGGCCCCACGACTCTCTCGTCCATTTTGATCACAACAAAACGCGAAATCACTTCACTTTTTCGGCAGCTTCCGACTTTGATTTACTTTCAACGAAATGCCACAAGATTTCTGAAGAACAGTGGGCGCACAGTGGAAAAAAGAGAAACGAAAAAGAAAACCAAGAGAAAGACAAAGCGGTGTATTTCCGTTCGTAGTGTGTGTGAGATGAGGTGTTGTAAACAGCTGAAGTTTCAGCACTCGAGTCAACAGCTGTTACACATTTTTGTGAATGGGCAGATCGATCAAAAGCAGTTCAGTGCGTGTCCTCCAACATTCGATATGCTGGGTGCTTGTAGACCGAAAGAAAAGTTGTTGATGCGACACAGGTTTTCGGAGCAGTTTGTGCCTGTGACCCTAACCCTAACCCCAACCCTTACCCTTTTGGTTGTCAATTGAGCCAATCAGCAAAAATTGATGTGACAAGCAAGATTTTGCACAGTCTGAAGTCTTTATTCCTGACTTTGGTGGTCACTGGGCCCAGTGGTGTCACCAGCAGATTCAGTCTGTTTGGAATCAGAAGCGAGTCTGCCGCCCGCGCCGAACAGAGAAGCGGATTCTTGTTTCACTGACATGGTTGTGCCGTTCAACAGGCCCTCCGGAAGACCCTCGCGATCTCGCCACAGATTTTGTCGATAATTACTCCTGTTTTCCTCGTCCTCGTGAGTCCAACTGCGTTCATTCATTTGAGTTATTGTGAAGAGAAGAACAAGTGGTTACCAATGCTTGTCCAAATTGTGAGTGCTTTGGAGCGTTCACCTTTGGATGTCAGAAGTTTTCTGAAATTGATTGACCTTATCGCTTTTCAAACGCAATCGATTCATCCACGAAGTCTGAAATGATGAAAGCGTCGCAATCGACACTTGCTCTTCCGTTCACTTCTTTGTTACTTTTCTGGGTCTTGGTGAGTTGTTGTTATTTTCTTCGGGACACCTTTTTCAATGCAAATTTGGACAAAAAGCAACCTTTTCATACACCAGAAAGGCGGTGCATGCGAACGGCATGAGAGCAAAAAGGAGCATTTTCTCAGGTTGAAGGCTTGTTGGGAATTCCATTGAAGATGGGAGCTTTTCTTGTGTGTGAACTTTGGGTTAATTTTCCACAAGTTTTCCTTCTGCCATAGAATTAAAGTTTTCAAGGGCTTTTTTTTCTTGAGAGGGCAAAGTTTTCTTGATTTCTTGAAAATTCATCGCAGAAGTTTCACGGAAAACGTGTTGCAGAACTGATCTTCTGCAGGCAAGAGCAGCCAATTGAACTTGTGACAACCCACCTTGTATCAGCTGCAGCTGCGCCGAAACAGACAACAAAAGTGGTGCTCACTTTGTGTGTTTGGGAAACAATCTGTCCGTGAAGTTTGCAAACGGAAAAAAAGTTGCAACAATTGCGCCAGTTGTCATCAAGGGAGTCGGTGTGCACAATGCAATGTCCAGCTTACCACCTCATGTTGCGCCGCAGGGATGGAGGACTGGGACTGCGTGGCGCCGACCGAGGTGGCGTCGGGCGCGGCGGCGGCGGCGCAGACGCGCAGCGCGCTGGGGCTGGACGCCCGCGGCGGCGCTGCAGCGGCGCCGCTGTCCTTCCTCGGCTCCCTCACCGGCGCCGTCACGGCTGGCGTCGGCAAAACCGCCAGGACCGTCTCCAAGGTGATGGGTACGTATTTGAAGTTGATTGTGTCGTGCTCGGGTGTCGTGTTCCTTGATGGCTTCGAAATTGTTTGAAATGTGTGTCAAATCGTAGTGTCAGGTTGCAAAAAGAAAATGTGGTGCTGACTTGTCTGCTGTTCGAAGGATGGTCAACCTCGGTACAGAAAGGACAAAGTATCACACGAGGCAGAATCACAATTATTCTTTATCTTTGTGAAACAAACGCATCGAACGAAACGGGAAAAATGACACTCTGTGCACGTGTGACGTTCAACCACATGATAGCAACTATCGGCCATGTCGCCTGAAAATGTCACATGATTCCGGAAGATAACGCAAGCTGAACACTTCGCACGGTGTTTGTGCAATTCTTCGAGCTTTGGTGTGCATGCTGTGTACTGCTTCCACTGAAATGTGTTCTGCGCCCCAAACCACAGGAAAATGGACTCCACTTTTGTTCTAAGTTTTGTTCCTTTGTTCCAGGCCTCAAGCAGGAGGAAACTTCTCGCTTTCACCTCGCCAAACCGCCCATGACGGACCCGGAGTTCCGCTACTGTATGGACGCCGTGGGTCACATGGTGCGTCCGGACGAGTTCCGCCTCCTCGTGTACCAGGGCGGCGTCGAGCCGGCGCTGCGCGGCGTCGTGTGGCGCCACCTGCTCAACGTCTATCCCGACGGGCTCTCCGGTGAGTTTGTGTGTGTGTGTGTGTGTGTGTGTGTGTGTGTGTGTGTGTGTGTGAATCTCAATTTTACACAGGCCTGTCCCGAAGGAGACGGCCTGTGTTGCACACTAAAACTACGAGTTCAAAGTTGGAGTGACTGAATCTCTCAGGGGGTGACCGTCACACATGACCTCACGAGTTGGGATGGGGAAGGGGTGAATTGGATGAGGCGGGGGGGGGTGATTGAACAGTGTCTGGGGACAAGTTTGGCTGTTTCCGAGAATCTCGTTCTCCTCGCAGGTCGTGAGCGTTTCGAGTACCAGCGCCGGAAGTGCAACGAGTACTTCCGGTTGCGCGACGAGTGGCGGGATCTGTTCTCCAGGGGGCGCGGCACGGAGGAGATGAGGTTCATCGCTAACATGGTCAAGAAGGACGTGCTGCGAACGGACCGCGCGCACAAGGTAACTTCCGGTTTCGTTCGGTCACTTCCGGGTACTCTTGAAGACAGGCAACTGCGTTGCATTCACACGTCAAGGTTGATGCAGGTGAACGCATTGAGTATTGGTAACCTGGAAAGCCAGCAAGTTTCAAGAAAGACAATATTCATTCGCACGACTGAAGATGTTTGTGTCATTTAGGATGTGTCATTTAGGATGTCGTTCGAAGCAAGGAAAACCAGTCTGTTTCAAATTTGTCACTTTGAAGAGTTGGAATTGCAAGTTCACCTGCAACGTTATTTTCAGTTGGATTGAAGATGGTTTGTGTTTGTGTGTCTGCAGGTTTACGCCGGCTCCGACGACAGTGCCAACGTCCTGTCGCTCTTCAACATTCTAGTCACGTATGCGCTCACGCACCCGGACGTGTCCTACTGTCAGGGCATGAGCGACATTGCGTCGCCGCTTCTCGTCGTGGAGTCGGACGAGGCCGCGGCGTATCTCTGTTTCTGTGGACTCATGAAGCGCATGCGCAAGAATTTCACGATTGACGGTCAGAACATGTCCATAATGTTCGAGCACCTGGCTTTGCTATTGCGGCACCGAGATCCTGATTTCTACGCTTATCTGGAGAGTCAGGGAGCGAGTGACATGCTTTTCACGTACCGCTGGTTACTGCTGGAGTTGAAGCGAGAGTTTCCATTGGATGACGCTTTGCTGATGCTGGAAGTCATGTGGAGCTCGCTGCCCCCAAACCCTCCTGAGACGGAGCTGGAACTGGCCGATCCGGGTTACAGTTTGACGTCTCTCACCTGTTCCCCGCAGTCGCCTTCTGTGGCCAGTCTGAGCAAAAACTACTTGAGAATCAAGTCTCTGTGTCGCCAAGTCAAACTGAGGAGTGAGATGGAAGGAAACGAAGAAAACTCCGGAACATCGCCCGGCGCTTCTGCGGGAGAGTACGCTGCCGCAGGTCACCAGTCTAGTCACGTGTCACCGAGCACGGCCATTACCCCTGCGGAGGAGATGAAGACTTTCGACCCAAGTGAGTTCGAACCTGCAGACGACCCGGCAACCAAAGAACTTCTGGACCGAGGCACCAGTATCGACGAGTCACTGAAGGTGAAACCGGAACCGGAAATTCGAAGCAAAGATGGTGTCCAAGCGAAGTCGAACCAAAATCAAGAGCGATGTGATGTTGAGATTGCAAAGGAATTCAGATCTAAAATTGATGAGACAGACAGTACAAGCGAACTGAGAAGCAGTTTGTGCGAGACAAAAACCCCACCGGGCAGCCCCAAACGTCCGGATACTATAACCTTGAACAAGACCTTTGTGCCCAATACTTTAGCCAAACCTGGGACAGAGCCTAGTGAGGCTGAGGTGGTAGTGCCACAGAATTGTGCCACGAAGACTTCGGAAACTTCATCTGAGGCAAGTGAACAACTTGCAACACTTGAATCAAGGAAACTGGGAACCTCCACAGAAGAAAAACGTTCAGTTGAGTCCGTTTTATCCAAAAATGAAGACCACAAGCCACCGGCCCCGAACGCCTCGTCGCAGAAAAATGTATCCGCTGCACCAGAAGCGCCTGATGGTTCCGCGTCGTCCAAGTCTCAGGCGTCGGCGGCAGATTCCAAGTCTCCGAGCAGCAGTAAAGAATCGACGCCGCGCAAAATGCGGCGCACGCTCGTGTTGACGGAAAGCGGCGTCACTGAGGAGACTGTCATCCTCAACTCATGCGAGGAAGCAACTGAGAGTGGGGACGGAGAGGAGGAAGGCCACCCGTCTATTGACTTCATCAAGGTGCAGGAGAAACTCCCCAAGTTGCCGTCTCCAATGGAATTTGGTGATGGTAATCCGTTCCTGATGTTCCTGTGTCTCACGCTTTTGGTGCAGGAGCGAGACCATATTGTTCAGAACAGAATGGACAGCAACGATCTGGCGATGCATTTTGTGAAACTGGTTCGACGACATGATGTGTACAAAGTTCTGCATCAGGCCCAGTCTCTGTACGCTGTGTACTTGCGCGCACAAACGATGGCTGCTCATAGTGACTCGAAGGAAGATGTGAGTGTGTGATTTCATTCCCTGCTATGGTCGTGAAGATGCTTGAACGACACCAACAATGTCATTCCAACAAAACCAGTGATTGGTGTCACGCTGGTACGTTTTGCCTACATGTGCCATCAATGGTTCTGTTCATTCCCTGAGATCGACGTCTTGTCAGAAGCTTGTGTTGTGGCCATTGGTTTGTTGTTTCCAGGACCAGAACGAACTTGTAAGTTTGTGACTGATGCGTATCGTCAGACTGTCAAAAGACTTGACAAACTTATTCTGCTGCTTTTCAGCCAAATTTTGAAGGTGCTGTTGGCTGGTCCAATGTCAAACAAGCTTGGTACTTGTCACTCATCGTTGTGTCGTTGCCTTGTGAAATCTTTCGCCCATATGCAGGGTATTTTCCGGATTTCTCGCCAAATTCTTGGGGAACACATTGTGGCTTGCGTGTTCATTGACAGGAAAGTTCCCTTGTGGATTTCTTTCATCGGGAAGCTTTTTCGCAACATTCCACGGGGGTTCAGTTTTACCAGGTTGTGACTTCGTAGTGGTTAAACACTTACGCTTTGGGATGTTTTGTGAATTCGTATCCGATGGAACGAGCGTGGACGGCCAGCTCGGAAACGATAACTGTGTTCAGTGTCATTGAAATGTGACAACAAAGTCGTGCAGTGTTGTCAAGTTCCACAATTTTTACTGACGAAAGTTTTATTCGAGTGAAGTCTTCTGCATAGAGTGTGGGTTTTGAATCATTTTGTCGCACGTGAAAGTTTCTGTGATCGATTCTGTTCTTTGATTTTTTGGGAAATACTTCAACATGTCTGTGCCTTGTTGTTTGCGTGAGTGTAGTTTGCTTTCTTGGTGTCTAGTTGGAGAAAAGGAGACGAACTTTCCTTGAACTGTCTCTTCGCAACTGCGTCAAAATTGAGTGCAACGGGGTCACCTCTTTGGTCGACGAATGAGTACTTGGTCTGGAGTTGTAACTGTTTCATGCTTGACAATAAACTGACAGTATTTCCTGAATCACGTCGTACTCTTTATTCACGTCAACAGAATGAACAGCAACCGCTTGCTGGCAGCGAATCAAATTTGTTTACGCACGTGTTGTCCACAAAAGCCGGCGTTGTTGTCTTCGTGATTTGTGCAGAAATCCAAGTACATAAAGGGTTTTCACAGCTTTGTGCACGCGAACTGCATGAACGTCATCAAAAACTTTGGAAGCAGTTCAGGTGGGATCCTTGTGTACGCGTGTTGCTCTTCCGTAGGTGAACGGTACGAGACAACCGATCAACGGTACGTGCACACACGGTCAGTGTCGGCACCAGACACAGCCTGTTACGCCCACAGTTTCACTGATTTAGTCTCCAAATCTTCAAATGCAATGATGGTTTCACTCAGTGATCAGGAACCGACTTCTTGTCTGATCCGCAGTTGAGAGAGTGATTTCTGGGCATTCCAAATTTTCCCAACTCCTGCAAGCAAAACGTACACCAGTTACACTTGGACATCAAAAGCACAGGCCGTGTTTCAGCTTTTCACTTGTGTGTTCTTGAGAAGACTTGCCAGTCCATAAAGCAACCGAAACTTGGCCTCACCTCTGAAAATTGTTGTGATTTCACCATGAATTTCGTCGGCATGGTGTGCACGGAGGGCGGTCGAGATCCGTACTCTGAGTTTGAGGTTCTGTAAATTGCACTCATTGGCTTCATGCTGTACCCTTGGAACCAGTCTGCAAGAACAAAAAGGGTCATAGAAGCGAAAACTGACTTCTCCCAAGGAGAGAGTCTCAAAAGAGTCTCTAGTATACTTTGAACAAGATCATGTTTCAACAAAATTCAGAGCCACTGTAGCGCCAGGCACAGTCAAATTAGAAACCAAAGTTGGCCCAGCAAGAAATTTGCACGATTTCTGCTATGTTCTTTCTACTGGGTGAAAATGAAAGCCAGTACTGGTTGAATTCGATCAGAGTGGTATCGTTCACTTTTTCAAATACCAACCCTGATCAGATGGTGTGTATTCTACTTTAGCTGGAATGTCCAGTTGTTGAGAGAATACCGGATTGCCAGGCAGGTAGCATTTGCCTGCGAATGAAACACACTGAGTGTTTACACTGTCAGTGAAATGGAAAGAAACAACAGTGATTCCTTCAGCTCTCGGAAGTGTATGCATTCTGCATGCGTGCAAGTATCATTCCAGGCTGGAGGAACCACGTTGTTTCAAACCTTTTGTCTGAAAATTCGATCTTTACCAGGGTTGTCAAATCGAGTTGGTATGTTATCTGTTCTGTAATATTCAGATGTCTTTGCACCTTTGGGTACCCCTCCTGGACCAACGCTTGTCTGGTCTTGAGGCTGGTCTTGGCACTGAAATGGTAAGGAGAAAACAGGGGTAAGACGCTATGACCAACTATTCAATGTTCTCACCACGCTTGCTTGGCAGTTTTGTTGACTTGCTTTTCAAACCCATAGTTGGACTCCACATCGAGATGATCTGGATTGGAAGTCTTGGTTTGAGGCCTTTCTCCAAATTGCCCGACTCCATGCAACATTTTGACAGAGTCCATGGCTATATGAAATCAATCTGCCCCACCTGTTTGTTGTCAGCATGCTCATCCATCTTTCCTGTTGGGAATTTCTGAACGATGTTCCGTTCTCTGCAGCTGCACTGTTTATGTTGACGTTGCTAACGTCGGTTGCTACGTATCACCTCCGCACTTCCGGTAAAATGCGCACTTGACTTCGTCAACAAATACCAAAGCAGTTTTGCACATGGTTTGAAGGGTGAAGATAAAAATTCCTCTCATTTGAACTGCGCGACAAACAAATACACGCAAGTAGTATCAAGACAAACTTTGTGCTCTATGACGTCAAATGACTCTGAATTGAGAACCAGGCTGTGGACAAATCCTGTTGAGATTCTGATCATAACCTTGCTGTTTCCTTGCATTGATGTGTGAGAAAAGCGAGAGACGAGCCTTTCGTTGTCAGACCTAGTCGGCGAGGATGGCCGAAAAACACTTTGGAAATTCATTGGTGGTGAGTTGGACTCACAATCTGAAACAAATTTTGAATTGTCACCATTCAGCCAACACTCAAATCTCCCTAAAATTGCAGGCGGGAGGATGCGCAGGATTCTCCGTCGACCTGGCGCTGTTTCCTCTCGACACTGTGAAGACTCGTCTGCAGAGTGCTCAGGGATTCTGGAAATCCGGAGGCTTCCGCGGCATCTACTCGGGACTTCCCTCAGCCGCTGTGGGCTCCGTTCCCAATGGTAGGTCACTTCCATCTTTGGCAACCAACGTCTGAAATGGGCTCAATTGGCCTTGAATTCATTTTGAAAATCTACTTTCAGCTGCACTGTTTTTCTGCACGTATGAAATGGTGAAGACAGCGCTGCGGCCCCGCACCGAGCACTCCTCCGCGGCTCAGGCTTCTAGTCACATGTTGGCCGCCAGCTGCGGTGAAGTGGTCAGTTCCCTAGCCACAACAAAAATGTGTGTCCAAGAGATCTCAACAGTTTTGAAGTGTACTTGACAACCCACAGCACGCATAATACCTTGATGTATTCAGGTTGCGTGTTTGGTTCGGGTGCCATGTGAAGTTATCAAGCAGAGGGCGCAGGCATCTCCGCACCTCACAACGCTGCACGTGCTGAGGACCACGTGGAATGCCGAGGTGAAGATCTGTGTCCTTCACAGTTTTGCTCGGGCCGTTTCACATTTCTCCGAAGGCGCGTTTGTTTCAGACAAAATGTGAAGAGAAAATGTGAACATTATATTCTCGTTTCTGACCGGTCACTTTTGTGGGATTGTGTGAGCGTGGTTGGGAAAAAGCTATGCACACCTATCGATCTTGTCCTGCTCATTGCCAACACACAGTTCCGAACGATATTTTTCTTTCAGGGTTTGACAGGGATGTACAGAGGTTACTTGAGCACAGTGGTTCGAGAAATCCCCTTCTCACTGATCCAGTTCCCTCTGTGGGAGTACCTCAAGGTGCATCTCAATCGATTTGTGAACACCGATCAGCAGTACCTCAGTGTCTTTCGAAAATTAAAACGATCGATGTGTGCTCAAAAGACGGTATTTTTCTGATTCTTTTGCTCTTGCAGATTTTGTGGACGAATCGGCAGGGCTTCCCAGTGGAGCCGTGGCAATCTTCTGTCAGCGGCGCTGTTGCAGGCCAGTGCAGTTCAAAACTTACAAATCAGTCCACTTGCTGAAAAGCCAGCCTGTTTTTCTCAAAATCACCAGATTTTCCAAGATTCTTGTCGACATTCAGTTGTCACTAATTTTGAATGTCAGGTCTATTTGCGTCTTACATTCGGTTGCAGGAGGCATTGCAGCTGGTCTTACGACACCTTTAGATGTTGCCAAAACCAGAATCATGTTAGCCAAGGTACGTGTTCAGGAAACGCGCTGAGTCTGTGCTGCTGTCTAGCTGTCCGTCTTTCAGACAGATTCGTGGAATTGCCTTGGTACTGAACGACAAAAGGGAACAAACAAACGCTCAAAAAAGTTCAGAGCGCGGGGTGTTTGCACCCAATTCAACTTCAGGCTGGCAGTGAAGAAGCTGAGGGCAAAATCTTCCGAACGATCTCAATCGTCTTCGCTGAGAGAGGAATTCAGGGGTGAGTCGAAATATTCGTAGCTCTCAGGTTCTGCTTCATGACCGAACTGATCACTGTTGGCGGCGATCAGGATTCCAATGATTTCCGTGCTGTGGTTCTTTTCAGTTTGTTCGCAGGAGTGGTGCCTCGGGTGACGTGGATTTCTCTGGGTGGCGCCATTTTCCTCGGAATGTACGAAAAAGTTCACAAAGTTCTCTCCAGCTGACGTCGTTGTGACGTTCTGGTTTGATTGAAATGGCAGTGAACGAACAACGTACAGAACAGGACTGTCAAGACCTGCCTCGAGTGTTCCTGTACGTTGGATGAAATCCTCTTTCCGATCACGAATTTCTCTTGTGACTAACGTCAGAGAGGGTTTTTCTCTCACCGAGGTTGGTTTCTGTCCCAAAGGCGTTTTGCACGACACAACCAGCGCCCACGTCAATGTTGTGCAAATAGTTTTGTCTGCTGTTGTGATGAGTGTTTTCACTGTGATCTCTCTGCAAAGGTCAGAATCGAATTGAAACGAAGTGGTAGTTTTTCCTTCATCCGTGTGTAATGAGAAACAACAAAGGTTTACAGATCAACACGCATTCGTGGTTTTTATTTTCATCGCTCACAAGTGCACCGTTCACAAAATGCATTCCATGTTCGGAAATGACACGAACAGGAAAGGATGGTCATTCGTGACGACAAAAACTGACTGAAATGGTATTTTAGTTCAATGGCCTGTACAGAGAACTACAACAATCTCATCATCCCTTCACCGTGGTTCCACCGAAACAACTGTGCAAGACAATCGAGACTGGAACAAACGCGTGAACACGCAACACATTCCCATTCAGCGGTTCATTGAACAGAACATTCGCTGGCCACTCATTCCAATGCACGCACAAGAGAAAAACGACTCTTCACTTTCAAAGGAAAACACTTCAAATACTCGTACAACAAAAAACATATCACATCGTTTGAATCTTCACCAATACAACGAGAGAAAATTCAGCCATTCCAGTTCTGGAACAATCCAGAATGCCCAGAGTGACGTCAATCGTCGTTGCCACAGCAACGATATCATCCCGTCATATTGGTCGGCTCACCCTATCCAATAACACCTCGTTTGTATTCAAGTGATTCTCAAGTATTCGTTGGTTCTGCTCGACCCGAACTGTGGTGGTGATTCCACAACAAATCCTGTGCTTGATAACTTGTTGCTTTCAGCGTATTTCACACGAAAGTAGCTCGAGAACTTTGTTTTCACAAGTGTACAGATCAAGCGGAGCCAACCTAGGATCCGTGGCAAACGCGAATTTGCTGTGTCAAAAACTTTTCGCACACATAAACACTAGTAGATTTCATATTCTGGACTCGGAAGCATCTTGACGGCCACGATACAGCAAGATGTGACGAGGTGTGAGTGGAGGGCAGCCTAACGTGTTCGCGCTCGCGTCCCACTGACGTCGGGAGACTCCGCTTGGGAGCCTCGACCGACGTCGTTACCAGTGGGTGCCGAGCGTCTACCGGCCTCATCCTCCTCCCCCCATTGGCGGCGGAGACGGCGAGTCTGCAGCATAACAAACAGTCATTTGAAAACAAAGTTTACATTTAAGACATCTCGCACTTTCAGCTGGGGCACCTGCCAGTGTCTCGGCACAGAAAACGAAGGAAAGCCTCACCCGCACCACCTCGAAATCCGCCCATGCGTCGCCTCGGCCGACCGCCGCCACCATCCGGGTCAGGTCCTCTCCTGCAAACAACGAATCGGTTTTGTTCCCCAGAAAAGTTGAAGATGCAAGACCTGTTTCAGTTTTGTCCACTTGTGTTTTGCCGACAAATTCAATGAAATTATCATTCGTTCAACTTCAGTTTCTCGTGTTTGAAAGGCAGTTTTTTGTGTGAAACACTGGCATGTCTTGGATAGTGGTTTCGTTTCCTCAGAATCCAACTGGGCGAATGCGTACCCTCTCAGTCTGTAGTCGGTTGAGTACCCACTGCCTTTCGAGGATCCTCCAGGCTGCAACAGACAAGACAAGTTGAAGCACTTCTGATGCAATTGCAAAACTCAATTTCGATCTGACTAAACTTGAGATGGGAGAAGAAAAAGAATGAGGTCTACTTACGTTGATTAACGTCTGGAAGCTGAAAAGAGACAAGTTTGTACAGATGTATGATTGATTTCAGACGCGTTCGCTCAAAATGCAAACTGCAGCAGACTTGTATGTAGTGATATCACAAACACACTGGTTGGTATCTCAGGAGAGACTGGCCCCGGGGGCGGGAATCTCCTCATTTATTGAGTACACAGTGGTGCCATCTGACAAGCAGTGGTTCTAAATTCACAGCTAGTGTGTCACACCACACTCCTCCCCCACCAGGGGGCGGTGGCCTCAGCTATTTTTTTATATTCTAAATATTTTTATATTTCATTATTATATACATTAGACAGGGAATAGATGTATAATATTTGAGACAGAACATCGCAAGGAAATTGGCTTTGGAAGCACACACACAGG
>JAAUXT010085306.1_pt1 | contig 13977 bp, 14 predicted proteins | sample 7278171 | NCBI WGS metagenome assembly JAAUXT01 (sample SAMN14350112, study PRJNA611818) | marine sediment metagenome | isolation source: surface marine sediment (1.8m) | place: French Polynesia: Moorea | collected 2018-08 | reverse complement strand
AGATAATGAAATCAGCAACTTTGCCTTTAGTTTGTCAGACTTTCTGAAGTAATAATAAGTGATTACAACATATTTTGTTGTGGACTTGGTCAACAGGTGGTATTCTTTTTTCACTGCCTTCTGTTGTCTGTTTCAGACCTTGACATTGTGTGGCCAATGTGCAAAATTTCTTCCTCACTTCCTGATAGGTCAATCAAATTCACAGAAATTTCCCCATAGAAAAGATTGTCATCAGCCTGGACAGGGCCTGAGAAATTCATTTCCACAATCAAAATGCTCAAAGAGGAATCAGGAGGTTTCAACAGCCAAACCACTTTGTGAGTTACACCTGGTGAAGTTGGACAAACATTCAATTCCAAGTTTGTGGTGACTCTTCTAATGTTTTCTTTTTTTGTGACTGCATAAAACATGACATAGCAGTTGTATGTGTTGATAGCAGGATTCTGGAAGTCATTTTGCAATTTGTCAATTTCTGGTTGGACTTTTGATCCATTCAAAAAAAGAGTTGCTTGAAATGTAGGAAACACATGATCATCAGAGTTGGACACACTGACTCTTGGATAATCTTTAGTGGGACCATTGTGAGCAGAAAATATTAGATCTGATGCTCCTTTACTCATTTTGAGCAAACAATATTTTTTCACCCTCACATTTATTTCATGGAGGTCATACTTGTAAGAAATTGCAAAATGTCTCAGAAATATTAGCTGCTCATAACCAGTAATCAAAAAGGAGAACATGCTACAAAAAAAAGGAAATTGCAACTACTTTGGGGTGTGCACAGATTCTTTTGGCAAACATGCTCGTACAAAAGACTGTGATAAGCCATGATTTGATGCAACATAACAAATTGTGAGCCTTGCTTTGCAAGAACATGAACTGTTACATTTCAGCTGGGAAACAAAACCATCCAGGGATACCTCCTCCCACAGTATAGGTAATCTGAATAAGGATGGATTGGGTAGGACAATGTCAAAAATTCAATGTCACACCAGAAATGGGCTGCCATAGCAAAATGTGTGAATGTCACATTTAAATGGAATTGCTTGTGCTCAAATATCACAAGTGCAAATGTGTAACTTCCTTGGCTCTTCAGAGAATAGAGAAAATTTCCCCCATGCTGCACAATTTTCCTACAGGACAGTAAGATGCTGTGGTGACAGTCGTTTTGTTGTTCACTTGTTCACAAGCTTTTGGTTTCCTGATTGGAGATGCTCTGTGGGATACTGTTCTGAAATCATAAGATTTGCAATCCAACATCTTTGAATATTTCTCTCTCAAATATTTGCACAAGTGTTGAAGCGTACAGGTGAATGTGCATAAAGTTTTGTCCATTGTTCTTTGCTTGAAGTGTTTGTGTTGCAAAAATTTGCAGATTTCAAAAGCATCTTTCTCAAATGTTTTCTTGTAAGTTTCCCACCAATCTGCCAACAAAAATTGCAAAAATTGATCTTTACATCTTAGAATTTTTACACAGATCAAGGAATAGGTTGCAAGAGAAACAACCAACTTCATTTCATGTTGTATCTTGGTGCAAGTTTGTCGCAGTAAACTCTCAGGTAATATTTACAAGCCAAAAAGAGACTACATGCTATACAATTGAGAGACTTTGGCTCTAGGAAAAAAATACATGAAATTCATAGAAAATTTAGCACTTTCTGTGGTTCATTTTCAATTAGAACTGTTTCAAACTTGTCCTGATAATTTGTGTTGTTTTTCTTACATTTGCAGCCTTGGTGTTTTGTTGTGTGTTTTTCTCATCATAAAATGTTTCATCATTCATTTTGGCAAAAAACTTGCAAAGCAAAAATGAACTTATTAAAATTATGTGTATCAATTTTCAAGTGTGATTGGAATGCCAAGGCTACAAATACAGAAAAAGATGTAGGAGTTGCAATATGACAGTGGGGTACTGAATGAGCAGAGAAAGAGGAGCAGAGACAAAAACACATAGCCGAAGAAAAATATGGAGAGAGAGGTAGAGAGGGGCTGGAGGGACAGACAGATGGAGAGATGAAAGGAAAGAAACAGAAAAGGAGACAGAGATAGTGGAGAGAAACAGAGAGAAAAGACAGAGAGAGGTTTGGGTTCAGAGAGAAACTGAGAGAGAGAAAAGGAGAGATACAGGACAAAAGACAGTGAAGAGAGAGAGACAGACAGAGAGACAGAAGGAGAGAGAGTGGGAGAGAAGGAGAGAGAAGATGAACAATGGAGAAATGAGTGAGCAAGCAGTTGACAGAGAGAAGGAAGTGTGAGAGAGACACACACTGAGGGGAAGGGAGAGAGTGACAGGGAGGGGGAGAGGAGAGATGGAAGAGGGGAGAGAGAATTGAGAAAGAGCCAGAGAGAGCCAGAGAGATAAGTGCAGAGAGAAAGAGAGAGACAAGAGAGCGAGAGGGAAAGATGAGAGAGGCGCAAAGCAACTGATGAGACTGTCGCTAAAGCCCTCATCACCAGCACCACATACCTGACATTTCTCCGCTTTCAGCCGGGCCGACCCCGCAAAGTGTCGCTCTCCTCCATTGACTAATTCGCCTCATAATTGCCACTTTAGTTGTGAGAGAGAAACTTGGGAGGCAAGGCGATCGCTGAGCCCGCCTCACGCGGGGTGCGTCACGGGTGTCGCTGTGCGTCAACGAGTGCCGCGTTGACTTGTGTGGAGATTCCACAAAGCAGCATAGAGTCCATGGTGAAGTTTGACAATGTCCATTGAGTTGCGCTGGAAAAATACTGGTCATTGCTGGTAATATGCCCCACTTGCTTCTTGTTTGACGCAATTTCACCTTGCAAGGCGTTTGCAGACAAGCAACACTGGACGCAGACAATGAAAATGCAATGTCTGTTGTCTCCAGCTTGTACCCAAGGTCAGTTGAAAGGACAACGTCCGACGCAAATACCGTGAACTCAGCCAGCCATGCGTAGCAGGGACGCAACGCGTGACGCACCTTGCGTGAACCCACCCAGCCACACGGGCACACGGACTTGACGCACGCAGTGTGAACCCGCCCCCATAAATATCCCGTCCCTTTCTCACTGTGTGACAAGTTTCCGCATAGAGACTCACGGGGCGGAAAACGAGTGTTTTCTGTGCACCCCCCGCGCCCTGAGCTCTGAGCGGATTTTGAGTGACTTCCCATGAAAGGCTCAACACCTGCAAACTTTACCCGCGCCGCTAAATACGCACAGATTACCCTTCTCAATACACCCTCAAATATGGGGGTTTGGAGGGGGTTTGGGAATGGTGAATTTGACGTTGGTTGTAATGCAGACTCATTTCGCACTGAATGCATTGAGCACATCCTTTCACGCCTGACACACGATCGCTTGCACAACTCCCAATACCTTCGGTGCTTTGCAACACACGCAGGGTTCTTGCGCAGTTCTAACTTCTCTGACAAGACAAAATTCTGTGAAAAACCCGTGGCCTTGTTCCGGCCCAAACGCAATGCAGCGAAACTTGGAACTTTTGACATTCGAGCAAGTTCTGTTTTCTCGCACAAAAGTGGAAAATTGTCCGTTGTTGCGTCTGTGGTGCCGGATTTCCTGTCTAGCGGAATCCAACACCAGACACAGGTGATAAGACTGGAGAAGAGGGACGAGAGACGGGAGTCTGTGGCTGCTGTTTGAGCTGATACCAGCTCCTGTTGTGTCTTCGATCCCGGATGTCTCCGGATCCATGCGGAATTGTTGCACGGAATGGTGAAGATGCGACGTGGTTCGTGGGCGAATTTCTGCTGAAACTCACCATTGACGCAGCATCTTGACGCAACGTTCATTGACCAAGGAAATTGCCATTGACTGTGTTCTGTCCTGTCGCCACCCCTGTGGAGGATTGTTGGACATTTGATCTGTCAGCTCTTCTGAGTTTGATGACAACCGGTTGTAAGGTCCGTCAGATGTATTTTGGGCTCCTCTGTGAAGCCTCAGAATTGCACTCAATTGTTGTATGCTGGTACAGAAACTTGCACATTGATGCAGAAATATTCTGCTGATTTTACAAAGTGGGAACAGGTTCAGTTGCATCAATAGAAGCAGAACAGTTACAAAAGGAAAAGTACAGCGAATGTTTGTTGCACAAGTGCTTCTTTTTGTGAAAGAGGTTATGAAAGATCAAGACAGACAATGATGTGAGGCAAACTTGAGAACACAGACTCACTCTACTCCTTTCATTTTTTTTCTTGATACCTTGTTTGCCAGTTTTGATGACAGTTCAAAGATGGGTTGACTGTCACCATGCTGGTGAGCTGGGTTTTGTTTGCATCACTTTTGGTGATGAATCTTGATCACATTTTACCAGAAAGCAAACCTATTCACAAGATTTCATCAAGCAGTATATCAAAAGAACAAAGGACTGGAACACCAACAACAGACGGGAATGTGATTTTCATCAAAAGAGCAAAAGATAGAACAACAAAGAGAAGCGTGTTAACCATAGGGTGGCCACCATTGGCAGAAAGAGCTGATTCAGACAGGGACAATAAAAGCATAGAGATAGGGAAGAGCACAGCACAAACATCCAATCAAAGTAATTGTCTCAACAAAGAAATCTGTTGCAACCAGAACCATCCTGATATTCCAGAGACCTCTCAAGTGGTTTGTAACCCTTTCGGACCTGTCAGCGGAAGTACAAAACAAAAGCGGACATTGTGGGGCCAGGGAAAATTCTTGTCGTGATCTTGAAGCAGTTGCTGATAGATTCAAAGAAGGTGACACAGTAACACTAGTTTCAGGCAAAATGACAGAGAACAAGGAAAATGCACCTTTGACCATCAGTCAAGAACTAAATGTGAATGTGTCTTTTGTTCTTCAATCAGAAAAACCCAGAGTTGCTGGTGTCATGAATCAGTGGCATTCACTGAATGTCCAAAATATAGGAAGCCAGACCTCCACTCTTTGGATTCTGTCAACAACTTTCACAAACATGCACATCTTAGTCAAAGGCTTCAATGTTCACATCGAAAACTCAACATTCGTCAACACTGTATTCACTTTGGACTCATTTTCTTTCTTGCTATATTTTACAATATGCAATTCTCAGTTTGTCTCAGAAGTTACACTCAAAGGGGTTTGGTCTCACTTTTCAATATCTGGAAGATGGAGCTCAGTATCTCTTAGAAATTCTACATTTACATCAAGTTCAACTCTTCACAACTCTTTATTTGTGTTTTCTGACACAACAGTTTCCAGAGTTGAGCTTTGTTTTGTAGTCTTCTCTGAATTAGTCTCCCTTGTGCAGTGTAAAAGGGAGTCTTCTTTACATCTGATTCACCTGGGTTCCTCTGTCGTAACAAACAACCTGTACTTTCTGTCTCTGAGAAATTGCAAAAACAAGTTCTTGGAAATTCGCGGCTGCAAAATTGCAGGAACAGGGCAAGAATGGTTGCTTGACAAACAGAATATGTCATGTAGTTCTGTTGTCCAAGCTTCAAATATTTCGGTCACAATAGCCAACAGTTCATTTCTGAACAACCAGTTTTCTGCCAAACTGTGTGGTACCAGTTTGCTGGCCTGTCACAACTGTGCTGTTGTTATAGAGAATTCTGATTTTGAGAACAATTCTGCAGATGAAGTACAAGCCCTCTTCTCACTGTTTGGGGGTGATGTTCTCATCAAAAGTTCTTCTTTTCTGAGAAATGAAGGGGGTTGTTTTCACTTTGTGAACACCCAAACACAAATGTATCAAACTGCTGTAAAAGTACTGAATTGCATTTTTTTCTGAAAATAACAGCAAAAAGAAAGGAGGTGTCATTTTTGCAAACAAAAGTACAATTTCAGTAAAATTTTGTAGTTTCTCACAAAACAGTGCACGGGATGGGGGTGCAATTTCTGCTGTCAACAGCACTATTTCTGTTGAAAACTGTCATTTTTCTGACAACAAAGCTACTTCATCTGGGGGAGTTGTGTATCTCTTGCAGAGTTCTCTGAAATTCTGTGACACAAACTTGGTTGGAAACAGTGCCAGGTCAGGTGGCATTGCTGGAGTGCGGAATAGCTCAGTTTCTTCAACAACATCCAATTTCACTGCCAACAGAGCTCAGCAGGGTGGAGTTGTGTACATATGGAAGAGCACCAGCGTTTCTTTCTCCGCAGGAAACTTCGCGAGCAACAAAGTTGAGCGGTATGGTGGAGTTGTGTGTGCATGGTTCAGCAGTGGAATTGTATTCACCGCAGTAAATTTCACTGAGCAAGATGGTGGAGTTTTGTATGCAGTACTCAGCAATGTAACATTCGCCAGATCTAACTTCAGCAGCAACAGAGCTGTTTATTTGGGTGGAGTTGTGTCTGCGTATAGCAGGAGCAATGTTTCTTTTTCCATATCTTTCTTCACCAGCAATAGGGCTGACAAGCATGGTGGGGTTGTATCTGCACAGACAGAGAGCAGGTTTTCTTTTTCTATGTCCAACTTCACCAGAAACAGTGCTGAAGAGAAAGGCGGAGTTGTATGCTCAGAAGAGGAAAGCACTGTTTCCTTCTCACAATCAAGCTTCGCCAGTAACACAGCTTATGATGGCGGAGTTCTTTTTGTACTCAGCAGCCGTGTTACTTTCTTGACATCAGAATTTACTTTCAATAGAGCAGAGGAGCAGGGCGGAGTTGTGTATGGGTGGTATAGCAGCAGTGTTACTTTCTCATTGTCTCACTTTGCTGGCAACAGGGCTGCTTGGTATGGTGGAGTTATGTTTGCACACATGAGCAGCAATATTTCCTTTTCCACATCCTCCTTCATCAGAAATAGAGCTGATGAGTATGGTGGGGTTCTGTTTGTGTTGTCCACCAAAAGTATCACTTTCACCACAACAAACTTCACCAGCAACAGTGCTGGGTTCAGTGGGGGAGTTGTGCATGCAGATGGAAGTAATATTATATTTTCCTCATCACACTTCTCTCAAAACGGAGCTGATGATCAGGGTGCAGTTGTGTTTGCGCAAGAAGCTGTGATTTCCTTGTATTCTGGCACAATGGAAGAAAATGCTGCACTCCACGGTGGTGCTGGGCTGTTTGGATCCAAAAGTTGTGTACATCTTGAAAACTTTGTGTTTCAAAAAAACTCAGGAACTGCAGTTGTTTTGCAAGAGCATTATGTGTTTGGAAACATGTCACAAGTAAGAAGTTGTATCTTCACAAATAATGTTCAAAACACATCTCTGTTTGGTATTGATATTTTCTCTTCTGCCATTGTTTTGGAAAATGTGACTGTCTTTCACACTGACCATCAGGAGAAGTCAAGGAGTATCACTGTACTTGGTGAAGTGGAAATATCTTCAGTGAATATTATTCTAGAAAAAGGAGTTCCATTTCCAGTTGCTATTCTTACAAAGTTAATGTGGCAATCTTCAGTGAACAACATTCAAGTGAATGTAAAATGCCCAGACTTTCTCAAGCCTTCAATGCAAATCACTTCAACTACAGAGAAGTATGCCAGTGTTGTGCAAGTAAGCTGTGAGCAGTGCTTTGAAGGCTATTTCCTTGGGAATAGATCTTCTGTTCTGTCCTTGTCTGAAAATACAATTGATGGGCAAAACTGTCAAGAGCAAAGGGACCAGGATGGTGGGACAATCTACGCTTTCTGCAGCAGTATTGTCAGAGGCATGTGTCATGCATGTCCCTATGGAGCTGACTGCTCTTCTGGCATCAAAGCCCTACCAAACTACTGGAGTCACAATTTACCTGGTGAAGAGATATCCTTGATTCGGTGCCCCTCGGACTATTGCTGTGAACAGTTTCCATGTTCAGGTCTGGATTCCTGTTCCAGTGGAAGAGGTGGGACAGTCTGTGGAAGATGTAAAACTGGCTTCACAGAGGCCTTTCTGTCACAGACATGTGTTGAAAACACAGAGACAAACAACCACTGGTTCTTGTGGGCCTACATTGGTTGGATTGTTGCAACAGCAGTTTATTTCTTTTTCATGACAGATGTTAAGAATTTTGGTGATGCAATCAAGTCAAATGTCAAGATTTTATGTTCAACAAAATGTGATTTGAAGCAATTGACACCAGCATCAAAAAGTACAACAGACATTGAATCATCAGAGGAGCATGACAGTCAGCCACCAGAGAAACCTTTAGAGGTGCACTCAAAGGGAATCTGGAAAGTTTCCAAGCCTGATCCAGCTGAAAAGGAGAAAAGTCACTCTTCAACTCTGAAGTACATACAAATCTTTCTGTTTTACATTCAAGATGCCTCTTTGTTCCAGGTTGATCTGCCAAATACTAACAGTGACAGTGAAAATCAATCCAAGTTCTCTCAGCTCGTGTTTGGCATCTCTCATTTAGCTGTGGACGTTGTCAACTTTGGAAAATTACTATCTCTTACAAATGACATGACACCAATCCCAAAGCTAATCATAAAAAATATCACTGGTCCTTCAGTCCTACTTCTGTATGTCACAATCTGTGTGTTCTTTCAGCTTATGGACAAGTGTCTGACCTTTCCTGACAAACACAAATCCTTTATGTACAACCGTCTGGTGACAGCTGCTCTATTTTCACTTGGGTTCTTCTTTCAAAAAATTGCTACATCCTCACTGTCTCTGTTGCACTGTGTTCAGGTGGGGCACACTTCGGTTCTGCACATTGATGGGCACATGGAGTGTTATCAACAATGGCAAATTGGTGCTTTTGTAGTTGTATTTGGCTGGGTTATTCCCTTTGTGCTGGTCTTGCTATTTGGCCCTGGTCTTGTCGGAGAGAACAAAATATCAGTTGGTGAGTTTTTTCTGTCGTGCCTTTTTCCAATTCCACTGTTAATCTGGTGGATTCTGAAACGCAGAACAGGCCAACTAAAGTGCAAGGAAAGAAATGTTTCATCGTGGCAAAGTTTGTTTGAAGAAGAATTGCAGAAGACCTATAAGAAAATTTCTCTGAAATATTTTGGCCCCATATGTTGGATTGGGGTCATCAAGTCAAGAAGGCTGTTTCTTGCTGTCATTTTCACCTTTGCACAAAATATAGTTGTCAGGATTGAAATGATGGTTGTTTTCACACTTCTCTTTTTCTGGCTCCATTTGGTAATTTATCCATACAGGGACAAAAGAGCAAATCAACTCTTTGCTTTCACTCTTGTTGCTGCCATTTTCTTGGGTCTGTTGAATGGTGTGAAGGCAGTACTTGTTGAAGGGTGAGTTGACTTGAGAGTGACCAAGAATATCATTGAGGCCTGTGACACAATGCAGAACATTATCACAGTCTGGGTTCCTGTCTGAGGATTGGGAACATTTGTTGTTTTCACAATGTCAAACAAGGTTATCTTCTCTGCATCCAAATTTCTCAAGAAGGAGAAGAAAGAAGATTTTGAAGAACAACAAAAAGAGGAAGAAAAAGAGTCAATAGAAATCAGGCTCAGAAGAAAATCATTTTGATGTTTCTGTTTCTGAAGAAATGAACACAACAAATTTACAACATGTGTTAGGAATTAATTGTGCCCAACATGTGGATGTCAAGGAAAGGTATTCTGGAGACCACAAAAGTTGGCAGTTTCAGGAAGGGGTCATTGCTAACAAGGTGTTCAGAAAATGGAGATTTGTGGAATTCTGTGTCAATGAAAGTATTTTCATGTTTGGGAATTAATTGATCTTCTACTTTCTGATGCTCAGCACTATGCAGTCCTGCAGCCATGTTTCAAATTGGAATGCCACTGTTTTGTTTTGCAGTAAGTTTCTTGCCACTGGTGTGCATTGAATACAAAACCAAAATTCAATTGGAAGCATGTTGTCGCACAGAATCCTGCGACCTTGACTGATTCATTGCCTTATGTGTCCCTGCAAGACACAGTCGGGTTCATTCATGTTTCAAATGACATCAGTGCATGCACACTGTAACAGTCACACCACATGCAGCCCATTGAAGCAGGGTTCACACTGAAACAGGACATGCATGGCGCACCCAGTGTGAACCTATCTTTCACACCACATGCCTTGTGCACAACATCCCTGGCCATGTCAGCAAGCCCCATGATGCAGCGCATTTGTATTCCCACGCACAGACACTCAGCACGGCTCATCAAGAAGATTCTTTGAAATTCGCACGACGCATCCACTGTGAACCCGGCCCGTAAAAAGCACTTGTCCTGATACACGTACATACAAATCGCAGGTGCGAAGCTCTATTGTGCGTGAAGTGCCATTAGTTAGCGCGGGCCGCAAGGCTCGACCTCTCCGAGCGGAGGGGCCCCCGCTGCGGAAGGGGAGGCGCGACCTCGCCGCGGAGCCAGGCCCCTCCGCCCGGGAGCCTATTCGGGGTTTATTGGGCGTGAAATGCCGCAATGAAACTCGTATTGAGAAGCCACTTCTTATCACCGTGTGACGGGCACTCTGAAAATGCGCAGTCAGCAGAATAATCAAAATAGCCCATGTCTGCATTTGAAAACGTAGAAAATGTGTTGGAGCTTTCAAAGTTGTGCAGAGAATCCAAAGGGGCTGGAACCAAGAAAGACTTGTCACCTCCCAGGCATTGCGTCCGCTGGAACTACGAATCAAATGGGTCCTGCGTCGTCGTATACCTATGGCAACACAGAGACGCCGTGTAGGACGCAATCAGTGTGAAATTTGCCAAAACAAGGACTTGAAGCTCTGGTGAAATTCCACCCATACGGCGTGCAAATTGAGAATGTTGTGTCTTCGACCAGGTTGGCACGTGTGAGACATGACACGGGAAGATTTTAAACAAGACTTGACCCTCTTGTTTCACATGAACGTCACCAAACCTCAAGAGAAGGCCAGAACTTGGTGAGGGGGGGGGGAATTCACCACGCCAGGGCAAAACTCAGGACAACCTCACAAGCATGCCACGAGCTTGGGACACTTCAAGCAAAATGCACCACAGCCAAAACTGCCTGTTTCCCCACTGAGCGTCGCGCAACCCATGAGAGCGGAAAGCAGGACACTTTGCACTGAGGTGTGCTTCTCCACGGCCAAAAGTCGCTGCTCTGCGCAGTGCGGACGGAGGTGTTGATGAGAGTGTGCGCACCTGTGCTCAGAGCACCCGAACTGGCCCCGGGCCTTTCAGCCGTGCAGGGGACGAGCCAGGGAGAAGGGTATGCGAGGATACGGGGTCCCCCGTGGGCGAAGGGTCGAGAGAAGGTGGGACCCAGGCCCTTCAGCCGCGGCGACGAGGAGTCAGTGGAGGGAGTCGACGAGACGGTGTCTTCCCTCGGGGAAGTGCCCAGCTTGGGGTTTGGGGATCCGAACTGCCATGGCTTTTCAGCCGTACAGAGGTTCAGCTTGGGGATGTAATCCCATGTGCGCTGCAGATGGGATTGATATTCCCTCAAGGGTGTTATTGAGCAGGCTTGGCAACATCTCTGTTGAAATTTCACACTTTGTTCCTTTGCGGCGATTGAAACGAGTGTTGGAGGCAAGCGCGTGCGAACTTTCTTTCTCAGTCCAACGTCTGCCAACGTCTGCCCCAGTTGGGCCTGTTCCATTCTGGGGGCGCCAGAGCCACCGAAAAGAGGAACTGAGAAACTGAGCGTAGAGTCCTGTCCTCTGATGATGTCGCTGGGCCTGAGTGGTCAGATCCAGGTGGACAATTGTTGCGAACCACGTGCAAGGAGCGGTCCAATCCCCACGGGGAACGCGATTTTTGGAGACTGATGTTTGTCAGCAGAAAGTCGCTGCAGGCGTGATCCGCAGGCTGGGCCCAAACATCCCAGCAGGCCAGGCACTTTGTTCGTTGAACCTACGACTCTGGAGTCTGTGTCGGGTACACTCTTTACACGTTGTGTCCAAATGTGAACTTGTCGCAAGAAAGTCCTTCAGAAGAGACATGTACTTTCACAATTGAGGATCTTATGTCTCATCCATTGTGTTCCGCTTATTTGTCTGTTGAGCACAACAATGCGTTGAGGCGAGTTCGATTTCACACACGGCATGTGCTCTCGACTCTAATGATGACAGAGTGGGGACAGAGATACGAGCGCAGAGTGCCAGCAGCCAACGTCTTGGTCATGTTTGGATGTTTTTCTCGTGGCAAAAACAAGAAACTTAGAAAAACAAATTTCTCCATATTCCTCACCCTGAGCAAATTTTGATCGTGATTCATTTGTGCAATTCAATTTATGGGTGGACCTTTTCAATTCCCTGAGCGAAAATCTCAATACACCAAATGACGGAGACAGCACCTGTTGAGCCACGGTTCAGTTGAATGCTCCTGCGCGAACAAGCTGGTCTGAGGTAAAGACACACCCCTCCAACGATTCTTTTTGGTCAAGATTGACATTGGTCCCGCTGACCTCAATCTTGGATCAAGGTCACGGCAAGTAACTATGCTCTGGAACCGTTCGAACCAGCTGAATAGCTACAAAGCCACGTGTCTGTGAAAGGAAGGTACTTTGACTTCAACCCAAACTGTAATCTTCAACCAAAAAAACTTTCTTCCTGCCACAATTCACGAAACTTGTTTGCCCTGGTTCAGGAGAGAAGTCACTGATTCCGATCTCGGTGTGGCTGGGACTGCGCACCGGGGGCAGGACCCGGGGCTTGCCGTATGAAAGTACCGCATCCACCCGTGTGCAAGACGCACCTTTTTGCCTTTGTATCCCCAAATAGAACGCCAGAAGTGAGGGTGTGTCTTCACGGGTTTGACACAACTGGTATTTCAAGACAACCTGATGCCAGAAAACCAAGGCAAAAGTGAAGTTGGGGTGCGTCTCAAACTTGGGTGCGACTTGTACAAGGGTGAATACGGTACTGCTGATAGACCCGGGGCCCCGTAAGTACCCCTGATAGGCTCTAATAGGGGTGTTCGCTGGCGCCACGGCGTGTCCTTATCTCCGCCTATTACCGTGCGGGGCACGCGGGGCAAAGGGATCCGCACCGCAACGTGTGTACTGGGTGCGTCTCAGTGGAGTCTGGGTGCGTCACAAGAATGCGTTCACACTTGACAGGGTATGTTCATGCTGGCTGCGTCAGTCAACTCACACTGGGCGTATCCCAAGCTCCCGTTTACCCTGGTTGAATCAATACCAGTTCACGGGCCCGATTCACACTGGGTGTACAAGGCCCACTTCATGCTGCGTGCGTTCGGGTCAGAGTAAAACACCAGATGATTTCACGCGTTGTGTCACAACACAGGTGCAATGGGTCAAGTCGGCACTGACCACTCCACAGATTCAAGGGCAGGGGGCCGCAATCTATTTTCCAGCCCCTGCCTGGAGCACAAGATTTGTTTTATTTTATCTTGCATGTTGAATTTGGGCCCCACAAATGTCAAAACCCCATTTGAGTCTGGACCCAACGCCCCAGTCCTGGATCCGCCCGTTGTGGATGCATTGAGTCACGTCACGTCACGTCACGTTGATCAGTGTGCTGGCGTTGCAGCGTGTGCGTGTGTGTGTGTGTAGTGTGTGTGTGTGTGGTGTAGTGTGTGTGTACCCAGTGGTCCAGTCTCCCGACCCGTCCACCTGCCATGTTCAATGGTGTGCCACGTAAAATGGGACAAAAACGCCCATCAGTGACGCGTTCGTTGTGAACGCAGGAGCGTTGCTCCCTGCATGTTTTTGTTGAACCTTGTGTCGCGGGGACGCTCCACCAATGACGCACACACTGTGCGCCCGTTGCTCGGCTCGACCCCCGCAGGCAGATCGTAGATAGGCGGGTGTAGATAAGGAGACGGCGCACGCGAGTCTGTATAGACGGGATGATTGCCCCTCCCGCCCTTCTGATGTGCCGAGACCGAACCGTCACAGCCTCATTCGGCTGGTGTTGTGAAAACCTTTGATTTCAGTGCTGACTGAAGTACATGTATCAGCACATAAATGGAGATTTGTCTGTGTTTCAGCAATAATGTGAGGAGGATACTTTGCTGCTGTCGCCAAAACTATGGGGACAAAAGTTTTGTTGGGGGTGGGCGGACGGGTCGAGAGGCAAGGCCACGAGCCTGTCATACACACGCACACGCACACACACACACACACACACACACACACACACACACACACACACACACACAGTGGGCACTCGTTGAACCAGTCTCGCACGT
>JAAUXT010121695.1_pt1 | contig 13978 bp, 13 predicted proteins | sample 7278171 | NCBI WGS metagenome assembly JAAUXT01 (sample SAMN14350112, study PRJNA611818) | marine sediment metagenome | isolation source: surface marine sediment (1.8m) | place: French Polynesia: Moorea | collected 2018-08 | reverse complement strand
TTACCTGAGGCATGTTATCTTTTTATTCCGTGCCAGCTTGCAAACCTTGGGGCCGTCCAGAGAACACAAAAGGGACGATGGGGGAAGCACCAGAAGTTCAGGGCCCTGCAGCCTTACATTCCCTACGGACAGGGCAGACCACTGAAGCCTTCTGTTAGCCAGAGTGCTAAATCCCACACAATAGAGGCATACACCGTTTTTATATGTTCTCATTTCCGGACGCAAGGAAAGCTCACAACTGACTGCGATGGATCGGTAAGACACAGAAAATGGTCGGAACCAGCGGGAACTCTTTCATGGCTCTTACCGCGTACACAGACAGGAATACTGATCCCACAAATTGACACCGAAACACACTTTTGGGATGGGTCCGTGAATAGATTTATGAAGTCTTTTCCTGAAGAGAAAACCTGTGTAATTTGTCATTCAGAAAAGGGGGACAGGAGCAGGTTTGGTCGCAGGGAATTCAACACGCAGGAGGGGGGACAAGAAAGGAACATCGGGAGTCAAGATCGCAGAAAGATTGTTTCAGTGCGTGGCGGTCATGCCTCGTCTCTGAGTCCTGTGTCTCTCGGGAAGGTCTTCTGGTCGGGGCGCGTGCGTAGCTTTTTGTCTGCTGGCTGTTGGATGGCATGACAGGCACTGCTCACAAACGGAGAGTGTGACTGGGTCGCACAACATCAACGCAAATGGAAAATGTTGCAGCACAGAACGCGCAGAACCACAGTCCACAACAATGAATCAAAATTAATGGGGAAAGCACCAAAGGAAATTGACTTTCAAGTTTCTGTGGTTTCAAGCAGATTTTCGTGAGAGGAATATGACATTCAAAGCACGAGTGTTGACAGGAACATCCAAAGCAGCCGGAGATAGGAGGAAACTCACTGGCCGGATGACAGGGAGAATCTGTTGCTGTGGTTCTGAAGTCAACAACGCCATTGACTTGTTTTGCATGAACGGAATTGATGTGGTCCGTCGGCGCGCGGCGTCTTGGGGGTCGGAGGGACACGCCCCGCGCCGGCGCTGCGACCCGCGGTCCCGGCGGGGAGACGGAGCAGCCGGTGCGCCCCATCCATTCCGTCAACTGCGCGGTGAAAAACACGTCCATATTGCCTCTCGATTGCTGCAGAGGCGGACCCAGGGTTTCTTGAGACCCAACCCACCTGGCCCAAACCACCTGAACAGGGGGGTAGTGCACAGACAGACAGACAGACAGACAGACAGACAGACAGACAGACAGACACACACACACACACACACACACACACACACACACGCAACAATGGTGTTTGCACTCAGCGCGTGGAAGAGCGAACCGCGCTTGAAAGTTTAAGAAAGAAGAAGTTGAAAACCTGACAAAAACGTCAGCCATTCAAGATCACATAAATCTGGAACCGTATCGCGGTGGTGGATAATTTACACAACGGAGATTCGTCCATTGACGAAAATGTAAAAAGCTTTATGTGACTGGGAACAGTTGATTTTTCTTCGAAACCGAGGACATTCAGCTCTGGATCTGTGACAAAATTGACAGATCTGATGTTCTCGTATTTCAGCCAATAGGAACTCAGAATGTCAAAGTTGTTCTGATACAGTTCTGTCGGGAGATACGTACTCGCACTTGTCAGAGTAAGATAACCCAAAGGACATCCAGGCATCGTCGAACGTAACACTCACCCTGTGGGGTACTCACCCTGTGGGGTACTCACCCTGTGGGGTACTCACCCTGTGGGGTACTCACCCAGTGGGGTACTCACCCAGTGGGGTACTCACCCTGTGGGGTACTCACCCCATGGGGTACTCACCCTGTGGGGTACTCACCCTGTGGGGTACTCACCCAGTGGGGTACTCACCCTGTGGGGTACTCACCCTGTGGGGTACTCACCCCGTGGGGTACTCACCCTGTGGGGTACTCACCCAGTGGGGTACTCACCCCGTGGGGTACTCACCCTGTGGGGTACTCACCCTGTGGGGTACTCACCCAGTGGGGTACTCATCCTGTGGGGTACTCACCCTGTGGGGTACTCACCCAGTGGGGTACTCATCCTGTGGGGTGCTCACCCTATGGGGTACTCACCCAGTGGGGTACTCATCCTGTGGGGTACTTATCCTGTGGGGTACTCATCCTGTGAGGTACTCACCCTGTGGGGTACTCACCCTGTGGGATACTCACCCTGTGGGGTATTCACCCTGTGGGGTACTCACCCTATGGGGTACTCACCCAGTGGGGTACTCACCCTGTGGGATACTCACCCTGTGGGGTACTCACCCTGTGGGGTACTCATCCTGTGGGGTACTCACCCAGTTGGAGCAGTCAAGTTTGTGTGTCAGTCTTGCCGAAGTGTAGAGTTTAGATCTATTCGCTGAGACAACGAACAACATGCTGCGCACATCAATCGCTACGTTTCATGGGGGACCGGACGCGGGCAACGTTCCAACAGCTAAAACTGCCTGTTGTGTTTGACAATCTTTCTCTGGTCTCATTGGTGACTCCAACTGTACAAACACCTGATCTCAACACGACCTCAACACGTTTTTTGTGACACATTTGTGCAACCAAAGTCTCGGGGCATGTATTGTCTCTCAAATAGCGTCATTGCCTCGAGTTTGCTGAAAGTTCCACAGACACCACGTGCAGACAGACATCTGCTGCGATGATGCATGCGAGAACCAAATGAGAAACTTTTGCCTCTCGTTTGTCACGGCGACGCGGAGGAAGCGACATGACAGCGTCGCTGGTGCTCCTCGTGCGCCGCTGGATTTTCTGCGCCTTGATTTATCTGCAGGCACTCGCCATTTGCAGCACGTGAAATTTTACTTTTGTGGAAAATTTTGACAGACAAAATTCCGTTGAGATAAAGTTGTTTATCTTGGAGTGATAAACCAGTGAAGAGAATTATGTCTCAGATAGGCCTGATTGGACTTGAATTCATAACATGGTGGATCTCGATGGATGTGACCATTCAGTCTCTATGGCTACAAACCTGAAGTCTGGGAGCTTCTTTGCTCATCATATGTGGAATCCACCTTGAATCCCTGCAAGTCAAGACGTGACTTACTCAGTCCCTTCACTGTCACCAGACTGTAACCCGACCCCTACAATTCACGACTTCAGGGCTCTTTCTCCAGCTGGGTCATGCAGACCACAACAGATGCAATTTTCCTGGCTCCATGCATACAGATCTGTTACAATCCTCCCTGCGTGCTATCTACAATTGCACAGCATGAAACGACCAATCCTGAATTTCTTTTTGGAATTTCCTGTGTGTTCGGATTTGCCCCCTTGGAATTCAATTTCATGGGCGTCGTTCCGTATCTGCGTGAAAGGGAATTCTCCAACGGGAGGATTTAGGGCTGCGGCAGATTTTGTTCGCATCACGATGGCCATCATGCCGCACTGTGAGAAACCTCGCTACGAAGCTGGGACGTCGCAGGATTCAGGAGTAATAAACGGACAATACAGAATCACTGTGATGTTTTCCAGTCTCAGACCCAGGACACTCGTCAAAACAACAACAGTGAGTTTTGAAGTGCGAAGCTGTGCTCGGCGCCAGACTCACTCGCGCTCCCAGAACCACGTCTCTGGAGAGCTTCTGTTTGACAGGGCGCACCAACGACAGCGTTCCTCCACTCAGGGAAAGCTATAGTGTTTGAGGCGAGAGTGGTGTTTATTTGTTTTACGGTTCTATATTGACCATTTGCGGTGGCAGTTACATGGATGGTTCGTTTCCCGGGGGAGTGTTTACTGCCTGCCAGGTGATCGAGACCCATTGCTCAACATAGTGCGCCAGGGGCCCCCAGGCCGGGTTCACAGGGGACGCGTCCTGCGCTGCTGAGTCCCTTCTGTAGGCGACTTGGCGATCCAGTGTGTATTCGCTCGGCGCGTGAAGTGTGACACAGGTTTTGGGTTTGAATGCCTTGTGCTTAGCGTCCCTGCACAGCTCGGTGGGCGCGACCTCTCAAGCGACGAACCAGCGTCCACTCACTTACACAAGGACGCTAAAATAGCAAGCATTGACGGAACCAAAGTGAGTAATTCAAACTCGAATAAATTGTCTTGGTGGCTGTGACAGTTGTACAGCAAATAGCACCCTCAGCCTGGAGTAAATCACAACAGTGCCACAGTAAGGACCTGGGTTGTCCCTTACTCTAATTCTGGATCCGGTGGAAGAGTCTGCCAGTTCTTCCAACCAGGATCCTCAAGAGAAATCTCGCGCAGGGTGAACGTGCCACAACAACGATGCTGAGACGAGTCAATAGATTTCGTCTGTCGTGTGTTTTCCGAGGTGTGCTCAGATGGCCCCCCAAACCAGCGTCTGGTCACTTTGTCTCGTTCATCTGTCTCACTGATTGAGTTTTGCGTTTTCAAACGATTTGCAAGCAAATGCACGTTCTTAATTCCCTAAGCAGAACCAATGTTGTATGAATGGCAGGAACTGAACGAAGCCGTGGTTCACCTCCACGATGCGCAGAACTCGTCACACAAGCAAAGCATCGCACACCGTGTTCCAAAACAACCCTGACAAGACCAAGGCATCAGATTCTGCACGTCTGCATTCCAACACCCCATCCAGAACCACTGCCCTCTTCTCCCCCATGTTCTCAGAGTGTATGACGCGGGCGCCGCAACACCATTTATTACAGCACTCAGCGGGCTGCCAATAAGCAATCCTAACAGATGGTTCTCGCCACGGAAAGAGAGGCCTTCTCCATGTCAATGGCCACTTGGAGTTCTAAGCGATTGGATCTCGGCATGAGATACGGCGCGTCCCGACCGAAGCCAGGCTCGATGCCCACGGTATAAACAATGGGAATTCTGACAGGGGATTCGTGGTGCAAAACTGAAAACCTTGGTTCACAAGTGATTGTTTTTTAGTTTGCCGTGGGGGAGAGGTGGACTTGCTGAGTTTGACACTCGTTGCCTGCGGCGCTGGTGTCATCCAAACCTTACTGCAAAAGAGACGATTTTTTCGCAAGGGGGACCGTCGTTCGCGAATGCAGATTCCTGATCCTCCCCCCTTACCGAATTTGTTCAGTTCAATTTGAAATTTGTGTGGCTTCGGCAAATTGAACGTCGAGACAAGCTTCCGTTGAGGAACTGAGAACATGCACGCACAAGTCGTGGAATGTTGACACAGCTACGCTCAAACGAGTATTTTTTTTGGATAGTGACAGCGATCTTCAATTTGCTCACGATGCTGATAAGACAACACAGATCTCACAGTCGGAATCGAAGTTTTGACTTCAATATCCCGATCTGTAGGGAGATTCCAAGACCAGAACAGCTGGTGTTTGTCCTTGCCTCACAGATTTCGGAATTCTGCGAAACTCACAATCAGTCTGTTTTTCTCGATTGCGGCGGGCCTAATGTGTTTATCCGCTGTGTTTTCTCACAGAGGGCACAATCGTAATGGAGTGGTCAGCTTGCATTATTCTGTGAATTAGATCGTTGATTCATCGCTTCGGGGAGATTCTTCTGTTTGGCACTACTTCACCACATGACGAAGCGTAAAAACTGGAGTGGGTTTGGATTTTTCACTTCTGATTCGAAAATCGACAGTTGGGGTATATTTTGCCCAGCACTGAGTGCCTTGTCACCTGGACTGAGCGAAACTGTTCTGGATTAGAAACTGAGATGTAGCCTCAGCATTCTGTTCCACATTTCAACAACTCACTTTGTACAAAAAGGGAGAAGAACAAGAGGCCACGCAAATGTGATTTCTACAATCCTTGAAGTCATATCAAGGGTCCTTGCTTGTGCGCAGGCGACCTGACCACAATGTTCTTCAACCAACTACTCCACACATCCGCACAAAGTTCGCACAGAGGTGCTTCAGAGACATCAGTCTGTCCAGTCCGGTTCTTTTCTCGAAGTAATGCATTGTTTGACTGTTTTCCGACAAGCCTACACTGTCCCAGAGTGCGAACCATCCACTGTCAGAATCCCTTCTTGGTTCAGGCTTATCTGTGAGTATCCAGTTCTGCAGCTGTTCGCCGCAACACAGATTCACATGTTCTATAGGCCGTGAGTGCTCCCAAACAACACATCGTGTGTCGCTGTTTCAGAAATCGGGGTTTTGTACTCGATTCCTGTTGTTAAAAGCTTTGCTTTGTGAAAGCTTTTTTTCTTCTTCCTTTTGAGAAAAGTAATCACCTGTGGAGGAAGCGGAGTCGCAGGTTTCCTCAAATCCCTCTCAACATGCGCAAAAAGGGCCGCTGCGGGCGACCTTTGTTCAAAGTCTTGTTTTGAAAAGGAAAATATGGATTTTTGTTGCATTCATTTTCTCAAGGCACAATGTTGGATTCGGACCGTCTGATTGGCTTCGTTTGCATAGAATCTGGTTCATGGCCAGATTTCAATGGCGAATCTGGGTGAAACGGAACAAAGGGGCAGGGGCCGAGGACAGTGGCCCGAGTCGGATGGATGGACCTCAGCCCCGAGCATGTCATGTCGTGACCCACGCGACTCGAAGCCTGCAGTGCACCAGAGCAACAATGCAGAGCTGGAGCTGGACTATCCCCGACAAACCAGACACGGCTTGTTCCGTCAAACTGGGCAGATGATCAGGTCGCTACTTGGGTTTTCTTGCGTTGAAGATCGATATCGGAATGTACGTGTGTGAGAGAGGGAGAAAAATGGCAGAGAGACAGAGACAGACAGACAGACAGACAGACAGACAGACAGACAGACAAAGAGATAGACAGAGACACAGACAGGTGGAGAGAAATTCTGTGCGTGTGTGTGTGTGCAACATGAGATATTGAAAAGATGTGAAAACAACCAACCATCAATGCAAGTTGGTCCCCCGAAAGAGCCTTTTGTTGTCCGCGATGACAAAGTATTTTGTTCGCGGTCTTCTCTTCATCCAAACTGAACCCGCCCATCTGAACCCTTGTCTCCTTTCCCGCCAGTGTCATGGCGCTACTGTTTGTATTTCTCTCTCTTTATCTCAACATGACTTTCCACTGAACCTGAATCCATGTACTTGGCTTGTCTCAGAAGTGCTTTTGCCGTTTGAGCCAAAGCGATGCAGCGAAAGCACAGAAGACAAGGAGACAGAGCAGCGTAGTTCGGAGGATCTCAGAGTTGATCCGGCAGGATCAGGGGCGGAGTCAGGGCTCTCGTCTTTTTGCCGCATTCAGCGCTGAGTGCTGCGTTTCTCTGCATCGCCCTGCGTTGGTTCAAACAGAACAGTATTCACAGGAAAAATGCAGAGCATGCAGACGCGTGTTGTTTCTTTGTCATGAACAGAGAAACACAGAACTCTGCGATCCAGTAGAAGAAACAGCTGTGGTGGCGCCGAAGGCAACGCACGAACAGCCCCCCGGTTTTGAAAGGTCACTCACCACCCGTACAGTCATGGAAATTGTTGCATCTCATTGCAGAACAGAAGTGGTGCTTTTTGTTGTGGGGTCCAAGGTCTCGACTCTTGAGGCCCCATGGATCCTCCCTGGAGTAAGGGCACGACGTAACCACTCTTCAAAAGCACACCGATTCTGAGCGAAGACTTTGTTGCGTTCTGCTGTCTCACGTCGTTTTGTGCTGCACACCTCGTACACGGGAACTTTTCCTTGTGGTTTTCAGAGCAAAAGGGATTAAAAGACTCAAGCACAGGAAGACTCAGACGATTTGAGAGCGAATAAGTGCGAATAAGGATCTGGGATTTGGATGGGAGAACCACCCCACGCGGGGTCTGGATTTTAGCTTCAAAATTGTGACACCGGGAAAATGTGAAATGCGTGCGGGTGCACGATGTGGGTGAGGCAGTTGAACTTTTGTTTTGTTCAGAAGTCGTGGGGCGAATCTCCGCTCCCGGAATCCGCCCCCTGGAGCGAACGTCACGGTTTCTCCGCTTCCACGGCGTACATGTTCCCTGCTGTGTGTGCCCCAGTCTTCCGCTCCTGCACTCACGGAGCAGGTTGTCGTGAGTGTTCAGACATGGCGCTGCAGGAAGTAAACGCGATGGCGCTGTGCTCAGCTTCCTTTGAACCGAGGGATTTGATCAGGGAAGAGGGTGTTCCGTTGTTCGGGTGGTTCTTAGGAGGAGAAGCGCTCACTATTTGCGTCACTCAATCAGCAGAATTAGCGGTACGGCGAGCGTCATTTCAGCTGTCAATGTTGTTCAATGTCCTCGTGTGGTTTCTCTCATCGCAGCGCTTTTAGTCTTTTGAGTGCGAAATGGAGACAACTAATTCATCTCATTTGTAGAACAATAAAGGAAAATCAGATTTCACGGCACGATGAAGTTTGAAAGGGAATGAACTCGCATTGTGTTGGCGAGCACTGGAAAGTTTTGGATGACAAAGACAGAAGCTATTTTTGTGCATTTGGGATACAAAACACAATCCTCCCATGTTTTGCTCTGTCTGATATGCATCATGTTCGCAAAGATTCTGCACCCACGCTGTGTAAAAGTTACACCAAAAAGTATTTTTGAAATTTCAAGTGCCTGCAGAATTTCATTATCTTTTGCAAGAGGCAACTTTTCAAAGACCACAAGGAGTGGGTGCCTCAGGCGAGAGCCCCTCCAGAAAAGAGTGGTTCCGATTTTCAGATGTGCAAAGTCCTCCTCAGTCCTTTTGTTGAGTTCATTGCAATGCTGCAATCGTGGTTTTCACACACACACACACACGCACGCACTGAGGCATTTATGACTGACAGAAGTTGAAGTCAAAGCTGTGCTTGTTGCTCTTTGCAATTGGGTGCGTTTGAGTCAGTCCCTTGAACCTTGCACACTTGAAATTTTCACTAAAAGCTGACCAAACAGGTGTTGTTGGACAATGTACGAGCAGTGGTGAACAAAGGACAGAGCCACAGTTTGTTTTGAAACTGAAATTTAGCAACAAGAATGCGTGACAGTCCGCAATCCCAGCTGCCACATGAAAACCATCAAATTTGATCTACGCGGCAAGTACAGAACAGAGAAACTGAAAAAGCAAATAACGGGGGGAACAATCTTCGTTCAAAAAGATTTGAGATTAATCTGGTGTGGTTCCACATGCACATTGGCAATCGCGCATCGGCGGGGCTTGCGTGCCGAAGGTCCGGGTGACCTGCCGCTGTTTCATCTCTCGCTCTGTGTCCGTGACTCGACTGACAGCGCCGCTCCTTCACAGGGCGCCGAGTTGTACTCGACGACGGGCGACTCGTGTTTGCCTCTTGACCCTGTGGTTCTTGTGTTCCTGCGTCTCGAGCACATTGCAAATGTTCTTGAGGCTGAGGGGCGATATAGACCCCCAAGGTATTTCTGAATTTCTGACCTGCCCTCAGACAAACACGTGCACACACGCAGACACACGCACACACACACACACACACACACACACACACACACACACACTGACGCGACGGATCGTAGTTTCTGCCTTCACCCGATATCTCTCCCTCATGAACGAGAAGTGCAGACAGACTGAACGCCTTTTCCATCACTGCTGCTATTGCTTTCGCCAGACAGTGTTTTCCTCACAGCTGAATTCAGTTGACTCCATTGAATCTGGAATCAGCACACGTGTGAGCTATTTGTGGCTTGGTCGCACGGTCGCCCACCTGCACTGGACAGCTGCGGTCTGCACACTATCTGCGCTGCAGACCCAGTGCACCAAGTCAGAGATTCAAATTGGCCGAACCGGACTGCACGCATTGCACAGCGATCCGTCCAGCCAAGGTCCCCAGGAAGTGGAGCGGAACATGGCCTGACAAAGCACTTCCTTGTTTTTGAATTGCAAATGCAAGTGCTAGAAGGAGAGTTCATTTCATACCTCGTCCTGGTGAAAAGCGACAGCAAGCTGACGTGATGATCCCTCTGTGTCAGGTACGATACGACCGACAGAGAGCCACAAGTGGCACAAGACCGCAAAGCATCATCGAGAAACTGCCCACAGGTTTGACATATTCGGAGAAGATGTCATTAGTTGGAGGAGGTACGCCCACCTCCCGCTGGGTTCCATCTTTACAAAACGGTCAGAAAGAAAGTGAAAGACAGATGAAGTTGAGTGAGGCAGGCCAGAGAGAGAGAGAGAGAGAGAGAGAGAGAGAGAAACCGCAAGTGCTTTGGGACTTGGAAAGGTGGGTAGATCTAAATCGGAGGGGTGCGGAACAACTCAAGCTCCTCTTGACTTCAAGAACAGACATCTCTCATTCACTGAGTGTTCGCTCAACACTGAAATTCCGATTCCTGGAATCAGAATCAATCTTCCAGAAGCCAAATTTCCGTGAAGGTTCCGCCCACCTCGCACAATGAACTCGGTGTTCCACGGGAACCACGGCCCGGTCACCCTCCTGTTTGTCCAGCAAACACACCGCTCTGTCCAGGGACCAAGTGGAGAATGGCCGAACTTGTCGAGTTATCAGTCGAGATGTTTGGCCAGGCCAGGCGTTCATCTCTCCTGTGATTTTTTGTTCAAATTCTAGTCTCATCATCTCGAAAATTCCGATGGTCCACCAAAGTGCATGTCAGTTTACTTAACTCTGCACACATTTTCTGGAGGCTTTCAAATTGCCTTTACCTTGCCCATTTTCCTTCAAAACCTCATATTTCATTCACTATACTATGTGAATCAACTTGTAGAACATTGCCTTGTTTGACGTCTTCTTTTTCATCCTTGCATAAAACCAGCTTGGGCGAACACCGCACTTCCAAAACATGAAATTCATTCCACTGCCACGAACCACTGAACAGCCAGCGACAGACTTGGAATCGAGGTACTCAACCCAAGTCGCCATGACGAAGATGTGGAGGCATTACCGAATCTGTGTGAGAAATGTCAGGATGTGAGGTCTGTGAATAAAGGGCACCTGCTCGACGCGAATGGTCCGCTGAAACTCTTCATCAGAGACGCGGAGGTTTCGTGCGCCGGAAGCTCAGACTCACACGTGGTGCGGGCGGCGCCGTAGCAGCCCCAGTCACGCACTGCGAGGAACTACTTTCCTTCTTCTCAGAAGTCTCGCTTGACTCGTGCAGTCTGGTTGGAGAGGACCCTGGATTTCTGCAAGAAGGGAGGGGGGAGGTAGTGATTCCAATTTTGAGTAGTTTGCGTGGAAACATGAAACCTCATGGACGGCGACTGCAACGGCCATGGACCCCCGGCGCTGCCTCAGTTGTGTAACAGTGCACTTCCGTTTATTCTGTGTGAAACTGGCCTCGAAGCAACCCGTGCATCGAAGAAGGTCTCTCGGAGCTCCGAAGAACCTTTTCGTCCCAAACTTGAGGAATACTGTTGAATTCCACCTCCGGTTTTGTGGTCGCACTCAAACCAAACCTTGGATCCACCGCTGGGTCTTTCAGGGCTTGTTGCTAAACACCACTCAAAGACATAACACAGGGACCCACACAATCAAGATATGGACCAAGATCCTCAAAGACATCGGTTCAATTTCTGCGCTCCCTTCTCGCTCATTCATTACGCTGAAGGTGCGCCGTATTTCACCGTCTCTCACGCGATCGTCTCCCTCCTCGCTTCGTCCCTGTCAAAAAGACCTGCGGCTGAGCGAGCCCCACACTGGCGCCACAATACAGACTTTCAGCAACCACAATTTACCTTCACGTGCGGTGCTCCAATTGCCAGATCAGTGGCACAGATAGCCAAAACAGGACACTGAGAGCCAATGACCAGTGAACAAATTTATGGTTTCTGTGTCACCTATCTGGCAATTGGGGTCACGTCGGATACGGAACGGACGCATTTGCTAAAACTCGCCAATGTCAGTTGTGAGGTTCAGCAGATCCGTCCGGTGCCGTCCGGTCTCCACCAACGTACCCTGTTGTCAGATCAGTGGCACAGACAACCATCTGTCAAGAGAACAGCCAGGAGTGAACAACCAGAAGAAGTCCTTCTTGAAATTTGGTTGTCTGTGCCACTGGCTTTGGGAGAACAATTGCACACAAGGAAAATTCAGGCGGTGGCAAAATTCCCACTGTGCTGGAAAGGGGAAGCACTCCAAATGCCGAGGGTTGTGAGATCACTCACACTAAGGACAACAGATGCTCACAGGTTATTATCACGCAAATCGAACAGGAGTAGTTGTCATGATGGAACGGTCTCAGATCTGACCTCACTGCACACTTTCCACAAATGAACTCTGCATCTGGTGACTTGCACTTGTGTTCATGGGGTGGTGACAGAAGGCCTAAAGCCAAACTGGGGTGTGACGCATCGTTTTCAGACAAAAGAGTGTTGGAGTTCTCTGAACATGGAAGGGAAACAAGGGGCATCAGAAAATTGGGGTATGATTGAGAATTGGGGAAACAACGTGACAGGGTCGAATGTCCGTTGAACACACGTATCCAGATTTTCTTTTGAATTCAAACTGCCAAATCATGCAAATGGCTTGTCGAATTTCAACCGGGCCCAAAAAGTTTGACAACCTGTCCAGGAAAAACTGTGATGTGGCCTCACTGGCTGGATGATGGTTGAGTGATGGGTCTTCACCGTGGGTATTCCCCAGGTACCAGCGCTTTTTGTTTTTGATTTGCTCATGAGCCACACACGCGTGCAAATACAAACTGTGATCATTACTGGGTAATTAGCACTGAGAATCACAGCGGTAATAACCCATTGTTCTGCACCACTGTGAGCGCATCTTGCTGCTCACGATCATCCCCGCGCGGTAGACCCGCTCTTCCCCCCCCCCCACATCCTCGTCCGTTGTGTTGGGCCGCACCGAACCCAATCACTCGGACTGGCGGGGATGATCTGTCAATAGCAGCATTGCAACCGTCGCCCATTAGGTCCAGGAATTTTTATGAATCTGGGGCGATATGGATTGTCGGGTGCACCACTGGGTCTAATTTTTCATATCAATTTTTGACAGCTGAGAAATCAGGTCAGGCCGTTGTTCTGCAAAATGATCTGGGAGGAAAGGGATCGGTTTTGTGTTCCTTTTTGAACTGGGAAGGTGCCAGTTCGCACGAGACTGTTTGGCTACAGAGGCTCTTTGCCTCAGTTCTTGCACACCGCTCCTACGGGTCGGCTTATTCCGATTCTTGCTCGGCGAATTCACACGTGACTGGGTTGATCTGGTGCGAATACGTCGCAATTCAATCACACTAATCCGGTAGAGCCGACCGCGGGGTCCGTAGTCATAACTCCAGCTTCCTGCAGAACCCACAAGGTTTGGGACCACACAAGCGCAACGTCACTGCACTGTAGGAGGGGGATGTGAACACTGTGAGCACTGCCAAATCACAGGGCTGATTCAGAAAGATCGCTGTTTTCATTGTTGCGTGCACGTACACCTGCTGTCCGTAAGGTTCCTCTCCTGATTTCCACTGGAGTTCAATGGAAGATGCCAGACAATATATGCAGAACAACGTTGCCCCCCCCCCTCCCCAATTGTGGTTCTTTCCGTCTGTCGGTTTGGCTCTGGCAAAACGAGGCAGTTTATAGATCACAAAAGTCTGGAGACCTTTGGCCGAGAAAAGAGTTGCTAGATTGGACTTTCAAGCAACTCGTTTTTGTTCGGTGGGAACCAATTTCTAGAACTATGAGAGCACACACGATAGGTTTTGTGACTGCAGTGTTGTCTGCGTTTTGTGAATCTGATCACCCAGAACTCGCGGTGGATGCCGCCTTCGTGCATGGGGGCTTTCTCACACACAAGGAAAAACAATGTTCTTTCTGATTTCGTCGCAATGTAGTGTTCATCAGACGATCGCAAAGGCTGATCATACATCTTCTCTTCTGCTTTTCATCTTCCAGATGATTTGCCAAGTCAACAGAAACGACCAATGAGAGGTATCCCTGGTGATGCTTTCGTGCAAGACTCGGACGCATTTCCTTCAAAGTGCTTGAAGAAATTATGTCATTTTGTGGTTTGACTTCATTTTGTATTCAAACTTTTACTGCCTGCGAACATTCGCATTTTTCGTTTGCAAGAAAACGATGGAAACAACAACGCGGGGCCTTGCCGCTCGTTTCAATTTTGCATGTTTTTATGAAAGCTTACTTTTTTATGCACGAAAATTTAACTACACGAGAT